>Ga0136617_10001388_pt1 | contig 21433 bp, 18 predicted proteins | sample AntDrymUQ3222106_2_FD_129672 | JGI IMG/M metagenome (GOLD analysis project Ga0136617, IMG submission 129672) | Polar desert sand microbial communities from Dry Valleys, Antarctica - metaG UQ322 (21.06) | ecosystem: Environmental > Terrestrial > Soil > Desert | place: Antarctica: Dry Valley...
GCGGACGAGCCGGTCTGGGCACCGATGCCTGCGGCGGCGAAGCCGGCGACGAGGAGCAACGGCCCTGCGATGGTGCGGGATCGCGAGCGGGGGCGCGACGGTGTGCTGATGGATCGCATCGCCGCGACCGACGGGATGGCAAGGGCTCTGCGAGCCGATCCGTGGGCGGCTCGCCGTCGACCCGGCCGCCGCGACGGCGCTGAAGGTCACAACGTCCAGCGCACGGACCTCAGCGCCGCTGCCGTGGACCTTGACGAGCTCGAAGGCGGTGACGGCGAGCCCCTGGCCACGCGAGGCGACTGCTTCGGTCATGCTCGTGCTCCTTCCTGCTTGCTCATGCGATCCAAGAACGCCTGTACGGCTTGGGGGGCAGCCGACTGCTGCCGTATCGGGTTCGGCCGGGATGGACGGGGTTCACCAGACCCGCCCTTCCAGTGGCAGCCCGGCGGCCGGCGCGGGGGCGTCGCCTCGTGCGACGTGACGGCGTGCGTCGCGGAACGTCGCCGCGCCGTCACGAGTGCACCTGACCCAGTGCTCGTTCGACACGACGCTTCAGGGCACGATTCATCTCCTGGAACGCGACCTCCGTGGCCGCCAGCGTCTTGCCCAGGAACGGCACCAGCAGACCGGTGAACTCCTCGCGCTGAACGTAATGCGTACCTGCTGCAGTCGGCTGCAGCTCGTGGAAGTGATCGGCGTCAAACAGCCCGGGCACGCCGAAGCGTCCCACCCACCGCAATGTTTGACCGTCACGGCGCTCCACGACGTTGGGCCGGACGGTGAACGTCTTGCCGCCCGCGACCATCTTCAACGCGAGCCGTTCGCCATGAGCGGGAACCCCGGAAGCGTCGACGATGAAGGGTTCCACTCGCCATAGCGGTCAAGGTCCACGAGGACATCCCAGACGTCGCGGGGCGCCCCTGCGATCGTGATCTCCGTTCGGATGCTGCGTCTCATGCTCCCGCCCATCGCTACCAGTTGTTGCGTCTAGCGGGACACTACGCCGTCGCCAGCATAAACGCAACGTTCAGTTGCGTTTGCTTCGGGCCGCGGCGATGATGGCCGCATGCCAGCTCAGACGAAGCGGCCGGGCGGTCGCAGCGCTCGCGTTCGGCAGGCGGTCGTCGCGGCTTTCATCGACGAGCTCGTGGAACGGGGCTACTCCACCTTGTCATTCGAGTCGGTGGCCGCGCGGGCAGGCGTGCATAAGACAACGCTGTACCGTCGGTGGGGCAGCCGCGAGAATCTGCTGCTCGATGTGGCGTTGCACACGGCCGCCGAAGCTGTCCCGGTGCCGGACACGGGAACGCTTGTCACCGACCTTGCAGCGCTTGCAGCCGCAGTCGCCCGCAACCTTCGCTCGAAGCCGGCGGAGGCCATGTTGCGCGCAGTGGTCTCGGAGGCGCTGGTGCACCCAGAAATCGCAACCGCCGCTCGCCGCTTCTGGGACGCACGGTTCCAGGCGGCGAAGGAGATCGTCCGGCGGGCCGTCGCACGAGGCGAGGTTGAAACGAACGTGAACGCAGACCTGCTCATCGAGTCGCTGATCGGCCCGCTGTACCTACGCGTGCTCGTCACTCAAGAGCCGCTCAACGACGCGTTCGTCGAGGAACTTTCGACCCTCGTTGCCAGTGCGGCCGCCAGCCGGACAGCCCCCGCAGGGTAAGTGACGACAAGGCGTGAGCCGCAACCCAACCACCCCGCGGCGCGCTGTCGACACCACCTCTGTGCCCCTTCAGCGATGTCGCACCCTGAAGGCGGCCAACAGCGAATACTCGCTATCAAGGAGCTCGTCAGGAAAGCACGACAACCGCCAACAGCCCCGAAACGTACGCTGCCGGCCCGAACGGCCTTTGCTGGCGACAAGGCGGAACTCGCGCCGATCCCTGTAGTCCGCGGGCACTGCCATACGAGCGCGGACAGGGCTCTGGTATCCCCGGCTACCGCAGAGCTGCCCCACGGACCGATAAGCCTGCGGGGCCCTGACCGGCGCTGGATAGACTCGACCGGCCGAGCCGTTCCGGAGGACCTCTTGGGCGAGTTCACCAGCATCACCACCGACGACGCCGGGGTGGCCACCCTGCGGCTGGATCGCGCTCCGATGAACGCGCTGAACAGCCAGGTGTGGACCGAGCTCGGCGAGGCGGCGCGGACGCTGACCGCCGCCGACGACGTCGCGGCGGTGGTCATCTGGGGCGGGCCCAAGATCTTCGCCGCGGGCGCGGACATCAAGCAGATGCAGGGCATGGACTTTCAGGAGTTCTTCTCGCACGGCGGCGGACTGCAGGAGTCCTTCCAGGCGCTGGCCCGCCTCCCCAAAGTCACCATCGCCGCGATCAACGGCTACGCCCTCGGCGGCGGTTGCGAACTGGCACTGACCGCCGACTTCCGCTTCGCTGCGGACAACGCCAAGCTGGGACAACCGGAGATCCTGCTCGGCGTGATCCCTGGCGCCGGCGGCACCCAGCGCCTGAGCCGGCTGGTCGGCGTCTCCAAAGCCAAGGAGATGGTCTACGGCGGCGGCACCTACGACGCGCAGCAGTGTCTCGACATGGGGCTGGTCGACCAGGTCCACCCTGCCGACGAGGTGTACGACCGCGCGGTCGAGGCGGCCCGGCGCTACGCCGGGGGCCCCTATGCGCTGCGCATGGCCAAGAAGGCCATCGACGAGGGCGCCGAGATGGACCTGGACAGCGCCCTGCGGCTGGAGACCACGCTGTTCACCGCCTGCTTCGCCACCGAAGACCGGCGCATCGGCATGGACAGCTTCGTCCAGGACGGTCCCGGCAAGGCGGTGTTCACGCGCCGGTGAACAGGTCCGTCGCGGAGGTCACTGGTGTCGCCGGCGTCAAAGCGCAACAGGTCGCCTATCACGATTGGGAGTCCGGCCACTACGACCACAAGTGGTCGATCAGCTTCGACCAGCGCTGCATCGACTACGCCTATGGCCGCTTCCGCAAGGCCGTCCCCGACGGTCGCCGCTTCGACCGGGCGCTGGAGGTGGGCTGCGGCACCGGCTTCTTCCTGCTCAACCTGGCGCAGGCAGGTGTGGTGGGAGCCGTCCATTGCACCGACATCTCCAAGGGCATGGTCGACACCTGCGTCGCCAACGGCGCGCGGCTCGGCATCGACGTCCACGGCCGGGTTGCCGACGTGGAGTCGCTGCCCCACGACGACGACAGCTTCGACCTCGTCGTCGGCCACGCGGTCGTCCACCACCTGCCCGACCTGCCGGCCGCCTTTGCCCAGCTGCGCCGCGTCCTGGAACCTGGCGGGCGGCTGGTCATCGCGGGGGAGCCGACACGCGCCGGTGATCGCATCGCCGCCCAGGTGAAGCAGGCGGCGCGCATCGGCGTCAAGCTGGCGGCCGCGGCCGCCGGCCCCAAACGCATCCTGGCTGATCCGACGGCCGGGCTGCACACCGACGAGCGCCACGCCGCGGCCCTGGAGGCCGAGGTCGACCTGCACATCTTCGACCCGGCCGACCTGGAGGCGCTGGCGATCTCGGCGGGGTTCACGGATGTCCGCACCGTCACCGAGGAGCTGACGGCCAACTGGTTCGGCTGGGCGACCCGCACCGTGGAGGCCATGGTGCGCCCCGGCGTCCTGCCCGACGGCTACCCGTGGTTCGCGTACCGCACCTGGCAACGGCTGTTCGCCTTCGACGAGATGGTCGCGCAGCGCTTCGTGCCCAAGGGCGTGTTCTACAACTGCATCCTGACGGCCACCGTGCCGGAGTAGCCATGGCCTCGCCGTCGGACCTGTCAGCCGCCGAGGTCGCCGAGCTCGGTCGGGACATGGCCGAGCACCACCGCGCCTTGGCGGTGGCGGCCGCCAGCCGAGCGGCGGGTGTGGCCCAGGCCGACGCCATCGGCGCGGCGATGGGCGCCATCCCGCCGCGACGGCTTCCGCAATTGCCGGCACGACCGCGCTGGGGATGGCGCAAGTCGGTGCGTTTCGCCATAGAGCGGCGCATGTACACCCCCGAGTACCTGCGGCTGTACGCCAGGTTCCTCGCCCAGCGGCTGCGTCACCCCCACATCGACTTCGGCGGGATGGTGTTCATGGGTCCCCGTGTCGAGTTGTACGCCCGCCGTCACCACGGCCGCCTGGCCCTGGGTCCCTGGTGCTGGCTGGGCCGCGGCAACCGGCTGCGTTGCCATGAGGGCAACCTGCGCCTCGGCCCCAAGGTCGTGATGGGCAGCGATAACGTCGTCAACGCCTACCTCGACGTCGAGATCGGCCGCAACGCGCTGCTTGGCGACTGGATCTATGTCTGCGACTTCGACCACGCCTACGACCGGGTCGACGTCCCGATCAAGAAGCAGGGTCTGGTCAAGACTCCCGTGCGCATCGGCGAGGACGTGTGGGTGGGGGAGAAGGTGTCGATCCTGCGCGGCGCCGACATCGGCGCCGGGTCCGTCATCGGAAGCCAGACGCTGGTACGCGGAACGATCCCGCCGTTCTCGATCGTCGTCGGCTCACCCGCCCGGGTGGTGCGCTCCCGTCTGCCGGCGGGTATGACCTACCAGGAAGCGTTGGCGCTACAGCGCGGCGGGCGGCCGATCCCGAACGACCCGCTCGACGCCTGATTGGCTGAGGCGGTCAGCCGGCCAGCTTGGCCTTGGCGGCCACCTTGGCCGACTTGGCGGCCAGCCGAGCCTCCCGGCGCGTGCGGCGCACGCTCTCCCCAGCCTCCCGGCGGGTCCGGCGCACGCTGGCCCCGGCGTGCTCGGCAGCGTGCCGGGTACGCCAGCTCAGGCCCGGCCTACCCTCGGTGTCCAGGGAGGCGATCAGCAGCCCGCCGAGCATGCTGACGTTCTTCAAGAATTGGACCTTCTGCTGCGAGCGCTGATCCGGGTCGTCGAGCTCCCAGAACCGATGGGCCGCAGCCGTCGTGGGCAGCAAGGTGGCGGCCAGGGCGAGGGACGACAGCCGCGGAAAGCGGCCGAGGGCGAGCAGCGCGCCCCCACCGAGCTGCACGCCGCCGTTGATGCGGATCAGCGCCTCGGTGTCCTGCTCGGACATGCCGGGGATCTGCTCGGACACCTTGGGCGCGACGTCCCCGGCCACCGGCACCTTCGGCCCGGGGTTGAGCAGCGTGTCCAGCCCGCCGGCGACGAACATCGAGGCGAGCATCGGTCGGGCGATACGGCGTTGAAGGCTCATGGCGTGTTCGCTACCGCGATTCGGCCCACTTCAATCCTGGTTCGTGACCGCGATCCGGCCCGCTTCTCTCCATCGACGCAACCGTGCTCCGATCGCGCAGTAACTGGCGCAGCCGCGAATGCGGCAGGGCAGGGGAGCGGTGACCTGCGCGGCCGGTCATGGTTTCGTTGGCGACAAGGGCGTTGAGGACGGCTTCCTCCACCGCCTGCACCACGGCCTCGGAGAACGCGTCCATGCCGCCCCACGCCACGAAGCGCAGGGTCTCGTAGCCTCCCGCTGGCTGATTCGAGGACAGCGCGCCGGCGTTGGCCGTGGAGAATGCGAGGAAGATGTCGCCGGAGAAGTGCGAGCCGGTCGTGCCCGTCCTCGCCAGGCCGAGGGGGACGCGGCGGGCCAGCGCCTGGCACTGCCCGGGCAGCAGTGGCGCGTCCGTGGCGACCACGGCGATGACCGAGCCGGCGCCTGGCGGCGCGGCCGCGTCCTGTTCCTCCATCGGGTTGTCGTCCAGTAGCTCCTGGCCGACGTGCACACCGGCCACGGTCAGCTCGCGGCGGCGCCCGAAGTTGGCTTGCAGGAACACGCCGACCACGTAGCTGTCCGGTCCGTAGTCGACGATGCGTGAAGCGGTGCCGTTGCCGCCCTTGAAGCCGTAGCAGTTCATGCCCGTGCCACCGCCGACCGAGCCCTCTTCGACGGGCCCCGAGGCGGCCGCGTCGATGGCTTGCACGGCGGAAGGTGGGGAGACGGAGCCGGCATTGATGTCGTTGAGATAGCCGTCCCAGGTCTCGGCCACGACGGGCAGCAGCCATCCCTCGGAGTCCGGCCGCCGCGTCATCACCCAGTCGATGGTGCCGCGGTGGCAGGCCCCGACCGCGTGGGTGTTGGTCAGCAACACCGGCACAGCCAGCGAGCCGGTCTCCGAAATCCAGGTGGTGCCGGTCATCTCACCGTTGCCGTTCAGGCAGGACCAGCCGGCGGCGCAGGCGACGCCGACGCCGTCGCGGCCGCGCGGCAGGATGGCGGTTACGCCGGTGCGCACCGTGGCCTCGCCCGGCAGGCCGTTCCCGCTAATCAGCGTCGTGTAGCCCACTCCAACGCCTGCGACGTCGGTGATCGCATTGTGCTCGCCAGGTCGACCCTGCAGGGGGATACCAAGGGCACGGGCGCGAGGCTTGCCCGCCGGTGTGGTCTCGGCGTCCTGGTGGATGGTGGCCTCCCTTCACGACGACGCGGCGGGGTTGGCCGCTGCGCCCGAGGACCCTACCGGGGGAGCCAGCGTGGCGGGCGGCCAGCCCCGGGAGCCCCACGGGCCACGGATCCAAGGTGACCAACCGGTAGGCTGCAAAGTCAGCCAATCGGCGAGAGACGCCAGCGGAGGGCAACGGTGAGGATCATCTGTCCGGTCAAGCGCGTGCCCGACACGGCAGCGGCCAAGAAGGTTGACCCCGACGACCACACCCTGGATCGCGATAGCGGCGAGGCGATCCTCAACGCCAACGACGAATGGTCGATCGAGGAGGCGCTGCGCATCAAGGAGCGCGGGTCGGCCGAGGTGATCGTGCTGTGCATGGGTCCCGAGCAGGCGCAGACCACAGTCCGCAAGGCGCTGTCCTACGGGCTGGACGGCGCCATCCAGGTGACCGACCCCGCGATCCACGGCTCGGATGCCGTGGCCACCGCTCGGGTGCTGGCGGGTGCGCTGGCCGACGAGGAGTTCGATCTCATCATCATGGGCAACCAGTCCTCGGACGCCCGGACGATGCTGCTGCCGGCGATGCTTGCCGAGTTCCTGGACCTGCCGGCGTTGACCTATGTCAAGCAGCTCGACATCGACGGCAACACGCTGACCGCCCGGCGCGAGACCCCCAGCGGCCATGTCGTCGTGCGGGCCGACATGCCCGCCGTAGTGTCCGTGGTCGAGGCGATCAACGAGCCTCGCTATCCGTCGTTCAAGGGCATCATGGCGGCCAAGTCCAAGCCGCTGCAAACGCGCGACCTCACCGCGGTCGGCGTGGACGCCGGCCAGGTGGGGCTGGAAGGTTCCTGGACCCAGGTCGTCGAGGCCACGCCACGGCCGCCGAAGCAGGCTGGTGAGAAGGTCGAGGACGACGGTTCGGGAACGGTGGGCGCCCAGGCGCTCGCCGACTTCCTCGCGGCCCGCAAGTTCATCTGACGCCAAGCAACGCAACTGGTCGCTGCCCGACCAGTCCATCTGACGCCGACCACCCCGAGTCGGCCGTCGCGAGGCGGCCAGCCCATCCTGGAGGGATCATGACTGACATTGAGAGTCGGCCGTCGCGAGGCGGCCAGCCCATCCCGGAGGGATCATGACCGTCCTCGTCCTCGTCGACCACGACGCCGGGGCCCCGAAGAAGATCAGCAACCAGATCCTCACCGCTGCGCGCGAGGTTGGCGGCGGCGACGTCCACGCCGTCGTCCTCGGCGAGGGCGCGACCGCTAGCGCCGAGAAGCTGGGCGACTACGGTGTGACCAAGGCGTTCGTGTGGGACGACGGGGACGCTGACGCCTTCGCTACCGAGCCAAGGACCGCGGCCTTGGTCGCCGCGCTGGAGCAGTCCGCCGCGCCGATTCTGTTGTATCCCGCCGACCCGTTCATCACCGACGTCGTGGCGCGCGCCGCCGTTCGCGTCGAGGCCGGCGTGGTCACCGACGCCACCGACCTGGAGCTCGACGGCGACACCATGATCGCGACCAAAGCGATCTTCGGTGGCGAGATGGCCTCGCGCTGCAAAGTGCGCGAGGGTCGTCCCCAGTTCATCGGCGTCAAGGCCAACGCCTTCACCGCTGAGCCGGGTGGTGCCTCGGAGTGCCAGATCGTTGTCCTAAACGTCAGCCTTGACGACAAGACGCGTCGTGCCGAGGTCATCGACACCGTCGAGCAGGAAGCCGGCGGGCGTCCGGAGATGACCGAGGCCTCCTTCATCGTGGCTGGAGGCCGCGGTCTCGGCGACGCGGAGGGCTTCAAGCTCATCGAGGAACTCGCCGACGCCCTCGGTGCTGCGGTGGGGGCTTCCCGCGCCGCCACCGACGCGGGCTGGTATCCCCACCAGCACCAGATCGGCCAGACCGGCAAGACCGTGGCCCCTCAGCTGTACGTGGGCGCGGGCATCTCCGGGGCGATCCAGCACCGCGCCGGCATGCAGACCTCACAGACCATCGTGGCGATCAACAAGGACGCCGACGCGCCGATCTTCTCTATCGCGGACTTTGCGGTGGTGGGCGACCTGTACAAGGTGCTGCCGCCGTTGATCGAGGAGATCCGCAAGCGCAAGTGACGCCCAGTTCCTGGCCAACAGTGCTACCGAGACTGTGGACGACGGGCTTGGCAAACGCGTCGCGGTAGCAGACACTGCCGGGCACTGGGTCGAGCGTTTCGATCCATCGGAAGAGCGGGGGTCCAAGGTGGGGGCAGACATGGCACACGGCCGGCCGGCCGGCGGCTGGAGCGCGCTGCTGGCCTTTGTGCTGGTGCTGGCGATGGCCCCGGCGGCCGCCGCCTCGCCATCACCGCCCGACCAGCTCGATCCGCCTGCGCCCGGTGAGGGCACGCCGCTGCGCAACCCGACAGATCCTCCGCCGGCCGGTTACGGCACGCTGTCCCAGCCGTCCGCGTCGGTCACCCTGGACGGCAGGACCTGGGCGCGTGCGACCGTCAAGCGCCTGGCGCCCACCAACCCCTACGCCGGCTCCGCGAAGGTCAGCCGCCGCGGGTGGCCGGGTGGTGCGCGCCGCGTGGTGGTCGCTCCCGGGACCAACCATTACGACCCGATGATCGCGTCCAGCCTCGCCGGCACGGTTCGGGGTCCGCTGCTGCTGATCAAGACCCGCTCGGTGCCGCCCAGGGTGCGACGGGAGCTGCGGCGCCTGGACCCCGACCGGATCTTCGTCGTGGGCGACGTGCGCCGGCGGGTCGTCACCCGGCTGCGCGACGTGGCGACCGTCGCCAGGGTGGGCAGGGGTAACCGGTACGAAACCTCGGTGGCGGTGGCTCGCAGGGCCGTCAAGCTGGGTGCCCGGCACCGGACGGTCGTCGTCGCGGGCGGGCGCGCGCCGGCCGCCGGCCTTGGTGCGGCTGCGCTTGCCGCCGGAAGGCGCTATCCGCTGCTGTTGACCCAACGCTCCGGCGAGCGGCTGCGGCTGCAGCGGCGGGTTCGCGAGCTGGGTGCTCGGCGCGCCCTGGTTATCGGAGACCGCTCGGCGGTGTCCGTGGGGATCGTGCGCAAGCTGCCGAGGCTGAAGCGCCTGGCTCGCCCTGGTCCCGTGGGCACCGCCGCCGCCGTCGCCGCCGCCGCCCGTCGGCATGGCCTGCGCGGCTCGCCGGTCCTCATCAGCCGGAACAACGGGCTGGCCGCCTCCTATGCCGGGGTGTGGGCCGGCGTTCGCCGCGACGCCCCGGTGCTGGTGACCGGTGGCCGCGAGCTCGCCGACCCGGCAGCGTGGTGGTTCAAGCGCTACGAGCCGCGCAAGGTCGTGGTGGTCGCCGCCAAGAAGTCTGTTTCCGTGGTCGCCAGCTGTCAGCTTCGCCGCGGTGGGATGCGACGGTGGTACTGCGCCGAGCGGGTGCTGCACCGTCAGGGCTATCACATGCCGCAGGTCGACGGGCGCGTCGACCGCTTCACCGTGTGGGCGGTGTACGCCTTCGAGAAGGTCGCCGGCCGCACCCCGAACGGCACGTTCGGCAACGACGAGTGGCGTCGCATGCTGCGCAACCCGCGCCACGCGGTGCGCCGGCCGGATCTGCCCAGCACCCACGTGGAGATCGACATTGGTCGCCAGCTGATCCTGCTCGTGAAGGACGGCAAGGTCGCCCACCACATCCACACCTCCACCGGCAAGGCTTCGACGCCGATGGTGCGCGGCACGTTCACCGTGTACGAGAAGCGCGACTACCTGCAGACCCACAATCAGATGTACCGACCGATCTTCTTCTACGGCGGCTACGCCATCCACGGCTACCCGAGCGTCCCGCTCTATCCGGCCAGCCACGGCTGCGGGCGCACTTACAACGGCAACCAGGACTTTCTGTACCCCAAGATCTTCATGGGCGAGCGGGTCGCGACCTACTGACGACTGGGTATGGCTGCGCTCGCTGCGGGAACCGCAGCGCGCTACCGTCCCTGCGGTGACGATCTACCTGGACCACGCCGCCACGACGCCGCTTGATCCTGGCGTCCTGGCGACGATGCTGCCCTACCTGGAAGCCGAGCACGGCAACCCGTCGTCGTCGCACCGCGCGGGACGGGCAGCGCGCGCCGCAGTGGAGCAGGCCCGCGAGCAGGTCGCGACCGCCCTGGGCGTCGCACCGCTGGACGTCGTGTTCACCTCCGGCGGCACGGAGTCGGACAACGCCGCGATCAAGGGCACGGCCTGGGCGGCCCGGACGGCAGGCCGTGGCAACCACCTGGTGACCACCGCGATCGAGCACCACGCGGTGCTGGAGACCGTGCAGTGGCTGGCCGACCACCAGGGTTTCGAGTTGACTGTCGTGCCGGTGCAGCCCGACGGCGTCGTCGACGCCGACCGGCTGCTGGACGCCGTGCACGACGACACGGTGCTGGTCAGTGTGATGGCCGCCAACAACGAGATCGGCACGGTCCAGCCGCTGGAGGTCATCGGCCCGGCGCTGGCCGGACGGCGGGTGCCGTTGCACACCGACGCGGTGCAGGCGTTCGGCCGCACGCACCTGGATGTCGCCGGTTGGTCCCTGAGTGCGCTGTCGCTGTCGGCCCACAAGATCAATGGGCCCAAGGGAGTGGGCGTCTGGGTGCAGGCGCGCGATGTGCCCGCACAGTCGCTGCTGCACGGCGGCGGCCAGGAGCGCGGCATCCGCTCGGGGACATTCAACACCGCCGGAATCGTGGGCTGCGGCGCGGCGGTGGAGCTGGCGGCCCAGACCATGGACGTCGAGGTGCCCCGGCTGCGGTGGCTGCGCGACCGCCTGCTGTCCGGGCTGCTAGCAGTCGACGGCGTTGGACTGAATGGGCATGCCGAGCGCCGGCTGCCGCACAACGCCAACGTCGCCGTGGACAGCTGCAACGGCGAAGCTTTGCTGTTCGCGCTGGACATGGCGGGGGTCGCCGCCTCAGCTGGTTCCGCCTGCCAGTCGGGCGCCGCCGCCGCCAGCCACGTCCTGTCCGCGATCGACGCGCCGGCGGACAAGGCTCACCTGCGCCTGACCTGCGGGCGCACCACCACACAGGCCGACATCGACACTGCCGTCGAGGTGTTCGGCGACTGCGTCAAGCGACTGCGCGACGCCGGCGGCGGCTACCTGTAGGCGGTGGCGTGAAGGTCCTGGTCGCGATGTCCGGCGGCGTCGACTCGTCGATGGCCGCAGCGCTGCTCGTGGAGCAGGGCCACGACGTCACCGGCGTCCATCTGAAGATGGCCGCCACGCCCTCGGGCCTGCCCGGCAAGGGCTGCTGCACCCTGGATGATGCCCGCGACGCGCGACGGGTCGCCGACCGCCTTGGCATCGCCTTCGCCGTGTGGGACTTTTCCGCCGCCTTCGCCGAGCGGGTCGTCGACGACTTCGTCAGCGAGTACGAGGCAGGGCGCACCCCCAACCCGTGCGTGCGCTGCAACGAGCGGGTCAAGTACGCGGCGCTGCTGGACCGGGCGCGGGCTGTCGGCTTCGACGCCCTCGCCACCGGCCATCATGTCCGCCTGCGTCGCGACGACGACGGCACCGCGCACCTGTGGCGGGCCGCCGATGCGGACAAAGATCAGACCTATGTGCTGTACATGGCCGACCAGCGCCAGTTGGTCGCCACCCTGTGGCCGGTCGGCGAGTACCGCAAGTCATCGCTGCGGGCGATGGCGGCCGAGCGCGGCCTGCTCACGGCGGCCAAGCCGGACAGCTCGGACATCTGCTTCATCCCCGACGGCGACCTCGCCGGCTTCCTGCGCCCGCGACTGGGCCAGCGCGCCGGGAGCTTCGTCGGGCCTGACGGGCTGACGCTGGGCGGACACGACGGCGCCTACCGCTTCACGGTCGGCCAGCGCCGGGGACTGGGCCTGTCGGGCCGCAGCCAGCCGCTGTATGTGACGGCAATCAACGGCCGGCAGGTGCACGTCGGTGGCCGTGAGCGGCTGCGCTGCAAGCGCCTGCTTGCTCGGGGTGTGTCCTGGATCGCGGGGCATCCACCCATCACGGGGCACCAGCCCATCGCGGAGCACCCGCTCCTCGCCGGCATCGGATTGACGGCGCAGGTTCGCTACCGCGGCCGGCCCCTGCGGTGCGAGGCAGACATCGTCGGCGACGTCGCGCAGGTGCGGTTTCCAGATGAGCAGCCCGAGAGCGTGGCGACGGGACAGGCGGTGGTGTTCTACTCCGGGCGGGAGTGCCTGGGCGGGGGAACCATCACCAAGTCGTGGCCGGTGACCTGAGTGGCGATCGCCTGAGCAGGGCCAGTCGGCTGGCTCAGCTATCGTCCTCGGCCGCGCGACGGGCGGCGTCGGCGCGCTCTTGCAGGGTCGGGTTCCGGCGGATGCGTAACAGCTGCGGCGTGGGGGTGGTGTGCCACCAGGACAGCGCCATGGCAAGCAGCACCACAGCCAACACCACCGTGGCCATCATCACGTCCGCAGCACCCGTCATAGACACAGTGTTCTCGGAACGTGGTAGTCCGAAACGCGGCGCCAATTACCTGCTCGCTCGGACCATCACCCCGAGTACCCCACACCCGGGAAGGTAATCCGCCTGCGATCGGTGCCCGCGGAGAGGGTGGCTGAACGGTCGGAGTGTGCCCACTCGGTAAGCCAACCCTCGACGAGCGCTGGTCGCATCGGGCGGCTCACCGCCCACCCCTGGATCTCATCGCAGCCCAGCGCAGCGAGCCGTTGCAAGACCTCGGGGGTTTACACACCTTCAGCGATGATGCTCAGTTCGAGGTCCTTGGCGAGCTGGATGACGCAGCGGACCACCGCCTCGCATGAGGGGTCGTCAAGCATTGAGGTGACGAATGCTCGGTCGATTTGAGCGTGCGCACCGGCAGCGAGCGCAGCAGGGACAGCGAGGTGTACCCGACGCCAAAGTCGTCGACCGAGACCCCCACCCCGAGGGCGCGCAGCTGTAGGAGCATCCCGCAGGCTGCTTCCGGTCGGTCATGACAGCGGTCTCGGTGATCTCGAGCTCGAGCGCCTCTGCGGGCAGATCCCCGGCCTGCAGTGCCGAAAGCACCCCGGTGAGCAAATTGGGGTCGAGCAGGTTGCGCGGTGAGACGTTCACCGCAACCGTGATGTCGTGTCCGGCGCGGCGCCAGGCGGTGCACTGTTTGACGGCTGTGCACAACACCCATTCGGTGAGTGGCTTGATGAGCGCGGTTTCGCTCCGCCATCGGTACGAACCTGTCCGGCGACAATAACCCGTGCTCAGGGTGGTTCCATCGCACCAGCGCCTCGAATCCGACGATCGTGCCCGACCTCAGATCGAGCTTGGGCTGGTAGTCCAGCACCAGCTCCTCGCTGGCCAGCGCCCGTCGCAGCTGCGCCAACATGGCCAGCTGCCGGACGTCGTGCTCGTCCTGCGCGGGTTCGTAGGTCACGGTGGCGATGCCACTGCGCTTCGCCTCATACATTGCGATCTCGGCGTGTTGCAGCAGTGTGTCCAGGTTCTCGCCGTCGCGGGGGTATGCGGCGATGCCGACACTTGCACCGACCTCCAGATCAATGCCACCCACCGTCAGGGGCACGCGTAACGAGTCGAGGAGGTGCCCCGCGACGCTTTTCGCGACGGCGGGGTACGGCAGATCCGTCAGCAGCACGACGAACTCGTCGCCGCCTAATCGCACCAACGTGTCCTGAGGGCGCAGCGCATTTCGCAGCCGGGTAGCCACGGCGGAGAGGAGGTCGTCACCGACCCGGTGGCCGAGTCTGTCGTTGACCTCTTTGAAGTCGTTCAGGTCAAGCAACAGGAGGGCCGCGCAGTGGTCCCGCTGCAGCGACCGTAGCCGTGCCTCCTGCTCGCCGAGAAACCTGCGGTTGCCAAGGCCGGTGAGCTGGTCCTGTCGCAACTCGCGCTCCCGGACAGCGAGCCGGTGGCGGATCCATACCAGGCCGGCCGCGAGCAAGAGCAGGAGCACAGCGGTTGCGCCGTACAGCCGCAGCGACGCGCTCTCGATGACCTGCTCCACCTGTCCCTCGGACAGGATGACCTCGAGGATGGCGTCCGTGCGGCCATCGCGATCCGCGTCGGCCGTCAGGAAGATCTCGAACGTGTCGATCCCACGGCCGCCGCCGTCCTTGTTGACCAGCACGTATGCCGGCTCCCGGCGACTCCGATCGAGCTCGTAGGCGGGCAGGGACGTCTCGACCGTGGGGTGGGCGCGGTCCGCGAACAGCAGCGTGCCGTCGGCACGCCACAGTTCCAAGCCAACGACTTTTTGATCTTGCTGGAGCACGGTCACGTCGCGATGGAGTTCGGCAACCTGCGCCGGGGACAAACCGTTGGCCAGTGACGCGGCATCGAGGTGGCGCGTGATCACCAAGGACAGAACCGTCCGCGACGTGACAACGGCGTCTGCGTGGCGCGCTGCTGGATCTCGGCGCGGAAGGTTTGGACTGCGGTCCACGCCAGCCCGGTCCCTAACAAGAGGATCGCCGCCAACGTCACCCACGAACGAGTCCAGGCGTGCCATGTGTCACCTCCAGCGGCCGGGCCCGTATGGGCAACAAATCGGTCACCAATAGGATCGGAACACCGTAAAGCGACCTTGAACACGCGTCAGAACCACCGTGCCTGTCGGCTGCGGCGACCACATCTTCATGGCACCGCCCACGGCACCGCGCCGAGACCTACCATGCGTAGACTCCGACGCATGGCCCCCGATGGCAGCGTCGGCGTCGAGCACGAGCCTCGGCGGCGGGTGGAGCGCCTGCGCGTCGAGATCGAGCAGCACCGCTATCGCTATTACGTGCTGTCCGACCCTTGGATTCCCGACGCCGAGTTTGACGCGCTGTACCAGGAGCTCGCGCGGCTGGAAGCCCTGTATCCGGAGCTGGACAACCCCGACTCGCCAACACACCGGGTGGGCACGCCCCCGTCACCCGCCTTCGGGGCGGTCCCGCACCGGCAACCGATGCTGTCGCTGGACAACGCCTTCGACGACAGGGACTTGCTGCGCTGGGCCGAGCGCAACGACCGGATCCTGGAGGGTGCGGCGGTCCGCTGGACCTGCGAGCTCAAGGTCGACGGCGTCGCGATCTCGGTTGCTTATGTGCGTGGCCGCCTCGATCGTGCCGTCACCCGCGGCGACGGCATGGTCGGCGAGGACGTGACGGCCAACGTGCGCACGATCCAAGGCATTCCGGACTACCTGCAATTCGACGACCCACCGGCGCTGCTGGAGGTGCGCGGGGAGATCTACTACCCCGTGGCCAAGTTCCAGTCCATGAACGACGCCCGCGAGGAGGCAGGCCTCGCCCGCTTCGCCAACCCGCGCAACGCCGCGTCTGGCGCGTTGCGGCAGAAGGACCCGGCCAAGACCGCGCAACGACCGCTGCGCCTGGTCTGCCATGGGATGGGAGCGGTGCAGGGGCTGTCAACCCCGACCCACAGCGGCTTTCTGGAGGCGATCGGGGCTGCGGGCCTTCCCGTCGCAGAGCAGACCCGCACCTTCGACGACCTGGACGCAGTCTGCCGGTTCATCGCCGACTGGGGCGAGCGTCGCCACGCTCCGGCCTACGAGATGGACGGGGTCGTGGTGAAGGTCGACGACCTGGGCCAGCAGCGGCGACTCGGCGCCACCAGCGCCGTGCCGCGCTGGGCGATCGCGTTCAAGTACCCGCCCGAGGAGCGGCAGACCAAGCTCATCGACATCTTCGTCAACGTGGGGCGCACCGGGAAGGTGACGCCGTTCGCCTCGTTCGAGCCCGTCCTCGTCGCCGGTTCCACGTTGCAGCTGGCGACCCTGCACAACGAGGACCAGGCGCGGCTCAAGGACGTCCGCCCGGGCGACACGATCGTCGTGCGCAAGGCGGGTGACGTGATCCCTGAGGTCGTCGGGCCGGTGCTGTCGCAGCGCCCCGACGAGGTGATGTCCGCAGGACCGTGGCAGATGCCGACGACCTGCCCGTTCTGCGGCTCACCGATCGAACGGTTGGAGGGGGAGGCCGCCAGCTTTTGCAGCAACATCGACTGTCCCAACCGCCTGCTGGAATCGCTGGCCCACTTCGCCAGTCGCGGCGCTCTGGACATCGAAGGCCTCGGTTACGAGACGGCTCGCACGCTGCTGGACCACCGGCTGGTGCGCAACATCGCCGACGTCTACCGCCTCAGCCCCGACGACCTGCTGCCCTTGGAGGGCTTCGGCGACAAGAAGGTCAGCCAGCTGCTGACCGGCATCGACGGCTCCAAGTCCCAGCCACTGGAGCGCCTGCTGGTGGCGTTGAACATCCGCATGGTGGGCGGCACGGTCGCGCGTGTCCTCGCCCGGCACTTCGGTTCGCTGGCGGCGCTGCGGGCGGCCGACACCGGCACCATCGCCGCGGTCAACGGTGTTGGTCCGATCCGCGCCGCCGCGGTGCGCGCCTTCCTGGACAACCCGCGCAACGCGGCACTGCTGGACGAGCTGACGGCCCTTGGCGTGCGCACCGACACCGAGGCCACGCAGCGCAGCGACCTGCTCGACGGCTGGACGGTGGTGCTCACCGGTGGGTTGACGGGGTTCACCCGGGATGAGGCCAAGCAGGCGATCGAGGATCGCGGCGGCAAGGTGACCGGCAACGTGAGCAAGAAGACCAGCGTGGTCGTCGTCGGTGTCGATCCGGGCAGCAAGGCCGCCAAGGCGATGGACCTGGGTGTCCCGACCGTGGACGAGGACGGGTTCGTCGCGCTGCTGGAAGCCGGTGCCCTGCCGTAACCGGCGCCCGCAGGCAGGAGCGCGGTAGCCTGCGAGCAGGTCCCCCACCCGGGTCCCCCACCAGACGTTTCGGGAGTTGGTGTCCTCATGTCCCTGAGCACCGACGACGTGCGCCACGTCGCCCGATTGGCGCGCCTCGCGCTGTCCGACCAGGAGGTCGAGTCACTGCGGGGTGAGCTGTCGGAGATCCTGGCTTACGCCGACAAAGTCAGCGAGGTTGCCGCCGCCGACGTGCCGCCCACCAGTCACGCCTATCCGCTGCGCAACGTCTACCGCGATGACACGCCGCAGCCGTCGCTCGCCGCCGACGAGGCCACGGCGGCCGCTCCCCAGGCCGAGGATGGCCGCTTCCGCGTTCCCCGGATCGTTGAGGAGCCCTAGATGCACCCGCTTGTCGCCGCCGACGCCGCCGGCCTCCAGCGTCTGCTGCACGCCCGCGAGGCCAGCGCCACAGAGATCACCCGGGCGCACCTGGACCGCATCGCCGAGACCGACCAGCACGTCAGCGCATTCATCCGCACCCTGGATCAGTCCGCCCTGGACCACGCCGGCGACATCGACCGGCGACTGTCGGACGGGGATGATGTCGGGGCGCTGGCCGGCCTGCCGCTGGCGCTCAAGGACATCCTGTGCATGAAGGGCGTGGAGACGACCTGCGGGTCGCGGATGTTGCAGCACTACCGCCCCCCGTACGACGCGACCGTGGTGCGCAAGCTGCGGGAGGCCGACGCGATCGTCGTCGGCAAGGCCAACATGGATGAGTTCGCGATGGGCTCGTCGTGCGAGAACTCGGCCTTCTTCCCCACGCGAAACCCGTGGGACCTGCAACGGGTCCCGGGTGGCTCGTCGGGAGGCTCGGTGGCGGCCGTCGCGGCCAATGACGTGCCGCTGGGCATCGGCACGGACACCGGCGGCTCGGTACGCCAGCCAGCGGCCCTCTGCGGGGTCGTCGGGGTCAAGCCGACCTACGGGCTGGTCAGCCGATTCGGCCTGATCGCCTTCGCCTCGTCGCTGGACCAGGTCGGCCCCATCGCGCGCGGGGTGCGCGACGCCGCCCTGCTGCTGGAGGTCATCGCCGGCCACGATCCCCGCGACGCCACCTCGATCCCCACCGAGGTCCCGGACCTGCACACCACCCTGGAGGCCGGCGTGGAGGGCCTGCGGGTCGGGGTGGTTCGCGAGTTCATGGGCGAGGGGATGTCGGACGGTGTCCGCTCGGTGGTGACGGCGGCGATCGACCGCTTGGGTGCGCTGGGGGCCGAGGTCGTCGACGTCAGCCTTCCGCATGCCGGCTACGGGGTCAGCGCCTACTACCTGATCGCGCCCAGTGAGTGCTCCTCGAACCTGTCGCGCTACGACGGCGTGCGCTACGGCCTGCGGGTCGACGGGGAGACGACCGAGCGGATGATGGCCAGCACGCGCGAGGCCGGCTTCGGCCCGGAGGTCAAGCGACGCATCATGATCGGGACCTATGCGCTGTCGGCGGGCTACTACGACGCCTACTACGCCCAGGCGCAGCGCGTGCGCACCTTGATCATCCGCGACTACGAGGCCGCCTACGCCGACTGCGACGTGCTGGTCAGCCCAACGTCGCCGACCACGGCGTTCAAGCTCGGCGAACGAGCCGCGGATCCGCTGGCGATGTACCTGTCGGACGTCTACACGATCCCGTCGAACCTGGCGGGGGCGCCCGCGCTGTCGCTGCCGGTGGGTCTGGACGACGGCGGCCTGCCGGTGGGGCTGCAGCTGATGGCGCCGGTGCTCGGCGAGCCGGTGCTGTTCCGCGCCGCCAGGGCGCTGGAGCGCGAACTGGCGATCGACTCGACCCCCCGCGGGCGCGGCTCGCTGGCGGAGGTGGCGGCATGAGTGCGGCCCCCGGCGCCTCGCCGCCGCCGCCGACCGCCGCCCGCGACTCCGGCGTCGAGCAGGCCAGCCGCTTCGAGGCCGTCATCGGCTTGGAGGTCCATGTCGAGCTGAACACCGCCACCAAGATGTTCTGCGGCTGCGCGATCGACTTCGGCGGCGCCCCCAACGTGCGCACCTGCCCCGTCTGCCTCGGTCAGCCGGGCAGCCTGCCCATGATCAACGCCAAGGCGGTGGAGTCCGCCATCCGCCTCGGCCTGGCGCTGGGCTGCGACATCGCGCCGTCCAGTCAGTTCCACCGCAAGAACTACTTCTATCCGGACATGCCCAAGAACTACCAGATCTCCCAGTACGACGTCCCCATCTGCCTGGGTGGCGAGCTGCAGGTGGCGACGGCCGAGGGCTTTCGGCACGTCGGGATCACCCGCGTCCACATGGAGGAGGACACCGGCAAAAGTTTGCACGTCGGTACCTCCGGGCGGATCCACGGCGCCGAGTACAGCCTGGTGGACTACAACCGCGCCGGGATCCCGCTGCTGGAGGTGGTGTCCGAGCCTGACCTGCGCAGCGCCGAGCAGGCCCGCGCCTACCTCGCCGAGCTGCGCGCCATCGTGCTCGCGTTGGGGATCAGCGACGCGAAGCTGGAGGAAGGCTCGATGCGCTGCGACGCCAACGTCTCGCTGCGGCCCGTCGGCCACTCGGTGTTCGGCACCCGCGTCGAGGTCAAGAACATGAACTCCCTGCGCTCGCTGGGCCGGGCGATCGACTACGAGGTCGCGCGCCAGACCGATCGCCTGTCCTCGGGTCAGCCGGTCGTGCAGGAGACGCGTCACTGGAACGAGGACTCGGGCACCACCTCAACGCTGCGGGCCAAAGAAGAGGTCTTCGACTACCGCTACTTCTCCGACCCTGATCTGGTGCCGGTGGAGCCGGACAGCGACTGGGTCCAGCGGTTGCGGGCCGAGCTGGTCGAGCTGCCGGCGGCGCGGCGCAACCGCTACACCGCCGAGCACGGATTGTCGCCGGGCACGGCCGCGCTGCTGCAGACCTCGGGCTTGGCCGATCGCTTCGACGAGGCGGTGGCGGCAGGGGCCGTTCCCGCCGATGCCGCCAAGTGGCTGACCAACGAGGTCGCCGCCTGGTGCAACGAACACCTGATCGACTCGGCGGGAGTTCCGCTGTCGGGTGCCCACCTCGCGGAGCTGACCCGTTTCGTCTCCGACGGCACGCTGTCGACCAAGCTCGCGCGGGAGGTCTTGGAGGCGGTGCTGGCCGGCGAAGGGTCGCCTGGCGAGGTGGTCGCCGCGCGTGGTCTCGCGCAGATCTCCGACACGCAGGCGCTGGGCGCGATCGTGGACACCGCCATCGCGCAGAACCCCGACGCGGCCCAGCGCGTCCGCGACGGCAACGCCAAGGCCATCGGCGCCCTGGTCGGGGCTGTGATGCGCGCCACCAAGGGGCAGGCCAACCCTGGACTGGTCAACCAGCTGTTGCAGGCCCGTCTTCACCAGGCGGGGGAGCGCTAGAGTTGCCGAGGATCGCAAGGTCGTCCGTGGAGGGGCAACCGATCGACAGGGAAGCGATGTCCGACTCCACGACGCGAGTCGCCACAGGTTTGGCGGCCACCGCACCGCCACCGCAGGTCGGGTCCGTGCCAGCGCTGGAGGCGGTGTCCGGCCCGACCGACGCCCTCTTGGAGCGGTTCCTGGCCGACCGCGTCGGCGAGCTGACCGAGCTCGACCCGGCCCTTAAGGTCGTCGGCACCGAGATCGCCGCCTTCGTCGCGGCCAGCGGCAAGCGCCTGCGCCCCGCGTTCGTCTACTGGGGTCACCGTGCCACAGGGGCCGCCCACGATGACGGCGTGCTGGTTCCGGCGGCGGCGGTGGAGCTGCTGCACACCTTCGCGTTGATCCACGACGACATCATGGATCGCTCCCCGCAGCGGCGGGGGCGTCCCGCCGTGCACGAGGCTCTGCGTGCCGCCCACGCCGACGACGGGCTGCGTGGAGACGCCCCCTGGTTCGGCGTCGGCGGTGCGATCCTGGCCGGCGACTTGGCGTTCGTCTGGGCTGACCAGCTCATCGACAGTGCGGACCTGCCACCGGCGGCGCTTGATCGCGCACGCCGGGTGTTCACCGCCTTGCGCGTGGAGGTCATGGCCGGCCAGTACCTCGACCTGCGGTTGGCCGGCCTGCGCAGCGCTTCTGAGGAGGAATCTCGGCGTGTGGCGTTGCTCAAGTCCGGGCGCTACACGGTGACTCGTCCGTTGCAGCTGGGAGCGGCCATCGCCGGTGAGAACCCTGAGCTGGACGGGGTGCTCTGCGGCTACGGCGACGCGGTCGGGCTGGCGTTCCAGCTGCGCGACGACGTCCTCAGCCTGTTCGGGGATCCCACGGCTACCGGCAAGGGCGCCATGGAGGATCTACGGGAAGGCAAGCGCACGCTGCTCATCCTGCAGGCGTTCGCACGGTGCAGCGCCGCTGACCGGATGGCGTTGGAGCACACGCTCGGCAATCCCC
>Ga0136617_10001389_pt1 | contig 21427 bp, 24 predicted proteins | sample AntDrymUQ3222106_2_FD_129672 | JGI IMG/M metagenome (GOLD analysis project Ga0136617, IMG submission 129672) | Polar desert sand microbial communities from Dry Valleys, Antarctica - metaG UQ322 (21.06) | ecosystem: Environmental > Terrestrial > Soil > Desert | place: Antarctica: Dry Valley...
ATCCCCGCCGCCGACGCCGTGCTCACGCTGCCCGCGCTGCCGATCCCGCGCGGCGAGCGGCGCGTCCTCGGCTCGGTCTACGGCTCCTCGCGGCCCGAGCGCGACTTCCCGGCGCTGCTCGGCATGTATCAGAGCGGGCGGCTGCCGCTGGACCGGCTGGTGTCGCGGCGGCTGCCGCTGGACGCCGTCGACGAGGCGTTCGCGGCGATGCGCGGCGGCGAGGCACTGCGGGTGGTCCTGGACCTGGAGGCGGCGTGACGGGAGATCGGGTGGACGGGCGCGTGGGCGAGGCGTGGTCGGGCGAGGTGCCCGACGGCAGCCACATCAACGTCGTGCTCGCGCGCCGCGGGTCGCCGACCGCCGCGGCGGCGGCCGGCGCGCTGGCCTCGCCGCGGGCCGGGCACGTGCCGTTCCTGGCCTGCCTGTCGCCCGGCGTGGTCGTGCGCCCGACCACGGTGGTGGTGAACAAGTGGCCGATCGAGGCCGAGGGGCCACTGGGGCCGATCACGTGGGGCGCGGCGCAGCTCGGCATCGCCCAGGGCGTGCTCGACGCGGTGGCCGAGGGCCTGATAGACGCGGAGGAGGCGGCCGAGCTCGTGCTCCTGGTGGCGGTCTGGGTGGATCCGGCGGCCGCCGACGAGACGGCGGTCCGGGCGGCCAACCGCGCGGCGATGCGCGCGGCGATCGCCGACGCGCTGGCACCGCCCGACGCTGCCGCGGTCCGCGCGCTGGCCGAGCGGCGCGAGGACGCCGCGAACATGTACTACACCGGCGACTGACCCGCCGTGCGAGCCACCGGATGACCGACGTCCGGATCGCGTCGCTCGAGGTGCGCCGCTACGGCGTCGACCTCGACCCGCCCTTCGTGGCGGCGTGGGACCCCGTCCCGCGGTCGCGCAGCGAGGCCGCCTTGTGCATCGTGCGCGCCGACGACGGGACGGCGGGCTACGCCAGCGGCGACGAGCTGCCCGACGCGGGCCTGCTCGAGCGGCTGCTCGTGGGGCTGGACCCGCGCCGATGCGAGGTGGTGCGCGAGCTGTGCGAGACGGTCGACTGCCACGGCGGGCGGCCGTGGCTCGCCGAGGTCGCCTGCTGGGACCTCGCCGCCCGGCTGGCCGGCGAGCCGCTGTGGCGGCTGCTGGGCGGGCGCTCGGAGCGCATCCTCGCGTACGCCTCCAGCGGCGAGCGCGTGGCGCCGGATGAGCGCGCGCGCCGGGTGGTGGCGCTGCGCGACGCGGGCGTACGCGCGGTCAAGCTGCGCTTCCACGCCGCCGACTGGCGCGAGGACGTGGCGGTGGTCGAGGCCGTCCGCGCCGCCGTCGGGCCCGCCGTCGAGTTGATGGTCGACGCCAACCACGGCTGGCGCATGGCCGGCGATCGCACACCGGCGTGGGATGCGGCCACCGCGCTGCAGTGCGCCCGCGCCCTGGAGCCGCTTGGCGTGTACTGGCTGGAGGAGCCGCTGCCCACCGCCGACCTCGACGGCTACGCGCGGCTGCGCGCCGGCACCGCGCTGCGGATCGCGGCGGGGGAGATGGTCCGCGGCGCGCACGAGGCGCGCGACCTGGTGCTGCGCGGTGGAGTCGACGTGCTCCAGCCCGACGTCGTGCTGGCCGGCGGGCTGGGGGGGTGCCGCCGGCTCGCCGCGCTGGCCGACTTGTGCGGGCGCAGCTTCTCGCCGCACACCTGGTCCAACGGCCTCGGGCTGCTGGCCAACCTGCACCTCGCCCTGGCCGTCTCCACGTGCCCGTATCTCGAGGTGCCGTGCGACCCACCCGGCTGGACGCCCGAGCGGCGGGACTGGCTGCTCGGCGGGCCGGTCGTCGAGATCGCGCTCGACGGCACCGTCGCGCCGCCGCCGGGGCCCGGCCTGGGCGTCGTTCCCGACCTCGACGCGCTCGAGGCGCACCGCATCGCATGAGGATCCGGGCGGCCGTGCTGGAGGAGTACGACACGCCGCTGGCGATGCACGAGCTCGAGCTCGACCCGCCCGGCCCGGGTGAGGTGCGCGTCCGCGTGGCCGCCGCCGGCGTGTGCCACTCCGACCTGCACGTGGCCGACGGCCACCTGGGCCCGGGCCGCCACCCGATCGTGCTCGGCCACGAGGGCGCCGGCGTGGTGGAGGCGCTCGGCGACGGCGTGCTCCACGTCGAGGTGGGCGACCCGGTGGCGTTCTGCTTCGTGCCGGCCTGCGGCAGCTGCCCGGCGTGCGCGGCTGGGCGGCGCAACCTGTGCGCCGCCGCCGCCGAGCACGCCTGGGCGGGCACGCTGCTCGACGGCACCACCCGGCTGCGGATGCCCGGCGGCGCGGCGGTCAAGCACTTCAACTTCGTCTCCTGCTTCGCCTCGCACTGCGTGGTGCCGGCCGGCTCGGCGGTGCCGATCCCGGCGGGCCTGCCGTTGTGGCAGGCGTCGCTGCTGGGCTGCGGCGTGGTCACCGCCGTCGGCGCGGTGCGCAACGCCGCGCGAGTGGCGGTGGGGGAGACGGTGTGCGTGATCGGCTGCGGCGGCGTCGGCCAGCAGCTGGTGGCGGCCGCCCGGCTGGCGGGCGCGGGGCGCATCATCGCGGTCGAGCGCGACCGGGCGAAGCTCGAGCTCGCCCTGGCCCGGGGTGCCACCGACGCGGTGGCCGCGGCGGCGGGGGCCGATCCGGTGGCCGGCGTGCTGGAGCTCGCGCCCGGCGGCGTCGACCACGCCTTCGAGGCGGTCGGCAGCCCCGCCACGATCCGCCTGGCGTGGGACGTCCTGCGGCCCGGCGCCACGGCGATCGTGGTCGGCATCGCGCCCGCCGGGGTGCAGGTCGCCCTGCCGGCGCTGGAGCTGCTGTCGGAGAAGGGCATCCGCGGCTCCTACTACGGCTCGGGCGACGCCGCCGCACTGCTCATCTCGATGGCCGAGCTGACCCGTGCCGGACGCTTCCACGTCGCCGACGTGGTCACCCACACGTGCGAGCTCGACGGCATCGAGGCCGCCTTCGAGCGGCTCCGGCGTGGCGAGGGCGCCCGCACCGTGGCGCTGCTGGACCGCGAGCTGGCGGGCTGGACTTCCTGAAGGGGGTCTGACTCCCTTGAGGAGGAGCGAGGTCCATCCGAGCGACCGATGGCGGCGGCGGCAGGCCGGGTTACCGTCGTGGCATGTCCCTCCCGCGCTTCTCGATCGACCACGCCGGGCGGCGCGTCGAGCTCGACGCCGACACCCCTTTATGTGAGGCCGGCGGCGCGGCGGGCGGCGCCGTGCGCCGCCGCCTCCAGGGTGTCGTCCAGTGGCGCCAGCGCGTCGGGCGCCAGGCCCAGCGCGGTGGCGGTCAGCCAGTCGGCCAGCGCCGTGTTCTTGGGCAGCAGGGGGCCGTGCATGTAGGTCCCGATCACCGTGCCGTGCCGGCCGCCGCGCACGCCCTCGCCGCCGTCGCGGCCGTTGTTGCCGTGCCCGCGCAGCACGTTTCCCAGCGGCGTCGTGTCCGGGCCCAGGTACGTGCGGCCCGCGTGGTTCTCGAAGCCGGCGAGCAGCGGCGGGCCGCCTGGCAGGTCGAGCGCGATGGCGACGTTGCCGATCAGTCGCTCGCCGTCCTCGCGCCGGGTCTCGAGGTCGACCAGCCCGAGCCCGGGCAGCGTCTCGTCGGCCAGCTCGTAGCCGTGCCCGAGCAGCTGGAGCCCGCCGCACACCGCGAAGATCACGGCGCCCCGGTCAGCAGCGGCGTGCAGCGCCGCGCGCTTGGAGGTGGCGAGGTCGCGCGCGCACAGAGCCTGGTCGCGGTCCTGGCCGCCGCCGAGGTAGAAGAGGTCGTGCGCGCCGGGGTCGACGGGGTCGCCGATGCCGGCGCCGGCCAGCTCGAAGCCGAGCCCGCGCCACGCGCAGCGGCGCTCGAACACGGTCAGGTTGCCGCGGTCGGCGTAGATGTTCATCAGGTCGGGATAGAGCGCGCACACGCGCAGGGTCGGCTCAGCCACGCAGCAGCACCACCGTCGAGCCGACGTGGTCCTCGGTCGCGGCGATCTCCCGCACGCCGTCCGGGGTCAAGCCGGCGGCGCGGCCCTCCGCGTCGAGCTGCGCGGTGTCCAGCGTCGCGAGCTCGATCACGTCGTCGGCCTCGAGCACCTCGCCGCCCGGCGCCGTGCTGCGGCGCACACGCTCGATCCGCGCGCTCGCCGCCCCGACGCGCACCGCGACGGGCTGCGAGGCGAACGACCAGCCCCCGGCCGCGCCGCGGTCGGGCTCGGGCACCGGGCCGTCGCCGTTGCTCTCGAACGGCTCCAACCCGACCGCGACGGCCATCGCGAGCAGGCCGCCGGGCACCAGGTGGTGGCGCGCGGCGGCGAGGAAGGCGGGGCGGTCGGCGAGCAGCTGGACGGTCTGCATCGGCACGGCGATCAACCCGAAGCGGCGCGCGCCGAGCGCGAAGGCCTGCGCGTCGGCCGCCACCGTGGCCACGCTCAGCCCAGCCGTCGCGGCACGCTGTGTCAGGGCGCGCAGCAGCGCCGGCTCGCGGTCCAGTGCGGTCACGTGGTGCCCGGCGCGCGCCAGCACCAGCGCCACGCGCCCCGTCCCGGCGCCGATGTCGAGCACCGGCCCGCCCGCGGCGGCCGCCAGCTCCAGCCACAGCTCGAGGTCGGCCGTATAGCAGCCGCACTCGACGTCGTGCCAGACCACCAGCGGGTCGTGGGACCCCGGCCCGACCGGATGGCCAGCCGGCCCCTGCCCGTCCGCGGCGCCGTGTGGGAACGTGGGATCGTGGCTCATCGCCAGTGTCCCTCCACGTCGCCGCGGCGGGCCAGCAGGTCGCGCAGCTCCAGCAGCGCGGTGTAGGTCGGGAGCGCGTAGAGCGGCCCGCGGCCGGCCGCCAGCGCCGCGTCGAGCCCCGCCGCCACGTCCTCCTCCACGTGCAGCCGCTCAACGTCTACGCCGGCGTACTTCAGCCGCAGCGCCAGCTCCGCCGCACGCGTGCCCGCGCAGGTCATGCGCCGCACGGCCGGTGCGAGCACCTCCCAGTCGGCGTCCCACACCCAGGAGACGTCGCGCCCGTCGGCCACCCGGTCGTTGAGCACGCCGAGGAGGTCGAGCGGCTCGCCTTCCAGCGCCAGCGTGCGCAGCACCTCGTTGGCCCCCGCCGGGTTCTTGACCAGCAGGATCGAGGTCGGGCGACCGGCCAGCACGACCGTCTCGGCCCGCCCGAAGGCCGGCGCCACGCCGGCTAGGCCCTCGGCGACGGTGGCCGACGGAACCCCCAGCGTCAGGCACAGCGCGGCGGCGCCGAGCGCGTTGTAGACGTTGTAGAGCCCGGGCAGCGGCAGCTCGACCCGCACCCGCTCACCGTCCGCCTCCAGCGTGAAGGCGGCCGAGCGGATGCCGCGCAGGGCCACATCGCGCGCCACCACGGCCGGATCGGGGCGGCGCGCGCCGCAGTTGGGGCAGTGGTAGCGGCCGAGATGGGCGAGGTGGATCGCGTCGTAGACGTAGGGGTGCCCGCAGCGGCGGCAGTGCTTGGAGTCGGAGGCGTGCTGCAGCTCGGCGTAGGCCAGCGCGTCGTCCTCCACCCCGAAGTAGAGCGGCGAGTGGTCGCGACCCAGGTCGGCCACCAGCGGGTCGTCGGCGTTGAGCACCAGCGCGGTGCGCCCGGCGTGGGCGGCCACCACCGCGGCCCAGCGGTCGGCGATCAGCTCCAGCTCACCGTAGCGGTCGAGCTGGTCGCGGAAGAGGTTCGAGAGCAGCAGCGCACGCGGCGCCAGCTCGGAGACCACGGGGCCGAGCCAGAACTCGTCGACCTCGAACAGCCCCAGCCGTCCCGCGAGCGTGCGCCCGCCGCGCCGCGCGGCGCCCGCCAGCGCCGCGGCCACGCCACCGGCCATGTTCGCGCCGGCCTGGTTGTGGACCAGCGTCTCGCCGTGGCGGCGCAGGATCTCTGCGGCCATCGCCGCCGTGGTGGTCTTGCCGTTGGTGGCGCTGATCACCGCGCTGCCGTGCTCCAACCGACCGCCGAGCTTGGCGATGGCGTGCGGCTCCAGCCGGGTCAGCACCTTGCCGGGGAGCGACGTGCCGCCGCCGCGGCCCGCGGCGCGGACCAGCATCCCGACCGCGTTGGCGGCCGCCACCTTGGGGCCCAGCAGGGTCACGGGACCAGCACCTGCAGCGCGCCCGGGACCACGCGCACGGTGACGGGCAGCGCGGCGAGCCGGTCGCCGTCGGCGAACGCGTCGAAGGGCCGCTCGCAGCGGAAGCTCACCTCGGCTCCGCGCAGGAACTCGAGCTGCGGGCGGTCGGTGTGCGAGCCGCGGAACAGCCGCGGCAGGGTGGCCAGGAAGCGCGGCTTGGGGCATGCGCCGGTGAGCACGACGTCGAGCAGCCCGTCGTCGAGCTTCGCGCCGGGCACCAGCCGCATGCCGCCGCCGAACACGCCCGAGTTGGCCACCGCCACGGCGTAGCCCGTGAAGCTGTGGGCGGTGCCGTCGACGGTGACCTCCCAGTCGGCGTGGCGCCAGCCACGCAAGGCGCGCAGGGTGGCGTAGAGGTAGACCAGCCGGCCCAGCTTCCACGGCGTCCCGTTGGCGATCACCTGCACGTCGGAGTCCAGGCCCGCCGAGGCGATCCCGAGGTAGGTGCGCCCGCCGGCCTCGGCCACGTCGATGCGGGCCACGCGCCCGTCGGCCAGCACGGCGGCGGCGCGCCGCGGCTCGGGCCCGACGCCGAGCTTGCGCGCGAAGTCGTTGCCACGGCCGCCGGGCAGCACGCCGAGCACGCCGTCGGTCCCGCGCAGCGCGCCGGCCACCGCGCCGAGCAGCCCGTCGCCGCCGAAGGCGGCTGCCACCGCGCCGTCCGCCCCCGCCGCGCGAGCCAGCTCGACGGCGTGTGCGAGCGAGTCGGTCGGCTCGGTCGCGAACGGCACGCCGCGGCTGCGCAGCTCCGCCTCGACGGCGGGCAGGCAGCGCGCGGCGCGGCCGCCGCCGGCGCTGGGATTGACGATGAGGTGGACGGGGCGGGGCGCCATGCAGGGCGGAAACGCTAGTGGCACGGCGACGTGAAGACCCGTTAGCACGACCCAGGAGGCGCCGCGGCACATGCTAAGAACCCGTGAACGGGCCGGTCATGCCGTCGTCATGCGACCGCTTCCGACCGGCGCCGTCCCCCGCGCCCACCCGTTCGAGATACCCCCGGTGCTCGCCCTGAAGACAACCGACGCTTCCGCGGAGCCCCTCCAGCGGCGGATGGTCCTGGCGGGTCCGGCCGTCGCGGCGGCCTCGATGCTCGCAGCCGTGATCGCCACGCAGGCCTCCGGGGTCCCGCTGCGCGACCCCGACGGCGTGGTCGGCCGGCGCCTGCTGATCGTCTTCGCCTTCGTCGGGGGGCTGGTCGCGCTCGACGCCCTCGTCCGCGCCGCGCGGCTGAGCGGCCGCAGGCTGCCCACCCTCACGGCCCTGGCCATCGTCCGCCGCGAACGCTGGACGGTGCGCCGCGGGCTGATCGTGTTCAGCGCGCTGGTCTCCTTCTACGTCACCTACCTCGCCTACCGCAACCTCAAGAGCGTGGTGCCGCTGCTGCGCCCGGGCGATCTCTTCGACCACCAGCTCTCCGAGCTCGACCGCGACCTGTTCGCCGGCAGCGATCCGGCCGCGCTGCTGCACGCGGTGCTCGGCACCGGCGCCGCCACCCACGTGCTCTCGGCCGCCTACATGCTCTTCTTCCTCTTCATCCCGGGGACGCTCGCCTTCGCGCTGGTCTACTCCGTCAACCTGCGGGCGGGCATCTTCTACGTCACCGCCCAGTCGCTGAACTGGCTGATCGGGGCGGGGAGCTACTTCCTGCTGCCGTCGCTGGGGCCGGTCTACTGGGATCCCGCCGCCTTTTCCGACCTGCCCGCCTCGGGCGTCTCTACCCTGCAGCAGATCCTGCTCGACCAGCGGATCGAGTTCCTGGCGGATCCGGCGGCGGGCTCGGCGCAGAGCATCGCCGCGTTCTCCTCCTTGCACGTGTCGATCTTCCTCACCGGCGCGCTCGCGGCCCACGTGCTCGGGCTCGGGCGCCGCGTGCAGCTGGCGGCGTGGATCCTCGTCGGCCTGACCACGCTGGCCACCATCCATCTCGGCTGGCACTACGTGATCGACGACGTCGGCGGCGTCGTCGTCGCCGTGATGGCCGTCGGCCTCGCCGGCACCCTCACGGGGTTCGAGGTGCGCCCGGCCCGGCGGATGTCGGCTCCGAAGGCCGCCACGGCGTGAGCTCCGGGCCCGCGAGCGTGGCCGCCCGCGCCTCGGGCAGCTCCGCGAGCGCCCGCTGGCGCAGCGTGACCGCCGGGCCGCTGGTGGCGCTGCTGACCCTGATCGCCGCGGCCATCGCGACCGAGGAGGCGGGCCTGCCGCTGCGCGATCCCGACCACGTGGCGGCGCTCTACCTCGGGCTGGTCGGGCTGGGCGTGGCCGGCCTGGTGGCGCTCGACGTCGCGCTCAAGGCGCGCGGGCGCGACGGCCGCTTCCCGCCCTCGCGCGCGGCGATGCAGCGCGTCTGGAGCGAGCGCTGGACGCCGTGGCGCCTCGTGGCCGTCGGCTTCGCCCTGGTCGGCTTCTACGCGACGTACATGGCGTACCGCAACCTGAAGAGCATCGTCCCGCTGCTGCGCCCGGAGGATCTGTTCGACCGTCAGCTGGCCGAGGCCGATCGCGCGCTGTTCGCGGGCCACGATCCTGCCGCGCTCCTGCACGCCCTCCTCGGCATCGGCCCGCAGACCCACCTCCTGTCGGCCGCCTACGCCGCCTTCATCGTGTTCCTGCCCCTGACCATCGGCCTCGCGCTCGTGTTCGCCCGCAGGCTCGAGGCCGGCCTGTTCTACGTCACCGCCCAGTCGGTGAACTGGGGGCTGGGCATCCTGAGCTACTTCCTGCTGCCGTCGCTCGGACCGATCTACGCCGATCCCGGCGCGTTCGCGGCCCTGCCCGCCTCGGAGGTCACCCGCCTGCAGGACATGCTGCTCGACCAGCGGCTGGCGTTCCTTGCCGAGCCGGCCGTCGCCACGCCGCAGAGCATCGCGGCCTTCGCCTCCCTGCACATCTCCATGAGCTTCACGGCGGCGGTGGCCGCCCATCTGCTCGGGCTGGGGCGGTGGCTGCGGATCGGGCTGTGGGTCTGGCTCGCCTTCACCGTGGCTTCGACGGTCTACTTCGGCTGGCACTACGTCCTCGACGACGTCGCCGGCGTGGCGATGGGGGCCGCCGCGCTCCTGCTCGCCCGGGCACTGACCGGGATCGACTTGCGCGGCATCCGGCGCGAGCGGGTCGCCGCCGCCGCCTGACGGCCTCGGTACGATCAGCTTCGGCTCGGCCTCGTGTTCAAGGAGCTGCCGTTCGTCGCCTTCCTCTGGCTGGTCGCCGCGACCGCGTTGGCCGGCGGCGCACGGGAAGCAGCGATTCGGGGTCGACGTGCAGCCGGTGGGCGACCGCGATCCGGACGTCGCTCGCAGACACACCGACCGCCTCGAGCAGTTCGATCGCCAGCGCGTGAGGGGTCTGCGTGATGGCGACGAGCAGGTGGTCGCTGTCGGCGTACCCGTGCTCGTGGCGCTCGCCGAGTCGCAGGGCGAGGTTGAGTGCGCGCTTGAGACGCGGCATCAGGCTCACGTACTCATCGGTCCGCGGATCACAGGGGCCGGGGAGCCCTTGAGCGAGGATGATCTCGCTCGTGACACCGAGCTCTCCGAGCACGTGCGGCGCCATCTCATCCTGGACGAGCAGGAGGCCGAGCAACACGTGCTCGGTGCCGATGTAGGTGTGGCGCAGGGCGCGTGCCTGCTCGGCTGCGGTGTCGAGCACCCGACGCGCGCGCGGCGTCCAGCGGCCGGGCCACGAGCCTGGCGCGACAGGGCCGACGCCGTAGCGCTTCTGAGCGGCCTGCTTGCTCGTGCCGAACGTCTCACCGATCTCCGTCCACGACGCGCCCGCGCCGCGCGCCTGTGAGACGAACCGCTCGACAAGCCCGTCGCCGCATTCGGCCAGCTGCCCGCTGACCTGGATCGCACGGCGCAGCCGCCCCGAGGCCGTGTCGTCGTCGGCGGTCGTCGCGACCAGTGCGGCGAGATCGTCGAGACTCGGAAGACCGGCCATACGTCAACTCTAGGTTGACGTATGGCCGAGGTCAAGCTCGGCGAGATCCGGTGCCCGCGGGGCGGCCAGCGGTCCCGGCGCCCTGAGCGCTCCGAGCCCTCATCACCGAGACATCAGACGCCCTCGACCGGTTCGCCGCGGAGACACCGCCGCCGTACGCCTCAGCGTGGTCAGGCGAGCACGAGCGCCGCGAGCGAGTCGGCCACGTGCGTCGGCGCCGGGTCGGCCGCCGCGGCCTGCTCGGCGTCGGTGGCGCCGGTGAGCACGAGCGCCTGGTCGATCCCCGCCCTCCGGGCCCCGGCGACGTCGGTGTCGAGCCGGTCGCCGATCGCGAGGCAGCGGCCCGGGCCGAGCCGGTCGCGCGCGGCCTCGTACAGGGCCGGCTCTGGCTTGCCGATGATCCGGTCGGCCCGGCGCCCGCTGGCCGCCTCGACCGCCGCGAGCAGCGGCCCGGTGGCCGGCCACGGCCCGTCGGGCATCGGATAGGTGGGATCGCGCGAGAGCCCGATCAGCTCGGCGCCACGCACCACCGCCTGCACCGCGGTGCGCAGCTCGGCGTAGTCGAACCCGGCGTGGGCGCCGACCACGACGACGTCGGCCCGGCTGGCGAACTCGGTTCGGTTGGCGATCCGCAGGCCCGCCGACGCCACGTGCTCGACGAGCGCCAGGGTTCCGATCACGAACGCCGAGCCCGGCGTTCCGCGCCCCGCCAGCGTGAACTGCAGCGCGGCGCCGGCGGTGACCACCTCGTCCAGGCTGGCCTGGAAGCCGAGCCGCCACAGCTTGCGCACCAGCTCCTCGGGCGCGGAGCGCACGTCGTTGGTCAGGAAGGAGAGGGCCTTGCCGTCGGCGCGCAGCTGCGCGAGTGCGTCGGCCGCGCCCCGCACGGGCTCGTCACCGACCCACAGGCAGCCGTCGAGGTCGACCAGCAGCTGGTCGTAGCGGGCGAGGAGCGGGCGGAGGGCCAACGGACGGGCATTATCCTCGGTGCGCATGCCGAGACCCCGCGCGCTGCTGCTCGCATGCCTCCTGCTCGCCCTGGCCGGCTGCGGCGGCGACGAGCCCGATCCGCCCGCCGACGCGCCGGAGGACACCGGCGGGGAGCAGGTCACAGGCTGTGAGCAGGCGCCGCGCCCGTCGCCGAAGCAGGTCAAGCTCGACAGGCCGACCGCGCGCCTGAACGCCTCGCGGACGTACGTGGCCACCGTGACGACCTCCTGTGGCGCGTTCGAGATCACCCTGGACGCCGAGCGCGCGCCGCGCACCGGCGCGTCGTTCAAGGCGCTCGCCGACCGGAAGTTCTACGACGGGCTGTCCTTCCACCGCGTCTCGCCGGGCTTCGTGGTCCAGGGCGGCGACCCGGCCGGCAACGGCAGCGGCGGCCCGGGCTACTCGATCCGCGAGGCACCGCCGGACTCGCTGACCTACGACCGCGGCGTCGTGGCCATGGCCAAGACCGAGATCGAGCCGGCGGGCACCTCGGGCAGCCAGTTCTTCGTGGTCACGGCGGAGAGCACCCCGCTGACCCCCGAGTACGCGCTGGTCGGCACGGTCACCAAGGGGCTCGACGTGGTGGAGAAGATCGGTGTGGTCCCGGTCGACGACCAGGAGCAGCCGGTCGAGCCCGTGGTCATCGAGCGGATCGTGGTCGTGGAGTCCCGCTAGACGACGTCAGAGGCCGAAGACGACGGCGAGCGCCGCGTCGACGGCGCGCAGCTCTTGCGCGCTGAGTCGCCCGGCCGACGCGCCGAGGCGCTCCACAGACACCGCGGTGGTCTGCTCGACCAGCACGCGCGTCGTCCGCCCGGCCAGCTCGATGCCCGGGCGGAAGGAGCGCGGCGGCGCCGACACCGACGTCGGCGCGACGAGCACGGTGCTGAGCGCCAGGAGCTCGTCGGCCTGAACCACGACGGCGAAGCGCGCATCCTGCTGCTCGGCCCCGCGGGCACCTCGCGGCACCCGCAGGCGGAACACCTCGCCGCGGACCAGGCTGTCAGTCCTCGGGCCAGGAAGCGGCCAGGGCGTCCATGTCCGCCCGGACACGTCGTGCCGCCGCCAGGTCCGCCTCGTTCTCGGCGGCCAGCTGCGCCTCCAACCGCAGTGCACTCCGGCCGCGCCGGCGCTCGGCCGCCTCGCGAAGCGCCAGCCGGATGGCGTCCGAGTCGTTGCGCCCTTCGTTGCGCAGCAGGGCAAGGTCATCCTCCGCGTGCGCGTCGAGCCGTGCTTGGATCGTGCGTGCCACCAACCCAGCGTACCACGCATTGTCATACAGGACTCACCGTGGCGTGGGCAGCCGGTCAGACGAGCAGTGCGCCCTCGTGGGCCAGCAGCGCGCGCTTGCGCTCCGGCCCGCCGCCGTAGGAGCCGACTCCGCCCGCGCCGGGCAGCACCCGGTGGCAGGGGACGATGAGCGGCACCGGGTTGGTCGCGCACGCGGTGCCGATCGCCCGCGCCGCCTTCGGGCGCCCGATCCGGGCGGCCAGCTCGCCGTAGGTGACGACGTGCCCGGGGCCGACCTCCGTCCGCAGCGTGAGGAGCGCCTCGCGGCGGAAGTCCGAGCGCACGAGCGCCAGGTCGACGGGCACGTCGAGCGTCTCGTCGTCGCCCTCGAAGTAGGCGCCGATCGCGTCGCGCACCGCCGCGGTCTCGGCCGTCGAGGCGACCACGCGGGGGCCGAGGGTCGCGGCCACGCGCTCCAGCACGGCGGCGGCGGGCTCCTCCGGGAAGGCGAGCCGGACCACGCCGCGCTTGCCGGTCACGACCAGCAGCGGGCCGATCGGGGTGGGCACGGTGGCGTAGACGGCGTCGGCGAGCCCCTCGCGCACGGCGGCGGAGGCGATCTTCTCGAGCAGGGCTGCAGGCAGTGTCATGTGGGGATCCCGTGGGTGCGGAGGGTGCGGACGGCGGTGGAGACGCGCTGGCGGGCGGCGACCGCGGAGCAGCCGAGCCGCCGGGCGATCCCGTCGTAGTCGAGGTCGTCGACGAAGCGCAGGCGCAGCGCGGCCTGCGCGGGGTCGGGCAGCGGCGCGATCAGCGCCTCGAAGGCGTCGTCGTAGAGCTCGGGCGCCTCGGCGGCCTGCGCCGGCGGCTCCGGCACGAGCACCTCGCGCCGGCGCGCGCGGTGCAGGTCGAGCGCGGTGGTGGTGGTGACCCGGTACAGCCACGCGCGCAGGTGCTCGGCGTGGCGCAGCTGCGGGTACGCCCGCAGGGCGCGCAGCAGCGCGTCCTGAAGCACGTCCTCGGCCTGCGCGTCGCCGGCGAGCCGACGGGCGTGGACCAACAGCTCGTCGCCGTGGGCCTGGACCAGCGTCCAGAAGGGAGGCAGTGCGGTCACGTGCATCAAACGTGGCAGGCCGGGCGGATGTGAGGGCGACCCGCCACAATGGGACGCCGATGCGGGTCTCGGCCAAGGTGGACTATGCGATGCGGGCGATGGTGCAGCTGGCCGCCTCCGGCGGCGGCGCGCCGATGACCGCCGAGCGGATCGCCGAGGCGCAGGGCGTGCCGCAGAAGTTCCTCCAGAACATCCTGCTCGAGCTTCGCCGCGCCGGCCTGGTCGAGAGCCACCGCGGTCCCGACGGCGGGCACACGCTCGCCCGCCCGCCCGCCACGATCTCCGTGGCCGACGTGATCCGCGCCGTCGACGGGCCGCTCGGCTCCGTGGCGGGTCACGCACCGGAGCACACCGAGTATCGCGGCGCCGCCGTACGGCTGCGCGACACCTGGGTGGCCCTGCGCGCGAGCGTGCGCGGCGTGCTGGAGAACATCTCGATCGCCGACATCGCCGAGGACGAGCTGCCCGCCGCGGTCGCCGCCCTGATCGGCGACGAGGACGCCTGGGTGCGCCGCCAGGGCCTCTCCCGCAGCGTCTAGTGGCCCGTCTCGCAACCATCGAGACGGACGACGAGATCATCTGGGCCGCGGTCAGCGGCGTACGGCCCGCTCGGCGCGGGCCTCGGCGGCCTTCGCCCGGGCGACCTTCTGCTTGCGCCGCCCGAAGAAGATCAACCCGCCGAGCACCAGGCAGACGACCAGGAAGCCCCAGAAGATCGAGACCTCGGGGCCGATGCCGCCGAACGGCAGGGCGATGAGCTGGACGATGCCCCAGCCGATCGCGATGGCCGCCAGGATCGCGAGGATGACGAGCAGGACGCCGGCGGCGCGGCGCGGGAAGCCCGCGCTCTTGGGCGGGGCGACCACGCCCATGACCCGCAGCGCCAGCAGCTGACGATTCGACGGCGGGGTTTGGCCGAGCTTCTCGGCGGCGACCTTCAGGTCGCCCGCGCGGCGCTCGGCCAGCGCGAGCGAGGCCTCGGCCATGCGCCGCAGCTGCAGGCGCTCCTGCGGCCGGGCGGCGGCGATCGCGGCGCGGAAGTGCTCGCGCGAGCGCTTGGCGTCCATCCGCTCGGCCGCGCGCGCGCCGAGGATGGCCTGGGCGGCCGCGCGGAAGCGCGTCTCGGCCAGCAGCTCCTCGTCCGAGCGGTTCTCCAGCTTCTGCATCGCCGCGAGGGCGCCCTTCTGCTCGATCCGCACCTGCCGCTGCTTGGCCATGATCCCGATTCTAGATGGCTGATACCCGCGCTCCCTGGAGCGAAGCGTGCGAACGTGTTCTGTAGCGGGCTGCGTAACTGTTCGCTAGCTTGCCGCGCAGCTGTACTGTGGCCCTGTGGACTCCTACCGGCGGCGCGTCGTCGATCGCGAGCTCGACGAGCTGCTCGTCGGCTTGCCGGCGGTGGCACTCGAGGGCCCGAAGGCCGTCGGCAAGACGGCTACCGCGCTGCGGCGGGCGGCCACGGTCTACCGGCTCGACGACGACGCCGAGCACGCCATCGCCCAGGCCGACCCGTCGCGCCTGCTCGAAGGCGACCGGCCCGTCCTGATCGACGAGTGGCAGCGCTTCCCGGAGTCGTTCGACCGCGTGCGCCGTGCGGTCGACGACGGCGCGGGGGCTGGAAGCTTCCTGCTCACCGGTTCGGCGTCGCCATCGGATCGGCCGACGCACTCGGGAGCCGGCAGGATCGTCCGGGTACGGCTGCGTCCGATGACGCTCACCGAGCGTGGCGTCGGCGTTGCGACCGTGAGCCTGACCCGACTTCTCGAGGGCGGGCAACCTTCCGTCACCGGGCGCACGGACGTCGGTCTGGAGCGCTATGTCGCCGAGATCCTCAGCTCCGGGTTTCCCGGACTCCGCGGTCTTTCCGGTCGCCTGTCGCGAGCGCAGATCGACGGCTACGTCGAGCGTATCGTCGACCGCGACTTCGAAGCGCTCGGCCACAGGGTTCGACGGCCCGCGACACTGCGAGGCTGGATGCGAGCCTATGCCGCGGCGACGGCGACGTCGGCCTCGTTGGAGACGATCAGGCGCGCAGCGACGAGCGACCGGAGTGAGAAGCCGACCAGAGCAACCACCCAGCCCTACCGCGACGTACTCGAGCGGCTCTGGATTCTCGACCCGGTGCCGGCCTGGCTGCCCACCCGCAACCGGCTCGCACGTCTCTCCTCACCGCCCAAGCACCACCTCGCCGACCCGGCACTCGCAGCGAGCCTGCTCGACGTCGACGCCGACGCGCTGCTCCATCCACGCCCAGCCGGTCCTCCCGTGCCTCGCGACGGAACGCTGCTGGGAGCCTTGTTCGAATCGCTGGTCACCCTCTGCGTTCGTGTCTACGCGCAGGCATCCGAAGCCCAGGTCGCGCACCTGCGCACCTGGAGCGGTGATCGTGAAGTCGATCTGATCGTCGAACGCGGACGAAGGATCCTCGCCCTGGAAGTCAAGCTCGGCCAGGTCGTGGACGATCGCGACGTGCGTCACCTGCTCTGGCTGCGCAACGAGCTCGAGGATGACCTCGCGGACGCCGCGGTCATCACCACCGGACCGGCGGCCTACCGACGCCCTGACGGTATCGCCGTCATACCGGCGGCGCTGCTCGGACCCTGAGCCCGCCGGTCCGGCTCAGGAGCGCCGGGCGAAGCCGGTGGCGTCCGGCTCGGGGGAGAGGGGGGAGACCGGCAGCCCGGTGGAAGGGAACTCGCGGTGGTCCCAGCCGGGCGGGGCGACGTCGTTGGGCTCCTCGGGATGGAAGAGGGCGGCGAGCAGCTGGATCTGGCCGCGCCCGACGCCCAGCTCGGACTGGCCGCCGCCGTAGCAGCGGATCCCGCGCTCGGCGCACCAGGCGTAGACCGCGAAGAGCTCGCGCCACGAGCCGATCCGCGACGGCTTGACGTTGATCGCACGCGGCGGGAAGGGCAGCCCCTCGAGGTCGGCGACGCCGTGGATGGGCTCGTCCCAGGTGATCCGGTCGCGGTGGGGCTCCAGCGCCGCGTCGGCCTCCGGGACGGTCAGGTCAGGGTCCTCCAGCCACGCGTCCGGGAACGCCTCGGCGCAACGCGCGTACAGCACCGGATCGGTCTCCCAGTCGACCCACTCGCCCTTGTAGGTGCCCTTGAAGTCGATCTGGGCGACGGCGCCGGTGTCGGCCAGCGCTGCGATCAGCGCCTCGTCCCAAGCCGGGTGGGAGTCGAGCTTGAAGCGCACGCCCGGGTAAGCCCCGATCCGGTCGGTGACGGGCGCGAGCGACGGCGGGCTGCCCAGGCCGGTGGAGACGACGAAGTCCAGCGGCCGCGGCGCGCGGCCCAGGGCCTCCGAGAGCGGGCGGCCGGCCTGGCGCAGCGCGAGGTCGGCGGCCGCGGACTCGAACGCCCAGCGCCGGTAGCGGCGCCACGCGTCGACGCCCAGGTCCTGTCCGTCGAACAGGTCGAGCGTCTCGAGGTGGCGGGAGAAGGAGTCGAGCGTCCACTCGCCCGCGAGCTCCAGCCGCGGGCCGGCCTGGACCTGCGCGCGCTGGAGGTCGGCGTCGTAGACGACGTCCTCGCCGCGGCCCTGGAGGCGGTCGCCGCGCAGGTGGACGATGGTCGTCGCGCGGACGAACTCCTCGGTGATCGCGCGCTTGCGCCCTTCCAGCGCGTAGTCCTCGACGTGCAGCGTGAGGTCGGCGATCGCGTCGTAGGAGACCATGGCCGCGACCCTACCGTCCCGCACGCCCGCGATCATGTCGCCCTGTGATCGACGCCCTGCGCTTCTGGGCGCTCATCGAGGTGATCGGGCTCGGGGGCGCGCCGCTCGCCGGGGTCCTGCTCGCGCGCGTCCCCGGCGCGGGGCTCGGCCTGGGCAAGGCGCTCGGCCTGCTGCTCGTCACCTGGCTGGTGTGGCTGGGCGCGAGCCTCGTGGTGATCCCCTACGGCGTGCTCTCGGCCGCGCTGTGGATCGCGCTGGTCTGCGCGCTCGGGCTGCTGGCCTTCGTGCGGGGATGGGAGGGACGGCGCGCCGCGGCCCGGCCCGAGCCGCGCGGGTGGCTCGCCCGCCGGCGCCGGGCGCGGCTGGCGGCGCGCGTGCCGGGCGAGCCCGATCCGCTGCGCCGGCGGCTGTTCTGGGGCGCCGAGATCGTGTTCGCGCTCGCCTTCCTCGGCATGGCGCTGCTGGTCGCCTACTCGCCGGACGTGTGGAACACCGAGAAGCCGATGGACATGGCGCTGCTGAACGCCGCCAACCGCGCCTCCACCTTCCCGCCCGACGACCCCTGGCTGGCGGGCGCCGAGCTCAACTACTACTGGCTCGGGCACCTTGCCATGGCCATCCCGGTGAAGCTGGCCGCGCTGGAGCCGGCGCGCGGCTACAACCTCGCGGTGGCGGGGCTGTTCGGATTGAGCGCCGCCGCCGTGTTCACCGTCTCCGGGACGCTGTGGGGCGCGGTCCGGGGACCGCGCGGCGCCGTGCGCGCGGGGCTCGGCGGGCTCGCGCTGGTGCTTGTGGCGGGCAACCTGGAGGGGGCGCGGCAGCTGCTGGCCGACGGGGGTCCGCTGCGGGCCTACGACTGGTTCGCGCCGTCGCGGCTCGTGCCCGGCACGATCGACGAGTTCCCGTGGTTCTCGTTCCTGCTCGGCGATCTGCACGCGCACGTGCTGGCCGTCCCGTTCTTCGCGGTCGCGGTCGCCTTCGCGCTGCAGGTGGTGCTGGCGGGGCCGCGGCTGGGGCTGGGCGTGCGCCCGGTGCTCGAGGCGGGGGCGGCCGGCCTCTCGGTCGCCATGCTCTACGCGATCAACGCGTGGTCGGCGCCGGTGGCGGCGGGCGTGCTGGGCCTCGCGGTGGTCGGGTGGCTGTGCGACCCGCGCAGCGCGCCGGACCGGCCCGCGGCGGCGCGCTGGCTGATCCTCGCGCTCGGCGGCGGCGTGCTGCTGACGGTGCCGTTCTTCCTCGTCTACGAGCCGGCCGCCGGCGGGATCGGGGCGGTCGACGTCTCCCGCGGCTTCGCGAGCTGGGCGCGGGACACGCTGCTGTGGTTCGGCGCGCCGCTCGCCTGCGTGGCGCTCGCCTTCGTGGGGCGGCTGCTCGCCTCCCGGCGGCCGGGGCGCAACGCCGCCTGGCTGCTCGCGGCGGCGCTGTTCGCCGGCTCGCTGCTCGCCGCCGTGGGGTGGGCGCACGTGGCGCTGCTCGCGTGCCTGCTCGTCGTCGCCCTGGCCGTGCTCTTCTCCGAGCGCACCACGCCGGGGGAGCGCGCGGTCTGGCTGCTGGTCGCGGCCGGCCTCGCGTGCCTGCTCGGCCCCGAGCTGCTCTACGTCCGCGACGAGTTCGACGGCGGCTCGCTGTACCAGATGAACACGGTCTTCAAGGTCGGCTACCACGCCTGGCTCCTGCTGGGCCTGGCGGCGATCGGCGCGCTCGCCGCCCGGCCGGCATGGCTGCCGCGACGGGCGGCGCGCGGCGCGTTCGCCGTGCTGCTCGCCGTCGTGCTCGCCGCCGCCGCCGTCTACCCGGTGGCCGGCACGTACGCGCGCAAGTCAGCCTTCTCTTCCGCGCCGACGCTCGACGGCCTCGGCTGGCTTCGCGCCACGGCGCCGGGCGACGTCGCGGCGATCGCCTGGCTGAACGCGAACGCGCCGGCGGGCAGCGTCGTGCTGGAGTCGGTGGGCGAGGACTACTCCCCGTTCGGCCACGCGCGGATCTCGACCTTCACCGGGCTCCCCGCCGTGCTCGGCTGGGCGGGCCACGAACTGCAGTGGGGCCACGACGTGGGCACCCGAGCGGACGACGTCACGACGCTCTACGCCGCGACGTCGCCCCAGGCCGCCCGCCCGCTCCTGCGCCGGCTGGAGGTGCGCTACGTGGTCGTCGGGCCGCTCGAGCGCACCGACCACGGCGCTGCCGCGGTGCCGGTGTGGGACGTCCTGGGCCGGCGGGTGTTCGACCAGCAGGGCACGACGGTCTGGGACCTCGCGGCGGTCACGCGCTGACCGGGGCGAGCTCGAACCACTCCTCGTACGACGCGATCGTCACCGTGAAGCGGTCGAAGAAGCCGCTGAGGCCGAGCAGTCCGAAGCTCGGCGCCCACGGCTCGCAGAACCAGACCGGAGCGGACCATTCGTACGTCTGGTGGGCGTCCGCCACGCGCAGGCTGGCCTCGGACATGCACGCCGTCACGAGCGCACCTCCGACGGCGAGCGACTGCGTCGGCGCGTCGCTGAGCTCGATGCCGCAGAGCTCGGCCACGTGGGATCCGAGCCGCACCGCCGTCGCGCCGCTGTCGAGCAGGCATGCGAACGGTGCGATGTCGAGCCCGTCGACCACCACGTCGACGATGGGCCTCGGCCGGATTCCCTCGTGCCCAGGATCGGGAATCGCTCTGAAGCCGAACCTCACAAGGGTGCCAGCCCGGTGGCTGCGACCTCGTCTTCGGGGACGCGGAAGACGCTGTCCGCCTTCTGCCCGTGCTCCGCGAGCCACGCGACCACCCGATGCGGCGAATCGGCCGCATACGCGACGTGTTGGTCCTTGATCGCGACCCACTGGCCGACGAACGGGCGCAACCGGTCGGGTCCCGTGTCAGGACCACCCGTTGCCGCGGAGGGACCGGCGCCGCGTCGACCGGCGGCGAATCCGAGCCGCATCAACGTCCGCCTTGCCTGGTGGGTCGTGAAGTCGGCGCGGTCGAGGCCGGTCAGCGCGCAGATGACCTGCTTGGGCGGGAAGCGGCGGGTTCCGAGCACCACGAAGTGGCTCGTGATCGGTTCGGGCTCGGCGTCGAGCAACGCCTTCGTCACGTTCGTGTTGCGCAGCACGAACAGCTTGCCTGCGATGCGCACCTGCAGCTCGACCACTTTCTCCGCCAAGGTTTCTCCGCCCGGTTTCTCCGCTTCGTCTCTGTAGGCTAGCCGAATCAACCGCGCCGCGTGGCGCGATCCATCGCCATGCCGGTCCAGCCCTCGCCGAAGGAGGTCCCGCGGGAGGCGGGCGCCTCGGCATTCAGTACGCGTAGAGCTCGACGCGGTTGCCGTCCGGGTCCGCGACCTGGACGCGGACGACGCCGTCGTCCTGCCATTCGGTCTCGGGGACGCCGGCTTCGCGCAGCCGCTCACGCGCGCCGCGGACCTCGTCCGCGCTGCCCGCTCGGAAGCCGAAGTGGTTGGTCCGCGGCAGCCCGGACGGCACCTCGCCCTCGCTCAGCGCGAGCAGGGAGCCCTCGGGCGAGCCGAGAATCAGGAGGTGCTCGTCCTCGTGCACCCGCTGCGTCAGCTCGAAGTGGCGGCCGTAGAACGCCGCGGAGCGCTCGCGATCGCTGACGGTCAGGGCGACGTGGTCGAGCCGCATGGCCCGATACTGCCAGGATCCAGGCCGTGGAGCCCGAGGAGCTCGCGAGTGCGATCAAGCGGTTGACCGTGTGGGCAGAGGAGCACGCGCCCGAGCCCGAGCCGCCGGCGCGCCGGCGGCTGCGGGAGCATCTCGGCGCCGATCCACGCGAGCTGCCGGTCGTGTCGCGGGCGCTGGCCAACTGGGATCGCCCGAACTTCCAGGTGGCGATCGACGCCTGGTCGGCCGGGAGGGAGGCCGAGGTGGTCGGCCTGCCGGTGATGCACGGCTACCGGGCGGGGCTCGCGGAGCTCATCCAGGGCTCCGAGTACCACGGACGGATCGAGCTCGGCGCCGTCGTGCACGTGACCGTCCCGCTCGGCGAGCACGAGAGCGTCAGCTGCGTCAGGTCGGGCTTCTGGCTCGTGCGCGACGAGGAGGGCCCGGCCGTCGTGATGCTCAAGAGCCCGGAGGAGGGTATGGGCATCGAGACCCTCACGCTCGAGATGATGGCGCTCGAGCGCGGGCGCGCCGAGCACATGATCGGTGAGCTCGCGCAGCTGATGCGCGAGTGCAACGTCTACCGCGGGCGGGTGCTCTCACTACGCGGGCGGCCGTTCCACGGCGAGGAGGGCGCGCCGCTGACGGTGCGGACGCTGCCGAGCATCACGCGCGACGCCATCGTGCTGCCGGACGGCGTGCTGGAGCGGATCGGGCGCCAGGC
>Ga0136617_10001390_pt1 | contig 21406 bp, 14 predicted proteins | sample AntDrymUQ3222106_2_FD_129672 | JGI IMG/M metagenome (GOLD analysis project Ga0136617, IMG submission 129672) | Polar desert sand microbial communities from Dry Valleys, Antarctica - metaG UQ322 (21.06) | ecosystem: Environmental > Terrestrial > Soil > Desert | place: Antarctica: Dry Valley...
GCGAGCAAAGCCGGGTTGTTCGGACTGACGCGCGAACTCGCCGCCTCGTGGGGCAGGCAGGGCATCCGCGTCAACGCCATCGCGCCGGGCTTCTTCCATTCGCGTCTCGCCGACGCCGTTATCGAATATGCCGAACCATCCATCAAAGCGCGCAACCCCATCGCGCGCGTAGGCGAGGCCGGTGAGTTGAAAGGCGTCGCGGTGTTTCTCGCCTCCGATGCCTCAAACTACATCACCGGGCAAATTATCGTGGTGGACGGCGGCGGCACTGTCGTCTAAACAGAGGAGAGGCTAGATGAGTAAAGCCGAAACAGTGAAGGAAACTGTTGAGTCGCCCTACGCCGCGCGCCCGTGGCTCAATCATTACGACTACTGGGTGCGCCCGCACGTCAACTACCCGCGCCGCCCGCTCCACGAAATTTTGCGCATGACGGCGGTTGAACTGCCCGACCACATAGCCACCGCCTTCCTCGGCGCGCATCTGACGTTCAGCCAGATCAAGCAACAATCCGACAAACTTGCAACTGCCATCGCGCGCCTCGGCATCAAGCAGGGTGATCGCGTCGGCATCATGCTGCCGAACTGCCCGCAGTACCTCGTCGCGGCCTTCGCCGTTTTGCGTTTGGGGGCAACGGTGGTCAATGTCAATCCGCTCTACACGCCGCGCGAGGTGTTGGTCGTCGCAAAGGATTCGGGGATGCGCCTCATGCTGACGCTCGACGTGCTCGCGCCCGTGACGCTCGCGGTGCGCGACCAGACGAAGATCGAGAACGTCCTCATCACGTCGCTCGCCGAGTACTCTGCGGCTGCGACGCCGACGACGACTGTTGAAGCCACGCTATGTTTGGCGGATTTGCTGGCCGGGGTTGAAGAATTGGACTTGCCCCGCGTCGAGATCGACGCGGACGATGTGGCCGTGCTGCAATACACCGGCGGCACGACGGGCGTGCCGAAGGGCGCGATGCTCACACACTACAACATCTTCGCCAACGTCGTTCAGACCGCATGTTGGAGGCACGACAGTTTGCGTCGGGGCGAAGATACATATCTCCTCGTGATCCCGTTCTTTCACATCTACGGCTTCACGGTCGGCCTGATCGAAGGAGTGTGGCGCGGTGTGAAGCAAGTTTTGATTCCGAAGTACGACGTCGAGGCGTTGCTCAAAGCGATCAGCGATTATCGCCCGACGTATTTTCCGGCGGTGCCGACGATCTACATCTCCCTACTTAACCACCCGAAGGCGAAAGACTACGGCCTGGATAAGATATGCCAATTCAACTGCGGCTCGGCTCCTCTGCCGGTCGAAGTCATCGAGCAGTTCGAGCAACTAACCGGCGGCACACTTATGGAAGGTTACGGCCTCTCCGAAGCGTCGCCCGTGACGCACACCACGCCCCTGCTCTCGCGCCGCAAGCCCGGCAGCATTGGTCTGCCCCTGACCGACACGGACATGAAGATCGTTGACCTCGAAACCGGACTCCGCGAAGAGCCTGTGGGCGAAGAGGGCGAACTCTGCATCGCTGGGCCACAGGTGATGAAAGGCTACTGGAACCGGCCCGACGAGACGGCCATCGCGTTACGCACGGACGACGCGGGACGCACATGGCTCTACACGGGCGATGTCGCGCGCATGGATGAGGACGGCTACACCTACATCGTGCAGCGAAAGAAAGACATGATTATCGTCGGCGGCTTCAACGTCTACCCGTCGGAAGTTGAGGGCGTGCTCTACACGCACCCGGCGGTGATGGAAGCCGCCGTCATCGGCATCCCCGATGCGTATCGCGGCGAAGTGGTCAAAGCGTGCGTCGTGCTCAGGCTGGGCGCGACGGCGACTCCCGAAGAGTTGATCAAACATTGCACGGGTGGGCTGGCCGAGTTCAAAGTCCCCTGCAAGATGGAGATTCGTAAGAGTCTTCCGAAAACAGCCGTCGGCAAGATTCTCCATCGCGTGTTGCGCGAAGAGGATCAGTTCAAGAGTTGAGAGTCCATTTCAAGACTCTCCTTTGCGTCTCTCATTGAGTAGAATTAGGACTTACACAAAAAACAGGCGAAGTAGCCACAGATGGACGCGGATGAACACGGATCAGAGAACTAGAATGGAAAATCTGTGTTTATCTGTGGCTGATTTCAGTTCTTGCGTAATCCTAGAATTATTTCTTGCTGAGACGGATAGTCTCACGCAAAGGCGCAAAGATAAATAATTGTGGAAGCGAGATGAACTTATGCAGCTGCTGGAAGGTAAAGTAGCGATCATCACAGGCGCGGGGCGCGGTATCGGTCGCGCCTGCGCCGCTTTACTCGCCGCGCACCGCGCGCGCGTCGTCCTCTCGGACATTGACCCGGAGCCGACGCATGAAGCCGCCGAAACAATTAAAGGCAACGACGGCGACGCGCTCGCGGTGCCGGGTGATGTGACAAGCGCGGATTTCGCGCCCCGCCTGATTAAGGCGACGCTCGACGGCTACGGGCGGATTGACGCTATCGTTAACAATGCGGGCTACACCTGGGACGGAACCATCCACAAGATGACCGACGAGCAGTGGCAGGCGATGCTCGACGTACATCTGACCGCGCCGTTTCGCATCATCCGCGCCGCCTCCGGGTACCTGCGCGAGACTGCCAAGCGCGAGAAGGAGGAGCAGGGTCGGGCGTCGGCGCGCAAGATCGTCAACGTCAGCTCGACCACTGGGACGCGCGGCAACGCGGGGCAGGCGAACTACGCCGCGGGCAAAGCCGGGATCATCGGCGTGACCAAAACGCTGGCGAAGGAGTGGGGACAGTTCAACATTCAGGTCAACGCCGTCGCCTTCGGCTTCATCGAGACCAGACTGACGCAAGCGAAGGAATCGGGCGAACGACTCACGCGCGAGTCGGCGGAGATCGCTCTCGGCATCCCGCAGGCGAACCGCGAGATCGCCTTCAGGATGATCCCGATGGGGCGCGGCGGCACTCCCGAAGAGGCGGCCGGGGCCGTCCTCTTCTTCGCATCGCCGCTCAGCAACTACGTGTCCGGGCAAGTGTTGGAAGTAACGGGCGGGCTGTAAGGGTAAAAGTTCGGGTAGTGGCTCAACTCGGAGAGGCCACAAGTTATGCTGCTCACATTCACTAATGATAACTTTGCGAGCCCTCTTTTCGTATCACGAGAACGATGCGTTTAGAGTCTCGTAGCTTTAGAAAAGATTTTAGTAAAAGCAACAAGTTATGATTAGTCTCCGCCCGCGCCTGTTCGGCGCAATTATTCTAGCTATTGTCGCGCAGTGTTGTCTTTTTAGCGACACAGCCTTGGCGCACGAAGGTTGGGGCATCGTCGTCGACCGGCAGGGACAAATCTATTTTAGCGATATTCCAACCAATACTATTTGGAGAATCACACGTGAAGGAAAGCCGGCAGCATTTATAAGCAATAAACACTCGCACGCGCTTGTCTTGGGTGAAGACGGCAGCATTTACGGCACGCAGGAACATCACGCGGCGGCTATCGGTAGTGTTTGGCGTATCGCGCCCGATGGCAGCTTCTCAAATGTGTTTACGCCAGCCCTTGATTTTCCGCTAAACCTGCATCCATTCATCATGGACCGCGTCGGCAACATCTACTCCACAAACTCTATAAGTTTTCCAAATCAAAGCGACAAAGTAATGCTTCTGAGAAGCACGCCGGATGGAAACGTAACAGTTCTTGCCGGTAGCGCTCGCGGGTATCGAGACGGACGAGGCAGCGAAGCGCAATTTTCAGGTATTGACGGAATGGCTTGGGGAGCTGATGGTTCGTTGTACGTCACAGATGGAGGTTATGTGCGCCGCGTAACAATGGATGGAGTTGTTGCGACGCTCGGTAAAGGAGCCTTGACAACCCCAAGCTATGGAGAGGATTTGATGGGTTTGGCAGTATCTCCGAGCGGAAGTGTCTATGTAGCGGATTACAGCCAGCGTCGAGTGATTCAACTACTGCCAGATGGAAACACCCGAACCATTTCGGAAACCGGATTGTTCTGGTCGCCAACCGGAATCACCATCGTCGGAGAAGATTTATATGTTTTAGAACACCTTCGGATGCCGCTTGTCATTTTAGGTGATATAGGCATGGGAGCATACGCGCGTGTTCGTAGGATTTCGCCTGATGGTACGGTGATAAGGATTGCTACGGTTTGGGTCAGGAATACTTTAACATTTGCTATCGTGTTGCTTGCTATCGGCGCATTGCTGATTTTTGTTTGGCGTCTCCGGCGGCGAAGAAAAATACACCGCTCCCATCGCGCAGCCGCAGCATAACAAGTCAGTGGATGAGAGTTCCACCTGAAGAGGTATCCGATCGCTTCGGTAGCTACCGGACGATGGGAGGGCAACAGTTAATCTGTCTACGGCTGCGGGGCTGGTCGAGGCGCGGTACGGGTGGTTGATTGCAAGGTCCATGCTTGATTCTTGGGTCTCAACGCGGGTAGGTGTTCAACATGGCTGTCCCTGATTTCCAGAGATTGATGCTTCCGTTGTTGAAGCTGGCGGCTGATGGTCTGCAGCACACCCTTGCCGAGACGGTCGAGCGACTGGCCCAGGAGTTTCAACTCTCCGACGACGACCGCGCACAACTTCTCCGAAGCGGGCAGACCCGGTTGTACAACCGGGTCGGCTGGACAACGACCTACCTCAAGAAGGCGGGCCTGATCCAGGCCGTTGGGCCGGGACGCTTTCAGCTAACAGATCGTGGGCGGGACGTTCTCGCTACCCAACCCGCATCCATTGATGTTGCTTTCCTGGAGAGTCGGTTCCCAGAGATGTCGGAGTTCCGACAGGCCCGTTCAAGGCGCGAAGTAGCGGACGAGGAGCCACCTGCGATCTTCAACCCCGCCGATGGCACCTGGAACCAGCGCGCGGGCGTCGAGGAACGGGTCCGCGAGACGCTGGAACTGTCAATCCCAAACGAGGCGATACGCCGCGAGGCGCTGCGTTTTCTGGCGTTAGCCATCGAGAACGCGGATGAGGAGCGTGGCAACGCATGGAACCTACGCGAGACCGAGCACGGGCTTCGGCTCATGACGGGCCGTCTGCTTGCATGTGAGATCGCGCCGTCGAAGATAAGGGTCAGCGTGATCGGACCTATCGGTGACGATGTCCGCGGGGCCCTCGGGGCTGAGGCCGAGAAGGACTGGGAATTCAAGCAGGTTCCGGGAGGGTTGCTTCTCACGTTCCCCGTGGAGCACGCGGCAGAAGCTCTCGACTTGCTCAAGGTTGGGCTCAACAGCTTCGTTGAGGTGGCGATGGCGCGCGTGCGGCGTTCGGTGAGCCTCGAAGATCACGTCCCTGAAGCGGTCGCCTACATCGCCAGCGTCGTCGGCCGCGAGTTACCGCAGCCAGTCGCCGAAGCGCAAGATGCCGAACAACTCGATGATCCCTCGGACGAGGACGATGTCGGCGCTTCGCGGGAGCCACGGGTCCGCGGGCGGGCGCCGATCTTCGAGCACGGTCAGCGCTCCATTGCTTCGCTGATGAGCGACATCGAGCAGGAGGTGATCGCCCTGCCCGACCTGCAGCGGCCCTTCGTCTGGGAAGACACAAAGGTGCGCCAACTCCTCGACTCGCTCTTCGTCGGCTTCCCGGTGGGGACGCTCGTCTTCTGGCATACGTCCAACGACAAAGACGCTCGTGCTCTCGGAGCGGAAAGACCAGGCCTCCGAGCCACGACACTGGTCATCGATGGCCAACAGCGTCTCACGTCGCTCTACGCCGTGATGCGGGGTGTCGAAGTCGTCGGCAAAGACGGTGCAACGCGAAAGATCACCATCGCGTTCCGTCCGCGCGACGGGCGATTCGAGGTTGCCGACGCGGCGATCCGCAACGACCCTGAGTTCTTGCCGAATGTGACCGAGCTCTGGGACGGGCGGCGCCTCACGTCACAGATCCGGCGCGATCTCATGAACGCGCTCCGGGATAAGGGTCGCGCGGTCGACGACAAGTACGAGAACGCCGTGGATAGCAATCTCGGTCGTGCGCATGCGATCAGCGACTACCGGTTTCCTACCGTCGACATTCGCAAGACCGCGACAACGCAGGATGAGGAGGTTACGGAGGAGGACGTCGCTGAGATCTTTGTTCGTATTAACAACCAGGGAACGCGCCTCGGGCAAGCCGACTTCGTCCTGACGCTACTCTCTGTTTATCACGGAGAGTTGCGCGACCGGATTGAGGAGCGGGCGCGGGCAATGTCCCAGGGGACAGTTGTCGGGATCGATACACAACAGCTTCTGCGGGCCGTCTGCGGCGTCGCGTTTGGCCGCGCGCGAATGTCAGCCATCTACCGCTATCTTCGCGGTGTCGATCCGACGACGGGCGAAGCGGGCACCGCCAGACGATTGAAACTCCTGGGGCAACTCGACGACGCGGCGAAGGAATGCATGGAGCCCACGCCGTGGCGCGACTACTTGCTTCGCGTGAAGCATGCCGGGTTCGTCAGCCAATCACTCGTCGCCTCCGAGAACGCAATCGTGAACGCCTATGCCTTCTACATCCGTGGCCGGAAGGCCGGAGTTCCAAAGAGCAAGCTCGACGAGATGATCGCGCGCTGGCTCTTCGGGACGTTGCTTACGGCACGCTACTCGGCCTCGTCGGAGACCATCTTTGAGCAGGACTTGGCGCGCGTTGCCCGTCTGGGAGCGGAGGACGCTGACGGGTTCCTGCGCGCGCTCGACGAGGCGATGGGCGAGACCATCACGGGCGACTACTGGACGCACTCTCTTGTCTCGGCGCTGGAAACGCAGAAGGCACGGGCTCCCGCTGCCCTTGCATTCCGAGCGGCCCAGGTCGTTCTCGGAACGCGGGCGCTTTTCTCCGATCAGCTTCTTCAGAACCTGCTCGACCCGCCCGCGCAGGGTGCGCGCTCGGCTAGCGAAGCCCACCATCTCTTTCCGGTAGCATGGCTCCAAGCGCGCGGGATCAGGGATCGTCGCCTCATCAACCAAGTCGCCAACCTGGCGGATGTCGGCTGGCACGAGAACAGCGTGATTAGCGGTCACGGCCCGGCCGAGTACGTTCCGCGCCTGCGTCAGAAGCTGGCTATTGATGACGATCGGTGGGGCCGCCTGTGCGCGGAGCACGCCCTTCCATTGGGATGGGAGTCGATGGAGTACGAGGAGTTTCTCCGCGAGCGGCGGCGAAGGATGGCGGACATCATTCGTGTCGCGTTCCGCCAGCTCGGGGGTGAGCCAGACGCCCCGCCGCTCACGCCGCCGTGGTTCCTGCCAGGCGCGGAGGCCGTGTGGCAACGTATTGTGGAGACCGAGCGCGCGCTGCGTGGCGTCGTCCGTGAGGTCTACGCTGCACGCTTCGGCGAGGCGGCCGCGCGGAGGATTGAGGATGCGTTACCTGAGCGCGAACGCGAGAGCCTCGCACGCGCGCTCCGGGCGCGCCCCGTCGGTGCGGAGGCGCTCGGCATCGTCGACTACCTCTACCTCGGTCAGCTACCGCCCCTCCTGTTCACGGCGGACGTCTGGCAGGATGCTCGTGGGCGCTTCAGCGGGCCACAGGACGCGAAGCAACGGCTCCAGGCTGCCGTCAGCCAGATTGCGCCCGTCCGCAACGAGATCGCCCACGTCCGTGAGGTTGAGCGCGATCGCCTTCTTCGCGCGAGCGTAGCATGCGCCGACGTGTTGGAGATGCTGCAAGGAAACTCATCTCGGTCAGGCACATGAGTCAGGGACCGTCGAGGGCTTTCGCGGCAACATCGAACCCGCGCGAGGAATGATCACTCGAGGGGCTGAGCACGTGTTAGCGAAACGAAGACCGAAACAAGTCGCTGCAGCGGACCACCGTTAGGCTATTTTTGTAGGTATGACTTGTGATGCAGAAACATGAGGCGGAAGAAATATTTGAAGGTGTCTTTAAAGATGCCCAGACGTGGCTTGCTCAAGCTAACCAACTAAAAATGTCGGCGGACCTAATTGAGGTTGAGCTACAAGATATGATGGCGCGGATACGTTTTGAGCAAGGGCTCGATGAACCATTTTTAGCATTTCTGAAGTCATTTATGCTTTTGACTGGAATGGCAATTGAGAATTTAATTAAAGGCATTTTGGTTGGGCGTAACCCATCTATTGTAAGCCGCGAGGTCATAGAGTTGCTGCGTAGAAAAGGACACGGTATCTCAGAGGGAGCAAAGAAGGTTATTAGTGTATCTAATTCAGAATATGAATTGCTGAGAAGGTTAGAAGAGTATCTAGTTTGGGCAGGCCGGTATCCAATGCCATTAACGAGTGCGGTGTTCCTTAACAGTCAAACGCCTGAAAATCTACGTAGGTTTAGTTGGGCGGACTTTGAGTTGATTGATAAATTATTTGATAGATTAGCGGAGATTTTGGACAATGAATGGAGCGCGCGTGAGAGGTCGAAATACGCCTCACAACTCATTCAACCCGACCCGCGATAGCGTGCCTTCTTCTCTCAAGATGCTTTCTTGCGGCGAAAGTTGAGTGCTGTTGGCGCGGGCGGGTTAAATTCGGGCGTTTGACGCGGCTGCGCGCCACCGACCCCGACCTGTTTGAAGGGCGAGAGGCGTCGGCGACTGCGAGGTAGTTAGATCAGACTGTGCGACGGTGTCAGTACCGCCTGCGGTAGCGGGCTGGTCTCAGTGCTGTCGCCACCCGCCCGCTACCGCAGGCGGTACTGACCTGGAGTATCGGAGAATGAGCTACGCAATCAACCGTGTGGTGGTCATCGGGTCGGGGACGATGGGCGGCGGCATCGCTGCGCATGTGGCGAACGCCGGAATCCCCGTCTACCTACTCGACATCGCACCTCAAGAATTAACGCCCGAAGAAGAGCAGCGTGGACTCAACATAGATCACCCGCAGGTGCGCAACCGGATCGTGACCGCCTCGCTCGAACGCTTGAAGAAATCGAAGCCAGCCGCGTTCTTCATGCCGGAGGCGGCGCAGTTAGTGACCGTCGGAAACCTCGAAGACAATTTTGAGTGGGTCGGAGAAGGTGACTGGATTGTCGAAGTCATCGTCGAGCAGTTACAACCAAAGCGAGAGTTGGTGGCGCGCATCGAGCGCGTGAGGAAGCCGCACAGCATCGTCTCCAGCAACACTTCGGGGCTGCCGATTGCCGCCATCGCCGCCGATGCATCCGCAGATTTCAAGGCCCACTTTCTCGGCACGCACTTCTTCAACCCGCCGCGCTACATGAAGCTGCTCGAAGTGATCCCGACGCGGGAGTCGAAGCCTGAGGTCATCGATTTCATGACCGACTTCGCCGAGCGGCGCCTCGGCAAAGGCGTCGTCGTCTGCAAAGACACGCCGAACTTCATCGCCAATCGCTTCGGTTCTGTTATGGGAGCGTCAACGCTCGGCTTCGTGCTGGAAAACAAATACACCATCGAAGAGGCCGACGCCGTCCTGAGCCCGCTCATCGGTCGCCCGAAGACCGGCCTGTTCCGCCTGCAAGATTTGGTTGGCCTTGATGTGTCCAGCGCGGTCGGCGCGAACCTCTACGAATTGATCGAACACGATGAGTCGCGCGAAGTCTTGCGCAACCAGAATCTCGGCACCCTGCGCACGACGCAGATGGAGCGCGGACGTTTGGGCGACAAGACCGGGCAGGGGTTTTACAAAAAGCCGCCGCGGGGCGTGAAGGGCGACATCCTCACGCTCGACCTCGAAACGATGGATTACCGCGCGCGACGCGAACCCGAAATCCCATCCATAAGGGAGGCGATGAAGATCCAGCCGCTCGCCAAGCGGCTCGAATTCGTGCTGGCGCAGGACGATAAGGCGGGTGCGCTCGCGCGTCACATCGTCTACAACATTTTGGCCTACGCCCCGCGGCGCATCCCTGAAATCACCGACCAGATCGTTAACGTGGACAAGGCCATGCGCTGGGGCTACTCGCACGAGCTGGGGCCGTTCGAGTTGTGGGAGGCGCTCGGCGTGCGCAAGACTGCCGCAGCGATGGAGGCGGACGGGATCGAGGTCGCGCCGTGGGTCAAAGAGATGCTCGCCGCCGGGCACGAAAGCTTCTACCGCTCCGATAACGGGCTGTTGAGTTACTACGACCCGGCGCGCAAAATTTACATCCCCGAAGCATTGAACGAGCGCAAGATCGAGTTACGCGCGTTGAAGGCCGCCGGGCGCGTGGTGCGCGAGAACAAGGGCGCGAGCCTGATTGACCTCGGCGACGGCGTGGTCTGTCTTGAGTTTCACACCAAGATGAACACGCTCGACGAAGACATTAAGAACATGCTGCGCGAGGCGGTCGAGGAGGTTGAAACAGAGGACTGGGTCGGCATGGTTGTAGGCAACGAGGGCGCGGAGTTCTCGGTCGGCGCGAACCTCGCCGGGGCCTCCGGCGCAGGCAGCTTCGCTGCGATTGAGCGCGGCGTGCGTGAGATGCAGGACGCTTTGATGGCCGTGCGCTTCTGCACGAAGCCCATCGTGACCGCGCCCGCGGGTCGCACGCTCGGCGGAGGCTGTGAAGTTTCGATGGCGGGGGCGCGAATTGTTGCCGCGGCAGAAACTTACATGGGGCTGGTCGAGGTCGGAGTCGGGCTGATCCCAGGCGCGGGCGGCTGCAAGGAGTTGGTGCGCCGAATTGTCTCGCCCGCGATGCGTTTGACGAGCGCCGACCCTCTGCCATTCCTGCAACAGGCGCTGCAAACGATTGCGACGGTGAAGATCTCGACGGGCGCGGCGGAAGCTCGCTCTTTCGGTTTTCTCACCGATGCCGATCAGATCGTGATGAATCGGGACTATCAGATAGCAGAGGCCAAGCGTTTAGTGCTCGAACTCGCAGCCGGCTACGCCGCGCCAGCGCGCGGTAAGACCTGCTACGCGGCGGGACGCGACGCGCTGGCGGCGCTCCGCGCGGGTCTCTACATCATGCAGCAGGGCGGCTACATGAGCGAGTACGACCTGCACGTCAGCGGCAAGGTTGCGCACGTCCTGTGTGGCGGCGACCTCTCGGCGGGGCAGTGGGTGGACGAGCAGTATTTTCTCGACCTCGAACGCGAGGGGTTCGTCTCGCTATGCGGCGAGCCGAAGACGATAGAGCGCATCAAGTACATGCTGGGGACGGGCAAGCCCCTGCGAAATTAAGACGTTTTTGATTTCAGATGGTCATGATTCCACGGACACTCTGGTCTGAGTTTTCACACACAGTCTCTACCGCAGGCGGTACGGACAAAAGAGAGGTTCTTATGAGAGAAGCTGTGATCGTCGCCGGCGTGCGCACCGCCGTCGGCAAAGCGCCGCGAGGCGCACTGCGCACTACGCGCCCCGATGACATGGCCGCGACCGTCATTGCGAATTTGCTCCGGAGCGTCCCCGAACTGCCGCCCGAAACAATTGACGACGTAATCCTGGGCTGCGCCACGCCCGAAGGCGAGTCAGGCACGAACGTCGCCCGCATTGCGGCGTTGCGCGCGGGTCTGTCACACGCGGTGCCCGCCGTAACGGTCAACCGCTTTTGTTCTTCCGGGTCGCAGACAATCGCGATGGCCGCCGAGCGCATCATGGCGGGGATGGCCGAATGCATAATCGCCGGCGGCACTGAATCCATGAGCATGCTGCGCGGCAACACCAAGTTCAGGCCGAACCCTTATCTGGTCGAACACAACCCGAACGTCTATCTCAGCATGGGTCTGACCGCCGAGAACGTGGCCCGCAAGTACAACATCTCGCGCGAAGAGTCAGACGCCTTCTCATACCGCAGCCACCAGCGCGCGCTCGCGGCGCAAGGCGTGGGGCGCTTCGCAGACGATGGCATCGTGCCGCTCGAAGTCGAGATGAAAGAGGTCGGAGAGGACGGAGAGACGAAGCTGAAGAAGCTGACGTTCGATACGGACGAGGGCCCGCGCGCCGACACAACGCCCGAAGCTTTAGCCAAACTGCGTCCAGTCTTTCACGCCAAGGGAGCAGTCACGGCGGGCAATTCCAGTCAAACGTCGGACGGCGCAGCCGGGGTCGTCGTCATGTCGCGCGAGCGCGCGGAAGAGTTAGGACTGAAGCCGCTGGCGCGCTTCGTCTCTTACGCGGTGGGCGGTGTGCCGCCGGAGATCATGGGAATGGGGCCGGTCGTGGCCGTGCCGAAGGCTTTGAAGTTAGCAGGTCTCAAACTAGATCAGATTGATTTGATCGAGTTGAACGAAGCGTTCGCGTGCCAGGCACTCGCGGTGATGCGCGAACTTGGCATGGACGACGGGCGCACGAACGTCAACGGCGGAGCGGTCGCTCTGGGACACCCGCTCGGCGCGTCGGGGGCAAAACTGACCGTACAACTCCTCGGCGAGATGCGCCGCCGCAAGAGTCGTTACGGCATGGTGACGATGTGCGTCGGCGGCGGGCAAGGCGTGGCGACCGTCTTCGAGAATCTTCAAAATTAGCGTCTGGTGCGTGGTGAGTCGTAAAGTCATTAAGGAGAAAGTCGGTTGATGAGAAATAATGATGACCCTTACGTCGGCTTTCAAGTTTCGCCGCGCGCACGTGAGATTTATCAAAAGCTTCGCGCCTTCATCGATGCGCACGTCTATCCAAATGAAAAACTGTTCCACGAGCAGATCGATCAGGGTGAACGCTGGCGACCCGTTCCGCTGATGGAGGATTTGAAAGCTAAAGCGCGTGCCGAAGGTTTGTGGAATCTGTTCCTGCCGGAGAGCGAATACGGAGCGGGGCTGACGAATCTAGAATACGCGCCGATGGCCGAGTTGATGGGGCGTTCGGCGGGGTTCGCGCCGGAGATTTTCAATTGCAGCGCGCCGGACACCGGCAACATGGAAGTCCTCGTGCGCTACGGCACACCAGAACAGAAAGAGCGCTGGCTCAAGCCGCTCCTCAACGGCGAGATACGTTCGTGCTTCGCGATGACCGAGCCGGACGTGGCTTCGTCCGACGCGACGAACATCCGCTCGACCATTGAGCGTGACGGCGACGAATACGTCATCAACGGTCGCAAATGGTGGGCTAGCGGGGCTGGCGATCCGCGCTGCCAAGTAGCAATCTTCATGGGCAAGACGGACTCGCACGCGCCCGAGCACCGGCAGCAGGCGATGATCCTCGTGCCGATGGACGCGGAGGGCGTAAAAGTCGTGCGCCTGCTGACGGTCTTCGGCTATGACCACGCGCCGCACGGCCACGCCGAAGTCGTCTTTGAAAACGTGCGCGTGCCAGCGTCGAATATACTGTTGGGCGATGGGCGCGGGTTCGAGATCGCGCAAGGGCGTCTGGGGCCGGGGCGGATACATCACTGTATGCGCTCAATCGGGATGGCCGAACGCGCGCTCGAAGCGATGTGCCGCCGCGTGACGGAGCGCGTGGCTTTCGGGAAACCTATCGCCGAGCAGGGAACGATTCGCGCCGACATCGCCAAGTCAAGAATCGAGATCGAACAGGCGCGGCTCTTGACGCTGAAAGCCGCCTACATGATGGACACCGTCGGCAACAAAGCGGCCCGCGCCGAGATTGCGATGATTAAAGTCGCAGCTCCGAATATGGCGTTGCGTGTGCTGGACCGGGCGATTCAAGCTCACGGCGGGGCCGGCGTCTCAGACGATTTTATCCTCGCATCGGCGTGGGCTCACGTCCGCATTCTGAGACTCGCGGACGGCCCCGACGAAGTTCATATCGAATCAATCGCCCGGATGGAGTTGAGCGAGTATCAAGACTAAGCCTAAGAGAGATTGGAGTCAGGAGAATCTGATGCCCGTGACGGAGATCGAAAGTGTCGCCGGACTCGGCGAACACGTCGGGCGGGAGGTCGCCGTCAGCGACTGGCTCGAAGTGTCGCAGGAGCGCATCAACCAGTTCGCCGAAGTGACCGAAGACCGGCAGTGGATTCACACAGACCCGGAACGCGTCGCCCGCGAGTCGCCGTTTGAGGGGACAATCGCGCACGGCTTCCTGACCCTCTCGCTGTTGAGCGAGTTGACGAAGCGCGCGATGTCGGTCGGCGGCGTGCGGATGGGAATTAATTACGGGCTGAACCGCGTCCGCTTCGTCAGCCCCGTACCCGCCGGTGCGCACATTCGCGCGCGCTTCACGCTCTCTGCGCTGGAAGAGATTGAGGGCGGCGCGCAGGCGACGTGGGGCGTGACGGTCGAGCGCGACGGCGGCGATAGGCCCTGCTGCGTGGCGGAGTGGCTGGTGCGTTACTACGTTTGAGGACGCGCCGAAAAGAATCACTAAATCTAAACTTGCAATATTGGCACAGAAAAAACAGACGATCCACGAAAAGACACGAAATAGTTTGTTTTTGCTTCGTGTGATTTGGTGGGGCTTAGTGGATCGTTTGATTTCCGTCGCACTTCATATGGTTTGATTTAGAAATCACGACAGACTATTTCGGCAAGGAGTAATAGCGATGACCGACCGTGCGGAGAAACTGCTCGTCACACTTCAAGACGGCGTCAAGCGCATCACCATCAACCGCCCCGAGCGGCGCAACTCGGTTGACCGCGAGACGGTGCAGTCGCTCCTCGCCGCCGTCAGGCAATCGGCGGACGACGGCACGCGGGTCTTGATTCTCACGGGCGCGGGCGACTCCTTCTGCGCGGGCGCAGACCTCGCGGCGACCAGCGCCAGCGACATCGCAAACTTCGATGTCACCAAGTCCATTCGCGAGAACGTAAACCCGACCATCCTCGCGATGCGCGCCCTGCCCGTGCCCGTCATTGCGCGCGTGCACGGCCATGCCGTCGGGGTCGGCTGCAACTACGCGCTCGCCTGCGACATGATCGTCGCCTCGGAGCAGGCGCTCTTCGGTCAGGTCTTCGTGCGTGTCGGCCTGATGCCGGATGGCGGCAGCACCTTCTTTCTGTCGCGCCTCGTCGGCTACCACAGAGCCTTCGAGTTGATGGCGACAGGAGACATCATCGGCGCGCAAGAAGCACATCAGCTCGGCATGGCCAACAAGGTCGTCCCTTTCGCGGAGTTGGACGCGACCGTGGACAGCCTCGCTGCGCGACTAGCCCAGGCGCCGCGCGTGGCGATTGCAAAAATTAAGGCCGGACTCAACTACGGCGCGCAGACAGACCTGGCCTCCGCGCTGGACTTCGAGGCGGTCAACCAGCAGGCCTGTTTTCATTCGCCGGATTTCCTTGAGGGCGTCACCGCCTTCGTGCAGAAGCGCAAGGCCGTCTTCGGCAAGGCGGCGGGCGATGGCGAAGTGCGCTAAAGGGATTTCGCCGGAAGGCGCAGAGGGGAGATTCAGTGCGTGTAAGATATAAGAACGTGAGGGTCACAAGTTCCTTATTATCCGGCATGACACTTCAGGTAGAGCATTCATAGTAGCTGGGGAAGCGATGTTAAATATGAGCACTACAAAAGAGAGGACGCGGACGATCACGTGGGAAGAACCGCGAAACCCGGCGCAGGACGGGCAATTTTTGAGGGCTTGAGTACTTGCAAAAGATCTTCGCCGACGAATTGCCGCGCCCTCCGATAGGTGCGTTGATGAACTTCAACATCACCGAACTGAGCGAAGGCCGTGCAGTCTTTACCGTCGAACCCGCCGAGTATCATTACAACCCAATTGGTGTCGTTCACGCGGCGGGTTGGCGGCGACGCTGCTCGATTCGGCGATGGGGTGCGCCGTCCATTCGACTCTCCCATCCGGTGCGGGCTACTCGGACCTGGAGATCAAAGTCAACTACATCCGCCCGATGACGGCGGAAACGGGGCGTGTGCGCTGCGAGGCAAAGGTGATTCACGTCGGAGGTCGCACTGCTACCGCCGCGGGCCGAATTGAGGACGAGCGCGGAAAGCTCTACGCACATGGCACGACCACGTGCATCATTTTTCGTTCATAGAGCACATGTCAGTGAGCGTCTGGAAACCACTGAGCTGGCACAGAGAAGAGGAGAGATCGAGCCGCAACCAAACCCGTACAGGTCAACGTTAATGTTGTGGCCTCACGCTAGCTCCGGAGGAGCCGAATGTTTATAGTCACGGCCACCAATCCGATGACCCAGCTCCGGAGGAGCGAAATGTTCCCGCGATGAGCAAGTCGAGCAATGACATTTCGCTCCTAACGGAGCTGGCGGAAATATCTCAGAGTTCATTGTTCTATAAACATTCCGTCCCTAACGGGACTGTTGCATGGTCACATCTCAGCAAACAAGAACCTATGGACTTGTTACAGAGGGGCACAGAGTTTCAAATCATCTCTCCGCTACCTCTGTCTTCTCTGTGTCTCTGTAATGTTCTCAACTATGCCCTTCCACTCGATTTGAATGATACTGCGAGGCGGAGACGGGATTAATCGATGAGTGACGCGCCCCCTTCAGTCAAAAAACTCTCTCCCTCGCATGGCGAGACGCCTGATTCGTCGGACACGAAGCCTGTGCGCGCGAGCGAGCAACTTGACTGGGGTGCACTAGCCAATTATGTACGCGAGAAACTGACTATGATATTAGGCCCAAGGTTCGACGCCGCCGCACCGATGACGGTCGAGCAGTTTCCCGGCGGCCACTCCAACCTGACCTACCTGCTGCGTTTCAACACGCAGGAGTTTGTGATGCGCCGACCGCCATTCGGGCCTGTGCCCCCGAAGGCTCACGACATGGCGCGCGAATATCGCATCCTCGAAGCCGTGCACCCGGTCTTCCCGCTCGCGCCGCGACCCTACGTGCTCTGCGAAGACGCGGGCGTCATCGGCGCAACCTTTTACATCATGGAGCGGCGGTGCGGCCTCGTCGTGCGCTACGATGAGCCGCCGGAACTGGCTGATCGCCCTGCCGCGCGTCGCCGTGTCAGCCGAGCTCTGGTGGATGCGATCGCAGATCTGCACGCCGTTGACATCAACGTGCACGGACTCGCCGCCCTCGGCAAGCCCGCCGGATTCGTCCAGCGGCAGGTACGGGGGTGGAGCGAGCGCTGGAAGGGGTCGCAGACGAGCGAGCTGCCGAAGATGGACATGCTCGCCGCGTGGCTGGCCGAGCGCCTGCCGCCCGACCCGCCGAGGCCGACGCTTGTGCACGGCGACTTCAAGCTCGACAACGTGATGCTGGACGCGCGCGACATTGGGCACATCGTCGCCGTGTTCGACTGGGAGATGAGCGCCGTCGGCGACCCGCTCATTGATCTGGGCATACTGCTCTGCTACTGCGTGCACACCTCGACAGTGTCGCAGCACGATGCCGTGACCTCCGTCACACATCGCGCGGGTTGGTTTACGCGCGCGGAGATTCTCGAACGCTACGGCGAGCGGACGGGTCTCGATTTGACCAACGTCACTTTCTACGAAGTGTTCGCCGTGTTCAAACTTGCCGTCGTGCTGCAACAGATTTTCTACCGCTACCATCGCGGGCAGACCGACGACGCGCGTTTCGCCACGCTCGACAGCCGAGTGACGTGGCTGGCGCGCATCGCGACTGCACTCGCCGGAAAGGCCTGACGAACGAAAGCGTCAGTACCGCGCAACACTCGGCGTTACTGCCACACCTTTCAGCTCGAGTACTTAACTCTCGATGGATAGTTCTCGATGAACATCAACGCTGCCATCTTGTGGAAGCAGGGCGCGCCGCTCTCGGTTGAAGAAGCCGAACTCGAAGCGCCGCGCGCGGGCGAGGTGCTGGTCGAGTTGAAGGCTGCCGGGGTCTGCCACAGCGATCTGCATCCGGCGCGCGGCGATTGGCCGGCGCGCACCCCGCTCGTGCTCGGGCACGAAGGCGCAGGCGTAGTGCGCGAAGTGGACGCAGGCGTGACGGGGCTGCGTGCAGGCGACCAGGTCGTTTTCTGCTGGGCGCCCGCGTGCGGCGTCTGCCCGCCGTGCCGCGAAGGTCACCCTGTGCTCTGCGACCGTCTGGAGCGCACGACGTACCGCAACCGCTTGCCTGCGGGTGGCTCGCGGTTGCGTGCTCGCGGGCAAGACGTGGCACATTTCAATGGCACGGCCTGCTTCGCGGATTTCGCAGTGGTGGCCGAAGAGGGCGCGATCCCCGTGCCGGCGAGTGTCCCGTTCGAGGTGCTGGCGACTTTGGGCTGCGCGGTCGTGACGGGCATCGGCGCGGTGACGAATGCCGCGCGCGTTGAGAGGGGCGCACGCGTCGCGGTAATCGGCGCGGGCGGCGTCGGGCTGAACGTCGTGCAGGGGGCGGTGCTAGTCGGGTGCAAAAAGATTATCGCCGTGGACACGCGACCCAGGCCGCTTAACCTCGCGCGCGACTTCGGCGCTACACACACGTTTGAAGCGGGGGCGGGGAATGTCGCGGAGGAGGTTCGCGCTCTGACGGATGGACGGGGAGCCGATTATGTTTTCGACACGGTCGGCACACCCGCGACTATTTCGCAGGCGCTTGAGTCCGCGCGCAAAGGTGGCGCAGTCGTGCTGACTGGTCTGTCGCGGACAGACGCGCTCGCCTCAATCCCCACCTTCCCTTTCGTGATGCAGGAGAAGCGCCTGATCGGCTCGCTCTACGGTTCGGGGCGTCCGCTGATGGACATCCCTCACCTCGTCACGCTCTATCAAGCGGGTGAACTGAAGCTTCGCGAACTTGTCACGCGCGCCTACCATCTCGACGGCATCAACGACGCGCTGGCAGCGCTGGCCGCTGGCGAAGGTGCGCGTGGGATTATCCGCTGGTGACACTGAAACGGTCGCGCTGGCTTGTTTCATCATTCTTCAATAGCATCAGAACTAAGCCACTAGAGGTCTTCAATCAACGAGCAGGACCTTGCCGCTGCGTCCAGGTCGCTCTGCGTGCTCGACGGCGGCAAGCACGTCGGACAGTGAGTATTCGGCTTCAACCGGCGGTACTATTTCGTTGGCCGCCATCGACCGCAGCATCTCACAGGTGACCGCCTGCTGCCGTTCGGGCGGCGCCGTGCCAAGCCACTGGCTGAGCCAAAAACCACGGATGGTGGTCGTGGTAAAGATCATGCGCCCGCCGTCAACCGGCATCGGCTCCATTGAGAGCAAACCGTAGACGAGCATCACGCCGCCGCGCCCTAAAGCCTGAAATACTGCTGCCCCCGTCTTGCCGCCCACCGCGTCAATGGCTTTGGTGAGTCCCGCCTTGCCAGTGATTTCTTTGACGCGCTCGACGATGTCTTCATCGGCGGTGCAGATGACCTCATCCGCGCCGAGCGTTCTTAATTCTTCAACTTGCTCGCGCCGCCGCACGAGGTTAATCGTCTTGAAGCCGCGCAGGCGCGCGATCTGTAACACCACCCGCCCCAGCGTCGAGCCAGCCGCTGTTTGCAGAAGCCACTCGCCGGGCTTGAGCGCCAACTCTTCGATGGTCATGATCCACGCCGTCAGAGGATTGACGACAAACTGCGCCGCCGTTTGATCGCTGACGCCGTCAGGGACGGGGATGAGTTGTGCGCTCGCGGCCAGAATGTATTCCTGCCACGTGCCCTGCACGCCGAGCGGGATCACACGTTGACCGGGGCGAAGATTTTTCACCCCGTCGCCGACGGCGGCCACCTCTCCCATGCCTTCAAGACCGGGTGTCGCCGGTAACTTCGGCAGCGAGCCGTAGAGGCCGCGCACGGTGAGCAAATCGGAAGGATTGATTGAACGCGCGCGAAGTCGCACCAGTACCTGATTCTCTCCCGGCTCCGGTTGCGGCACGTCTTCCACGCGTAGAACTTCTGCCGGGTTGCCAAACTCATAAAATCGTACGCTTTGCATTGTCTTTTTCCCTGATGAATAGGAATCAAAACTACATTAAATCCTCGGTCGTGAGCGTTCGATTATGACATCGAAATCTGTGTCTGCGGGAAGCGTCCCGAAGACGAGACCGGCGTCGCCCGCCAGACGCGAAGCGCAGAAAGCGTCGGCCACTTCATGCGGGGCGTGTCGAACCAGAAGTGAGCCTTGCAGGGCCAAAGCTAGAAGTTCGGCAAGGCGGCGCGCACGCGCTTCGTGTTGGGTCGAGTCGGCCAGTTCGCGCTCAAGTCTATCAGCGAAGCTGTCGAAGTGTTTGTTCCCGCCGCTCGCCGCTTGAATCTCTTGTAGGACCATCTCCAAAGTGCCGGCGTCCTTTTTCACGGCGCGCAGCATTTCCAGGCACTGCACATTGCCCGAGCCTTCCCAGATCGAATTGAGCGGCGCGTCGCGGTAGAGGCGCGGCAATGGAGACTCCTCGACGTAACCGTTACCGCCGAGGCATTCGAGCGCCTCGGCCACGACCGCGACGGCGCGTTTCGTAATCCAGTATTTGCCGACGGCGGTGGCGAGGCGTGTGAACCGGCGCTGCCCTTCGTCGTGCGGCGACTCGTCGAAGCCGCGCGCGAGGCGCAACGCCAGTGCCGTCGCCGCCTCCGTTTCCAGACAAAGGTCGGCCAGCACGTTCCGCATCAATGGCTGATCCAACAACCTCTTCCCGAAAGCGTGACGGAAGGCGGCGTGGTGCAGCGCCTCGGCCAGGGCGCGGCGCATGGTGGCCGCCGAGCCGAAGGCACAGTCGAGGCGTGTATGCCGCACCATCTCGATGATCGTCGGCACGCCGCGCCCTTCTTCACCAAGCATCCGCGCCAGTGCGGCGCGAAACTCGACCTCGCTCGACGCGTTGGAACGATTACCCAGCTTGTCTTTCAGCCGTTGCAGGTGGAAGCCGTTGTGCGCGCCGTCCGGCAGCAAGCGCGGGAGCAGGAAACAGGACAGACCTTTATCCGTCTGCGCGAGAGTCAAAAAAGCATCGCACATCGGCGCGGAGCAGAACCACTTGTGTCCGTTGAGTTCGTACTCTTCGCCCGCGCCGCCTTTGGCAGTCGGCACGGCGCGCGTCGTGTTGGCTTGCACGTCTGAGCCGCCTTGCCGTTCCGTTAGCGCCATTCCAAACAGGACTCCGCGTTTCTGCGAGGCGGGGACGAAGCGCGGATCATACTCGTCGGAGAGGATGCGCGGCAGCCATTCAGCGGCCAATTCGGGCTGGAGGCGGAGCGATGGCACGACCGCGAAGGTCATGGTCAGAGGCAACTCGCGCCTTCGTCCACTTGATGCCGCAGCATGTTGAGCGTGGCGCGAACGACGTGGGCACCGGCGCGCGAATTTGTCCACGGCAGCGAGTGGTGCCCGTGCGCGACGCCGATTCGCATCAACTCGTGCCACGCCGGGTGAAACTCGACCTCGTCGACCCGGTGTCCGAAGCGATCGTGCGTCCGCAGGACGGGTGGATGACGGTTCGCCAGTTCGCCCAGGCGTAAGGTTTCGGCGCGTCCCATGAGCGCGCCGAATTCGCTAACCTTCTTTTCGGCCCAGTCGCCGCCTTCGCGCCGCAGAGCTTCTTGCAGCGGCGTGTCGTGCCCGAACAAATTGTAGTCTTCGAGCGGCGGCGGTTGATTGAAGACTTCGTCGGGCTGTCGGTGCATGAATAAGAACCTCGGACGAGGAATTCCAATTCATCAAGTTACGAGTTTTAGGACTTACGCAAGAACTAAAATCAGCCACAGATGGACACAGATAAACACCAGATTTACCA
>Ga0136617_10001391_pt1 | contig 21403 bp, 17 predicted proteins | sample AntDrymUQ3222106_2_FD_129672 | JGI IMG/M metagenome (GOLD analysis project Ga0136617, IMG submission 129672) | Polar desert sand microbial communities from Dry Valleys, Antarctica - metaG UQ322 (21.06) | ecosystem: Environmental > Terrestrial > Soil > Desert | place: Antarctica: Dry Valley...
TCTGCACGAAGGGAGCAGACGGGCGATTTCCTAACGACCGCTGCCAAAAAAAGTATATCGCGCCGTCTATGAGCGTCGCCGCAGCTAGGATCGGAATTCTCAACAGTGCGTTTTCAAGGTTGATGCGAGTGGCGGCGAAGTAGATCAAGTACGCGGTTAGGGTTTTTGAAAACCCTCCCGCGCCCAGAAGACCGCCGCTGGGAGCGTCAATCGCGAGACCGGCAATTGTGCCAACTATTAAGGCTTGCCACGCCTCGCGCTGCAATGCGATATAAACAACGACAATCAGGGGAAAGTCAATATAGGAGAGTGGAGGCCAAGCCTCTCGTAGCGAGAGCTGCAGGATGATGGCGATCCCTAGAACCGCAGCAGTCTTAAACTGAGGCATTACGTAAGAGTGATGAGTGATGGGTGAAAAGTGATAAGCAAGAAGGAACGATGATGATTTCATCTCATCACTTATCGCGCACCACTTTTGTTTTGTCTACATTCGGCAGCGTATGTTCGGGTGCAGGCCGCTGCGGCGGACGATACAGCAGCACCGCCACCTCTGATAATTGATCCAGCCGCGCGCTCGGCTTGATAAAGATTTGATGTGGTTGAGTGGCAGTGCCCGGTTTCACCTCAACCACCTCTCCCACGGTTAGTCCGGGCGGATAAATTCCGTCCTGACCGGTCGTCATGATGTAGTCGCCGGTTGAGACCTTTTGGAGTCCTGAGACATACCGCATCTCGACAAGACCTGAGTTACCGAGACCTCTAACCGATCCCAGGGCTCCTGATTCGCCAAGCTTTCCGATGATCGCACCGGCTGCTGCTTTTTCGTCAGTAATCAGCATCACCTGCGCGGTCCATGGACTAAGCGCAATCACCCGGCCGACAAGTCCGCCCGGCGTAACGACCGGCATATTTAGGGCGATACCTGAGGAACTGCCGCAGCTGATCGTGACAGTGTTGAACCACACTGAGCCATCGCGAGCGATAACTCTTGCAGCAACCTGGTCGTAGCCCGTCTTTTCTTTGAGGTTGAGCAGCTCCCTTAAACGCCCGTTCTCGGCCACTGCTTCTTGTGCTTTTCGCAGCTCTAATTCGGTAACCGCGAGTTGCCGAGTGAGACGCTCATTCTCCGAAGCTGTACTACCAAAATTATTAAGTTGCCTGTAGAAACCGCCTACCGTGCCGCTCACCCAGGAAGTTGCTCTCTGCACTGGCGAAGCGAGGGCCTGAATTCCGCCTTTGAACACGTTTTGCTTGGTGAAGTTTTCCTGGGCGTCAAAGGCCATCACAATCAGATTCGCAAAAAGCAGCATCACGAGCCAAATAGGCGCGCGCTGACGAATCTCTTTTTGGGTACGACTGCTCGCCATATTCGTAATCGTGAATAGTAAATCGTAAAATGGCCAACTGGTGCTTAAATCGTACCTTGTTTTCCTATTTACGATTTACCATTTACGATTTACGCATTCTTCACATTCCGCTGGTCATAGTGTTTTCCCACTTAACTCGCTTCAAGAGGTCAAAATCAGAGAGCATCTTGCCTGTCCCGAGCACCACTGAAGCCAGTGGATCGTCGGCGATCGAGACGGGAAGACCGGTTTCGATCGATAGACGCTTATCGAGGTTCTTGAGTAGAGCACCGCCACCAGTCAACACAATGCCACGCTCGACGATGTCAGCGGAAAGCTCCGGCGGTGTACGCTCGAGCGCTACACGAACTGCATTAATAATTGTCGACACGTTATCTGCTAAAGCCTCGCGCACCTCTTCGTCAGTCATCGTGATCGTTTTTGGAATGCCTTCAATTAGATTTCGACCGCGCACATGATACGAGAGCGGTTCATCAAGTGGGTACGCCGAGCCAAGCTCGATCTTGATGGCTTCCGCAGTTCTCTCCCCAATCAGAAGGTTATACTTCCGCTTGATATAGGAGATGATTGCCTCGTCCATCTCGTTTCCAGCAACTCGTACGGCCCGGGAATAGACGATACCGCTCAAGCTGATCACGGCGATGTCGGTAGTTCCTCCGCCGATGTCGACAACCATGTTGCCGTGTGGTTCGGTTATCGGCAGGCCGGCACCGATCGCGGCCGCCATCGCTTCTTCCACCAGATAAACTTCAGAGGCTTTGGCCCGATACGCGGAGTCTTCGACGGCGCGACGTTCGACCTGCGTGATCTCGGAAGGAATACCGATCACCACCCGCGGGCTGACCCAGGTTTTTCCATTGTGGGCTTTGCGTATGAAGTGTTGCAGCATCTTCTCGGTCACTTCAAAGTTGGCGATAACTCCGTCTTTCATGGGCCGGATAGCGACAATATTACCGGGAGTTCGCCCCAGCATTTCCTTCGCGTCACGGCCTACGGCTTCCACCTGATTGGTGATTTTGTTAATAGCAACTATTGAGGGTTCGGAGACAACGATGCCTCGGCCCTTCGCGTAGACCAAGGTGTTGGCCGTGCCCAGATCGATTGCGAGGTCGCTGGAGAACAGACTAAAAATGGATTTGAAGGCCATCTAATTTGATCATTTCCCGTCTGTGTAGAATGAGAACTTCCGGTGGGTGGGCGGTCGCGGTTGGCAAATACTTGTGCTCACTAAGAAGACAACGGATGGCAAGATTCTCCACCAACTCACAAATTCAGATTTTGGGTTCACCTCTAAGACAGACCAGCCAGCTCCGAACATCATAAGATACACCTGATTCTAACTTTTGTGCTATCAAAGAAATCGGTTTTCCGGATTAGTCTTCGGGAGCTTGCCCAGTCGCAACAGGGGTATTTTCAACTCGAGCGTTCGGGGGAGGGCCCGCGGAGAAGCGGACCCAGTTATTGTTTGCCGCCTTTGCCTCATTCCATTGCGGCTGCGCAGGCGATGAGTTGTTGCGGGTAGGAAGCGTGAATGTGGAAAGTGGCCACTCCGAAGAATTTGCGGGATTCGACGACCGTGCTCGCTAGTCTAAGGCGAGCCCGAGATAAATGATCGGAGTGCTTCAATATTCGGCTTATTGTCCTCGGGCTTGTCGTACGGCGTCTCGAGGATGAAAGCGGAGTGGGAGAGTTTCGGGTGACGCGCCACCCGCCTCAGCCCGTCCCTCCCGATGTGACCCTGACCGATGTGCCAATGGCGATCCACACGCGAGTGGTATTCAGCCCTCGAATCGTTGAAATGGATTGCCCGCACTTTCTTCGTCCCCACCTCGCGATCAAGTGCCTGGATCGTTGCTTCGAGTCCCTCTGCCGTGCGGATATCGTAACCGGCGGTGAACGCGTGAGCCGTATCGAAGCAAACACCAAGGGGCAAGCCGGGACAGGCCTTCATGATTTCTCGCAAGTGCTCAAACCGATGGCCAATGCACTCACCCTGCCCAGCAGTGTTTTCCAGGAGAATCCGAATCGAACCCAAATCGAGTCCGTCGGCTGCCCGCTTCAAACTCTCTGCACACGCGTCGATCCCATCAGCCTCACACGCGCCGCGCGCGCTGCCCGGATGAACTACTAGGTAGTCTGCCCGGAGAAGAATCCCGCGCTCTAGCTCTTCTCGAAAGGAGGCGCGAGACTTTTGCAGCATTCCCTCATCCGCAGCAGCAAGGTTGATTAGATAGTTAGCATGGATGGCTACCGGTGAGATCCCTGTCTTGCGGCGAACGCGCTTGAACAGCTCGACTTCTTCATCGCTTAGTGGTTTAGCTTTCCACCCTCGCGGATTACGCGAGAAGATCTGCACCGCCTGACAATCAAGCTCGTTGGATCGAAGCAGGGCATTGTGAAGCCCGCCGGAGATCGGAGCATGGAATCCAATGCGTGGTCGCTTGCCTCTTCGCTTAGTGTCCGCGCTCTGTCTGGTGACCCGCTCGTGTTTCACTTCTGTACTTCTTCCATCATGCGCAGCACATTCCCGCCGAGAATCTTTTCGACCTCGGGTTCGGTATAACCGCGCCGCAACAGCTCGCGAGTCAGATTCGGTAAATCTTCGACTGTTGCCAAGTCGCTGAGGGTCGATTGCACCCCATCAAAGTCCGACCCGACACCCACGTAATCTACGCCGACCAGTTTTACGACGTGGTCGATATGGTCAACCAGGCGCGAGACACTCGCACGCGGCAAACGCTTCGCATACTCCTCCCTTCTCACCCGATCCCGCGCTATCTTTTTGTGAGCCATCGAGCCTGACTCCTCTTCAGAGGCTTTTTGCACTAGCGAGGCAATCTCTGCATCGACCTTTTTCTTACTGTCATCCCATCCTGGTTCGAGAAATGCAGGGTAGAAAAGGATGCAAACAACGCCACGGCCTTTCGCGATAGTCCGGATCATTTCGTCATCCAGGTTGCGCGGTACGTTGGCAATCGCTCGGCAGCCGGAGTGCGTTGCAATTATCGGTTTTGAGGAGGTGCTTATTATGTCCCAAAACGTCTTATCTGAGACATGGGAAACGTCGACAATCATTCCCAGTCGATTCATCTCACGGATGACACCCTTGCCAAAGTCATTGAGACCTCGTGTCTGCCCCACTTCGTCGTTCGAAGAGCCTGCCCAGCTTGTGCTCACGCTCCAGGCCGGCGACATGTAACGAACACCCATCTGGTAATAACGCTGAACATTTTCAAGTCGCTCGTCTATGGCGTAACCACCCTCGAGTCCCATAAGTGCGGCCAGTTTTCCCTTCGCAGCGATCCGCCGAATATCCGCGGCCGTTGTCGCCAGGTCCCACGTTTCCGGATACCGGGCCGGGAGCGCCCGCACCACGGCAATCTGATCGTCCGCGCGTTTCATCGCGCCGGCACCACCTCCGCCAAACAATTCCGGCTCCACCCAGATAGAAAAGAACTGAGCGTCTAAGCCACCGTCCCTCGCGCGCACATTATCGAAGTGGCCATCGGGCAACCGCCGGGAAATGTCGAGTTGTTCGTCAAGCAAACGCTGAGTGGTATCGGCATGCATATCGATCGCAATTGCGCGCCGATGGATAACAAGAGGATCGTTCGTTTGACTGGTTTCTTTTCGATCGGCAACGGCTGTAGTTTCAGTTTTTTGGGTCATACGGCAGTTTGTAGAGATGCTCAGCAGCAGGATGACGATTAGGACCAGACCGCGTGGGTCGTATTTCAACCAGTGCACCGGAAAGGAGTCACGATTAGAAATATTTACTATTTTAGAGTGCATCTGATTGTGCATCTGAATGGTACGTTGGCCAACTCTTTCTAAGCAAGTGTGCCTTGCAAAGCAGAACAAATGTACTGTATTGTGCCCTGTCATATCACCCTGCAAGCTCTAGCTAAGAAGGAACTAGAACTATCTTGCAGAATGTGTTTCCGCGAAACCTTTCTGCTCCCAGGTTGAAGGCAGGACCCTCGCCCTGGTTCCTCCAACTGATTTCCTGAAGGAGTAACACCATGTTTTTAAAAGATGGCAAAGCGAAAGACACAGCGAGTCCGCGCATTTGCGACGTCGTTTGGCACGACGGAGAGTTTATCAACTGGAATGACGCGCGGGTGCACGTTATGTCTCACGTTCTGCACTATGGTTCAAGCATTTTTGAAGGCATTCGCTGTTATGCAACCAAACGTGGGCCTGCTGTCTTTCGTTTGAAGGAACACATGCAGCGGTTCTTAAACTCGGCAAAGATATACCGCATGGATCACTCGTGGACATCGGATCAATTGTGCGACGCTTCGGTGGACCTGGTTCGCCGCAGCGGTTTGGGGCAGTGCTACATTCGTCCCATCCTCTTCCGCAGTCTTGATGAAGAACGTCCCGCCTTCGGCGTCAATCCGTTTCCCAATCCGCTGGCCTGCTATATCGGAGCCTGGGATTGGGGAAATTATCTGGGTGATGATGCCATCGAAAAAGGCATTGACGTCTGCGTCTCCAGCTGGAATCGGCTGACGCCAAACTCGATGCCGGCGATGGCCAAGAGCGGCGCGAACTATATGAACTCCCAGCTGATCAAGATGGAGGCTCTGCTCAACGGCTTTGCGGAAGGTATTGCGCTGGACGACCGCGGTTATGTGTCCGAAGGCTCCGGCGAGAACATTTTCGTGGTAAGTGGTGATGTCGTACTGACGCCTCCCCTTTCTTCCTCCATACTGGCGGGAATCACTCGTGATAGTGTGATTCGAATCTGTCAGGAACTGGGGATTACCGTCAAGGAACGAAGCATTCAACGAGCGGCTCTCTATGTTGCGGACGAGCTTTTCTTCTCCGGAACGGCAGCGGAGATTACCCCGATTCGTTCGGTTGATCGGATCACGGTGGGCGCCGGTGGGCGGGGAACAATTACGGCCCGCATTCAAAAATCATTCTTTGAGATCACGAAAGGCGATCGCGAGGCGCCCGGCGATTGGCTGACCTACGTCAATGCTTCAGCCTTGAAGCCTGCCAACAACGGTCACAAGGCCCAAGAGGTAGTTAGTACCCCCTCCGGCGCGGGAAACGAACCGGCCGTTACGTATCAGACCGTCGCGACCGAGTAAACCCCGGTCTAGTGTTCGTGTTGTGGTCGTGTTGCGGCTGCGCCCAAGTTTGCGGGATCACTAAGGTCAGTTCATTCGCATTCGCCGCATCACACGTACTCCCGAGCGCCAGTCTTCATTTATGTCGAAGCGGTACATTTCTACGTTTGGGGCAATCAAACGAGCCAAGGTCTGAAAAGAGGGATGGACTCTCAGAGTGGGCGCTACAAGATAGACGAGCGGCGACTCGGCGCGAATGCGGCGCTCACCAAAAAGTCTGGCCCGCCAGATGTGTCCTCGACGACGATGCGCTTCAACACGTTGCCAGTAGTCTGCACCCTGTAGCACGTGCTCACGATCTTCTGAAACCTTCAACTCAATCACGACCAGACGTCCGTCACGCCTGAGTGCCAGCAGATCAATCGGCCTCACGCCGAGCCGCCCACCTCTCGCTGTCCGAAACTGAGCATGTAGCGGCGCAACTATCAATCCGGGATCGAGTTTCGAGATGTCGCGACGAAGCAACGACTCTAACCAGGCTTCACCCGCGGTTCGGTAAAGAGCGTGCCGGTGATCTGAAGCGAGAGCCGACCTATGCTCGTGTAAATCGCCCAATAGCACGGCCCATTCGTGTTCGCTCTTTTCATCAAGGAGACGCCGTCGAGACCCTTCGATTCCAAACCATACGAGCTCGGAGTCCATCAGGCGCCGCACACGCGCGAAGGGAAGTCCAAAGTAACGAAGGGTCTCGCCATGGCGCGCTTGCACTACATCAATCGCTTCGGGGGCTTCGGCAATAATCGCCTGGGCCGACTCGCTGGTTGCCGGCGGAGCGATAGGCCTGAACCGTACGAGGCGCTTCTTCCATAGTTCTTCCAGCTCGGGACAAACAACGGGGGAAAGCTCGGTCCACGCTTGGTCGAATTCATAAACCGTGATTGCGTTGCGCAGACTCTCTCGCAGTAGAGCGACACGCATGGTCAGTAGCTTTACAAGATCGTTTTCGACCAACAGCCAGAGTTGCTGTACATAGGGAGCCCGCGCGCGCTCACTGGTGCGCCCAAACCAGAGGAGGGCGGAGGAGAGAAACTCATCGACCTCAGTCGGCTTGCTGGCAGCCACTGAGCCAGTCACGGCGATTCGATGGTGTTTGAGTCGCAGGAGAATTCGTGCGTAGCGTCCGAGTTGCCCACGACGCATGCCAGGGCTTAATGATGCCCGCTCGATCTTCGCTCCCGGTTGCAAACCGGATGCGAGCTGCGCTAGTTGATCGCAGCGGACTTGCCGAGCTGCCCTGACTGTGGCTGCGATCGCACTTGCCGATGCTCGCGGGATCAGCTCGATTACCGGTCGCTCAGCGCCCATCCGGCGCGAAGCCTGCAACTCCAGCTTCTCACCGGTCAAATTCCATCCCCGAATTCGCCACGAGCGAGTCCCCTTGTCGGTCCAATAGGAAAGGATTAGTCGGTTCTGGGAAATGTTGATATCTAATTCGGTCCTGCGGAGAGCTTGTGTGTTTCCACCACTGATCGTGTAAAACCATTCGGCGTGGGCATCAAAGAGTTCTGCAATGCGTTGTCTTGCGGTTTCCAGAACTGAATTTGTGAGGCGCTCGAACATAGCGGCAAATTCGGGAATGTGAGGCCGAGTCGAAGTTTGGGAGCGGCGGATGAGAGCTGCTAAGGCCCTTTTCCGCTTACTTTTCGTGGTCTACTTCTACCGTGTGCTACCCTTTATGGTCAATAATTTCGACCAAATAAGAGTAGTTAAGCAAGCTAACAATGAAGAATGTTTACCTCGCCAACAACGGGCCCAGGCCGCCGCTGAAAATGGACGTTGCCAGAATGAGATTGCGCCACTTGAAATTAAAGGCCGCAAGGAGGAAACGATTATCTTTGACCGCGACGAACATTACCGCGCCGGCACAACCATGCAGGATCTCGGTCAGCTGGCGCCGGTGTTTTCAAAGAGCGGAACAAGTTACCGCGGGAAACTCCTCAGGGATTACCGATCGAGCTCTCGGTATACCAGTCAGATCGAGGCGATGTCCAGGCCCAATTGGGCACTCCTCGAAGGTAACGATGGAACTGAAGGACGTAAAGCTGGAGGTAGACGAGCGGTTGTTTTCCTGGCCATCTGATTATGGAAGGTCGAGCGTGGCTGATTTTTGACCTGATACGAAAGGAGGGAAAAGGGGCGACTCCCAAACAAGAGGAGAAATAAGCCAACCTCATCCCATGCTCAAGGCATCGGAAAGGCGCACACTGAGCAGTGTGGCGAGTTCTAATCCCGAAGGGATTTAAGTCAATAGCCGTGGGCGAGCGTTGCGCGACGCCCACGGGAGGATGGGAGAAAGATTCCTGTCCCTGGAAGGGTCAAACAGAGCCCCAAAAGTGACCCCTTCAGGGTCAGGCATTCTTCTTTCACCTATCTGTGGGCGTCGCGCAACGCTCGCCCACGGTTACTAAGTTAAATCCCTCCGGGATGATGTACCGAAGTGACGCACTACTGGCTTCAAGAAAGGCCTCTTAAAAGTGAAAACTAAAATTCTCAGCAGCGTGTTTGTCGTTAGCTTATTGCTGGCGGGATTGTCGAGTGTAGGTATCGCCCAAACCAGTCGCGGAGCTGCGGCAAGGACTCGTCAGAGTCTTTTGTCCAGGCTCCCGACATCGGACGCGGTGGCTCAGGTCAACGTTAAGCGTGTGCTCTCTGAAGCTTTGCCCAAACTCTTGGTGGGTAACTCAGCCAAGCTGGCAGAGGTTGATTCTCAGATCGAACAATTTAAGACTCGCACGAGTCTCGACCTGCGTTCTTTCGATGAACTTGCCGTAGGCATGCGTTATAGCTATCCGTCGGCGGGTATTACCAAGATCGACACCGTGGCGGTGGCCCGTGGAGCCTTCAATACCGGCGCCATCGTTGCCGCTGGAAGGGTGGCGGCCAACGGCAAGTACCGCGAAGAAAAATATCTCGGCAAGACCATTTACATCTTTACTCTGGACCATCGGGTGAAACTTCTGGGCTTGCTGGACTTGAAGATCAAGGAACTCGCGGTTACTCCGCTCGATGCGAACACGTTGGCGCTGGGCGATGCGGATCGCGTTCGCAACACTCTCGCTGCTAGCAAGGAAAAGAGGTTCGCCAACGCCGAGTTGATAGCCCTGGCTACGCAGGATCCAAACGCTATCGTAGGCTTCGGGGGAAACGTTTCCGCGGAGCTGCTTCAGAATCTTCGCATCGGTAACGAAGCAATCGCGAAGGATTTGGCCGCCGTGCGACGGGCTTACGGATCACTCGGTATGACTGACAAGGATCTGGAGTTGTTGGTTGCTGCGCGCACTGTCGATGCCGGTTCAGCACGCAGCCTAGGGGACACCGTGGAAGGCTTGAGACAGTTTGGAGCTCTCTTAACAAACCGGCTGTCCGGGATCAGAGGGGTTCTGGCCAGGAGCGCGTTGGGAAATCTAAAGATCACCACTCAGGGCAACGAACTTAAGATCCGCACCGCGGTCGCTCAGTCAGACGTTGCTCCCTTGGTGGGCGGGTTGTGATCAAGCCGGCTTAGAGTCTGATGTGTTAGCAGTCATGTTGGGACGAAATCACGAAGGTCAACTCGCTGAATTGGTATAAAAACTTTGTGGCCGGTTACTTCGCGAATAACCGGCCCATCGGTTTCCGATGCGCACAGCCGTCACCACGGACGGCTAACCCAGTTACTTTACTGGAAATGGAAATTGCGACTGAGGTGCCGCGGCAGCCGGTTCGTCCTCTTCCAGAGCGGCCAGGACGTCCTTGTAGATTTTTATCTTGCCCGAGCGTTTCATCCCCTCCTGGACCTTGGTGACGTAGTCGTCCCACAGTTGGGTCTGGCGCTCAGTTAGCAGCGTCTGGGTCATCTGCGGTCGTCGTGAAGCAAACGCCGTCAGGTCCGCGTCGACGCGGTTGGTGGCCCCCAGGATTACCCAGTTGTCTCCGACTTTAATCGGAGTCTTAGTTATCTCCCCAGCTTTCAATGCATAGGCTACTTCGTCCAGCGCCGGGCTGGTTCCGGCCTTCCCGATCACGCTGCCAATCTTCCAATCCTCTTCAGTTCCCACTTCAAAACCAGCTTTCTCACCCGCTGCTTTGATATCAGCGACAGTTTTCACTGCTGAGAGTACCTCTTTGGCCTTTTGTTCCAACTGCTCTTTCGCTCTTTGGTGTTTTAGCGTTTGTGTCAGCCGGTCCGTAATCTCCTCGAGTTCCGGAATGCGCGGCTCTTTCTTCTCAACGAACAACGGAATTGCGAAGCCGCCCTTCACGCCTGTGCGTTCGCCGACGTCGTTTGGATTATTCAAAGGTGCAAGCGCTGCCTCAAACTGTTGGTTGCTACCAATTTCCGGAACGTCATCTCCCGGCTTGATATAAGGAGTCTCCCTGACCATCTCTGCAGGACTCATGTTGGCTTCAGCGGCCAATTCCTGGGCTACCTTCTTCGGATCTTTGGTCTCCTTCAAACGGGCCTGAGCCCGCTCAGCGAGCTTTGCAGCCACTGCGTAGGCTCGACGGTTACGCGACGAGACCAACAAGGTTGGCTTGGCTTCTTCGAAGGTCTGTTGCACGGAGTCGTCTCGACGTAAGATGTACCAGTTGCCAGCATATTTGATGGGGATGTCCGAGATGTCGCCCGGCTCCATATCAACAGCGCGATCATAGAGAACGTCGGGTTTATTCGGATTCTTCTTGACGAGCCGGCCCAGGAAGCCGCCGTTTTTTGCTGTTACCGGATCTTCGGAGTTACCCCGAGCCAGCTCGGCGAATGTCTCTTTAGTTGCCTGGCCCGACGTTCCCCTCGCTTTCTTGATTAGGTCTTTGGCTTTTTCTTCTACCTGCTGATCGAGATCCTTGCGCGCAACTTTTAGAAGAATCTGCTGGACCTTGGCTCCTGCCTGCTTGTTCTCCGCCGGCAGCCGTTCAAATTCCTCGCGCAGGTCCTTGTCAGTAACCTGGAGTTTCGCGCCAGCTTTTTCCTGGTTGATGAAGACGTAACGGATCTTCTTCTGGGGCTCGAGAATGCGGTAGTCTGTCTGGTGTTGCTCGTAATGGTTTCGCAGCTCATCGTCCGACACTTGAATCTTCTCCGCCAGTTTTTCGGGGGACAAGAGCGCATAGGACAAACTTATTGTGGTTGTCTCGCGCCTGTAGTTTTCCTGCACCTCATCATCAGAAACGCTCACACTCGAGGTAACAAATGCTTTGAGCTTTTCCTGAGCTATCGCGTCGCGAACATTTCGCTCAAACGTTTCCACATTCCCGTAGCGAGCCACGATGGATTCTTTGTATCGATCCAGGCCCACGAACTGGCCCGAGGCATCGGTAAACTGTTTGCGGATTCTCTCGGCCACTTCCGCGTCGCTGGCTGCCAGTTCCAGGCGCGACGCTTCCTGCGCAATCACGCGATCTCGAATCAGACCGTCAAGAAAGCGCTTATTCCCTCCCAGTTGGGCCAGGCTCATCTGGCCGCCCAGCATCTGCTGGTAGTTCTCTCTTAGGCGGGCGAGGTCCGCTGCAGTAATTTCATCACCGGCAACTTTGGCGATCACTTCGGTGTTTCTCGTTGGGTCGAGATATCGCGCGGAGCGTCCCGGCGCATAGAACACTATTAAACTGACAGCCATGATGAGGGCGAAACCGACAATGATGATGCTGCGCGTCCGTTCGAGGCGTCCTAATTGTTTGAGCATAATTTATACCTTTCCAGCAAATGGCGGATTGTAAAGGAGCGGGCCTGGCTCTGCAACTTGGGAAGGGGTTCGGGGGCCAGGTGTCGGGCTGGGCTACGCACCGCGAGTTGTAAACCGGTAAACGAAATTGTGCGCACCAAAATCTCCCGGCACCTGGCACTGACACCCGGACCCGGTACTTAGCACCTGGCACCTGACATCCGGCACCTGACACCCGGCACCGGCCGTGCTATTTTACTGACTTCAATGAACCCGATGGGCAGCTCAACATGGTTATGGATCGGCTTCTCTGTATTTATCCTGCTCATGCTGAGTCTGGACCTCGGCCTCTTAAATCGTAAAGCCCACACAATAAAATACCGCGAAGCCGCAACCTGGAGCGCCGTCTGGGTCACCCTGGCAATGATCTTTGCCGGACTTGTCTTCTATTATCAGGGGAGCAACCGCGGCCTCGAGTTTCTCACGGGCTACCTCATTGAGCTTTCCCTCTCGGTAGATAATCTCTTTGTTTTCCTACTCATTTTTTCCTATTTCAAGGTGCCGGCCAAATACCAGCACCGGGTCCTTTTCTGGGGCGTGATGGGAGCGCTGGTAATGCGCCTGACTATGATCTTCATCGGCGCGGTGCTGATTAATCGCTTCCACTGGATCATCTATATCTTCGGCGCTTTCCTGGTTTATACGGGCATAAAGATGTTTAAGCAGGAAGAACTCGACATCCAGCCTGAAGATAATCCCCTGGTGAGATTAGTAACTCGCTACATCCCCATCACTCGCCACTACGTTGAGCAGAAATTTTTCACCCGTGTAGACGGCAAACTAACGGGCACGCTGTTGTTACTGGTCCTGGTGATTGTCGAGGTCACCGATCTTGTTTTCGCCGTGGATTCAATTCCGGCAATCTTTGCCATCACCACTAATACGTTCATAGTCTACACCTCAAACGTTTTTGCCATCCTCGGCCTGCGATCAATGTACTTTCTGCTGGCGGGAGTGGTGGAGAAGTTCCAATACCTCAAGATGGGACTCGCGATCGTGCTCACGTTCATCGGTATGAAAATGCTTGTCGTAGCACTTGGTGTTCATATCCCGATTTGGTTCTCTCTCATTTTCGTGGCTGTCGTGCTGCTCAGCTCCGTTGCCGCTTCGCTGCTCTGGCCCAAAGACTGTGAGATGGATATTGATGTAGAGCTCCCGGAAGGATTCGACGCCCCTTTTGAAGACGACGAATCCGCGACTCCGCAACAACAGGAAGCCGGAAAAGAAGCCGAGAGAGCCAAATTAGGCGAAGAAGCCCGCGAAGAAGAGCCGGAGAGCGTCGAACGCCGCTGATGCAATAGCCTGTTCCGGGCGCTACTTTACCTGCGGAGAAGGCGGGACAGTTGGAATCACGTTAAGGTCGACAATGCAGATTCGCCGGGTTATTATGGCTTTCGACTCAAGAAGGTTTGACGACACATCGGCAATGACCAGATACAGACCACTTACCAAACTCCCCCTAACCGTGCCGCTCCCGCGCCGCGCGTTCTAGCGCAGTTTTGTCGGAGCGGCGAACCTTACAACCAAATAGCAGCAGACCGGAGGCCGGGTCGATTGTGGCCACCAATGCTCAAAACGAACTTTTGTGCGTTCGTTCGAATCAGTGATTGAGGGTAAATTAGCGCGGGGACAACAGCGATGGACGAAAAGTATTTTCCGGAAGTAATTGAAAAGAAATGGCAGCAGCGTTGGGATGAAGGGCGTGTGTTTGAGGTCAGCAACGACGACCCGCGGCCGAAGTTCTATTGTCTGGAAATGCTGCCTTACCCGTCGGGCTTCCTACACATGGGCCATGTGCGCAACTACTCTATCGGGGACGCCCTTGCCTGGTACAAGCGTCTGCAAGGCTTCAAGGTGCTGCATCCGATTGGCTGGGACAGCTTTGGTCAGCCGGCCGAGCAGGCCGCTATCAAACGCGGCGTAAATCCGCGTGCCTGGACTGAAGAGCACATCGCGCACATGCGCGGCCAGCTCAAGCACCTTGGCATCAGCTACGACTGGTCACGCGAGATTGCCGCGCATCGACCTGACTACTACAAGTGGGACCAGTGGTTCTTCCTGAAAATGTTTGAACGCGGCTTGGCTTACAAAAAGCAGTCGCCGGTTAACTGGTGTCCCAAAGAGGGCACCGTACTTTCGAATGAACAGTCGTCGGGAGGCGTCTGCTGGCGCTGTGGCGCGGCGGTGGAGAAGCGCGACCTCGAACAATGGTTTCTACGTATCACTGAATACGCTGAACAACTCGTCGGACAGATCGAACAGATTGAAGCCACCTGGCCCGAGAAGGTGCTGAAACGCCAGCGCGACTGGGTCGGTCGCAGCGAAGGCGCCTACATCGACTACGCAGTCAAAGACTCCGACAAAAAGATTCGTGTCTTTACGACGCGCATTGACACGATTTTTGGCGCCACTGCAATCATACTCGCGCCCGATCATCCGCTCATCGCGGAACTGCTGGAACACTCAGCGCTGAAAAGTGATGTCCAGAAGTTTGCAGAGAAGGTGGCGGCCGCACGGGCCAGGCGCGCCGACCCGACGGAGGAAGAAGTCAAAGAAGGACTCAACACCGGAGTGCTGGCCATCAATCCTTTCGGTGGCGAGAACATCCCTGTTTGGGTGGCAAATTATGTACTGATGGACTATGGCACGGGGGCAGTGATGAGCGTGCCCGCCCATGATGAACGCGACTTTGAGTTTGCGCAAAAATATTCTCTGCCGATTCGACAGGTGATTGCGCCGGTTTCTCACGGTCAGCCAGCAGCGGAGCCGGTATCAAAAACTGGTACAGACCAGTCTGCTGAAATGCACCGGGCGTTCACGGACTATGGCGTGCTGATCAACAGTGGCGAGTGGGGCGGAAAACTTTCACAAATGGCGATACGCGAGATGGCCCAATACGCAGAGCAGCACAAATTCGGCGGCGGGGCTGTTACTTACCGGCTGCGCGACTGGGGTGTCTCTCGCCAAAGGTTCTGGGGAGCGCCGGTGCCAATCATCAATTGTGAACATTGTGGCGCCGTGGCCGTGCCTTACGAGGATCTTCCAGTCGTGCTCCCGGAGACGGCGGAGTTCACGGGCAGCGGTCAATCGCCACTGGCCGGGGTGGCGGAGTTTGTGAATACAACATGTCCCAAGTGCAAACGTCCGGCGCGCCGAGAGACCGACACGATGGACACTTTTGTCGATTCCTCGTGGTACTTCTTTCGTTATTGTGATCCAAGCAACGACTCCGCACCATTTGATCCGGCAATAGCTGCCCAATGGACACCTGTCGATCAGTACATTGGTGGGGATTCACACGCGGTGATGCACCTGATCTACACGCGCTTTTGGACCAAATTCATGCGCGATATTGGACTGGTTTCGTTTGATGAGCCAGTGAAGAAACTACTTACGCAGGGAATGGTAACGAACCTCGTGGAGGGCACGGACGAGTGGAAAGCGATGTCCAAGAGTCTCGGCAACGGGGTTGACCCAGACGAGATGATCTCCGCGTTTGGTGCCGATGCAGCGCGTCTTTTCATTCTCTTTGCGGCGCCGGTCGAAAACGAACTGCGCTGGATCGAAACGGGGATTGAAGGAGCAGTTCGTTTTCTGCGAAAAGTATATTCGATGGTGTGGCGCTGGCACGAGCGCCTCTCGGATCCGTCGCAAAGACAAGACGCCCCGAGCACCCAGGAATTGAGTCCAGAGGTTTTGGCTTTGCGCCGGAAGACGCACCAGACCATTGCGCGAGTGACCAATGACTTCGAGCATCTGCATCTCAACACGAGCGTCGCTGCATTGATGGAACTCTTCAACGAGCTGAGCGATTTTAACGCGCAGCCGGCTACCGCATCCGCGGCCGAACTCTTTGTCGTGCGCGAGGCTCTGGAATCCCTAACTCTGATGCTCGCACCTTTTAGTCCCCACATAGCGGAAGAGATGTGGGAACGTTTGGGCCACACGGGCGGCCTTATTCAGAAGCTCGGCCGGGGCGCAAAATGGCCAAAGGCGAATGCTGAACTGGCCCGAAGGGCCGAGCTCGAGATTCCCGTCCAGGTGAACGGCAAGCTTCGGGCTCGCCTACTGGCCTCACCAGGGGTAACCGAAGACGAGTTGCGCGCGGCGGCGGTGGCTGATGAGAAGGTGCGACCTTTTACGGAGGGTCGCGAAGTTCTAAAAATTATTGTGGTGCCGGAGCGGCTCGTCAATATAGTTGTACGCTAAGAGTAATGAGGGAGTTTGCGGTGTTGAGTCTAGTTGAGATTCCCGGCGGACGTTTCAAATGGGCCGTAATGATGGAACACTTCAGGCGCGGCCGCAGCACCCCGTGACGGTCCAGACGGTTTGGATGGACCGAGCAGAGGTTACCAGTGAGGAATACCGTCTATAAACTCTACCCCTGGGGAGACGGCTGGGAAGACAAGCGCCCCGTGGTCAAAGAAGTTGATGCGAAACCGGTCGGGTCTTTTCCCGGGTGCACGAATCGTTGGGGCGCTGTCGATTTGATCGGAAACGTGCGGGAGTGGACCTCTTTGAAAGCCTCTCTTTATCAGGGAAACAGCGCCGGCCAGATGCCGGCTGCCACAAAAGAGGGGTTGTAGCGCGGGGGGCCTATTCGAGTGGTCCAAACGACAAGCAGATTTCCATTTCAGCGAGTACCGCGATTGTTTTGATCCCACGTTAAGGCACCCGAGTTTTGGCTTCCGCCTCGTGCGGGCCGCCCAGTGGAGGCAAATCCGCAGGAGTCACTTAAAACGCAATTAGATTATCCAACCTCGATTGATCTACAATCCGCCGCGTCAGGTGTTGCTCGTTAGACTTTCAGTCAAGATGAGGGTTAGCCTCAACAACGCGAGTTTGGCGTATGTAACTCCGGCTATATATTTCCACCGTGTTGACTGTAGGAGAAGACCGATGAAAGCATATGCAATGGTGCGCGCTGCGCTTGTATTCCGTGCTCTCTGTTTGAGCTTGCTGTTGACCGGCACCGCAGCGTTTGGGCAGGACGTGGGTGCGGACGTGGGTGGGGGCGCGGGAATCTTTCGACCTCGGAATCCCGAGACCAGGAAAGGTGGGGCAAAGCCGCTGACGCCGGTAACTAAACCTTCAACCAGGCCGGGTCCCCGCAGCAACCGGGGAGCAGCCGCGGCGGCGGCTGCTGCTGAAGATCGAGTCGAAGACTTGCTCGCCAAGGGCAACGAATTTCGCGATGCGAGGCGTTTCCCCGAGGCGGAGGGAGCTTATCAGGGCGCGCTTAAGGTTAAGCCACGAGATGCGCGAGCCGCTTACGGTCTGGGAAACGTTTACACCGACCAGCAACGCTGGGAAAACGCCGAGACGGCTTATCGCAATGCCGCCCAGTGGAGTCCTACCAATGTTGATGCGCTCATGGCGCTCAGCGTGGTTCTGGTTCAACCCAGGACGGGGGCGGACAACGCCAAACGTTTTGCAGATGCCGAAGGCTTCGCTCGTCGAGCTGTGCAATTGCAGCCGATGAATGCAGTGGCTTGGGACCGACTGGGTGCCTCGTTGCAGTCGCGAGGCTCTTTCACAAACGAAACGGAGCACGCCTATCGCCGTGCGGTCGAGCTCGACCCTCAGTTTGCCGTTGCCTACGTCCATCTGGGACGCGTCTTGAAACGGCTAGGCCGTAGTAATGAGGCGGGGCCGCTTTACGACCAGGCCATCAATCTTGCGAAGGACGCGGCCACGCTCAATCTGATTGCCGAATCACTGCAAGGCGAACAACAGTGGGAGCTATCTGGCCCAGTACTCAAACGCGCCCTGGCACTTGACGAACGTAATCCTACGACGCTGCTTCTCATGGGCAGAATGCTGGTCGTCTTGAAGAGATATCAGGAGGCCGAGCCCTATCTGAAAACTTCGACGGAAGTTAGTCCCCGGGCTTTCCAGCCTTTCAATTTGCTCGGCCGCACATACCTGGCCCTGGAACGCTACGCGGAAGCGGAGGTTACTTATGAACGGGCCGCAGTGTTTGCTCCTGCGGGAGATCGCAAACAACTCGCCGGGGCTTTCGGATTCCAGGGCGTTGGCGATGGTTATCTCAAAGTCAAGGAGCACAAAAACGCCGCCCGAGCATACCAGCGGGCGCTGGAGCTTGATCCTGGCAATAAAGAGATAGAGCAGAAACTTTCGAAGGCGCGGTCGAGTTGATCCAAGAGCTGAACACAACAAGAGAGGTCCCTCTATGAAGCGTTGCCCGAAATGCAGTCGAACATTTCCAGATGAGAGCCAGAGGTTTTGCACGATTGACGGCGGTCTCCTGATTTCCGATCCGGTTTTTGATCCTAACTTGACCATCCGAGCCGCCGCTGCGGATGTGGCGCTATCTGTTCAACCGCAGCAGGAGAATGCTGCCACCAGCCGCGAGCTTCCCGATCTCCTTGCGACTATTGCCTCCAGAGCAAATGCTCCAACAGTCGCTTTTCCCCGAAAGACCGGAGCGACTGGGACAACCACCACTTCGGACCTACCGGCGACCGCGCCCGGGATCTCGACGTTGCCAGGGGCCACGACTCATCCTCCGCAAGCAAAAAAGAAATCAAGACTGCCTTTAATTCTCGGGGCTGTGGTCTTGGTCCTCTTATTAGGCGTCGCGGGTCTGGCCGGCATTTTCTTTTATGTCATCAAACCCCGCCTGCAGGAATTTCAAGATGGTCCTGTAGTTGCGCGGGACGCTCCACCGGCAGAAGAAACAAACACGAACACAACGGCGGAAAGTACAGACACCGATAGCACGACCAAAGATACCGAAGTAGCGTTTGTGCCCCCTCCTGGCACAACGAAATTCGCCAATTCCACAACAAACCTGGACGGGAAGCTGGCCGAGCATTACATCGACTTCTCTTTCTACTACCCGGAAACCTGGCAGACTGATAAGAACGCTGGAGTGGCGGGAGCCAGCAATTTCGTGAAAGTCGAACGGCGGCTGCCACCTGACTTCACGCAAGAGAATTTCGCCGTCGGGTGGTACACGAGTAAAGGAAGCTTCGAAGCGGACAGTCCAACATTCCCACGCTTAGTGGAGCTGCTGGGCACAAATCTGTCGAATAGCTTTCCTGAGTACCGCAAGGTCTCCGAGGGGCCAACCAGAATAAACTCGCTCGACGGTTATGAATTTCGGTTTGTAAGTCTGTCTAAAGGAACTGAGAAAGGCGACCTTCAGGTATGGGGCCGCGTAATCTTTCTGCCCACAGGCATTGAAGGGCAAACCGCAGGGGCAACGCTTATCATGCTGGCCACTTCCCTGGCGCCGGAAATGTCAGGAGTCGAAGACGTGGGCGAGAAAGGCGAGATGCCGGTTATTCTCGAGTCATTTAGATTTGCGAGGAAGTGAAACTCGTAAGCGGCCGAGGAGGAATGCTATGCTGTCCCCAGATCAAGGAATGGCTAGCCCGCAAGAATATTAAGATGTCAAGAAAAAACCGAGAAAAGAATCATTACTTAACCCCGGCGCGTCTCGCATTAACTCTCCGCGTTTTGTCGCTTGTTTCTGCTTTTGGGATTTCAAGCTGCAACTCTACAGATGGGATTGGAAAGCCAGGGCCTGTCTCAATCAACCCTGCTAAGCCTGCGCCGGCCGCTCCCGGCCCGATGGTGACGTTGCCTCCTGTGGTACTTGATACTGAGTTGAAAGGTATGAATGGGCGGCCCATCAAAATTTCGGACTATGCCGGAAAGGTTTTGGTGGTGAACCTATGGGCCACCTGGTGTGGACCGTGCCGCATGGAGATTCCCGAATTGGTAAAGTTTCATAAGGAATTTCGAGCGAAGGGTTTGGAGGTGGTCGGTCTCTCAACCGAGAATCCGGAAGCTTCGGCGGCGGGCGTGCGACGCTTCGCGCAGGAGTTTAAGATGGACTATCCGGTGGGTTGGGCCACCCCGGAGGTCGCCATCACTCTGATGCAGGGGCGTGAAGCGATTCCTCAGAGCTTTGTAATTTCGCGCGACGGCCGCATTTTGAAACGGTTCGTCGGATTTAGTGCTGCTGCCACGCCTCAACAACTAAGAGATGCTATCGAAGAAGCTCTGAAGGGGTAGGATTCATCATCGCTTAACCTTTTCATCCTCGGCTTCTTTTGCGGCTTTCAAACTCCGCTCACCTTCTTGCTTGAGCTGTTGAGCCTCACGCTCCAGTTTCTCGTCTTGCAGCCCATGGGCCACTTGCTCTTTCGCTTTACCTTCAATCACCTTCATTTCGGCTTCGACGCGATCCTCAACTTGATCTATCGGAGCGGGCTCATTCATTTCATCCTGGGTCATGATCTTGTTCTTATCTATCTCCATATAAAACCTCCGTTCTACGTGATCAATCTCTACTTAGTGAGCTCAGTGTAGCGAAAGTCCTTTAGTGAGACCAGGCTTCCGATGGTTCTATTGCTAACCCGTTACAAAAAGATGACACTCCCATCGGCGGTCGCCGGCAGGCCGTTCGCTGGTGGTCGGGTCGACAAATGACGACCCGAGCGTTAGTCTTGCATCAATGATTCGGAGCCTTCCTTCAGTAAGAATCGTCCGGTTTGTGCTGGCCCCTGTCCTCAGCCTTTGGATAGCTGGCGCCGGATGCATGATTGGATGTGAAGGGATGGTCGCGGCCGCGGCGACTGTTCCAAGCTCTAGCCCAGAGAAGCATTCAGGTCCCCATTCAGGGCGGAAAACCACGATAGTTGTTTCCGGTCACGCCTGCCCATCAAGTGGATCCCATACCTGTTGCGAAAAAAACGCTGGTGAAACGAAACCAGCAGCTAAGCGAACCAGCAAGTCAGACACCACTCTGGTAACGGTCGGTGGAGCATCGTCTGGCTTGATGAAAGGCTGCCCGCTTGCAGTGGGTAGGCCGGCGATTGCCGCGAAGATACGCGATAAGGAATTCGATGCCGCTCCCGTACTCGCCCATTCGATTCTGCCTGCTGAGAAGGTGCTGAAGCGAACCGCTCCGCTTTATACTCCGGTTCGATTACCCAATCGGGGACATACCTACCTCCGCTGTTGTGTCTTCCTCATTTAGAGATCTGCCTCCGATGGGACAGACATTCCGGCTGCCCTTAGCGATATCAGTGTGTTCGCTGATATCAGGCAATAATTTTTTTTAGTTTAGGGAGAACAAAATGAAAAAATTTAGAGGGTTCGCCCTGGGCCTCGCGCTCGGGCTAGCTGCCGCGATTACAACTGTTGGGCTGGCTCAGAA
>Ga0136617_10001392_pt1 | contig 21396 bp, 22 predicted proteins | sample AntDrymUQ3222106_2_FD_129672 | JGI IMG/M metagenome (GOLD analysis project Ga0136617, IMG submission 129672) | Polar desert sand microbial communities from Dry Valleys, Antarctica - metaG UQ322 (21.06) | ecosystem: Environmental > Terrestrial > Soil > Desert | place: Antarctica: Dry Valley...
CACCGGGTGAACACCGAGGCCGACGTGGTGTGGGTGGACGGCCACTCCGACTACGGCCACGCCTTCGAGGTGTTCTGGCAGAAGTGGGGCAAGGAGGTCGGCCAGAAGTCGACCGTGCTGCTGCTCGGCGACGCCCGCAACAACTACCACGCCAGTCAGTCCTGGGTGGTGAAGCAGATCGCCGATAAGGCCCGGCACGTGTACTGGCTGAACCCCGAGCCGCGTTCGTACTGGAACACCGGCGACTCGATCGTCGGCGAGTACGCCACCCACACCGACGGCGTCTACGAGTGTCGCAACCTGCGCCAGCTCGAAGCCTTCGTCGACAAGCTCGCCTGAACCACCCGCCGCACCGCGTTTCGCCCCCTCGCGACGATTTCCACAAAGGATTTCGGCCATATATGGCCGAAATCCTTTGTGGAAAACCCAGAACCGCCCGTGAGCGGGCGGGGGTCAGTCGCCGTAGGTCGGGTCGGGGCCGGGCAGGTTGGTCTCGATGGTGGCGGCGATGAACGCCACCATGTCGTCGGCGCCGTCTACCCCGGCCTCGGCCAGAGCCTCGGCCTCGTCAAGCAACTCCACCATGGTGAGGCCGCGGTCCTCCACCACCTCGTTGCCCCGCAGCAGCTCGGCCGTGTAGCCGACGAGGGCGGCCAGGCGGACACTCGTGGAGGCCTCGACGCCGTCGGCGCCGCCGATCTCGATCGGCTGGTCGATCTCGGTGACCTCACCGGTCTCCGGCGACTCCCAGCGCAGCCGCACCTCTCCGGCGACCGCCGCCGCTGAATCGTCGCCGAGCTGGGGTCCATCGGTGCCATCAACGAGCTCCACCTCGTAGAGCGCGCTCACGTGATGACCGGCCCCCAGCTCGCCGGCGTCGACGGTGTCGTCATTGAACTCCTCGTCGTCGAGGCCCCGGTTCTCGTAACCGATGAGCCGGTAGGCCTCGACCACGTCGGCGTCGAACACCACCTGCACCTTGGCCTGCTCGGCCACCACGTACAGCGTGGGCGTGAGGTCCTCGACGAACAGCCGCTCGGCCTCGGCGAAGCGGTCGATGTAGGAGTAGAAGCCGTCGCCCTGGTCGGCCAGCTGCTCCATCAGGTAGTCGTTGTAGTTGCCCATCCCGTAGCCGACCGTCACCAGATGAATGCCTTCTTCACCCGACTGGGTGATCTGCTCGGTGAGCACCTCGGGATCGGTCACCCCGTTGTTGGCGACACCGTCTGACGCCAGCACCACCACGTTGATGTCGTCGGCGTCGTAGGCCTCCCTGGCCTGCTCGTAGCCGAGCAACAGCCCGGCTTCCATGTTGGTGCTCCCCGAGGACTGCAAAGAATCGATGGCCGCCACGATCTCGCGCCAGTCCTCCAACGGCGTCGGCGCCAGCACCGGGCGGGCGTCGTCGCCGTAGGTGACGATCGAGATCGTGTCGTCCGGGTGCAGGTTGCGCACCAGCAGGGCCAGCGACGCCTGGACCATGCCCAGGCGTTCGCGGATGTCCATCGAACCGGACGTGTCGATGACGAACGTGATGTTGGCCGCCGGCCGATCCATCGGATCGAGGTCGGCCGTGGAGACGCCGAGGCGCACCAGGGCGGTGCCGTCCTCCGGCCCCTCGGTGGTGGCGTCGACGGTGATGCCCAGCTGTCCCTCGGCGGCCGGCTCATCGCCGTAGTCGAACGAGTTGATCCACTCCTCGGCGCGGATCGAGTCGGGCTCGGGCAGGTAGCCCTCCTCCACGAACCGCTGGGCGACGCTGAACGAGCCGGTGTCGACGTCGAGGGCAAACGTCGACTCGCGATCGCTTTCGGTCTCCACCCACGTCGAGTCGCCCTCGTCGACGAACGTGTTGTCGTCGAGCACGCCGGGTTCGAGCGGCGGCTGCGGCTCGACGACGGCTCCGCCCTCGGAGGCGGTGTCGACGTCGGCGACCGCTCCGTCCTCGCGTTCGGCCGGTGACGGTGCTCCGGCCGTCGTGGTTGCCGGCGGCACGGCCGTCGGCGCAACGGCGCCGGTCGAACTTTCCATGACGCCACCCGCATAGCCGAGCACGTAGGACTCAGGCGAGATGTCACACCGGTCATCGAGGTCGTCCGGGTCAGCCGGCGTGGTGGGGGGCGACTCCTCCGGTGGGGGACAGGACCCCTCGGCCGGACCCGGGTCGGCGCCAGCGGGGCCGGTGATGAGGAGTCCGGCCGCGGCGAACGCGGCCAGGGTGGTGGGGATGAGCTTACGGATCATGGTCCTCTGACGTCAGGTCCATCGACGCCGGTTCCCGCCCAATCGAAAATCCTTGTCGGCGGTGTCATCCAGCGGTGGCACACTCATCGGATGACTGTTGCGCTCGAGGGACTCCGCACCGTGATCTACCCAGCACCAGATCTCGATGCGGCCAAACGATGGTGGACGGACTTCCTCGGCCAGGATCCGTACTTCGACGAGCCCTTCTACGTCGGATTCGAAGTCGGTGGCTACGAACTCGGCCTGCTCCCCACCGCCAGCCCGTCCGAAGGTGCCTTGACGTTCTGGGGTGTCGCCGACGTGGCAGCCGCCATCGCCGAAGCCGTCGCCCAAGGCGCCACCGAGCATTCGCCGCCGACGGATGTGGGCGAGGGGATCATCACGGCGACCATCACCACACCGACTGGCTCGGTCGTCGGCCTGATCCGCAACCCCCATTTCACGGCCGGCTGATCCGGCCCGATGGCCCGGTCAGCCGCGTTGGTAGTTGGGCGCCTCGTTGGTGATGGTGACGTCGTGGGGGTGGCTTTCCTCGCGCCCGGCGGTGGTGACGCGCATGAACCGGGCCCGGCTGCGTAGCGCGTCGAGGGTGGGGGTGCCGGCGTAGCCCATCCCGCTGCGCAGGCCGCCGACGAGTTGGTACACCACCTCGCTGAGATCGCCGGCGAAGGGCACGCGCCCCTCGATGCCTTCGGGCACCAGTTTGCGCGTGGCGGCCCCCACCGCACTCGGACGTTCCTGGTTCTGGGCACTTGCGTAGCGGTCGGCGCCGAGGCCCTGCATGGCGCCGAGCGAACCCATGCCCCGGTAGGTCTTGTAGCGGCGCCCCTCGAACAGCTCCATGTCGCCCGGGCTCTCCTCGGTGCCAGCCAGCAGCGAGCCGAGCATCACGGATCCGGCCCCGGCGGCGATGGCCTTGACGATGTCACCCGAGTAGGTGATGCCGCCGTCAGCCACGATGGGCACGTCGCGCCGGCGGGCTTGGCGGGACGCCGACCAGATGGCCGAGAGCTGCGGCATCCCAGCGCCGCTGATGACCCGGGTGGTGCAGATGGAACCCGCACCCACACCGACCTTGACGGCGTCGGCGCCGGCATCGGCCAGGGCGTCCACACCCTCGGGCGTCACCACGTTGCCGGCCACCACCGGCAGGTTCGGCCACCCACCCTTGATCCGCTCGATCGCTTTGAGCACCCCGGCCGAGTGACCGTGGGCGGTGTCGATGGTGACGGCATCGACACCACGACGCACGAGCGCCTCCACCCGGGCCTCGAGGTCGTCGCCGACGCCCACGGCCGCCGCGCAGCGCAGGCGACCGGCGTCGTCGCGGCTGGCGTTGGGGAACTCCTGGCGCTTCTGGATGTCCTTCACGGTGATGAGGCCGGCCAGGCGGCCGTCGTCGTCGACGAGCGGCAGCTTCTCGATACGGTAGCGCTGGAGGATGGCGCGCGCTTCGTCGAGCGAGGTGCCGACGGCGGCGGTCACCAGGTTCTCCGACGTCATGAACTCCGACAGTGGACGGTCGTAGTCGGTGTTCTCGCAGAAGCGGATGTCACGGTTGGTGAGGATCCCCACCAGGCGGTTGTCGTCGTTGACGATCGGCACGCCCGAGAACTTGAAGCGGTTCATCAGCGACTCGGCCTCGTGCAGGGCGGCGCCGGCCCGCAACGTGACCGGGTCGGTGATCATGCCGCTCTGGCTCCGCTTCACCTTCTGCACTTCGGCCGCTTGGTCCTCGACCGTCAGGTTGCGATGGATGACGCCGATGCCACCGCTGCGGGCCATGGCGATGGCCATGCGGGCCTCGGTGACCTTGTCCATGGCCGCCGAGACCAGCGGGATGGCCAGGGTGATGCCGGCGGCGAACGTGGCGGCCGTGTCGACCTGGTCGGGTAGCTCCTCGGAGTAACCGGGCACGACGACGACATCGTCGAACGTCAACGCCTCGAAGCGGTCGAACAGGCCGTCGTTGGGGTGCGTTGCGGGCCGCCGGGACGCGTCGGCGGCAGCAGTGTGGTCAGGCATGTCTCAGCTCCGTTGATGAGTCGGTTCGAGCGGGCGACGGTGTCGAGCAGAGCGTGACCAGGGTGTCGACGAGCAGTCGGTGTTCGGTGTGGTGCACCCGGGCGGTGAGCGTGTCGAGGGTGTCGCCGACCGTGATCGGCACGTCGGCGGTGGCCAGCACCGGGCCGTCATCGACGCCCTCGTCGGGCACCAGGTGCACCATTACGCCCGTGGTGGTGCGCTCGCCCCGCTGGAACTCGGCGAACGCCCGGCCGACGGCGTCGGTGCCCGGCAACTCGCCCGGTCGGGCGGGGTGGAGGTTCACCACCTGGTTGGGGAACCGGCCGAGGAACTTCATGGTGAGCAGGCGCATCCAGCCGGCCAGCACCACCAGGTTGGGGCGACGCTCCCCGACGAAATCGGCGAGGCGGGCGTCGTACTCAGCCCTGGCTTCGCCGTCGCGGCGGGGGAGGTGGGTGACCGCCACCCCGGCCGTGCTGGCCCGCTCCAGGGCGTAGGCGTCGGCCCGATCGGCAACCACGTGCACCACCGTGGCGTCCAACCGTCCGTCGGCCGACGCGTCGAGGATCGCCTGCTGGTTCGTGCCCGATCCGGAGGCGAGCACGACGAGTCGCTTCATCGAACGATCATCCTTCGACGCCAGAGGCGGGCATCCCCCGACGCTAGACGCCCGGCTCGCCGATCTCGGCGTTCCTTGATGAAATGTCAGACCGAGGACCGATGACACGCCAGCCGGAGGCGCCCGGGCGAGCGGGAACAGCCCGCCCGGTACGCTCGCCGCCATGGCCGTGTACCTGTGTCACGAGTTCCCGGAGTTGTACGAGCACGAGGCTCGCGTGGTGGATGCCGAACCGGGGCGGGTACTGCTCGACCGGTCGGCGCTCCATCCGGGAGGGGGCGGACAAGTTGCCGACACGGGCTGGATCGAGTTCGGCGGTGGGGTCGTTCCCATCACCGGTGTGGAGACGGTGACCGCGCCGAGCGGTGATGAGCAGGTGTGGCACCTCCTCGGTGAAGGCGTCCAGCTCAGCGGGCAGGTCATGCTGCGGATCGACGCCGACCGCCGGTCGCGCGTCGCTCAGCTGCACACCGATTCCCACATCCTCAACGCGCTGGTGTTCGACCGCTTCCCCGGCACGCTCGTGACGGGAGCCCAGATCAACGACGACGGCACCGGCCGCATGGATTTCGACCTCTCCCAGGTCGACAACGATGTGTTGCGCGGGCTCGACAGCGGCGTGAACGAGGTGATCGGTCGCGGCCTCGACGTGCGCGGTGTGTACGTCGACGCCGACGCCGCCGACACCACCGCCGGCCTGGTGCGCAGCCTGTCGGTGGCGCCACCCCCCACGCCCGACGGCCGGCTGCGCATCATCGACATCGACGGCGTCGACCGTCAGGCGTGCGGCGGGACGCACCTGTCGAACACCGCCCAGTCGGCCCCGTTCCGCATCACCAAGGTCGAGAACAAGGGCAAACGCAACCGCCGCATCCGCTTTGCCCTGGCCTGACGCCCGTCCCCGGCACGGTACGCGGGGTGACGAGCGCCGTATGCCGAGCGCGAGGATGGCCGGTCGTGAGTGACTCGTGGCCCGTCCGCGTCTGGGAGGCCGCCGACGCCGACGCCGTCGGTGCGCTTCTCGACCCGGGCGCGTCGGCCGTGTGGCGCACGCAGTTCCACACCCTGCACGGACCAGACCCAGAGCCGCCGGGCTGGGGTCGCACGGTCGTCGCCACCATGCCTGGCGACAACCGCTCGGTCGTCGGCGCGGCCTCGATCATCCGCAACCGCCTGCATCCAAGCCACTACGTCGGCGGCGTCGAGGTCGCCCTCGGCCGGCGACGCCGAGGGCTGGGAACAGCCCTGTTGGCTGGGCTGCTTCGGGCCCGAACCGATGGCCGCCCGATTGCGGCCAAGGTCTCGCCTGCCGACGGCGCGGCGTCGGCGTTCGTCCGTCGTGCCGGCGGGCGGATCTACCAACGCTGCCCGGGCGTCGTCGTCGACCCGCGGTCGGCCGAGGTCATGGCGTGGGCGCGGGGCACAGGTAGTGGCGCCGGCGAGCTCGTCGAGCTCGGCACGTTCGGGCGGGAACGGCTCGCCGAGTGGTACGCGGAGCAGTACCGATGGGTCCATCGGGCGTGGTCGCCGGTCGGTGACGAGAAGCTGCTCCGCGACGTCGTCGCCCAGCAGCTGGACGACCTCGATGAGCAACTCAGCACCGGCGTCCGCCTTGGCTCGCACATGGCGGCCACCGCGTACTGTTTCCGTGAGCGCGACGGCCATCGGGTCGTCGTCGCCGAGACTCTAAGCCCCGTTCAGCCAGATGGCGAGGCCCTGGTTGGGGCCACCATCGCTGCTGTGCTCGCGCGCGCCGCCGCAGGTGGCATCTCCGAGATCGAGTTCGACGGCCACGTCGACGACCCCCACCTCGCACCCGTCGTGTCGTCGTTGCCGGCCATGCGCCTCAGGCCACTCGATCTCATTGAGGTGTCTTAGCCCAGACCTAGCCGGCCTGGCTCCGAGGAGCACCGTCCGGTCGGAGCGGCGTGTCGCTACCGCGGTTGGCCAGGGCGACCGAGGTGTCCTACGGCCGGGTATCGCTCATCACGCCGGGGTCGCCCCGTGAAGCGCACCTCCACTGTGCGCAACCGAGGACGGGCACCGGATGGTCGCATGTCTCTTGCCGGCACCGTCGGCAAGAATGGGACGATGGAGCACGCTCGAGCGGAGCTGATCGAGATCCTGCGTGAGCACGGGGCCCGGTTCGGTTTCGTGTTCGGTAGCCGGGCTCGCGGCGACCATCGCCTGACTTCCGACCTCGACGTGGCCGCCTGGTGGCCGGGTGAGGCGCCGAGCGCTTGGGACGTCGTGATGCCGCCGGGCGTCGACCTCGTCGTGCTGAACGGGGCACCGTTGGAGCTCGCCGGTCGTGTTGCCCTCGAGGGCGAGGTGCTCTTCGACGACGACCCGGCCGCGCAGGTCTTCTGGACCGCCACGACGCGCAAGTTCTGGCTCGACGAGCGCCCGCGATCGAATCAGCTCACCGACTGTTCCTCGAGTCGGCCGCCGATGGTTGACGAGGGGCGGGTCGCCGGCTGCTGCGCAGCATCGACGAGCGGATCGGCCGGTTGGACGAGCAACGCACGAACGTAACCCGACGGCGAGACGACCCGATCTGGCTGGATGGCATCAAGTACCTGTTCGTCACCGCGATCGAGGCGTGTGTCGACGTTGCGCACCACCTGGCGGCGTCGGAGCGATGGGGTGCTCCCGACACGAACGCTGCCGCCTTCGATCTCCTGGCCCGACACGGATTGGTGGACGGTGACCCCGCCCGCCGGTTGGCCAAGGCGGTCGGGTTCCGAAACGTGCTGGTTCACCGGTACGCGGTCGTGGACGACGACCGCGGCGTGGCTGCCCTGGATGAGCTCAACGACCTCGCCCGGTTCGTACGGCAGGTCAGCGCATGGCTGATCCGCTGAGCAGGAGCCCCGTCGCTCGAAGAACGGCCGGCGACAACTGATTGCCGGCGGGAGTCGAAGTCGCGACGGATACGCCCGATCCGGCTCTCAATGTGAGGACGTCGCCGGGCTGGCTCGTTGCTCGCTGACCCGCGATCCGACGACGGAAGGTTCGATCTCGACGTTGACTCGGACCGGGTCGCGGGCCGGGGGAGATGGGCGCCTGAAACGTGAGAGCGTCAGCGGTAACAGTCGGCAAGCCGTGCTCGAAGCCGTGAACATTCCGAGGCAGTCACGGCCGTGATCGGCCACCAACCGGTTCGTGGCGACACTCGCGACGGCTCGCCTACCGCTCGGGTCACTTCTCAACGCCGGCGTTGGCGTCGCCGGTGAAGTAGCGCTGGAACGTGAAGACGATGATGATCGGGATCGTCACCACCAGCGTCGCCCCCATGAACAGCGGGAACCGGCTGCCCGACCCGAGGCCGCCGCGGACCTGCGCCAGACCGAGTACGAGGGTCTTGTACTTGGGGTCGTCGGTGGCCACGAGGAACATCGTGAACTCGTTCCACGCGCCCTGCACCGACAGGATGGGTCAGTGCGATCAGGCCGGGCTTGGCCATGGGCAGGACCACGTAGCGCCACGTGCGGCAGCACGGACCGTTGGCCGACGCTCCGATCGCCCTCAGCGAGGTCCAGGGCTACGCCTACGAGGCGGCGTTGGGAGCGGCGGACCTGCTCGACCACGTCGGCCGGCCAGGCGGACAGCGGTTGCGAGCCTTCGCGGCCCGCCTGCGCCAAGTGTTCCAGGCGTCGTTCCGGCTCGACGACGACCGCGGACGCTACATCGCCATCGGTCTCGATGGCGCCAAGCGGGCCATCACCGCGGTGTCGTCCAACCCCGGTCACCTGCTCGGCACCGGGCTGCTCGATCCCGCGCAGGAACGGGTGGTCGCCGATCGGCTCGTCGACGAGCTGTCCTGCGTCGGCGGGCTGCGGACGCTGTCGGAAGCGAGTGTTCGGTACAACCCGCTGAGCTACCACAACGGGTCGGTCTGGCCCCACGACACGGCGATCTGCGCGCGAGGCATGGTGCTGGCTGGCCTCACCGATCACTTCGCCACGCTGCTCGCCGGCCTGGTCGGGGCCACCAACGTGTTCGGACCGCGCCGGCCCGAGCTCTACGGCGTGCTGGCCGACGGCCGCATCGTCGCCTACCCGGCCGCCTGTCGGCCACAGGCGTGGGTGGCCGCATCGGCCGGCGTGCTGGCGTGGTCGCTCGCCCCGATGATGCCCGACGGAGACGGCGTGACCGCCTTGCGGGCGGTGCCGCTCGGCGGTCGGGTGGAGGTCGACGCCTGCGCGTCGGACCACGGGCGTACGCCGCCGCCGTGGCCGAACCGGGGGGCGCTGTCGCGATCACCCGCCTCGCGTGAACATGCGCCCCGGCCGACCATTCTGGTTGTCGGCAGCCCCACCCGCCGGTCTGGCCCGTCGCGACCAGTTGGGGACCAGCGCGCGATGACCCAGGTCGGCTCGGCGATCGTGATCGCCGCGACACCAACCTCGTCGCCCGCCGCCGGCGGACCTCGCGCGTCACTTCCGGACGAAGGCCAGCACGGCGAGCACGCGGCGGTGGGACTGCGGGCTCTCATCGAGGCGAAGCTTCAAGAAGATCTGAGTCACATGGGCCTCGACGCACCGCTTCGACGAGCGCCGGCTCGTCGAGCACTGCCGGATCGTGAACCAGCACGACAAACGGTTCGGCGTCACGCTCCACGAAGGTGGTGGCGCGATCCCGTCCGAGTTGCTCGACCTCCATGGGTCCGCCGCTCGCCTCTACGTACACTCCGGCGTCGGACCAGTAACCGACGCGCAACGTCGGGTCGCCCAGCGTTGCGGCCAGGGCATCCTGCAGCGCCCCTGACGGCGACTTGCCGAGCTGGACGACCAGGTCGGCGACGACGACGGTCGCGGTCGGTCGCACCCGCATCGCGAGCAGTACGGCGATCCAGACGATTGCGGCCTGATACACGACGAGCAGCGGCTCGACCGCGTCACCCGACGGTATGGCGCGGCGCACGAGTCCACCGCCGACGATCGCCAACCCCAAGATGCACGCGGCCTCGAGGGCTGTGCCCCGGTTCCGTCGCGACCGGCCCCGGGCGGTGAGGAACTGGCCCAACGGAACGGCCACGACGGTTGCTCCCACGAAGATGGCGACGCCGTCGCGACGCCAGGTGGGCGTCGCCGCGACGGCGAAGGCGAGCCATACCCATGGGGAGCGCGGGCGCCAACCCGGGGAACGTCACGAAGAGGTGCACGAGCGGTCCACGGTGACGGTGCACGGGCTCGGTGGCGAAGTTCCCGAGGAACCACGCGAACCCGGCGGCGGCCAGGAGCAAGCCGGTACCGCGCCGTCTCCCGAAGGCGGAGACGCCGGACGTCACCAGGACCAGGCCGACGACGAGGTCAGGGACCCAGTGGCCGACGTCGGACCATTCGTACGCCGCCGCTTCGGCGGCGACGCCGACGACGAACGCGGCGGCGAGGACGACTCCCGGCTGAGGCGCGCTGCGTGCGTGACTACTGGCCGACGATGGCCGCAACCGCAGCACCGCTCACGTCTCGTTCGGCGAGGAAGCGCCGAGCCGATGCCACGGCGAGGCGGCGGCCGTAGGTCGCCGCGCCATAGCTGGAGATGAGCACGACGGCCGGTGGTGCGGGCTCGGCGGCGAGCCCTTCGGCGACGGCGAACCCGTCGAGGCCGGGGAGTTGGATGTCGACGAGCACGATGTCCGGATGAAGTCGGGCAGCCTCTGTCAACGCCACGCGACCGTCGGCGGCCGTCCCCACGACGTCGTAGCCGTCGAGCGCCAGCAGTCCCTCGCCGCATCGCGGAATCCGTCGTGATCGTCGACGATCACGATGGTGGGGCGCACCGCGCCCATGTTTCCAGACTGGGCCGACTTACAACATGGCGGTCAGCCGCACGTCCGCCGAACGAGGGTTGCCGCGACTCGACGCGAGGATGCCCCGTCGCGGCGCTCCTTGACGAACTGTCAGCGCCGATGCCAATCCGCCCACCTCGCCCGAACGTCAGTCATCGCAACGGCCGAACCGTGGTCGACGTCTCTCGTCGTGACTGGCTGGTGGCGGTCGAGGGAGCGGCGCCGCCCGTGCGCCGGCGCTACTGGTCGGTCACGAACTCACATAGCTCGTCGGAATGAGCTTCGAGATGCGTCGTGTTGATCGACACCTTGTCGCGCCGCCGGGTCGTCCCGCGACGTTGCACCGCGGCGGGCGCGCGGACCACGATGCCGGTGACGGTCACCATTGGCCCACCCACGTAGCGCATCTGCGAGCGCGAGGTGATCTCGGTGATCGCATCCCAGCGGGCCGTCGTGCGGGGCCAACGCAGCTTGGTGATGCCGTTCGTCGTCATCAGGACCTGCGGGCCGCGTGACCACAGAACGAGGGCGCCGACCCCGGCGCCGAGAACACCGAACGTGGCGAACAACGACCAACCGGTCGCGCCGCCCTCGACGACGAGGCCGACGACCGCCACGGCGAGCGTGCCGAGCGAGCACACCGCACCGAACGCGATGATCCCCGCCGCGGCGCGCACGACGAAGACCTCGGGGTGACGCCCGATGCCGTAGGGGAGCCCGCCCTCACCCATCACCGCCCAGCTCGCGGTGATCCGCTGCCGCGGCGGTCGCCAACCGCGAACGGAACGCCCGCTCGGCGAGGACGCCGACCACGAGTACGACGATCGAGATGAACACCATCGGCCACGCCGTCTGCTTGCCGTCGACGATGTCGAAGACGGACAGGCCCGTACCCGCGACACCGATCAACACGACGATGACCAGGGCCTTGTAGGCCGAACGGGCGCGCCGCTCGCGACGGTGCAGGCGGGCCTCGGCCATCGCGCCGAGCGTAGTGATCAGCCGAACCGGACTCTCGGCGGGGGTCGCGGCGAGCAGCTCGACCGCGCCGCCTCCTTCTCGGACCGCACCTCCTCTGAGGCAGTGCTGTTCACGCGCAGCCGCACGACGTACGGACCCGCAACGTGGCTTCGGGGCGCACCGTGACGGGCGGGTGATCGGGCCCGTCGATGCGGTTGCGCAGCAGCTGCATCGCGGTCTGGCCGATCTCCGCACACGGTTGGGCCACCACGGTGAGGCGAGGCTCGAACAGATCCGTCCACTCGAAATCGTCGAAGCCGACGAGCGCGATGTCGCCCGGCACCGACAGCCCTCGTCGGCGCAGCGCGATCATCGCCCCGATCGTCATCTGGTTGTTGCCCGACACGATGGCCGTCGGCGGCTGGTCGAGATCGAGAAGCCGCTCGACCGCGTGCTCGGCCGGTTCGCGCGCCGACTGGCCGTCGACGACAAGTCGAGCGTCGCGATCGAGGACGTTGTTCTTCAACGCCCGCTGGAACCCGACCGCTCGTTCGTCGCTGGTGACGAGACCGGCCAAACCCTGAAGCAACGCGATCCGTTTGTGCCCGTGGCCGGCGAGGTGTTCGACGAGGTGCATCATCGCCTCCGTGTTCTCCACGGCGACCTGATCGAAGCTGGCGTCGGCGGCGCGGTCGATGAGCACGGTCGGAACCCGGCGTTGCGAGAGATATCGCAGCGTCGTGTGGCTGGAGCTGTCGGCGGGGGCCAGGATCACGCCGTCGACCCGTCGCTCGTGGAGCGCCCTCACCATGCGTAGCTCGTGGTCGGCGTCGTCATGAGTGTCGGCGAGCAGCATCGTGAACCCGAGCGACGTGCACTCGGCCTCGATCGCCTGGACGATCTCGCCGAAATAGAAGTTGGAGATCGCCGAGATGGCCACGCCGACCGAGTTGGTGGTGCTCCTGGCCAGTGAGCGAGCGATTGTGTTGGGCGTGTAGGCGAGCATGTCCATCGCTTGACGGACGGCCAGTTCGGTCCGCGGATGCACAGATCGGGTGCCGTTGAGCACGTGGGACACGGTCGTCTTGGAGACCTGCGCGAGACGGGCGACATCGGCCATCGTTGCCATACGGCGAAACCCCCTTCGAGCCGGTGAATTGCCTAGCGTACTGACCGTCGGCGCGTGTTGCGCAACCGATTGCTAGAACTCGGACGACGATTGATGACCAGTTCAGCTACGTGATACGAGGTCGAGATCGTCCATCTTGCGCAACCGGTTGGACTCCCGCATAGTGGTTGCAGGGGGAGGTGTGGATGCCGCCAGGCACCGTTGTCGATCAGTTGCCGGGAGCATCACCTCCTCGCGTCGCGCCCGCCGTCATCGGTCTGAGCAACGTCAACAAGATGTTCGGCGGCCATGTCGCCCTCGCCGACGTGTCGTTCGACGTGGCGCCGGGTTCGGTGCTTGCCCTGCTCGGTGAGAACGGCGCCGGCAAGAGCACATGCGTCAAGATCCTCGGCGGCGTGCATCAGCCCGACGGCGGCCACGTCATCGTCGACGGCCAAGCGACGGCGCTTCGCCATCCCACTGACGCCGCCCGCAACGGCATCGCCGTGGTCCACCAGCATCCCGGTTTGTTCCCCGATCTGAGCATCGCCGAGAACATGTTCCTCGGAAACTTGCCGACGTTGTCGCACGGCCGTATCGACCAACAGCACATGCGTCGTCGGGCCAACGAGATCCTGCCCAGGCTCGGGCTGCGCCGGCCAGTGGACGAACCGGCTGGCCGGCTCAGCGCGTCAGAGCAGCAGCTCGTCGAGATCGGCAAGGCCCTCGCCGCCGAGGCCGCCGTGCTCATCCTCGACGAACCAACGGCATCGCTGTCAGTGCGTGAGGTGGGGCGGTTGTTCGCGGTGGTCGAGGACCTGCGCGACGGCGGCGTGGCGATGATGTTCGTCGGCCACCGTCTCGAGGAGATCTTCCGGATCGCCGACCACGTTGCCATACTGCGCGATGGCCACCTGGTGAAGGAGCTGCCCATCGGCGAGCTGACGCCGGACCGCGCCGTCGAGCTGATGGTGGGGCGGGAGGTCGACCTCTATGCCAGCCGGGCCTCGTTGCCTTCGGGTCCGGTGCGCCTGAGCGTCACCGGGCTGAGCCGAGCCGGCGAATTTCGCAACATCAGCTTCGACGTGCACGAAGGTGAGGTGCTCGGACTCGGAGGGCTGGTCGGCAGCGGTCGCACCGAGGTCGCCCGTTGCCTGTTCGGCATCACCCAACCCGACGAGGGCACCGTCGCCATCGGTGGGGAGACGGTCAGCCACGGCACCGCGCAGGACGCCATCGACCGGCGGATTGCCTACTTGTCCGAGGATCGTCGGGGCCAGAGCCTGGTGCTCGAGTTCAGCATCCTCGACAACGCCACGCTGTCGGTGGTCGACCGGGCGACCAGTTACGGGCTCGTGCGTCGCTCGAAGCTGAAGGCGATCGTGGCGCCGCAACTCGAGCGCATGCGGCTGCGCTTCCAGAGCTTTGATCAACCGTTGTCGACGCTGTCGGGCGGCAATCAGCAGAAGGTGGCCATCGCCAAGTGGTTGGCCACCGATCCCAAGGTGCTCATCCTCGACGAACCCACCCAGGGCATCGACGTGAAGACCAAGAGCGACGTGCACGAGATGATCGACGAGCTGGCCGGACAAGGCTTGGCCGTCATCTTGATCAGCTCGGACCTCCCCGAGCTGCTGTCGATGTCCGACCGCATCATCGTGCTGCGCGAGGGTGATCACGTCGCCGCGTTCGACAAGGCGTCGGCCACCGAGGAAGCGGTGATCGCCGCGGCCACTGGGGCCTACGAGCTGGAGCCGGCGAGGTCCGACCCGCCGCCGGCTGCCGGGGACTCGCACGATGCCCCGCCCGAACCGTTGGCCGACGGCGCCGCCCGGTTGGATAGGTCGTCGGGCGATCGTGCCGGGTTGGCCTCGTTGCTGAAGCGCAGGGAGTTCGGGCTCGTCGCCGCGATCATCGCCTTCGCCATCCCGATCATCGTGATCAACGACCGCTTCCTGAGTGGCACCATCCGGACCAACCTCTCCCGCGACATCGCCCTGCTCGCCATTCCAGCCGCCGGTCAGATGCTGGTGATGCTGACCCGCAACATCGACCTCTCGGTGTCGTCGGTGATCGGGCTCACTGCGTACCTGTCGGCTGACTTCGTGCGCGACCATCCCGGTGCACCGGTGATCGTGGCGCTGATCCTGGCGACCGTGATCGGGCTGCTCTGCGGCGTCGTCAACGGCCTCGTGGTGACGATCGGCCGGGTACCGTCGATCGTCGTCACGCTCGGCACGCTGGCCGTCTACCGGGGGCTCACCGGGATGATCGCCGGCACGTCGCAGGTGAGCGCCGACCAGGTTCCCGACGCGTGGAAGGCGTTCGGTCGGATGAAGATCCTGACGATCCCGGTGACCGTGCCGATCGCCATCGCCGTGTTGGCCGGCGTGGCATACGTGCTGCGGTCGAGGCGGACCGGCCGCGAGCTGTTCGCGTCCGGATCCAACCCCGAGGGCGCCGCCGTGGCCGGAATTCGAGTGTCACTGCGGGTGGTGCAGGCGTTTGCGGTCTCCGGCGCGCTGGCCGGGTTCACCGGCGCGATGACCGCGTCGCGGTTCGCCACCGTCGACGCCCGCGTGGCGGTGGGTTTGGAGCTCACTGTGATCGCCAGCGTGGTGGTTGGCGGCGTCGCCCTGCGCGGCGGATCAGGCACCGTGCTCGGCGTGGCCCTCGGCGCGACGATGTTGCTCGTCATCCAGACGGGCCTGCCGCTGGCGCGTGTCAATTCGCTGTGGCTCGAAGGCGTTTACGGCCTCGTCATCCTCCTCGCCGTCACGATCGACGCGTTCGTCGCCAAGGCCACCAATGGCACGCCGATCCTCCCGCCACGCAAGGCGCCCTTGCGGAAACCGGTGCGGACATGACGTCGCCCGACGTGAAGACGCAGCTCGCTGGGCTGGCCAAGTGGGAGTCGATCCTCGCGATCACGACGATCGTGCTGTTCGTCTGGGCGTGGCAGCGGACCGACAACTTCTCGTCGGCGTTCAACCTGTCGCAAGCCACCGCCGGGATGGCCGAACGGGCGCTGATCGTGCTGCCGATGGCGTTGCTGATCGTCGTGAGGGAGATCGACGTCTCGGTGGCGAGCACGTTGGCGTTGGCGAGCGTGGTGCTCGGCGTGTCGGTGCGGGCCGAGCACCCGCTGGCAGTGTCGATCCTGCTGGCGCTCGTGGTCGGTACGGCCGGCGGCTGGCTCAACGGCATGCTCGTCACCAAGTTGCGCCTTCCCGCGCTCGTGGTGACGCTCGGGACGATCGCCCTGTTCCGTGGCCTCGGCTACGTCGTCTTGGGCAACGCCTCGGTAAACGTCCTGCCAGCGGCGCTGAACGACTTCGGGCTCGACACGCTCGGCTCGACGAACATTCCATGGACCATCGTGCCGTTCCTCGTAGCCGCCCCGGCCTTCTACGTCTTAGCCCACCACACACCGATCGGGCGGCGCATCTACGCCATCGGCGGTAGCCCCGACGTGGCCCGCTACACCGGCGTCCCCGTCGACCGCTACCGGGTCTGGCTGTTCACCATCACCGGGCTGATGTGCGCCATCGCCGGCATCGTGTTCACCGCCCGCACCGCCAACGCCCGGGCGAACAACGCGCTGGGCATGGAGCTCGACATCATCACGGTCGTCTTCCTCGGAGGCATCAGCATGAGCGGCGGGCGCGGGCGTCTGGCCGGCGTGATCTGGGCGCTCGTGCTCGTGGGTCTGCTGCGCAACGTGATGACCCTCAACCGCATCAATGGCAACGACCAGGGCACCGTGATCGGACTGCTCCTCATCGGTTCGTTGCTGCTCACCAACGGCGCCGACCGGCTGCTCACGTGGAACCGGCGGCGACGGTTCATCGCCGCCGACCAACGGTGATCACGGTGAGCCGGATCGACATCCACCCCGTCAATGACATTCGCATCAGAGCGAGCAAACAAACCCAAAGGGGAACGACATGAGACAACCATCAATCCGCCGCCTGGCGTCGTGGGGCGCAGTGGCCGCCCTTGCAGTCGGCGCCATCACCGCATCCGGTGCGACATCAGCCGACGACACCGGACGAGCACCACGATCGGCCGGCGAGGACTGCATGGCCGAAGCGCCGGCCGTCGGTTTCGTGCCCAAGCTCGACACCGATCCCTACTTCAGCACCGCCCAGACGGGCGCCGAAGAAGCGGCCGAGGAATTAGGCGGAGAAGCGCAACGCCAGGCCCCGTCGGTCACCACGGCCGATGCCCAGATCGAGATCATCAACACGCTGGTGACCCAGCAGGCGGATGTGATCGCGATCGCCGGCAACGACGCCAACGCGTTGGCGCCGTCGCTCCAGCGGGCGCGTGATCAGGGCGTGCGGGTCATCTCCTACGACTCCGACGTCGCACCCGACGCCCGGACGCTGTTCGTCAACCAGGTCGACAGCGACACCGTTGCCGCCCAGATGCTCGACAGCATGCATGACCTCATCGACGGAGACGGCCAGTTCGGCATCCTGTCGTCGACGCCGACGGCGACGAACCAGAACGCGTGGATCGCGTCGATCCAGGAGGCGTTGGAGGCCGACGACAAGTACGCCGACATGGAACTGATCGACGAGATCTACTACGGCGACGAGCAGGAGGACACGAGCCAGGCGCAGGCCTTGGCGATGACGCAGGCCTACCCGGACATCGAAGGCATCATCATCCCGGCGGGCATCTCGCTGCCAGCTGCGGCCCGAGCGCTCGACGATGCCGGCCTGCTCGGTCAGGTGACGCTCACCGGGCTGGCGCCGGCGTCGCTCATCAGCGAGTACATCGAGGGCGGCTCGGTGCAGGACATCTGGTGGAACGTCCGTGACCTCGGCTACCTCACGTACTTCGCCGCCAACGCGCTGGCGACGTGCGAGATCACCGGTGAGGAGGGCGACACGTTCGAAGCCGGCCGGCTCGGCGAGTTCACCGTCGGCGTTGACGGCGAGATCATCCTCGGGCCAGCCACGATCGTCACCCCGGAGAACGTCGACGAGTTCGAGTTCTGACGCGGCCCCAACCTCATCGCCTCCAATACGGAGTCGGGTCCTCGCCATCCGCCTGGCGAGGACCCGGCACCCCCCCATGACAGTGTCCAGATCGAGCCGAGGTAGCGACGTGTCGAGCACCGAGATGAACAATCGCGCACCGTCGGTGATCGCCAACTCAGTGGCGCTGGTGGGATCGATCCGCACGTTGCTGCGCCCAGGGCATCGGTGCTTCATCGGCGTGGTCGGCTCGCCCGGTGCGGGCAAGAGCCACTTGGCGCGCTTCCTGCAACACGAGTTCGCCGATGTGGTCGCGAGCACCGTGGCGATGGACGGTTTCCACCTCGCCAATGACGTGCTCGATGCCCTCGGCAAACGACATCACAAGGGTCGGCCAGACACCTACGACGTCGCCGGCTTCCTCAACATGCTCGATCGGTTGAAACGGCGTGAACCCGGCCCGGTGTACGCGCCGCGATTCGTCCGCGAGATCGAGGAGCCGATCGCCGGCTCGCTCGCCATCGCACCCGACGCCGAGCTGGTCATCATCGAGGGCAACTATCTCCTCGTCGCCGAAGCGCCGTGGGACGCCGTCGCGCCGCAGCTGGACGCGACGTACTTCCTCGATACCCCCGAGCCTGTGCGGATGGAGCGACTGCTCTCGCGTCACCGCCGGACCTATGGTGCGGCCGGTGCCGCCGCTTGGGTCGAACGGGTCGACCGCCCGAACTCGGCGGTCGTCGAGGCGACCCGATGCTGTGCCGACGTGATCGTCGAGCACTTCGATGTCGGTGGCGACGCCATCCACTGACGACGCCGCGCCACGGTCCGATGAACGCAGACGTTTGCATCGCGCTTTGTGATCTCCAGGAGATACAATGCATACCGATGGCTCCATCGACGAACGCCAGGGTCTCTCATCGTGGACAGACGAGCTTGCCCGCCGACCTTCGTCATCGCTGGGGACTCGAGGCAGGCGGGGACATCGGGTTCATCGACCTCGGCGACGCCGCACTGATCGTCCCGGGCGGGATCGGGTCCGCGCGCGCCGAGCTGCGTCGAGTCCTTGGCGATCGCTACGACGAGGGACTGTCGATGATCTCCGACCCCGACCTCGCCGATCAGCCTACGTAACGGTGTGGCACGAGTTGAACGAGCCGTGCTCGATGATCGGCTCCTGATCGAGCAGCTGCTCGTCGGCCTCGACACCAACGGCATCGAGCTGTACACCACGTCCTACTGGTACTACCGTGCGTGCCGAGCCGCCGTCGTCGGCGCCGGTGGACATCTGTCGGGACCGTTCGATCATCTCGATCGCGATGAGCAGGCGCTGGCCATCCTCAGTCTCCTCGAGTTGACCGATGACATCGGGCTTCCCGAACCGCGAACGACCGTGCCGGCGATGGCACGTGCGGCATCGCGTCATCCACGCCTCAACCTGCTCAACCTCGAAGCAGTCGCTGCCGGAGAAACCCTCAACGCCGCGATGTGGCTCTCGCCGCCCGCTGCCGCCGGGCTGCTACCAGGGGTGCTCGATGCCGAGGGGATCCAGTGGACGACGATCACCGTGGGATAGCGACCATCGCGCCGGCGTGATCGTCGAGCACTTCGACGTCGGCGATGTCGGTTCGTTCGGCTGAGCCCGAAGCGGACGCGGCGAGCGCTTGCCCGTGTTCTCCACCTCGGTACTGGGGATCGGGCCGGACCGGGCGGTGTTCGGTCAGGTGGTTGCTGCCCCACGCCCGGCGGTCGACGCCTTCGATCTCGATGACCGCAACATGCCGTCCGGTGTCGGAGGCGGCGCCAGGGACAGTCGTGACCAAGTATTCGGTGGACTGCGCATCGACGGCCACGTACACGCCGCGGCCCTCGACGCCCTTGGCGATGATCGCGTTGATCCTTCCGTCAAGGCCGCGAAGCACGTCGTTGGCTGCCTGCGAAGGTCGAAGGCCATCCGGCCGGTCCCAGGCGTGCGGAATGCTCAGCGCATTGTTGGGTCGACCGGGTGGGCCAGCATTCGTACGCGGGGGGAATCGGTGGTGTGTGGGACCAGCTCGCCGATGATCCAGGTCGGCTCGTCGATCGTGGCTTGGATCCGTTCCACGTCGGCCGGGGCGCACACGACGACCATGCCGATGCCCATGTTCAGGGTGCGGTGCAGCTCGTGGTCGTCGAGTCCGGTGGCCAGCTCCTGGACCAGCGCGAACAGCGGCGGCACCGGCCAGGATCCCAAGTGCACCACGGCGCCGACATCGGCGGGGAGCACGCGGGGCACGTTTTCGGGCAGCCCACCGCCGGTGATGTGGGCGAGCGCCTTCACGCAGCCCGACGCCAGGGCCCCGTCGAGCACACCGAGGTAGTTGCGGTGGGGCTCCAGCAGTGCGTCGCCGATCGAGCGGTCGAACCCGGGTGGCACGGTGTCCATCGGGATCCAGGCGAACACCTTGCGCAGGAGCGAGTAGCCGTTCGTATGCGGGCCGCTCGACGCCACGCCCACCAGCACGTCCCCGGCGGTGACGTCGGCGCGGGGCAGCAGCTCGGCCCGCTCGGCCACGCCGACCAGGGTGCCGGCGATGTCGAACGATCCCGGCGTGTACACCCCCGGCATCTCGGCCGTCTCACCGCCCAACAGCGTGCACCCGGCGGCGGCGCACGCCTCGGCCATACCGGTGACCATGTCGGCCACCAGGTCGGCATCGAGGCGACTCGAAGCGATGTAGTCGAGGAAGAACAGCGGTCGGGCCGACTGCACCAACACGTCGCCGACGCAGTGGTTGACGATGTCGTGGCCCAGCGAGCGCACCCGGCGCAGCTGCGCGCCCAGCTCCACCTTGGTCCCGACGCCGTCGGTGGAGGCCACCAAGACCGGGTCGTCCATGGAGGCGATGGCCTTGGCTGAGAACGCTCCGCCGAAACTACCGACGCCGCGAACGACCTCGGCGCCGTGGGTCCGCTCGACGGCGTCGCGCATCTGCTCGACGGACCGGTTGCCCTCGGCGATGTCGACCCCGGCCGATGCGTACGACTCCAGGGCGGCGCCCGGCGCCCGCCAGCCGATGTCGCGCCGAACCTGCATGCCCTCGAAGTGCACCTGTTCGATGGCGCAATAGGCGTTGGACCGGGCCACGGCAAGGTCGGCACCGAGTCCGGTGACGGCCAGCACCCGTCCGCCGCTGGTGCGGCCGTCGGTGAGGCCGGCCGGGAACAGCAACGCGCCGTCGAGATCGCCGGCAGCCGGCGCCGACACCGCGTGGCCGAGGGAGGGTTGCTCGGGATACCCGGCGGTTGCCGCCACCACGGTGCAGGCGGCCCCACGGGTGAACGCCATCGGGACCGAGGCGAGACGGCCCTCGGTTGCCGCCAGGGCCACGGCGGCCAGGTCGGCGTCGAGCAGTGGCAGCAGGGTCTGGGCCTCGGGGTCGCCGAAGCGCACGTTGTACTCCACCAGGCGGGGACCATCGGCGGTGAGCATGAGGCCGGCGTAGAGCACGCCGACGTAGGGGGTGCCGGCGGCGGCGAAGTGGTCGAGCACCGGTTGGATGAACGCGGCCACGAGGGCGTCGGCGTCGATGGCGACCGGGGCCGGCGCGTACGCGCCCATGCCCCCGGTGTTCGGACCGGTGTCGCCCTCACCGATGCGTTTGTGATCCTGGGCCAA
>Ga0136617_10001393_pt1 | contig 21396 bp, 21 predicted proteins | sample AntDrymUQ3222106_2_FD_129672 | JGI IMG/M metagenome (GOLD analysis project Ga0136617, IMG submission 129672) | Polar desert sand microbial communities from Dry Valleys, Antarctica - metaG UQ322 (21.06) | ecosystem: Environmental > Terrestrial > Soil > Desert | place: Antarctica: Dry Valley...
CCCGCGCGACTTCCGACTCTGGGTGTGCCTGCACGAGGTGACCCATCGCATGCAGTTCACCGCCGTTCCCTGGCTGCGTGACCACTTCCTGGCGGAGGTCGTCGAGTTCGTCGACGCGGCAGATCCTGACGCCATGCGGGAGCGGTTGACCACGACGGTGTCCGAGGTGGCCCGAGCGCTGCGGGAACGTGACACCAAGCTGAGCATCATCGACTTGGTGCAGACTCCGGAGCAGAAGGTGGTGCTCGACCGGCTGACCGCCCTGATGACGCTGCTCGAAGGCCATGCCGAGTATGTGATGAACGGTGTGGGACCTGCCGTGGTGCCGTCCGTGGAGTCGATCAGATCGAAGTTCCAGGCTCGGCGCAGGGGCACCGGCCCGCTCGACCGGGCACTGCGCAGGCTACTCGGAATAGACGTCAAGATGCGGCAGTACGCCGAGGGCAGCCGGTTCGTCGCTGCCGTGGTGGGCAACGTCGGCATGGCCGGCTTCAACCGCGTCTGGGACTCGCCGCGGACCTTGCCGACGACGGCCGAGATCAGTGACGCGGGGGCGTGGATCGCGAGGGTGCACGGTGTCCCGTCGCCCGAGACCGCCTGAGACAGGCAAGCATGCCGCAGCCCGCCGCCGCGGTCGCGGCAGTGCGCGTCGCGGTCCGCCGGTCGTTGGCAGACTTGTCCCCGGGCGCCCTGGTGCTGGTCGCTTGCAGCGGCGGTGCGGATTCGATGGCGCTCGCCGCCGCCACCGCCTTCGAGGCACGCTCAGCAGCGTGGCGCGCGGGTGTGGTCACCGTTGATCACGGTCTGCAACCGGGCTCGGCCGGGCAGGCAGAGCGGGTTTGCGGCTGGGCGCGTTCGCTCGGCTTCGTTCCTGCGGAGGTCAGCCGGGTCGGAGTCGGGACGGCCGGAGGCCCCGAGGCGGCCGCCCGGACGGCCCGGTACGCAGCGCTCGATGCGTCCGCGCAGCGGCATGCGGCCTCTGCCGTCCTGCTCGGCCACACCCTCGACGACCAGGCCGAGACCGTGCTGCTCGCGCTGGCCCGAGGGTCCGGCGCCCGTTCGCTGTCCGGGATGGCGCCGGTACGCGGCCGCTACCGTCGCCCGCTGCTCAGCCTCACCCGCGCGACCACCACGCAGGCGTGCGCCAGTGCGGGGCTCGAGCCGTGGCGAGACCCGCACAACGCCGACGACAGCTACACCCGAGTCAGGATTCGCGGCGTCCTGCGCGCTCTCGAGGCCGCCGCCCCCGGCGCCACCGCGGGCCTGGCACGTACCGCTGCGTTGCTCCGCGCCGACGCCGACGCGCTGGACGAGACGGCGGAAGCGGTCGGGCACCTGGCGACCGGAGACGACGGTGCGCTGGACTGCGAGAAGCTGGTTCAGGCCGGCCCGGCGGTGCGAAGCCGCGTCCTGCGGCGCGCTGCGCTGGCTGCCGGCGTACCGGGTGGCGCCCTGTCGAGGGGACACGTGAGCATGCTCGACTCTTTGGTCGTTGCCTGGAAGGGACAGGGACCGGTCAGCCTGCCGGGCGGAATCGCGGCCCGCCGGACGTCTGGCAGGCTGGTCTTCGACGAGCTGCCCCGCGGCGTGAGAACAGGATAGTGAGCAGCCTGAGTCTTTTGAGGAGCGAGACGTGGTCGACGGCGGGTCGTACGACGGGATGTATGACGGGGACATCGATTCCGTGGTGGTGTCCGAGAAGCAGATACAGATCAGGATCGAAGAGCTGGCCACCGAGGTGTCGCGCGACTACGCCGGTCGGGAGCTGCTGCTGGTCGGGGTGCTCAAGGGTGCCGTGATGTTCATGGCCGATTTCTCCCGCGCCCTGTCGGTCCCGCTGACCATGGAGTTCATGGCGGTCTCGTCGTACGGCCAGTCGACCACTCCGTCGGGGGTGGTGCGGATCCTCAAGGACCTCGACCGGGACATCGCCGCGCGTGACGTTATCTTGATCGAGGACATCATCGACTCGGGGCTGACCTTGTCCTGGCTGCTACGCAACCTACGCAGCCGGCAGCCGGCCTCGGTCGAGGTGGTCGCCCTGCTGCGCAAGCCCGAGGCCATGCGGGTCGATGTTCCCGTCCGCTACGTCGGATTCGACATCCCGGACGCGTTCGTCGTCGGCTATGGGCTGGACTACGCTGAGCGATACCGCGACCTGCCGTATGTGGGGATCCTCAAGCCATCGGTCTACGAACGCTAGACACCTTCGCCGCGGCTGGTCCGGAACATCGGTGTCCAGCGAGCCGTTGGAGCAGGTGACGGAGCCGGCTGGCAGTTCGATCGTCGGCCGCGCGGCGGTGTACCGTCGTTTTCCTGAGGGGTGATCCTCGGGACCGCAGGGTTGGCTGACAGAGGGTTAGCCAACAGAGGGTCGGGCCCACAACACAGCGGATCAGGAGGGCGCGGACCGCCGTATCGGCGCTTCCGCATGCACATGGAACGCAGTCGGCAGCTTCTCCGTAAGCCCCTCGTGTGGGCGCTTATCGCCATGGCACTGTTCCTGCTGTTCAGTCCGCTGCTGCGTGGCGACGGTGGCTACACAAAGGTGGACACCTCCGCGGCGCTGGCCCAGATCGAGAACGGCAACTTCACCAAGGTCCAGATCGAGGACAAGGAACAGAAGCTCAAGATCACTCTCAGGGATGACACGACCGTCGACCGAGAGCGGGTCGACAAGATCCAGGCGGGGTATCCGGCGGAGGCTGGGCGCAACATCTACGAGTTGCTGCTCAGCGAGCGCAGGGAAAACTCCAAGCTTGCGTTCGACACCAAGGTGAGCACGCCGAACCTGCTGACGAACATCCTGTTGACCTTCATCCCGTTCATCCTGATCGCGTTGGTGCTGTTCTTCTTCATCAGCCAGATGCAGGGTGGCGGCGGCCGGGTGATGAACTTCGGCAAGTCCAAGGCCAAGCTGGTCAGCAAGGACACCCCCAAGACCACGTTCGCCGACGTCGCCGGCGTCGACGAGGCGATCGAGGAGCTCGAGGAGATCAAGGAGTTCCTCGAGTCGCCGGCGAAGTTCCAGGCCATCGGCGCCAAGATCCCCAAGGGCGTCCTGCTCTACGGCCCGCCCGGTACGGGTAAGACGCTGCTGGCGCGCGCCGTCGCCGGTGAGGCCGGCGTGCCGTTCTACTCGATCTCCGGCTCCGATTTCGTGGAGATGTTCGTCGGAGTCGGCGCTTCCCGGGTGCGCGACCTGTTCGAGCAGGCCAAGGCCAATGCGCCCGCGATCGTCTTCGTCGACGAGATAGACGCCGTCGGGCGGCATCGCGGCGCGGGCATGGGCGGTGGTCACGATGAGCGCGAGCAGACGCTGAACCAACTGCTCGTCGAGATGGACGGCTTCGACGTCTCCGGCGGCGTCATTCTCATCGCGGCCACCAACCGCCCGGACATCCTCGACCCCGCGCTGCTGCGTCCGGGTCGCTTCGACCGGCAGATCGCCGTCGACCGGCCAGACCTCTCCGGCCGCAAGGACATCCTTGCGGTGCACGCCAAGGGCAAGCCGTTCGGCCCTGACGTCGATCTCGACACGATTGCCCGCCGTACGCCCGGCTTCACCGGCGCCGACCTGGCCAATGTCATCAACGAGGCCGCGTTGCTGACCGCGCGCCACAACGACAAGCTGATCACCGGGATCTCGCTCGAGGAAGCGATAGACCGGGTCATCGCCGGGCCGGAGCGCAAGACCCGCGCGATGAGCGAGAAGGAGAAGAAGGTGACCGCCTACCACGAGGGCGGTCATGCGCTGGTCGCCTATGCGCTACCCAACGCCGATCCGGTGCACAAGGTGACGATTCTGCCGCGCGGTCGGTCGCTGGGGCACACCCTGGTCCTGCCTACCGAGGACAAGTACACCCAGACCCGGTCGGAGATGATCGACTCGCTGGCCTACGCGCTGGGCGGCCGAGCCGCCGAGGAGCTCGTCTTCCACGAGCCGACGACCGGCGCCAGCAACGACATCGAGAAGGCCACCGCCCTGGCCAGGGCGATGGTTACCGAGTACGGCATGAGCCCCAAGCTGGGTGCCGTCAAGTACGGCACGGCCGACGGCGAGCCCTTCCTCGGCCGGGACTACGGCCATCAGCGCGACTACTCCGAAGACATCGCCGCCGACATCGACAGCGAGGTGCGCGGCCTCATCGAGTCGGCGCACGACGAGGCGTGGGAGATCCTCGTCGAGTACCGCGACGTGCTCGACGACCTGGTTCTCGAGCTCATGGAGAAGGAGACGGTCGCCAAGGAGGAGATCGTGCGCATCTTCGACCGAGTGGCAAAGCGGCCTCCGTACAACGCCTACGGAGGATTCGACAAGCGAGCGCCGTCGGACAAGCCCCCGGTCATGACTCCGAAGGAGGTCGCCAGAGTCAACGGCGGCCCCCCGGCGCACGTCGAGCCGTCGTCGAATGGCGGGAGCTCGATGCCCACCCGGAACCGCCCGGCGCCATACCCTCGGCCGGACGCCGGAGCGACCACCTGAGCGGATTCGACGCGGCCCGGGTGGAGGCCGCGGTAGGCGAGCTGCTGGCCGGCATCGGCGAAGATCCTGCGCGCGAAGGGCTGCAGCGCACCCCGGCCCGAGTGGCCCGCGCCTATGCGGAGGCATTCGCGGGCTTGCAGGCCGATCCCGCCGCTATCCTTGCCAGCGTCTTCGACGAGGGCCATGAGGAGATGGTCATCGTCTGCGACATCGAGGTGTCCAGTTTCTGCGAGCACCACCTGCTGCCCTTCCATGGGGTCGCGCACGTCGGTTACATTCCCAACTCGGCCGGGCAGATCACCGGGCTGTCGAAGCTGGCCCGCCTCGTCGACGTCTTCGCCAAGCGGCCACAGGTGCAGGAGCGGATGACCACGCAGATCGCCGACGCGATGGTGGACTCGCTCAAGCCGATGGGGGTCATCGTCGTGATCGAGTGCGAGCACCTGTGCATGTCGATGCGCGGGGTGCGCAAGCCTGGTTCCCGGACTGTCACCTCCGCCGTGCGCGGGGTGCTGCAGACGTCGGCCTCGACCCGGGCCGAGGCGATGAGCCTCATCTACCGCCGGTGACGATGTCAGTCTCGCCGGTGCCGGTTCCCCACGTGCCGGTTCCCCACATGCCAGGCACGCCGGAGCCAGCCCGCAAGCTGCCATCCCCGGGGAGGTGCGTCGTCGTGGGGGTGCTCAACGTCACGCCCGACTCGTTCTCTGACGGTGGGCGCTACGCCGACCTCGACGACGCGATCAGGCACGGTCGGCTGATGGCCGCTCAGGGCGCCGACCTGGTGGACGTCGGCGGTGAGTCCACCCGGCCCGGCGCCGAGCGGGTCGACGCCGCCGAGGAGAGCAGGCGGGTCCTGCCGGTGATCCGCGAGCTGACCGCTGGCGGGGTGGCGGTCAGTGTCGACACCACTCGGGCGGCGGTCGCCGAGCGGGCCGTCCGGGCGGGGGCGGTGGTGGTCAACGACGTCAGCGGCGGGTTGGCCGACCGGGCCATGGTCCGGGTCGTCGCCGCGGCAGGTGTCGGGTGGGTGCTGATGCACTGGCGCGGGCACAGCCGTGAGATGGCTGGACTGGCGACCTATGGCGACGTGGTAACCGACGTGGCCGACGAGCTGAGCGCGCGCGTCGACGACGCCGTCGCCGGTGGAGTCGCGGCCGATGCGCTGGTGATCGATCCGGGGCTGGGCTTTGCCAAGAAGGCCGAGCACGACCTGGCCCTGCTGCTCCGTCTCGACCGGCTGGTGGCGCTTGGGCCGCCCGTGTTGATCGGGGCATCGCGCAAGTCCTTCCTCGGCCGGCTGCTGGCAGCGGGGGACGGCGCCCCGCGAGTGGTCGGCGAGCGGGAGGCGGCCACGGCGACGATCACTGCTCTCGCTGCGGCCGCCGGAGTGTGGGGCGTGCGAGTGCACGACGTTCGTGCCAACGTCGATGTGGCCAGGGTCGTCGCGGCGCTCCGGCCGTCGCCCGGGACGGTTCCATGAGCGACCGCATCAGCCTGCGGGGATTGACCGTGCACGGCTTCCACGGGGTGCTCGACGGTGAACGGACCGAGGGCCAGGACTTCGTCGTCGACGTGGAGCTGGATATCGACCTGGCGCCCGCCGCGACGAGCGATGAGCTCGCGGACACGGTCCACTATGGACAGCTCGCCGAAGAGCTGGCGGCCGTGGTGTCCGGCGCGCCGGTGCGCCTGATCGAGACACTGGCCGGCCGGCTGGCCGGGGTCTGCCTCGCCGATGACCGGGTCAGCGCCGCCAGTGTGACGGTGCACAAGCCACAGGCCCCGATCCCGCTGGTCTTCGCCGACGTGTCGGTGACCGTCGAGCGCCGCCGGTCTTGACCCGCGCCGTGCTTTCGGTGGGGTCGAACATCGGCAACCGCCTCGGCCATCTCCAGGCGGCGGTGGACGCGCTGCGGCCCTGCTTGCTGGCAGTGTCGCCGGTGTACGAGACCGCGGCCTTCGGCACCGAGCCACAGGACCCGTACCTCAATGCCATCGTGGTTGCCGATGCCGATATCGACGCGCGCGGATGGCTGGATCGGGTCCGCGCGGTCGAGGCGGTGGCCGGCCGCCGCAGAGGCCGGCGGTGGGCGCCCCGCACTCTCGACATCGACGTGATCGTCGTGGACGACATGGTGAGCGCCGATGCCGAGCTTACGCTCCCGCATCCGCGAGCCCATGAGCGGGCGTTCGTGCTCGTGCCCTGGCTTGACGTCGAGCCGCGGGCGGCGCTTCCCATCAACGCCGTCCGCGACACCGTCCGCAGCTTGGTTCGCGGGCTCGACACCTCGGGCGTCCGCCGGCGCGACGACCTCAAGCTGTGCTGAAACTGGTGTTGCGGTGAAACCGGTCGGGCCCACCCCCATTCGTGACCTGGCGCTGGCAGCCGTGCTCACCGGCGCGCTGTCCTACCTGCTGGTCGGCGCCTACTATGGCGACCTGCCCGCCCTTCCATGGACATCCTCGGCCGCGCTGGTGTGCCTGGCTGTCGCGGAAGGCGTCGTCGCCCGCGGCACCCGGATGCGGATTGCCCGCCGGCCTGGCACCCGGCCGGTTCAGCCGCTCGTCGTGGCGCGGCTGGTCGCACTGGCGAAGGCCAGCTCCGTCGTGGGTTCGGTGCTGGCGGGCGGCTGGATGGGCGCGTTCGCCTACACCTTTCTGGCCCGGGATCGGCTGGTCGCGGCCGCCCGCGACGCGGTCGTCAGTGGACTGGGGGTGCTGGCCGCCTTGCTGCTGGTGGCGGCGGCTCTGTGGCTCGAGCAATCTTGTCGGACGCCTCGCTCGCCGGACGACGATCCGGACCTGCTCGGCTGACGAATCTGCACTCAGAGTGACGCGAGCAATGCCCACAAGGTCGCTCTCCCGGACATTTTTGGCGCATCGAGCACACTGCGAGACACGTATGATGTGGGCGAGCATCGCGGCGTTCGGGGATCGAGACTCTCCGAGAGACAGCGGAGGGGCAGCACCATGGCTACGGAGACCGGCACTTCGGTGGGGCGTGCGGGCCAGGGACCCTGGGCCGGCGGTGACCGATTGCCGGTGGCGCCGCGCCAGCGCCGGCCCGCGCTGGCAGCGCTGGCCGTGCTCCTGATCCTCGGCGGCGGCCTGATCAGTGCCGTTCTGGTGTTGCGCAGCGGGCAGAAGGAGGCCGTCATCGTCCTGAAGACCGACGTCGCCGCGGGACACGTCCTGGAGCGCGGTGACCTGGTCTCCGCGCAGGTGGCGACCGGTGGAGTCCCTTCCGTGCCGTGGTCGCAGCTCCCGGAGGTGGTGGGCAGCACCGCCGGAGCCGACCTGCGCAGGGGCACCCTGCTCAACCCTCGGGTGGTGTCGAAGAAGCGGCTTCCGGGTCCCGGTCAGCTCAGTGTGGGCCTTGCCCTGAAGCCGGATCAGCTGCCCGCCGAGGGGCTACAGGCCGGCGACCACGTCAGGGTGCTCTACGCTCCCGCGGGCAACGCGGCGCCCAATTCCGCGGCCTCGTCGTTCACCCCGCCGCCGGACGGCGTGCTGGTCAAAAACGCTGTCGTCTTCAACAGGTCGCAGCAGCGCAGCGACGGGACGGTCACGCTCACGCTGGTGGTGAGCGAATCCCAGGCCCTGCGCCTCGCGCAGCTGGGCAGGTTGCAGGCGATCGCGCTGAGCACCCTGCCGAAGGGTGGCTGACGGTGGCACTCGTCGCGGTGGCCGCCGACAAGGGTTCACCCGGGGTCACCACGACAGCGTTGACGCTGGCTGCGGTCTGGCCGCGGCGAGCCTTGCTGGCCGAGCTCGACCCATCCGGCGGCGATGTCGTCCTGCGCCTGCGCGGTCCGCAGCAGAGCCTGCTGTCGGCCGAGCGCGGCCTGATCTCGCTGGCGGTCGCTGCGCGTCGTGAGCTGACAACGGAGTTGCTGTGGCAACACGTGCAGGTCCTCGACGGCGGGCTCGAGGTGCTGATCGGCGTGGCGACTCCGGAGCAAGCTGGCGGGCTGGGCACTTTGTGGCGCCCACTGACCACCTTGCTGGCCGGGATGCCGGGAGTCGACGTGATCGCCGACTGTGGACGGCTCTTTCCGGGCTCACCGGCGCTGACGGTGCTCCAAGGCTCCGCGCTGGTCGTGCTGGTGACCCGCCCCGACGTCGACGCGGTGGCGCACCTGCGCAGCAGAGTGCTCTCGCTGACCCAGCAGCTGGGCTCGGGCGGGTTCGACGGCGTGCCGGTCGGCGTGGTCGTGGTGGCCGACGCCAAGGACGCCGAGGTTCACCGAGAGGTGGAGGCGGTGCTGGCTCGCGCCGGGGCGCCGGCGCACGTCCTGGGCCATCTCGCCGACGACAAGGCGGCAGCGGCGATGCTGCGTGGTCAATGGGGCGGCCGGCTGAGAAGGTCCTTGCTCGTGCGTTCGGCGCGCGAAGTGAGCGGCGCGCTGGCCGCTGCCCTGGAGACCGGCGAGCTGGTGGGGGCGAGGTGAGCCTCGACCATGCATTGATCCGGCGACTACGGACCGAGGTTGCCGACGCGATAGCAACCCGTCGCCGAGAGGACGCCGCGATCGGCCTGACCCTCTCACCCGACGACGAGCGGATGTATGCCCGCTCCCTCATCGCGCGTGCTCTCGAGCAGCACATGCGGGTGGAGTTGGAACATGGGCGGGTCCCGCCGGATGCCGAGGAGGAGGAGCTCACCGCCGCCGCCGTGCATGCGGCCCTCTATGGCGTGGGCCGGTTGCAGCCCCTGCTCGACGATCTGGACATCGAGAACATCGACATCAACGGCTGCGACGGTGTCTTCGTCGGTTACGCCGACGGCCGCGAGGTGGTCGGTGAGCCGGTGGCCGATTCCGACGACGAGCTGGTCGAGCTGGTCCAGACGCTGGGGGCGTATTCCGGTCTGTCCTCCCGGCCGTTCGACACCGCCAATCCGATGCTCGACCTGCGCCTGCCGGACGGATCGCGGCTGTCGGCCGTCATGGAGGTTACCCAGCGGCCCGCCGTCTCGATCCGGCGCAACCGCATGTCCAAGGTCTTCCTGAGCGACCTGGTGGGCAACAGCACCTTCGACGAAGGGCTGGCCGCGTTCTTCCGGGCGGCGGTGGTGGCCCGGAAGAACATCATGCTCGCCGGCGCCACCAATGCGGGCAAGACTACGCTGCTCCGGGCGCTGGCCAACGAAATCCCGCCTCAGGAGCGCCTCATCACCGTCGAGCGAGCGCTCGAGTTGGGTCTGGGAGAGTTTGCGGAGTTGCATCCCAACGTGGTCGCGCTGGAGGAGCGCCTGCCCAACGCGGAGGGTCAGGGGCGCATTCCCATGGCGGAGCTGGTCCGCCGGAGTCTGCGGATGAACCCCAGCCGGGTCATCGTCGGCGAGGTGCTCGGTGACGAGATCGTCACGATGCTCAACGCGATGAGCCAGGGCAACGACGGGTCGCTGTCGACCATCCACGCGAACAGCTCCCAGGAGGTCTTCAACCGGATCGCCACCTACGCGATCCAGGCCGTCGAGCGGCTCCCACAGGATGCGACCATGATGCTCATCGCCGGCGCCATCGACTTCGTCGTCTTCCTCAAGCGCGACAACCAGTATGGCCAGGGCGGTCGACTGCAGCGTTACGTCTCGAGCGTCCGCGAGATCAACGGCGTGGACGGCCGCGTGCTCTCCAGCGAGGTGTGGGCACCAGGGCCGGATGGCCGCGCGCGCCCGAACGCTCCCATCGGCTGCATCGACGACCTGGTGGCTGCGGGTTACCAGCCCGAGTCCTACGGACGGTGGTCCGGCTGATCACGGGTGACGCGCTGCTGGCGCTGCTCGTGGGAGCCGTCACCGGCGGCGGCCTGCTCCTGCTCGTGGTGGCCCTGCGCGGCACTCCGGTCAGGCCACCTAGGAGGCGCCGTCGGGGATCGCCTAGCGGTCCGGCGCGCGACGACAGGCTGGTCAAGCTCGGGCTGGCGCTGCTCGTCGGCCTGGTGACCTTCGTCGCCACCAGGTGGGTCGTCGCCACGGTGGCCGCGATCGTCATGACGTATTTTTTCGGGCCGTCGCTGAGGCGCCGCGGCGGGACCGGGGACATCGCCCGGATCGAGGCGCTCGCCAGCTGGTGTGAGTCGTTGCGAGACACCATTGCCGGGGCGGTGGGGTTGGAGCAGGCGATTCCGGCTTCTCTGACGGCAGCCGGCCCGGCTATCCAGGCTCCGCTGGGCTCGCTGGTCGACCGGCTGCGGACCCGGCAGCCGCTGCCGGATGCGTTGCACCGGTTCGCCGACGATCTCGACGACCCGAGTGCGGACGTCGTTGTCGCGGCGCTGATCTTGAACTCCCGGTTGCGCGGACCGGGGCTGCGGGACCTGTTGGGCGCATTGGCGGTGTCGGCCCGGGAAGACCTGGACATGCGCCGGCGGGTCGAGGCGGCCAGGCGCTCGACCAAGCGCAGCGTGCGCATCGTGGTGGCGGTCAGCTTGGGCACCTCGCTGGGGATCATCGTTTTCAACCGCGATTTCGTCGCCGAATACGACACCCTGTTCGGCCAGGGCATGCTGGCCCTCGTCCTGGCGATCTACGCCAGCGGCTTCCTTTGGCTGCGCCGGCTCGCGACCTTCAGCAGCACCGGTCGGTTCCTGCTCGGTTCCCGGCACGTCGACCAGGCCGGTGCCAGATGATGGCGCCGCTACTCGCCGGAGCGGTCGCCGGGCTCGGCCTGCTGCTCCTGGTGCTCGCGCTGCGGCCGGCGCGGCCCGGTCTCGCGGCCACTTTGCACCGGCTGGACGCGGCCCGCGACATCGCCGACCCCGGGTTCGCGCTGCGTCGCGCGGACGGGCCGCAAACCGGCTTGACGGCCCGCCTGGGCCGTCAACTGGCACTCCTCGTCAGCCAGCGAGGGTGGAAGTTGACCAGCGTCAAGCAGGACTTGGCGATAACCGACAAGACACTCGAATCGCACCTGGCCGGCAAGGTCATGCTGGCCGCGCTCGGGCTGCTGCTCGTGCCGGTCGTCTCACTTCTGCTGCTGCTGGCCGGATGGGAGCTCCCCGTGGGGTTCCCAGTAGCCGGCGGCCTGGCCATCGGGGCGTTGTTCTTCTTCCTGCCGGATGTGAGCCTGCGCTCGGACGCCGCTGCCCGGCGCAAGGACTTCCGCCACGCGGTCGGTTCCTTCCTGGACCTGGTGGCGATGAACCTGTCGGGCGGGCGCGGGGTTCCCGAGGCGTTGACGGCGACGGCCGCGATCGGCTCCGGTCCGTCGATCGACCGGCTGCGTGACACTCTCGCCTTTGCCCGGCTGCAGGGCCTGACGCCGTGGGCCGCCCTGGGCCGGTTGGGTCACGAGGTCGGATTGGAGGATCTGGTGGATCTGTCCTCCGCGCTGGCGCTGGTCGCCGACGACGGAGCCAAGGTCCGTCAGTCGCTGTCCGCCCGCGCCGCGTCGATGCGGCGCCGGGAGCTCGCCGACTCCGAGGGTGAGGCGGGTGAGCGTTCCCAGGGCATGCTGGTGGCCCAGTTGCTGCTCTGCGCCGCTTTCCTGCTCTTCCTGGGGTATCCGGCCGTTTCGAGGATCTTTGCCGTCTAGGTCCGGATGAGGACACTTGACTTCTCGGCTATGATCGCCGCACGGTCGTACGCCGGTACAACGAAAGGACGACCATGCTCTCCGCCGAGTGGGCTTACCTTCAGCTGGTGTTGTACGTCGCACGGGGCCGGCTTGAGTCGGCCCGCGACGACCGGGGCACCTCGGCCGTCGAGCTGGCGATCATCGCGGCGATGCTCGTCGTCGCCGCCTCCGCGGTGGCGCTCGCCATCAGCAAAGTCATAGAAAAAAACCAGGGCACCATCGAAAGATTCTAGGGTGCGACTCCGTCTTCGGCGACCGGCCAGCGAGCGCGGGTCTTCCTCTCTCGAGCTCGCGCTGCTGGCACCGGGGCTGCTGCTGCTGACGCTGCTCATCGTGCAGACGGCCTTTTGGTTCCACGCCCGCCAGGTCGCCCAGGCGGCGGTGGAGCAAGGGGCGCGCGCGACTCGCGCCTACCAGGGCACCGAGGACAGGGGCAGGCGGGTGACCACTGACTACTTCGGTCGCCTCGGCGGGCCGAAGGTCACCGAGGCTCCACCCAATGTGAACGCCAGCCGCGGCGCGACGAACGTGACGGTGACGCTGACGACCACATCGGTGAAGGTCATCCCATTCTGGAGCTGGCCTGTTGTGGTCAGGGCCGGTGGCCCGATCGAGCAGTTTCAGCCGCCCGCTGGGCCGTGATGGTCATGCCCCAGCGACAGGCCGGTTCGGTCGCCTTGGAGATGGTCTTCGTCGGACCGGCGCTGATCCTCCTGCTGCTCTTCGTCGCCGTGGGTGGCCGTATCCTGACCGCCAAGGGTGAGGTGCAGGGTGCGGCGCGGGACGCCGCCCGGGCCGCGTCGCTCAGCCGCGCCGATGCGAGTGCCGACGCCAGGGCGGCGGCCGCGCAGACGCTCGACCAGGCCGGTCTGCGGTGCGCGAGTTTCACGGTCAGCCTCGACCCCGCCGGCGGCGCCCCGCCCGGAAACCCGGTCGCGGCGGAGGTCGCCTGCGAGGTGCGGGTCTCCGACCTGGGACTGCCGGGCTTTCCCGGGTCGAAGACCCTGCGGGTCACCATGGTATCGCCGGTCGATAGTTATGTGGGGCGTTGAGCCGTGCCACGCCGCCCCGACGACCGCGGCTCGCTGTCGATCTTCGTGGTAGTCCTGGCGCCCGCCATCCTCGCCCTGGCCGGCCTGGTGATCGACGGAGGCGGAGCGCTGGTGGCCAAGCAGCGGGCTGCCGACCAGGCCGAACAGGCGGCGCGCGCCGGGGCCAACGCCATCAACATCGAACAACTTCGCAGCCCGGCCGGCAATCGGTGGATCGCCTGCGCCGACGCCGGTCCGCTGGTCGACGCCTACTTCGCGCGCAGCCGGGCGGACAGCTATTCTGTCGTGGCCTGTGACGTGACCAGCATCACCGTGAGCGTGACAGTCAAGTACGAGTCCATCATTCTAGGCCAGGTTTTCAGCATGACCCAGGATGCCACCGCCTCACCGATCTGCGGCACCGACCAGCTATGCGCAGCTCAGGCACAGTCGGCCGGCCAACAGCCGTCACCGCTGCACGAAGCCCAGTAAGACGACCACCAGTGAGACCGACCCCAGTGAGACCAACCCTAGTGAGACCCAGATGACTCAGCTCACCGATCGGCCCCGGCAGCACGCTGTCGACCTCGGCAAGATCCGGTCAAGTCGCCGCCGGGAGGTCGCGGTCGGGAGCCTCGCCCTGCTCTTGACGTGCGGCATCGTTGTCGGGATCCCGGCCGCGCTGCTGGTGTTGTTCGGCTGGCCACTGCCCAGCTCGATCCCGACCAGCGACGTTCTTACCGAGCCGCTGTCTTTCGACATCGTCCTCGACGCCATCGCGTGCCTTGTGTGGCTTGCCTGGCTACATCTCGTCGTGTGCCTCTTCGTGGAGTGGCGGGCCAGTCACCGCGGGGTCGGACTCACTCCACGGGTTCCCTTCGCCGGGGCCAGCCAGGATCTGGCCCGCCGGCTGGTCGGTGCGGTGCTGCTGCTGAGCACGGCATCCGGTGCGGTCTCGGTGACCGCCGTGAATGCCACCGGCCCGGCGCCCCAGCGGCCGGCGGTGGTCGCGCCCCAGCAGACGGGGGCCGCGCCGGTGCTCGTCAGCGAACCCGTGCCCAGCCAAGCAACCGGCTCCGCCACGTCGACACAGTCGGCTCCAGGCGGGACGAAGATCGGCGCGCCGCCCCCCGCAAGGACGCCGGGACAGCTCGTGTGCACCGTCATGCCCCCCAAGGGGCGTTACCACGACAACCTCTGGGACATCGCCGAGCGACACCTCGGAAATGGGCTGCGTTACAAGGAGATCTTCGCTCTCAATCAGGGCCGGGTGTTCCCAGATGGCCGCAAGCTCACCGAGGCGAGCCTGATCCATCCCGGTTGGCGGCTCATCATGCCAGCTGACGCCGTCGGGCTAGCCCCGGCCGCCCCAGCGGTTCCTGGCCGGCCGGCCACTGCGGTGACCCCGTCCGGTAGCTCAGCCACCGGCACGTCGTCGACAGCCTCGGGCCAGGCCGAACGCTCGGTGCGTGAGAACGGCGCGGTGGCCCCCGGCCGGGGCACGCGAGGCGATGTCCTCAGCCCGATGAACGGCGGCCCAGCCCCCCAGCCCAGGACGGCCCTGCCCACTCAGCCAGCCCTGCCGCAGAACGCCCCGCCGCGAGGCAACTCATTCTCGTCGCAGGCGGTTCCGCCGCGGACCGTTCCGCCAGCGGGGAACGCGGCGGCGACCAAGGCGGTGGGCGCCGCCGATGGCTCGGTGCCCGTGACGGCGATCGCCCTGTGGGGCCTGTTCGGGATCGGGTTGCTTTCGTACGGCGTGATCGAGGCGCTCGGCGCCAAGCGTCGGCGGCAGGGTCAGCGTCGTCAGGCGGGTGAGGCGCTGCCCCGGCCGACTGCCAGTGTCGCCGCACTTGAGGTGGCGCTGCGCACCCGAGCCGACGGCGAGAGCGCCCGGTTCCTCGACCAGGCCCTGCGGGCCGCGGCAGCTGAGGGCGACGGCCTGTCCCAGGTCTACGCCGCCCGGTTGACCAGCTATCGGCTGGAGTTGCTGCTCTCCCCGGGCAGGACCGACGCCCCAGCCCCGTTCGTGGCCGAAGATGCCGGCCGGGTGTGGGCGGTCGCGCGCGAGGCCGCGCTGCCGGCGACGGACTACACCCGCGCGCCGATGCCCGGCCTGGTCAGTGTCGGCGCTGAGGGCGACGCCAGCGTGCTCGTCGATCTCGAGGCGGCAGACGGCGTGGTATGCCTTGACGGCCCGGAGCCGAGGTGCAGGGCATTGCTGGCGGCGGCGGCGGCCGAGCTCGCCACCAACGTCTGGTCAGATCATGTCCGCCTGACCCTCGTCGGGTTCGGCGAAGAGCTGGTAGCGCTGGCACCGGACCGGGTGCGCTGGGTCGACCAGGTGACCGACGTGCTCCCCGAGTTGGAGTCCCGCGCTCCGGCGGCGACGCCTGCGCTGCATGACTCGGACGGTGATCTGGACGGCGATGCGGTGCTCACCGGTCGGGTTCGCCCGTCGGGCGGCCCTGATGGGACGCCGGACTATGTGCTGCTGGCGCAGGCACCCGACGGCGATTCGCTGCGGCGACTCACCGTGCTGGCCTCCGGCCGGCGCGGCGGTGTCGGCGTGCTGATCGCCGGCCAGATCGCCGGTGCGCGCTGGACCTTCCGGGTCGACGAGGCAGGCGACCTCGACACGGGCCCACTCGGGCTGCGGCTGCGGGCCGCCCAGCTCGCCGAGCCCGCCTACTCGGCGTTGGCCGAGCTGCTCGGCAGCGCGAGCTGCGGCGAGTTCGATGAGGGCCCGGACAGGTTTGACGTCGGCACGTTCAGCTCCGATGCGCCGGTCGACCGCCACCTGCGCGCGTTGGCGCCCCCGCAGCGCCTGGCACCTGAGTTCCCCGAAGACCTCGAGCCGGATGTGCCGCCGGTTCGGCTGGTGCGCCTGCTCGGCACTCCCGATGTGTTCGGCGGGCCCGATGACGACCCGCCCACGCCGCTGCTCGTGGAGATGGTCGCTTACCTTGCCGTCAACCGCGACGGCGTATCGCCTGAGGCGCTCACCGCCGCCATCTGGCCACGTGGTTCGCGAGCCAGCGAGCGTGAGGCGGCGATGGCGCAGCTCAGCGACTGGCTCGGCGCGGATGAGGCCGGTCAGCCGCGGCTGCTCCTCGACGAGGAGGGATGGCTGCGGCTCTCCGCCGAAGTTCGGCTCGATTGGCACCAGTTCGCGGCGCTGGCCGTGCGTGGCCAGCAGTCCGATCTGCGCCGTGCGCTCGAGCTGGTCCGCGGCCCGATCATCGATGGAGCTCCTCGCGGGCGTTACGCCTGGCTGGGCGAGACGGCGCTGCCCTACGACGCGCCGGCACTCATCGCCGATACCGCGCACGAGCTGGCCGGGTCCTACCTCAGTCGAGGGGACGCCGCCGGAGCGGCCAATGCCGCTCGCCTCGGGCTCCGGGTGGATTCCGGCGACGAGGTGCTGTGGCGCGACCTCGTACGAGCCGAGCAGGCCATCGGCGGGATCGACGCCGCTCGCGAGGTTGCCCGCGACATGGTGGCTACCCTGCAACGGATCGGCGGACTGGACCTGGTCACCGCCGAGACCAGTGCGGTCATCCGAGCGCTGCTCCAGCCGGTCGCGGCTCAGGCGGCCCAGGACGCCTGAGGGAAGGACCGTCGTAGTGCACGCCAAGCGGCGAGCGATTCTCGTTCCCGCCCCGCTGATCGCTGTCGCCTTGGTGGTGGTGGGGGCGGGTTGCTCAGGCGGCGACGACAAGCGGGTCTCACTGGGTGAGGGGGGGAGGCCGTCGGCCAGTGCGACGCCGAGCCCCAGCTTCGCCACCAACGACCCCGTGCAGGCATTCCTGGGTTGGTTCGATGCCGTGTATCGGGCCGAGCGGTCGCTTGACCCGAACCATCCCGGCCTGACGAAGTACGGCCAGGGTCCGGCGCTAGCCGATATCCGGCAGCGCATCGCCAGCTTCCGGGCGCAGGGCGTCCGCTTGGACAAGCCCGACGTCGTCAAGCAGCCACGGATCAGCGGGTCCGGTCGGCCGCGAGGCAAGCTGGTCAACGAGGTGGCCGCATGTGTCACCGAGCCACCGGATAACTTCGTGGACGTCAAGAGCGGCCGGCCAAGGGCTCCCGAGGGCGCGGACGGCAATGGTCTTACGTCGAAGTTCGTGGGTGTCATGGTGCTCATGGCAGATGGCTGGCATATCGACGGCGGCCACGTGGAGGATGTGAAGAGTTGCTCAGCGGTCGGCTAGGTTGACGGCTGCACATAGTTGCGCGAGTATCAGCAGCCGGCTCAGGAGGAACACCGCATGTCGTCCGCTACCATCGGCTCGCCACGTCGGCTCGCCGCCGCCATCCTGGTGCTGCTCGTCGGCGTTCTCGTCGTCGTGCCGGTTGCGGATACCGGTGTGGCGGCTGCCGATGCGTGCGAGACGTCCAAGAAGTCGACATCGAATCCTGGCGTGGGTTCCTCCCACAGCCTGGCTAGGGGCTGCCCCCAGAGCAACGGCAGTTCGGCCCCAGGACGCGCGGCACCGGCGAACCTCGACCCGAACCGCGAGGTCTGCTTCTATCGCCCCTCGAGGGGCGGCGGATATGCGACGGCCGATGCTCCGGCGGGACAGACCGCGGCCGACGGACGGTCCATGGACAGGTACTGCGGCAAGGCGTCGGACATCGCCGCCGCGCGGGGAGCCGGCGATCCGATGGACGTGTGCAAGGCGTGTGGCGCCGTCTACGGCGTGTGGGTGCCGAATGCCGCGGCGCCAACTCCGCAGGAGGTGGCTACCTCTCTGCTGGCGACACTCAACCTGACCGCTCCCGCGACCATTCACACCAGTCCAGACGCGGACAGGCGCCTCGTCGTCAGTCTGCCGACCTGGTTGTGGATCGACGGCAACGACAGGCCGGAGACTGCCAGCGACGGTCCGATCTCCATCACCGCACGCCCGACGGTGAGGTGGTGGACCAGCGAGGGCGCCGTGCCGTGTGCCGGGCCGGGTACGCCGTACGAGCATGGCAAGAGTGAACCGGAAGCACCGTCTCCTACCTGCGGCTGGACCTTCACAACCATCGGTCCCCACACCATCAGCGCGACCGTGACATGGGAGATTGCCGTCGGCGGGGCACCTGGGGTGACGTTTCCGGATGACGTCTTCACGGTTGTCCGCGATGTTCGGGTAGAGGCGATTCGGACGGTCAACCGCTAGCGAGCGAGGAGTCGGCCGGGGCCTACGGCCCGGGTGTCAAGCGCCCTGATCCATCCGCTTCGCCGCCGCTGGCCACCTCGTCGATGGTGACGACGTCGGGCAGCGGCGGGAGCCAAGCGCCGGACGCCGGCGGCATGTCGAGCTGTTCGGCGGCGGCCCGGATAGCGGCGACGAGGGCGGCCAGGTCAGTGCGGCGTTCCGAGCGATCCGAGCGATCAAAGCGATCTGGGTCGTCGGCGGGTGTGGGCGGCGGCGGGAGCGGCCTTCCGGCCGCCGCCCACGGCATTACGGTGACGGTGACCGATGTGCCACTTCCGCCGCTGGGTCGCCGGCTGGTGACGCGGGGCAATTGGAACGGAACTGGCGTGGACGTGCCGATCCGGACGTATCCGCGTCCTGGCGTGCCGGCGTCGATCTGTGCAGCGTCCGGCGCGTCGATGACCGCTCGGCTCTGCGATTCGTCGGTCATCCGCAGCGCGATGCGCACGTTGGCGATGGCAGCGACATCGGCGAAGATCGCCTCGGCAGGATCCGCGGTCGCCACCACTAGATGAAGTCCCGCGGCCTGGCCACGCCGCGCGATGTCGACCAGTCGGGTCACGAAATCGGGCAGTTTCCGGGCCAGCGGGGTGAGCTCGTCGATGACGATCATCAGTCGTGGCAGGCTCCGGTCACCGGCTTCGGCCCCAGCCAGCATGTCGTCGATGTCAGCAGCTTCCGCACCGGCCAAGAGCTGTTCGCGGCGGCGCACCTCGGCCGTCAACCACCTCACGGTGCTCGCCGCGATGTGAGCGTCCGGGTCGGTGATCACGGCCACGGTATGCGGCAACTCGGCGCAGTCGGCGAATCCAGCGCCGCCCCCGCCGTCGACTCTGTTTCCATCGGCTGTGCCGCCATCGATGAGGATGAAGGTGAAGGCATCCGGCCTGTTGGCCACCGCCAGCGCAGCGATCAAGACCCGTAGCAGCTCGGACTTCCCCGCACCGGGCGCACCCGTCACCAGGCAGTGCGGGCCGCAGTGGCGCAGGTCGATCGAGAGCTCGCCGTCGGGACCGCCGCCCACGACGACTGTGGTGCTCGCGCGCTGCTGGCGCCACCCGCTGGCGATCCGCTCGGCGGTGGGTGGATCGAGATCGAGCCGCTCGAGCAGTCGTGCAGCGGCGGGCGCCCACGAGCCGCCATCATTGCCATTGCCATTGCCATTGCCATTGCCGTCACGGAGCGGAGCGAGGCCTCGGGCCACCCGCCGGGCATAGGGGACCGACACCTGGTCGGCCAGGACGTCGCGGCGCTCCTCCGCACCCACGGTAGCCACGTTCAGACGGGTCGGGTCCTGGCGGGCGTACCCGACTATTGCGTGGCACTCCTCGGGCAGCAGGTGCTCTTCGGAGTCGAGACAGATTGCGAAGACTCCCACGGCCGGCCCGCGCGAGAGGACGGTGCGCATTCCAGCCAGCCGGCGCATCTCCTGGCCACCGTCCAGCAGCACGATCACTGGCGCGAACTCGCTCTGCGAACAAGGCGCCGCGCTGGTCGTACGGTCATCTCGAACAGCCTCACCCCGAACAGCCTCACTCCGAACAGCCTCACTCCGAACAGCCTCACTCCGAACAGCGATGAGAGTGGTGAGCTCGGCGGCGCGCCGGGTAGCGGTCTCGGCGTCGTTGCCCACCAGGATCGCGGCGTCCTGACCGCATCGCGGGCGCAGGTGCGGCAGCCAACGCACCCATTCCCAGCCATCGGCCGCGAAGACGACGATCGACAGCTCGCGCGGGCTGTGCAGAACGGCGGCCTGCACGAGCAGCCAGCGGGCCAGCGCCCGCAGTGGTCCGGCCGGTCCGGCCACCCCGAGGACGCCGAGTTCGCGGAGACCAACGGTGACCGGAACCGACCAGGCGACGGGCGGCGGCATCTGCGCCCCGTCTGGCCCGGTCAGCTCGATGCGTGCCGGAAGACTGCGTACGCCGAGGCGCAAGCGCAGCGCATCGGGGTCGTGCGGGCGACGCTCCCACAGTCGTCGCCGCGGTCCCAGCGCGGTGAGCAGCAGCTCCGCCGGGTCCGGGCACTGTCTGCGGCGGTCGAGCGCATCGTGGTGTGCCGCCGTCCACAGGTCAGCGTTGAACTGGGCCAGGGCTGCGGCGTACTCGCTGGCGGCCTTCTTGTCGCGTGGGCTGCCGGCCGGGTTGCCCGGCATCTGGAGGCGGCGGACGCCGGAATCGAAGGGCGGTCTCGGCGTGCGGTGGAAGGTCAGCCCGCCGTCGCCGGAGGCTGGTGGCGATCCATCGGGCCGGGTCGGGGTAGCGACCTGATCGAGGGCCAGCAGCGTATTGCCGGCCTCGATCAGCTCACCCGGCTGCCAGCCGACGCCCTGCCCAGGCACCGGTTGGCCTTCGCGCAGCACCACCCGGCCAGACATGGGCACCACCCGAACGCTTGCCGGACCCACCACGACCCGAAGGTGTTCGTCGGCGAGTGCGGGGTCGGTGACCGAGACGCCGTCCGTCGGAGCGAGTCCCACCGTCCACTCGCCCAGACCGAGCCGGTGCGCTCCGCCGGCAGCTGGTCCACCGGCCACCCGCAGCTCGACTACCCCGGTGGGCTCGGTCGGCTCGTTGGGACCGGGGGCGCCCAGCCTGACGACGCGCCCGTCGAACAGCGGGCTGTCCCGCAAGGCGAGCTCAGGATCGAGCGCGCGACTGCCGAGCCAGAGCAGGTCATCGCCGGTCTTGGGCGCGACCGGCTCGGGAGGGGTCCGGTCCCGGCTCAGCGGGACGACCCGGGCCAAGCCCTCGAGCGAAGCGGTGTCCGGCCCGCGCAACGCTGCGCGGATGGCCGCAGCGGCATCGCCTACCGTGCCGGCCGGGTCTGCGGTGATGACGACATCGTGCGGCTGGCCGCTGTGCACGTCGATGACGGTCAAGGTCACTTGCACGGCTCAGACCACCCCGGCCACCTCTGGCTCGGCGCCCTCGATCGATCGGCGCAGCGCGATATGCAGGGACTCCGGGGTGAGGACGCCAAGGAACCGGGAGCCGTCCAGGACGGCCACCCAGCCGGCGTCCTGTTGCAACATCACGGCGAAGGCCTGCTTGAGTGTCGCGTCGGCGGACACCCAGGCGTCCATC
>Ga0136617_10001394_pt1 | contig 21392 bp, 19 predicted proteins | sample AntDrymUQ3222106_2_FD_129672 | JGI IMG/M metagenome (GOLD analysis project Ga0136617, IMG submission 129672) | Polar desert sand microbial communities from Dry Valleys, Antarctica - metaG UQ322 (21.06) | ecosystem: Environmental > Terrestrial > Soil > Desert | place: Antarctica: Dry Valley...
AGCGGGACGCCCGTCTTCGTGCGGTCGGTGTCGTTGTGCTCCTCGCTGCTCTCCGTGAGCGTGCTGTTGACGTAGTCGCGCACGGCCCGCTCGTGCTCGGTGCCCTCGGCGAGCCGCACCACGTCCGGGTGCTCGGGCGCCATCACGAAGAACGTGGCCCCGAACAGGGTGTCCGGGCGCGTGGTGAACACGGGGTACTCGACGCCCATCTCCGGGCAGGAGAACGTGACCTCCGCGCCCTCGGACCGGCCGATCCAGTTGCGCTGCATCGTCTTGACGTGCTGGGGCCAGTCGATCGTGGCGAGGTCGTCGAGCAGGCGGTCGGCGTAGTCGGTGATGCGGAAGAACCACTGCTCGAGCTGCCGCGCCTCGACGAGGTTCCCACAGCGCTCGCAGCGGCCGTCGATGACCTGCTCGTTGGCGAGGACGGTCGCGTCGACCGGGCACCAGTTGACCGCCGCCTCCTTGCGATAGGCCAGGCCGCGCTCGAACAGCTTCACGAAGATCCATTGCGTCCAGCGGTAGTAGCGCGGCTCGTGCGTGCCGAACTCGCGCGACCAGTCGATCGAGAGCCCCCAGGAGCGGAGCTGCCGCTGGAACTGCTCGATCGAGGCGGCGGTCGAGTCACGCGGGTGCTCGCCCGTCTTGATCGCGTGGTTCTCCGCGGGCAGGCCGAAGGCGTCGTAGCCCATGGGATGCAGCACGCGCCGCCCCGTGCGCCGGTGGAAGTGCGCGACCGCGTCCCCGACCGCGTAGTTCTTGAGGTGCCCCATGTGCGGCTCGCCGGAGGGGTAGGGCAGCATCTCGAGCACGTAGGACTTCGGCGCGTCGAAGACCTCGTCGTTGGAGACCTCCCACGTCCGCTCGCGCTCCCACACGGCCTGCCACTTCGGCTCGATGGCATGCGGGTCGTAGCGGCGCTCGGTCATGGGGCGCGCAGGTTAGCGTTCGCGCGGGGCGGCGCCGTTCCGTCCGGGACGCGAACTAGTGTCCGTGTTCGGATGTCGGAGTCGACGCTGAAGGGAGCTTCTTCGGCTCCAGCCGACTGCCAACAATCAGCACTTGGCGGTAAACTACGCCGAGCATCACTTGCTATCCGGGGCTATAGCTCAGTTGGGAGAGCGCGGCCATGGCATGGCTGAGGTCGGGGGTTCGAGTCCCCCTAGCTCCACTCCGAGGCCGCTCGTATGAGCGGCCTCGTGACGTGCGGAGGGCGGCTACTCCCCCACGGCGCGCTTCGGCGCCTCGCCCCACAGCTGCTCGAGGCGGTAGAAGTCGCGGGCGTCCGGGGTGAAGACGTGGACGACGACGTCGAGGTAGTCCATCAGGATCCAGCGGGCCTCGGCGAGGCCCTCGACGCGGCGGGGCAGCAGGTCGTGCTCGTTCTTGAGGCCCTGGTGGACGCGGTCGTGGATCGCCTTGGTCTGGCGATCGGTGTTGCCGGAGCAGACGACGAAGTAGTCCGTGTAGCCGAGCACGCCGCGGAGGTCGAGCTCGACGACCTCGATCGCCTTGACGTCGGAGGCGTAGGCCTCGATCACGGTGGCCAGCGCGGCGCCCTCGAGCCTCGGTGCGACGGCCTCCCCGGGCCGAGCGTGGCTGCCGCCCGCACTCACGCGACGACCCCCGCGCCGTACAACCGCTCGCGCGCAATGTAGTCGGCGACCGCGTCGGGCACGAGGTAGCGGATCGGCTCGCCCGCGGCGACGCGGCGGCGGATCAGCGTGGAGGAGACGTCGATGCGCGGCATGTCGAAGAAGCGCACCCGCCCGTCCGCCCCCGGGATCCCCGACACCCTCTCGAGGACGTCCTCGCGACCCACCCCCGAGCGCTCGGCCACGCCAAGCTCGGCGAGCGCGAGGATGGCCTCGGGCTCGCGCCACTGGGGCAGCGAGTGGGCCATGTCGCCTCCGACGATGAAGGTCAGCTGATCCTCCGGGCACTGGTCATGGAGCCTGGAGAGGGTATCGACCGTGTACGAGCGGCCCTCCACGTCGACTTCGGCCCGGGAGACGCCGAGCCGCTCGTCGTCGCCGACGGCGGCCACGCACAGGCGCAGGCGGTGCTCGACCCCCGGATCGTCCGAGACCGCCTTGTGCGGCGGCGTGTGCACCGGCAGCAGCAGCACGCGGTCCAGCCCCAGCTGCGCCCAGGCGTCCTGCGCGCACACCAGGTGGCCCAGGTGCGGCGGGTTGAACGTCCCGCCGAGCAGCCCGACGCGCGCCACCCGGCGCTCAGCCGCGGACCTGGCCGTCGCCCTCGACCAGGTACTTGAACGTGCAGAGCTCGCGCGCGCCGATCGGCCCGCGAGCGTGGAGCTTCTGCGTGGAGTTGCCGATCTCGGCGCCCATCCCGAACTCGCCGCCGTCGGTGAACCGCGTCGAGGCGTTGACGTAGACGCAGGCCGCGTCGACGCCGAGCTGGAACGCCCGCGCCGCCCCCGCGTCGGCGGTGACGATCGCCTCCGAATGGCCGGAACCGTACGCGTTGACGTGCTCGATCGCCTCCTCCGCCGAGCCGACCACCTTCACCGCCAGCACGAGCGCGAGGAACTCCTGCGCCCAGTCCGCATCGGTCGCCTCAACGACCCCGGGGTCGACCGCGAGCACGCGCGCGTCGCCGCGCACCTCGACGCCGGCCGAGCGCAGCGAGCGCAGCACGCGCGGGAGGAACACCCCGGCCACGTCCTCGTGCACGAGCAGCGTCTCGGCCGCGTTGCACACGCCGGGCCGCTGGGTCTTGGCGTTCAGCACGATCGCCCCCGCCCGCGCGAGGTCGGCGCTCGCGTCGACGAACACGTGGCAGTTGCCCGAGGCGGCGTAGATCACCGGCACCCTGGCGACCGCGCTCAGCGCCTGCTTCAGGCCCTCGCCCCCGCGCGGGATGATCAGGTCGACCACGCCCTCCTGGCCCGCCAGCTCGGCCAGCTCCTCGCGCCCGCCACCGCTCACCAGCGCCAGCGAGCCCACCGGCAGCCCGGCCGCCTCTACGGCCTCGGCCGCCACGCGGGCCAGCACGTCGTTGGAGTGCGCCGCCGAGGAGGAGCCGCGCAGCACCACCGCGTTGCCGGACTTCAGCGCCAGCGCCGCCGCGTCGATCGTCACGTTCGGGCGCGCCTCGTAGACGACGGCCACCACGCCGAGCGGGACGCGCACCTTGCGCACGTCGAGCCCGTTCGGGAGCCGGAAGCCGTCGATGACCTCGCCGACGGGGTCGGGCAGCGCGACGATCGTGCGCACGCCGGCGGCCATCGCCGCCACGCGCGACCCGTCGAGTGCCAGGCGGTCCATCAGCGCCGGGGAGAGCCGCGCCTCGCGCCCGGCCTCCAGGTCGCGCGCGTTGGCCTCGAGGATCTCCGGAGTGCGCGCCTCGAGCGCGTCGGCGATCGCGAGCAGCGCGGCGTCCTTGACGGCCGAGCCGGTCGCCGCCAGCGGGCGCGCCGCGGCCTTCGCGGCGAGGCAGACGTCGGTGACCGAGCGGGCGGCCGGAGGCGCGGTGACGGAGGCCATGCGGAAAGTCTAGGAGCTCGTCGAAGACCGTCCGGATCGGTTGCGCCGGACGGTCGGTTTCTCTTGACGGGCTCCTTGGCGCGCGGCCTCAGGTCAGCACGAAGTAGTCCCGGTGCACCGCCTCCTCGACGGCGCGCGGGAGCAGCTCCCGGACCGCGGCCGACTGCATCCCCATCACCCGGCGCAGCTCAGCCGCGGAGTAGTTGCAGATCCCCTTGCCGATCGGCGTCGCGCCGCCGGCCCGGACCTCGACCGCCTCGCCGGCGTCGAACGCCCCCTGCACGTCGACGATGCCCACCGGGAGCAGGCTCGTGCCGCCGTCCCGCAGCGCGCGCGCCGCGCCGTCGTCCACGGTGACCGTCCCGCGCGTCGGCTTGGCGTACTTGAGCCACAGCTTGAAGCTCGAGTGGCGCACCGGCTGCGGCCGGAAGCGCGTGCCGGCGCGCTCCCCCGCCCACGCCCGCGCGATCACGCCGGGCTCGAGCCCGCTGGCGATCACGGTCGGGATGCCCGCCGCCGCGGCCATCTCGGCGGCCACGACCTTCGAGCGCATGCCGCCCGAGCCCAGCGGCGACACGCTGTGCCCGATGTCCAGCGCCGCCAGCGTCTCGGCGTCCTCGACCTCCTCCACCAGCTCGGCGGCCGCCTCCACGCGCGGGTCGGCGGTGTAGACGCCGCCGGTGTCGGTCAGCAGCAGCAGCAGCTCCGCCCCCGCGAGCACCGCCACCTGCGCGGCGAGGAAGTCGTTGTCGCCGAAGGAGATCTCGTCGGTGGTCGTGGTGTCGTTCTCGTTGATCACCGGCACGATCCGCCACTCGAGCAGCTTGCGCAGCGTGCGCCGCGCGTTGACGTAGTGGGTGCGCACGCTCATGTCGAAGAACGTGAGCAGCATCTGGGCCGACTGCAGCCCGCGCTCGCGCAGCAGCTCGTCGTAGGTGCGGTACAGGCGCCCCTGGCCGACCGCGCTGGCCGCCTGCAGCTCCTCGATCGCGCTCGGGCGCACGGGCAGCTCGAGCAGGTGGATCCCGCGCGCGATCGCGCCCGAGGTGACCACGACGACGTCGACGTCCGCGCGGTGCAGTGCCGCAACCTCCTCGCAGATGCGCGCGACGACGGAGAGCCGCAGCTCCCCCGAGTCCTCGGCGACGATCGACGAGCCCAGCTTGATGACGGCGACGGGCATGGCTAGATGGGCGCGCCGGGATCGAGCTCGAAGACGACGCCGGCGATCTCGACGTCGTCGCCGGGCTCGAACCCCTGGCCCTCGAGCGCCGCGATCACGCCCATGCGCCGCAGCCGGTGCTCGACGTGCGCCAGCGCCTCCTCGTTCTCAAGGTCGTGGCGGGCGATCAGCCGCTCGACGGCGTCGCCCGTGACGCGGAACCCGCCGCGCGCGACACGCTCGACGTCGAACGCCTGCCGCGCAGCGGGCCGGAAGACCTGGAACTCGGCGACCTCGCTCGGGTGGGCGGGGTTCCCCTCCCCAGGGGGACCGGGCTCGGCCACGGGGACGCGGCGCAGCAGCTCGCGCGCCAGCTCGTCGAGGCCCTGGCGGGTGGCGCTCGAGGTCACGAGCACCGGCACGTCGACGCGCGAGCGCCAATCCTCCGCCGCCGCCGCGGCCTCCTCGGGCGTCACGAGATCGGCCTTCGAGAGCGCCAGCAGCCGCGGCAGCGCGGCCAGCCGCGGATCGTGCTCGGCCAGCTCGCGCTCGATGATCCCGTGATTGGCCGGCGGGTCGCTGCCGTCGAGCGGCGCGAGATCGAGCACGTGCACCAGCAGCCGGGTGCGCTCGACGTGGGCGAGGAAGTCGTGGCCGAGGCCGGCGCCGGCGCTCGCCCCCTCGATCAGGCCGGGGATGTCGGCCATGACGAGCTGGCGGTCCTCGGCCTCGAGCGTGCCGAGCACGGGCTCGAGCGTCGTGAACGGGTAGGCGGCGACCTTCGGGTGCGCGCGCGTGAGCCGCGCCAGCAGCGAGGACTTGCCGGCGTTGGGGAGCCCGACCAGCCCGACGTCGGCGAGCAGCTTGAGGTGCAGCTCGATCGTCCCCTGCTGGCCCGGCAGCCCGCGCTCGGCGAGCCGCGGCGCCTGGCGCACGGCGGTGGCGAACTGCTTGTTGCCGCGCCCGCCGGAGCCGCCGGCCGCCACCGTCACCTCCTGCCCGGGGCGCACGAGGTCGTAGCGCGTGCCGTCCCAGCGCGTGACCTGCGTGCCCGGCGGCACGCGCACCACCATGGCGGCGCCGTCGGCGCCGTGGCGCTGGGCGCCCTGTCCGTGCCCGCCGCGCTCGGACCGGTAGTGGGCGCGGCGCTTGAACGACTGCAGGTCGCGCAGCGAGTCGTCGCAGCGCAGGACCACGTCGCCGCCACGGCCGCCGTCGCCGCCGTCCGGACCGCCCTTGGGTACGTGCGCCTCGCGCCGGAAGGACAGGCAGCCGTCGCCGCCGCCCCCGGCGCGCACCTCGATTCGCGCGCGATCGGCGAGCATCAGCCGCGCCTCCGGCGCGCGCGACCGCACGGCGCGGGGGCGTCGCGCGCGGCGTCGGGGACGGTCCTGGCGCTTTCGGGTGACATTCGTGGGTAACGGTAGAGCCATGCCTGCTGACTCCCCCGTGTTCCTGATCACCGGCGCCTCGACCGGCATCGGCGCCGCGACGGCCCGCCAGGCCGCCGAGGCCGGCCACCGGCTCGTGCTCGCCGCCCGCTCCGAGGACAAGCTGTCGGCCCTCGCCGAGGAGCTCGGCGGTGACGAGCGGGCGATCGCCGTCCGCTGCGACGTCACCGAGTGGGACGACCAGCAGGCGCTCGTGCAGCGCGCGATCGACGCCTACGGCCGGATCGACGTCGCGTTCGCCAACGCCGGCTTCGGCGGTCCGCGCGGGTTCGACACCGGCGAGGTCGAGGACTGGAGGCGGATGGTCCTGACCAACGTCTACGGCGCCGCGCTGACGATCCGCGCCACGAAGGCGGCGCTCGAGGACAGCCGCGGCCACCTGCTGCTGACCGGCTCCGTCGCCGGCCGCCGCGCGCTGCAGGGCTCGCTCTACTCGGCCACCAAGTGGGCGGTGACGGCGATGGGCGAGTCCGCGCGGCAGGACTTCAACGACACGGGCGTGCGGGTGACGCTGATCGAGCCCGGCATGGTCGACACGCCGTTCTTCGACTCACCGCCCGAGGTCGAGGCGCTCAAGGCCGAGGACGTCGCCCGCGCGGTCATGTACGCCGTCTCGCAGCCGCCCCATGTGGACGTCAACGAGATCCTCGTACGCCCGACCGCCCAGCCGAACTGATCGAGCGTCGTGACCATGGGGTCAGATCTAGCGTCGTGACCATGGGGTCAGGCGACGTCCCTACTCCGCGGCCGCGGCCGGGCCGACCGAGATCACTCGCCCCCGCCGGCCCTCGCGGAACTGCACGACGCCGGGCGTGGTGGCGAAGATCGTGTCGTCGCGGCCGATGCCGACGCCCGCGCCGGGCTTGAACCTGGTCCCGCGCTGGCGCACGATGATCTCGCCGCCCTTCACGGTCTGGCCGGCGAACACCTTGACGCCGAGCATCTTCGGCTTGGAATCGCGGCCGTTGCGGCTGGAGCCGAGGCCCTTCTTGTGCGCCACTAGGAACCCTCCTCCTTCTTCGCGCGCGATCGGCCGCCGGAGACCTCGATGCCCGTGACCTGCAGGCGCGTCAGCTCCTGACGGTGGCCGGTGCGGCGCTTGTAGCCGCGCTTGGGCTTGAACTTGAACACGCGCAGCTTCGGGCCGCGCTCGTGGCCGACGATCGTCGCCTCGACCTTCACCTTGCCGAGGTCGTCGGCGCCGAACAGGGTCTGGTCGCCGGCGTAGAGCAGCGGCTCGAGGCTCACCGTCGCGCCCTCGTCCTCGCGCAGGCGTTCGACGAGCAGGGTCGTGCCCTCCTCGACGCGGTACTGCTTGCCGCCGGTCTTGATGACTGCGTAGGTCATGGGAATCAGGTCACTCGCTGGCTTCGGAGACTTCGGCGCCCGCCTTCGCGCGCGAACGGCGCCGTCCGCCCCTGCGGCCTCGGCGCCGAGCCTTCGAGTCTACCGCGTCGTCGCCGCCGTCGCGGTCCGTGGCGGGCGGCGTAGCGTCGCCGTCGCGGTCGCCGTCGGAGGCCTCCGCGCCGCCGCCGTCGTCCTCGCTCCTGGTCGCCCGCCCGCGGCCGCGGCCGCCGCGCCGGCGGCGCGGCTTGCTCGGCCCCTCGGCCGCGTCGTCGGCCGCCGCGGGGCCGGTGCCGGCCTCCGCCTCGTCCTGGTCGGTGAGCGCCTCGACGGCCTCCGCCTCGGCCGCGACGTCCCGCCGCGGCGCGGCCGGCCTCGCCGCCGCCTCGCGCTGCCGGCGCGTCGCCGCGCCTCGCTTGGCCGCCGCGCTGCGCCGCGCGCGCTGCTCGGCACGCTCGCGCTCCTTCCCGCGCTCGAGCGCGGCCTCGGCGGCCGCCTCGGCGTCGGCGCCCGTCAGCACCGCGGTGGCGGTCGTGCGCCGCGCGTCCTCGATCCGCACCAGCTTCTTCTCGCCCACGAAGGCGACGCCGTCGGTGACGGTGATGACGTAGCCGTCGACCTTGGCCACCGCGTCGTCGGCGTTGTACATGTGCGGCTCCACGATGTCGACGTGGACCTCCTCGCCGCCGCGGAACGGGACCGCCTGCTCGGCGACCTCCTCCTGCGTGCCCTCCATGACGATCGAGAAGTGGTCCAGCGGGAGCCCCTCGGAGCCGGTGAAGTGGAAGGAGCGGCCGGTCTCGGACTCCAGCGCTCCCAGCTCGCGCGCCCCGTCGGCGATGAACCAAGCCGTCACGCGCGAGTTCAGCCGCACGAGGTAGGCCTCCGGCGCGTCGTCGCCCGCGTCGAGCACCATCTGGCGCAGGTGGCGGGCGGCGTGGATCGCCATCGTCTCCTCGGACTTCACGACCCCCTCGCCACCGCACACCGGGCAGGTCTTGGTCATGATCTCGCGCACCCCGTCGGTGACGTTCTGGCGCGTCATCTCGACCAGCCCGAGCGGCGAGATCTCGACCACGAACGTCTTCGTGCGGTCCTCGTCGAGCGACTTGCGCAGGGTCTTGAGCACGGTCTCGCGGTTGCGCGAGCGGGCCATGTCGATGAAGTCGATGACGATGATGCCGCCGATGTCGCGCAGCCGCAGTTGGTTGACGACCTCCTCGGCCGCCTCCAGGTTCGTCTTGGTGATCGTGTCCTCGAGCCGGGCCGCCTTGCCCTTGCCGATGAAGGAGCCCGTGTTGACGTCGATGACCGTCAGCGCCTCGGCATAGTCGATCATCAGGTAGCCGCCGCTGGGCAGGTCGACCCGCCGCGAGAGCATGCCCTCGATCACGGGCTCGACGCCGTAGGCCTCGAACAGCGGCTGGCCGTCGTCGTCCCACAGCTCCACGCGGTCGACCAGCTCCGGCGCGGTGCGGGTGAAGATGGAGACGAGCCGGTGGTGCTGCTTGGGGTCGTCGACGACGGCCCGCTCGAAGTGCTCGGAGAAGATGTCGCGCACGACGCGGATCGAGAGGTCGGCCTCCTGGAAGACCAGCGCGGGCGCCTGCGCCTCCGCGACCCGCTTCTCCAGCACCTCGTTGAGCTTGAACAGGTACTGCAGCTCACGCTCGAAGTCCGCGCGCGCCGCGCCGTGGGCCGCGGTCCGGATGATCGCCCCGCCGCCGCCGAGGTCGAGCTGCTTGGCCTCCCTGCGCAGGCGGTCGCGCTCGGCGTCCTCGAGCCGGCGCGAGACGCCGACGCCCTCGCCCGTGGGTGCGTAGACCATGTAGCGCCCGGCGATGGTGACCTCCATCGACAGGCGGGCGCCCTTGGTCTTCAGGGGGTCCTTGACCACCTGCACGACGATCTCCTGCCCGGGTGAGAGCAGGTCGGCGATGCGCGGGCCGGAGCCGCGCCCGCGCTTGGCCTGCTCGACGCCGGGGACGACGATCTCGTCGACGTGCAGGAAGCCGTTCTTGTCGAGGCCGATGTCGACGAAGGCGGCCTCCAGGCCCGGGAGCACGTTGTCGACGACCCCCTTGTAGATGTTGCCGACGATCGATCGCCCGCCGCGGCGCTCGAAGTAGATCTCCGCGGCGCGATAGCCCGTCGGGACCTCCCCCTGCTTGCCGCGCCTACGCGAGCGTGACTTCGACGGCGCGGCGGGCTCGCCCGCCGCTTCCAGCATGGCGACGCGGGTCTCCCCACGGTCGACCGTGACCAGCACTTGCTTTCTCAAGATGATCCCTCATTGGAAGACGGTGGCCCTCCCCTTGCCGGCTGCCGTCTCGCGCGCCTGCGCGTGGACGGAGTGCAGGAGGCCGAGGGCCAGGAACGTTGCGAGCATCGACGAACCGCCGAAGCTCAGGAGCGGGGCCGTCACGCCGGTGATCGGCATGATCCCCACGTTCATCCCGATGTTCACGAAGAGCTGGAACAGCAGCATCACGGTGATGCCCCCTGCCAGCAGGGCCCCGTAGAGGTTCTTCGCGACGGTCAGGATGTGCAATCCGCGCCATATCAATAGCGCGTACAGCGAGAGCACCAGCGCGGCGCCGGCGAAACCGTAGGTCTCGCCGACCACCGCGAAGATGAAGTCGGTGTGGTGCTCGGGGAGGAAGTTCAGGGAGGTCTGGGTGGCGTTCTCGACGCCGCGGCCGGTCTTCTCGCCCGACCCCATGGCGATCAGCGACTGCATCTGCTGGTAGCCCTCCTCGCCGGGGCTCTGGGAGGGGTGCAGGAACGAGGTCAGGCGGTCCACCTGGTAGGGCTTGAACAGCTGCACGCCCATGGCGGGCAGCGCGACGAGCGCCAGCGAGAGGGCGACCCCGAACAGCGCGCCCAGCGCTGCGAAGTGGCGCCACGGCGCCCCCGCGACGAACAGCACGGCCAGTGTCGCGGCGACGTAGACCATCGCCGAGCCGAGGTCGGGCTCGGCCATCACGAGCATCGTCGGGATCAGCCCCAGCAGCATCACGCGCGCGGTCGTCTGGCGGCCCATGCTGCGCATGCGGTCGACGACGAAGCCCGAGAGGGCCAGCACCAGCAGCACCTTGCCCAGCTCGGAGGGCTGGAAGTTGAAGCCGGGCAGCGGAATCCACGCCCTCGTGCCGCGGGTGGCCGTGGCGATCGCCAGCACGACCGCCAGCAGGCCGATCATGAGCCCGAAGATCGGGTAGCGCAGCTCGCGCAGCCGCGAGTAGTCCAGCCGCGAGGCGCCGTACATCAGCACCAGCCCGAGGGCGACGTAGATGGCCTGGCGGTAGACGTAGTAGTGCGGCTGGCCGGGGACGTCGTTGGCGGTGGCGCCGCGCAGCGCGATCAGCGAGGCGGCCACGAGCCCCAGCGTGGCCAGCAGCAGCAGCGGGTCCAGGCGCAGGCGCCACTCCCGCGGCATGAGCGGGGGCGGCGGCTCGGAGGCCGGCTGGATGGTGTGCTTGGCGCTCATCGCGTCTGGCTCGCGCCCGCGCGGAATTCGCGGTCGGACAGATGGAACCACTCCGAGAGGATGAGGCGCGCCGCGGGTGCCGCAGTCTCCGCACCGAATCCTCCGCGCTCGACGGTCGTGACGACCACGATCGGGCGGGTCGGGTGGTCGACGTAGGCCGCGTACCACGACTGGTCGGGGTTCGGGGCGCGCTCGGCGGTGCCCGTCTTGCCGTAGACCGTGTAGGGGAAGTCGGCGAACACGTCGGCCGACGTCCCGCCGTCCTCGGAGGCGGCGCGCCGCAGGCCGTCCATGATCGCCGCGCGGTTGCCCGCGTCGAAGTCCAGCCGGCGCCGCGCCGGCTTGCGGATCTCCTCCACCAGGCGCCCGTTGCCGTCCTCGACCGCCTGCCCGAGGTGCGGGCGCACGACGCGGCCGCCGTTGGCGATCGTGGCGTAGGCGGTCGCGAGCTGCAGCGGCGTGGCCTGCAGGTCGCCCTGGCCGACCGCGAGGTTGACGTTGTCGCCGCCCGACCACGGCCGGTCGACGCCGCCGCAGGCGTACAGCGCGGCCTGGCTGCCGGCCGCGACCTTCGCCTTCTCCGTGCACTCGAGGTACTCGTCGTAGCCGTCGTTGCGCCACTGCGCGTCGGGCACCAGGCCGGCGAACTCGCCGGGGATGTCGATCCCCGTGCGCCGCCCGATGCCGAGCCTGCGGGCCCACTCCTGGATGACCGGCCCGCGCGCGTTGGCCTCGGCGCCGAGGTTGTAGAAGAAGACGTCGGAGGAGACCTTGAGCGCCGCCGGCAGGTTCACCGGGCCGAACACCGCGTCCTTGGCGTTCTTGAACTCGCGGTCGCCGAGCTTGAAGACGCCGCTGTCGACGATCGTCGAGCCGGGTGTGATGATGCCCTCCTCGAGCGCCGCCATCGCGGTCACGGGCTTGAACGTCGAGCCCGTCGGATACGTGGCCGCGATCGCGCGGTTGAACAGCGGCGCGCCGCGGGCCTCGGAGTTCAGCTCGTCGTAGGCGCGCTGCGAGAGCGGCTTGGCGAACAGGTTGGCGTCGAAGCTGGGGTAGGAGCCGAGCGCGAGGACCTCGCCGTTGCGCGGGTCCATCGCCACGTAGGCGCCGGCCTTCGCGCCGTTGACGGAGGCCGCCGAGATCGCGCGACGCAGCGCGTTGTTGGCCACCCGCTGCAGGTCGAGGTCGAGCGAGAGCTTGAGCTGTGAGCCCTGCCTGGGCTCCACGCGCGTGGTCTCGCGCTCCTCGTCGCGGTTGCCGAGCGAGTTGATGACGACCCTGGTGTAGCCGTCGCTGCCGCGCAGGTAGGCGTCGTAGGCGTACTCGATGCCGCTCGCGCCGATCCGCGTGCCCGCCGCCACGCCGCGGTAGCGGCGCCGCTCCAGCTCGTCGGGCGAGATCTCGCGCAGCGTGCCGAACAGCTGCGCGGCCAGCTCGTCGTGCGGGTAGTTGCGCAGGTAGAGCTTCTCGACGGCGATGCCCGGGAAGCGCTCCTTGCGCTCGCGCAGGTAGTTGAAGGCCGCCGGGTCGACGTCGGTCTTGACCGTCACGTTGGAGTACGGCGTCTCCGCGACGCCCTCGATAACGCGCTCGTGGATCGTGCGCGGGCGGACCGCGATGACCCGCCCCAGGTCGCGATAGAGGCGGCGCACGGCGGTGGCAGAGGGCGGCAGCGGCGGGACAACGACGGGCGCGGCCCGGCGGGAGGCGCGCGCCAGCCGGCGCCGCTCGCGGCGCTCGGCGCGGCTGGAGCGCCGGCCGTCCTCGCCGCCCTCGCGCTCGAGGCTGCGCAGCCGGGCGGCCGCGAGCGCCCGCGCCTGCTCGCTGCGCCCGCGCGCCTCGCGATAGGCGTCGGCGCCCTCGAGCACCGCGTCGGGCAGCTGGCTGGGGACCACCTGCACGACCGGCGCGACGCGCGTCTTGACCAGCGTCGCGCCGTTGCGGTCCACGATGTCCCCGCGCGGCGCCTCGACGCGGACCTTGCGCACGCGGTTCTCGCGCGCCTGGCTGACGTAGTCCTCGCCGGTGAGCACCTGCAGGAACCACAGGCGGAAGAACACCACGCCGAACAGCACGAAGGCGAAGCCGCCGAGCACGGCCACGCGCACCGCGAGCTGCGGCGTGATGGCGGGGCGGCGCTCCTCGAGGCTCGGCGGCATCAGGCGGCCGTCATGCGCGGGACAGCGGGCTGAGGCCGCCGGTCGTGTACGCGCGGCGGCGCCGGCGGCGCGGGTCGTCGGGCAGGTACGGCAGCAGCGCACGGCGGCAGAGCGCGTAGACCGGCAGCGCCAGCAGCGTGTTGAGCACGACCGTCATCAGGACCTGGCGCGCCACCTGCAGCGACAGCGGCGCCTCGACGCCGAGCAGGAACTGCAGGACCGTGACGGCCAGCGCGGCGGCGGCGGTGGCGGCGGCGCCGACCGCCACGGGCGCCAGCCCGTGCGCGGGGTCACGCAGCTCGCGCACGCGGCCGGCGCCGTAGCCGACGCCCGTGAGCACGAGCGAGGTCACGCCGAGCGTCTGCATCAGCGCGGTGTCGTAGAACAGGCCGAAGCCGAAGCCGAAGACCGCGCCGGGGACCGAGCCGGTGAGGAAGCCGACCGAGGCCACGATCAGCGGCGAGAGGTCGGCGGGCACGCCGAAGATGCTCACCTGCGCGATCGCGGTGAGCTGCAGGACGGCGGCCAGCAGGCCCAGCGCCGCGAGGCGGCCGACGGCTCTGGCGGTGATCGTCATTACCGGGTTCCCGCCCGCCCGGCGTCCGCGCGCAGGTTGGCGTCCGGCGTGGTCAGCACCTGGACGATGTCGAGGCGCAGCAGGTCGGCGGCCGGCGTGACGCGGATCTCGCGGTCCAGGTCTCCCCCGCCGGTCTCGATCCGCCGGACCGTCCCGATCGGGATCGAGCGCGGGTACACCGACGGCAGCCGCGCCGAGGACGTCCCGGCGGTGACGATCAGATCGCCCGTGCGGATGCGCTGGGCGTCGTCGACGAGGTCGAAGCGCAGTTCGCCGCTGCCCGATCCCGCGACCGGCGTGATCGAGCCGGGCTCGCCGCGGCGGGGCGCGAGCGCCGAGACGCCGAAGTCCTGGTCGTCGAGCAGCATCACGACGGCGTTGCCATCGGAGACGGACTTGACCTTGCCGACGAGGCCCTGGCCGCTGACGACCGGGTCGTCCACGGCCAGGCCGTCGCTCGAGCCTTTGTTGATCGTCGCGGTCTGGAACCAGGTGCTCGGAGAGCGCTGGTAGACGCGCGCCTGCACGGGGTCGTACTGCTCCAGGCCGCCGGTGGTGTTCAACTCCTGCAGGCCCTCGAGCTGCGCCAGCTCGCGGTTCGCGACCTGCAGCTGGGCCACCTCGCCGCGCAGCGAGTCGCGCTCGCGGGCGAGCCGGTCGCGCTCGTCCTGGGCGTCGAGCGTGTCGCCGAACCAGCCGAACAGGTCGCGCGCGGGCTTGAGCGCCTTGTTGGCGCCCTCCTGGATCGGTGCGAGCGCCTCCAGCGCACCGCGCTGGACCGCGTGCAGCCCTCCGCCCGACGACTCGCCGAAGTACGCGGTCAGCAGCAGCAGCGAGAGCGCGACCAGCAGGGCGAGGACGGCACGGCGCCGCCTGACGACCTTGTCGTGCACGCCTCCAACGCTAGCGCCGCGGGCGCCGGTTGCGGTTGTTGCGGTTGGACTTGTGGATGGCCTCGAACTCCTCGAGCGAGCGCCCGGAGCCCACGGCGACGCAGGTCAGCGGCGACTCCGCGCGGTGGGCGGGCATCTGCGTCTCGTCGCGCAGGCGCTCGTCGAGGCCCTGCAGCAGCGAGCCGCCGCCCGCGAGCATGATCCCACGGTCCATGATGTCCGACGCCAGCTCGGGCGGCGTGCGGTCGAGCGTCTCCTTGATGGCGTCGATGATCTGCACGAGCGGCTCCTCGAGGGCGGCGCGGACCTCCTCGGACGTCAGCACCACGGTCTTGGGGAGGCCGGAGACGAGGTCGCGACCCCGGATCTCTGCCTGCACCTCCTCCTCCAGAGGGTAGGCCGACCCGATCTCGAGCTTGACCTCCTCGGCCGTCTGCTGGCCGATCAGGAGCTTGTACTCCTTCTTGACGTAGTTGATGATCGACTCGTCGAGCTCGTCGCCGCCGACGCGGATCGACTGCGAGACGACGATGCCGCCGAGCGAGATGACGGCCACCTCGGAGGTGCCGCCGCCGATGTCGACCACCATGTTGCCGGTCGGCTCGCCGACCGGCAGGCCGGCCCCGATCGCGGCCGCCATCGGCTCCTCGATCAGGTACGCCTGGCGGGCGCCGGCGCTCAGGCAGGCCTCCTCCACCGCGCGCTTCTCGACGCCGGTGACGCCGGAGGGCACGCACACGACCACGCGCGGGTGCGCCCAGCGGTTCTGGTGCACCTTCTGGATGAAGTGGCGGAGCATCTCCTCCGTGACGTCGAAGTCGGCGATCACGCCGTCCTTGAGCGGCCGGATGGCGGAGATGGTGCCCGGCGTGCGGCCGAGCATGCGCTTGGCCTCGATGCCCACGGCGTGGACCTCGCCGTTGCGCGAGTCGATCGCCACCACCGACGGCTCGGAGAGCACGATCCCGCGGCCGCGCACGTAGACCAGCGTGTTGGCCGTGCCGAGGTCGACGGCCATGTCGCGGCCGCCGAAACCGGTGAGGTACGAGAAGAAGCCCATGGGAGAGCGCGCGGCCGCCTCACAAGAGATCGGTCCAGGGGCCGCGCCGGGTCGGGAGTCTACCGAAGCGCCAAGACGCCAGAATCCGCTGCAACGGGGGATTGCGGCCGCGCCCGCCTCGGCCGACGAACTGCGCTGGGTAGGGAGGTGAGGGAGCCGCCCGAGGCGGTCGCAGACCGCCCATTGTCACCTTAGTCCCGGATAGGGGTGTGGAGGTGACAAGCGGCGCCCGCGCACACGGATCGCCGCCCCGGCCGGCTCCCTCGCTCCCCTACCCGGCCGCCGTGGACGCCCCGGGCAGCAACGACGGCCACAGCTCCAGCAGCCGCGCCACGGGCAGCCCCACCACGTTCAGGTAGTCACCGGACACGCCGGCCACCAGCGCCGCGCCGCGGCCCTGGATCGCGTAGCCGCCCGCCCGACCCTCCCACTCGCCGGTGGCGACGTACCAGTCGAGCACGCCGGGGCCGACGGCGCGGAAGTCCACGCCCGTGACGACGACGTCGGACGCGACGACCGCGCCACCGCTCGCCAGCGCGATCCCGCCGACGACCTCGTGACGCCGGCCCGCCAGCCGGGCCAGGTACTCGCGCGCCTGCGCCGCGTCCGCGGGCTTGCCGAGGATGGCGCCGTCGACGGCGACGATCGTGTCGGCGCCGAGCACGAGATCGCCGCTCGCTCCGCCCACGGCGAGCGCCTTGCGCCGGGCGTTGGCCAGCGCGACGGTCCGCGGCTCCCCGCGGGCCTCCTCCCGCACGCCGGCGGGGCGGACGTCGAACGCCACGCCGAGCTGCTCCAGGATCGCCCGCCGCTGCGGCGAGGCGGACGCGAGCACGAGGCGGGGCGCGCCGCTCATCCGCACCGGCCGGCCGGGGCCGGCCTCAGGCGTCGGGGAAGAACAGCTTCGCCTCGCGCTCGCCCGACTCGGGGGAGTCGGAGCCGTGGACCATGTTCTGGCCGACGACGACGGCGAAGTCACCGCGGATCGAGCCGGTGGTGGCCGCGAGCGGGTCGGTGGCGCCGATCACCTGGCGGGCGGCGCGGATCGCCTCCTCGCCCTCGAGCACCATCGCGACGATCGGCCCGGAGGTGATGAAGTCCACGAGCTCGCCGAAGAACGGCTTGCCGTCGTGCTCGGCGTAGTGCTGCCTGGCGAGGTCCTCGCCGACGCGCATGCGGCGCATCGCCGCGATCGTGAGGCCCTTGCGCTCGAAGCGGGCGACGATCTCGCCGGTGAGGCCGCGGGCGAAGGCGTCGGGCTTGACGAGGATGAGCGTCCTCTCCATGAGGTCCTTTCGGTCGGGTGGCGCGCCAGGCTCCGAGCGCGGTCAGTTGGCGGCGCGGGGCGGCGCTTCGGTGGCCACCGTCGGCTGGTCCGTCGAGGCCGACGCCGAGCGGCGGCGGCGGCGCGTCGTGGGCGGCGGGCTGGTGCTCGTCTCCGCCTCGCAGTAGGGGCACAGCTTCCACGCCGGGTCGACCGGCTTGCCGCACGAGAAGCAGGAGTCCTTGAGCTTGCGCATGCAGCTCGGGCAGCGCAGGTAGTCGCCCTTGACCTCGTAGTCGCAGTGCGGGCACAGCTGGTAGTCCAGGTTCGCCAGCCGCGCCTCGGCGGCGGTCATCTCCAGCTCGCGCAGGCGGACGTCGTCGATGAACTCCGGCGGGCGCACGATCGCGTAGACGATCGTCCCCACGAACGGGAACAGCGAGGCGGCCGCGGCGCAGGCGACGAGCATCGGGTCGTCGATCCGCCGGCGCGCGTCGGCGTACGTCCAGAACACCAGCGCGGCCCAGATCACGACCAGGACGAGGAGGAGGACGCTGACGGCCTGGTTGAGGCCGTCGTTGGTGATCCCGAAGACGCCGAGGGAGAGCATCAGACGGAAAGCGTACCCGGCGGACTTACAGGAACGCCCGACCGAACGCGTAGCCGACGGCGAAGAAGACGAGGATCACGAGCGCCACGACGACGGCGACGAGCGCCACCATGGCGAGCACGCTGGGGCCTTCGTTCACAGCGCCGACGCCTTCCGCCGCCCCGACTCGGCGAGCAGATCGGCGACCAGGTAGATCGATCCGGTGGCGAGCACGGCGCCGTCCGGCCCGGCCAGCGCGCGGGCGCGCTCGAGCGCCGCCGCCGGGTCGGGGACGAGCTCGGACGGCGGGCCCTCGCCTGTGCCCGAGCGCGAAGCGCTCTGGGTGAGCTGGGAGGCGAGCGAGGCAAGCGTCGCCGGCGGCAGCGCGCGAGGGTGGCGGGAGGCGGTGAAGATCACGGCCTCGCAGTGCCCCAGCAGCGCCCGGAGCATGCCCGCCGCATCCTTGTCGTCGAGCACGGAGACGACCGCGACCAGCGGCCGTGAGCCGATCGCCTCGGGCAGCGCCGCGACCAGCGCGGCCATCCCGGCCGGGTTGTGCGCGCCGTCGAGGATCGTCAGCGGGTCCTCGCCGATGGTCTGGAGGCGGCCCGGCACACTCACCCGGGCCGCGACCGCAGCCGCTTGCGCAGCGTCGAGCCCGCCAGGTCGGGCGGAGCCGATCTCGAGCGTGGCCAGGTGGGCCCGGACGGCGGCCGCGGCGAGCAGGAAGTTCGTGCGCTGGTAGCCGTGCAGCGGCACGTCGAGCTGGGCGGGCCGGACGATCGTGGCGCCGGTCTCGTGGGCGAGCGCCTCCACCTCGGCGTCGACCTCGCCCAGCACGAGCGTCGCGTCCGAGCGCACGACGGCGAGCTTCTCGCGCGCGATGTCGGGCACCGTCGGGCCCAGCCAGCGGGTGTGCTCGAGCCCGACGTTGGTGAGCACGGCGACGCCGGCGTCGAGCACGTTGGTGGCGTCCCAGCGCCCGCCGAGCCCGGCCTCCACGACCGCGACGTCCACCCCCTGGCGCGCCAGCTCGTCCAGCGCGGCGGCGGTCAGCAGCTCGAACTGCGTGACCCGCTCGCCGCCGGCGAGCGTGCGGTCGACCTTCTCGGCCGCGGCGGCGGCGCGCCGCACGGCGGCGCCGAACGCCTCCGGGGCGAGATCCTCGTCGGCGACGCGGACCCGCTCGGCGAAGCTCACGAGATGCGGGGAGAGGTAGGCGCCCGTGCGGACGCCGGCGGCCTCCAGCAGGGCGGCGGTCATGCGCACGGTCGAGCTCTTGCCGTTGGTGCCGACCACGTGGACCGCGGCGTAGCGCCGCTGCGGGCTGCCGAGCGCGGTCAGCAGCCGCCGCATGCGCTCGAGACCGAAGTTCATGCCGAACAGCTCCAGCGACAGCAGGTGGTCCTCCGCCCGCTCCAGGCTCCAGCTCACAGCTCTGCTCCGCATGCGCACGCGCCCGTCGGCGCGCCGATCGAACCGGGCCGTGTCATCGGCCCGGCTCGTCCAGCTCCCGCCGCAGGCGGGCGAGCTTGTCGCGCTCGGCCTGCACCACCGCCGCCGGCGCCCTGGCCACGAAGCGCTCGTCGGCCAGCTTGCCCTCCGCGCGCATGATCTCGGCCTCCAGCTCGGCGCGACGCGCGTGCGCGCGGCGGGCCTCGGCCTCCCGATCGACGGCCTCGGAGGCGAACACGACCACCGCGCCGCCGGGGACGGGGACCGTCGCGACCGGCTCGCCGTCGCCGGCGACCCACTCCAGCCGTGCGAGGCGCGCCACGTGCTCGGCGGTCGCCTCGTAGCCGGGCGCGTCCAGCCGCGCCGGGATCGCCCGCCCGGCCGCGGCGCCGACGCGGTCGCGCCAGCCGCGCAGCTCCTGCACGGCCTCGATCGCCCGCGCCAGCTGCGCCTCGGCGTCGGGGTCGGCGAGCGCGTCGTCGGCCTCCGGGTAGCGGTGGGCCATCAGCAGGCCGTCGGTCCCGGGGACGTGGCTCCAGATCTCCTCGGTGACGAACGGGATCAGCGGGTGCGCCAGCGCCAGCGTCTCGGTCAGCACGTGCAGGGCGAGCTCGCTCGCGGAGCGGTTGTCCTCCGCATACAGCCGCGGCTTGAGCAGCTCCAGGTACCAGTCGCACAGCTCGCCGTAGACGAAGTCGTAGACCCGCAGCGCGGCGACGTGGAAGTCGAACGCGTCGAGCGCCGCGGCCACGTCGCGCTCGGCCGCCTGCAGGCGCGAGAGGATCCACGCGTCCTCGACCGTGGCCGGCGCGGGCGGGCGCACGGGCACCGCCGCGTCCTCGGGCACCCGCAGCAGCACGAGCCGGCTGGCGTTGTAGAGCTTGTTCGCGAGCTGGTGGCCCTGCGCCACGCGCTCCTCGTTGAAGCGCACGTCCTGGCTGGAGGAGATCGCCAGCAGGCCCCAGCGCACCGCGTCGGCGCCGTAGGCCGGGAAGTCCCCGCCCTCGGGGAACACCGGCGGCCGCGCGCCGCCGTCGATCAGGTCCAGCGGGTCGATGCCGGTGCCCAGCGACTTCGACATCCGGCGCCCGTCGGGGGCTTGGATAACCGTGTGCACGTTCACGCGCGAGAACGGCACCTCGCCCGTGAACTCGAGGCCCATCATCACCATCCGGGCGACCCACAGGTAGAGGATGTCGCGCGCCGTGGAGAGCACGTCGGTCGGGTAGAACGCGCGCAATTGCGGGGTGTCCTGCGGCCAGCCGAGCGTCGCGAACGGCCACAGCTGGCTCGAGAACCACGTGTCCAGCACGTCGGGATCGCGCACCCAGCCCTCGCCCCCGGGAGGCTCGAGCCCCGCGTAGGTCTCGCTCTCGCCGCGGTAGTAGACGGGGATCTGATGGCCCCACCACAGCTGACGCGAGATGCACCACGGGCGGATGTTCTCCAGCCAGTCGACGTAGCGCCGCCGCTGGCCCTCGGGCTTGATCGCGACGCGCCCGTCGCGGACGGCCGCGAGCGCCGGCGCGGCCAGCTCGTCCATGCGCATGAACCACTGCAGCGAGATCAGCGGCTCGATCCGCTCCCCGGAGCGCTGCGAGTAGGGCACGTTGTGCACGTAGGGCTCGGTGCGCGCGATCCGCCCCTCCTCGCGCAGCGCGGCCACCACGGCCTCGCGCGCCTCCAGGGCGGTCAGGCCGGCGAAGCGCTCGCCGGCGGCCTCGGTCATGCGGCCGTCCTCGCCGATCGCGGAGATCTCCTCCAGCCCGTGCGCCCGGCCGATCTCGAAGTCGTTGGGGTCGTGCCCGGGCGTGATCTTCAACGCGCCGGTGCCGAACTCCGGCCTCACGTAGGGATCGGCGATGATCCGCAGCCGGCGGCCGACGATCGGCAGGATCGCGTGCTCGCCCACGAGCCGCGTGTAGCGGGCGTCGTCGGGGTGCACGGCGATCGCCGTGTCGGCCAGCATCGTCTCCGGGCGGACGGTGGCGATCGTCACCGCGCCGTGCCCGCCGGCCAGCGGGTAGTCGACGTAGTAGAGGGTGTCGGCGACCTCGCGCTCCTCGACTTCGAGGTCGGAGATCGCGGAGCGCGAGCCGGGGTCCCAGTTGACCATGTAGTTGTCGCGGTAGATCAGGCCCTTGTCGTAGAGGTCGACGAAGACCTTCATCACCGCGCGCACGTACGCGTCGTCGAGCGTGAAGCGCTCGTCGTCGTAGTCGCAGGAGGCGCCGAGGCGCTTGAGCTGCTCCACGATCGTGCCGCCGTAGGTGCGCGTCCACTCCCAGGTGCGCTCCACGAACGCCTCGCGGCCCAGCGCCTCGCGGCTGCTCCCCTCCGCGCGCGGCGCCCGCTGCCGCGGGGTCTGCGTGGCGCTGCCGGCGTGGTCGGTGCCGGGGATCACTTTCACGCGCCGCCCGCGGATGCGGGGCAGGC
>Ga0136617_10001395_pt1 | contig 21390 bp, 18 predicted proteins | sample AntDrymUQ3222106_2_FD_129672 | JGI IMG/M metagenome (GOLD analysis project Ga0136617, IMG submission 129672) | Polar desert sand microbial communities from Dry Valleys, Antarctica - metaG UQ322 (21.06) | ecosystem: Environmental > Terrestrial > Soil > Desert | place: Antarctica: Dry Valley...
GGTCAGAAAATCGCTCATTTTACTGACAACTGAGAACCGACAACTGGCTACTCATCTTGGCTGGGAGACAGGGAGTCGAACCCCGATAGGCAGATCCAGATTCTGCAGTCCTACCATTAGACGATCTCCCAGCGTTCTATTAATTTACGTGTCAAAAACGATTATTGTCAAATCGCACCCCCCGCTGCACCATAGTAGTCAGAACCACCTGCGTAAGCGGGCGGTGTGAACTCAGTCACACAATCCTCGTGCGAAATACGAGGCCTTGTGCCTGCGCCGGGCCACCCGCTTACGGGTGGTTCGACCTTAGCCGTCTGCCGCCTTCTGCCTATTGCCGTCTCCGCTCTGATGTTGCGGTATTTCGTATGTACAGGCAAAATAAATGGTTATGCCGGATGACAAACAAATATTAAACAATCGCCAAGCCTATCACGAGTATATCATTACGGATAAATTCGAGGCGGGCGCTGTTTTGGTCGGCACCGAAGTTAAGAGCATCATGAACGGACGAATTCAGCTCAAGGACTCGTACGTTTCCGTCCGTGATGGCGAAGTGTGGCTTTTTAACGTCCATATTTCGCCATACTCGCACGGCAACAAGCAGAATCATGACCCGATCAGAACGCGAAAACTGCTGCTTCATAAAAAAGAGATCGAAAAGCTCGAAAAAGAAACCACTATAAAAGGCATGACGCTTGTCGTTACGTCCATCTACTGGAAAAACGGCAGGATCAAATTCGAGATCGGCGTCGCCAAGGGCAAGAAACTTTATGACAAGCGCGAGACCGAAATGAAGAAGGCGGTCGAGAAAGAAACTCAGCAGCAGTTGAAAGAAAACGCGAGATAAGTTATAGATATTACAAGGCTTTTTCACGCTCATAAACAAATCTTATACTAGAGGTAGTTGATGGAATCCCAAGGAATAACAGAAAAATTTTCCGAAGCTAATGTCGAGGCTCTGGTCGTCGTCGTCTTTAAAAATGAAAAACCGTCGGCGGGTTTATTAAAAGACCTGGATAAATTAACCGGTGGCCATTTCGCATCGGTTATCAAGTCCGAAGAGTTCAAAGGCGAGCCGGGCGACACTTCCCTGTTTCGCTTTTCACCCGGCGAAAAGGTAAAAGCCGGACGCATTTTGCTGGTCGGAGCCGGCGATAAGGCCGATTACAAACTGTCGGATGTGTGTATCGCATCCGGGACGGCCACACGATACTTGCGCAAATGCAACGTCAAGAGTTTTGCATTCCTGCCCCGTTGCGATGCCGATGCTGCCGGGGTTGCTCAGAACGCTATACAGGGCGTTGTTACCAGTCAGTTCGAGCTCGACAAATACAAGACGAAAGACAAAACGGACAAGGCTGTAACCAAGTTTGTCGTATATGTGGAGGAAGCAAAACCGGCCGATTTAAAAAGAGGTTTGACACGCGGCCAGATGATCGGGGATTCAATGAATTTCACGCGCGATCTCGCAAACGAGCCTCCTAATATCCTGACGCCGATCGAAATGGCCAACCGTGCCCAGAAAATGGCGAAGGAAACGGGCTTGAAATGCGAAATACTCGACCCAGCCAAGATGGCGAAACTCGGTATGGGCTCCCTTTTGAGCGTGGCGAAAGGTTCGGAACAGCCTGCTAGATTGATTGTCCTGCGATATACACCTGCAAAAAGCACGGCCAAAAAAGGCGAGCTACTCGCGCTCGTCGGCAAAGGAATAACATTCGATACCGGTGGTATTTCGATCAAACCGGCTGAGGGAATGGACGCGATGAAATACGACATGTCGGGCGGTGCGACCGTTATCGGCACAATGCGCGCCATCGCTCTTCTAAAACCGACTGTTCCTGTTATCGGGATCGTCGCTGCGGTTGAAAATATGCCCGACGGCAAAGCATCGCGACCGAGCGACGTTGTTACCGCTTCAAATGGTAAAACCATCGAAATTCTAAACACCGATGCCGAAGGCCGACTCGTATTGGCCGATGCGGTCGCCTACGCTGAAAATCAGGGCGCGACGAGGATCGTGGATATGGCAACGCTAACAGGAGCCGTCATTATCGCACTAGGCGACCAAAATACCGGCATTATGGGCAACGATCAGGGCCTTATTGACGAGATCATCGAGATCGGTAAGGAAACGGGTGAAGGTTTTTGGCAACTTCCGCTCAGCAAGGAATACAGCAAACAAATCAAATCGGATATTGCGGACATCAAGAACATCGGCCCGAAGGGAAAGGCCGGAACGATTATGGGCGCGGTGTTTATACAGGAATTTATCGACAAGGCAAAATGGGCTCATCTCGATATTGCTGGAACAGCATGGTTCGATACGGTCCGCCCGCACCAGGCAAAAGGCCCAACCGGCGTCGCTTTACGGTCTCTTCTAACGCTAGTGGATCGATCGCAATAATCAGCAATTAGCATTCAGCAGTAAGCAATAAGACGTAAGGATCTTGCTTATTGCATATTACTTATATTGCTTATCTCTTATTGCTTACCGTCAATGAAAATTCACGAATATCAAGGTAAAGCTCTGTTAAAAGAATACGGCGTGCCGGTGCCGCGCGGTATTGTTGCACGCTCGCCCGAAGAAGCCGAAGCGGCGGCCCGTGAACTTGGCACCGATATAGTAGTCGTAAAGGCACAGATTCATGCCGGTGGGCGTGGCAAGGGCGGCGGCGTGAAGCTTGCGAACTCGCCTGCGGAAGCAAAGGAAATTGCGTCGCAGATTCTCGGTATGAATCTCGTCACACATCAAACCGGCCCGGAAGGCCGCCAGGTAAAGACGCTGCTTATCGAAGAAGGCCTGCCGATAGACCGTGAATTTTATCTCGGTATCACGCTCGACCGAGTTACGGGCCGCAACGTTTTTATGGCGTCCTCCGAAGGCGGAATGGATATCGAAAAGGTCGCCGAGGAAACACCTGAAAAGATCTTGCAAGAAACCATTGATCCGGCGGTTGGGTTTCGGGGCTTTCAGGCCAGAAAGCTCGCATTCGGCCTCGGCATTCCTAACGATCTGATCAACCAGGCCGCCAAATTCATGCTCACGCTTTATGATGCATTTGAAAAAATGGACGCGTCGCTGGTCGAGATCAACCCGTTTTTGCTGACAAAGGACAAACGGCTGATCGCTCTCGATGCGAAAGTCACGTTTGATGATAACGCAATGTTCCGGCACAAGGACTACGAGGAACTTCGCGATTTGAACGAGGAAGAACCGCTCGAGATCGAGGCTTCAGAGTTCGACCTCAACTACATAAAGCTCGACGGCAACATCGGCTGCATGGTCAATGGCGCCGGGCTGGCGATGGCGACAATGGACATCATAAAGCTCGCCGGGGGCGAACCCGCAAACTTCCTCGACGTCGGCGGCGGCGCTTCGCAGGAACGCGTCGAAAACGCTTTTCGCATTCTTCTCGCCGACGAAAACGTAAAAGCCGTGCTTATAAATATATTCGGCGGAATCGTCCGCTGCGATATGGTCGCAAACGGCGTCGTAGCTGCTGCGAAGAACCTCGGCGTTTCTGTCCCGATCGTTGCCCGTCTCGAAGGCACAAACGTCGAAGAAGGCCGCCGCGTCCTCCGCGATTCCGGCATTAATATCCTAACCGCTGAAGGCATGCGCGATGCCGCTGAAAAGGTCGTATCAGCGGCGAATGCCCAATATTAAGAGGCTCAAATATCAGGCTCAGAGGCGGGGTGGTTTGTTCGTCCCTGGCAATGCTAGGGTAAGGGTCGAAGAGAGAAACCACCCCTTCTGCCGGAGCGGCCCCCCTCCTTCCTAAGGAGGAGCTTTTTTTCAGACCTTAATATAAATCTTCTTTCGGTAAAGCAGCCACATTAGGAAAAGCCATAGCAGGATAAAGCTGACGGCATAGAACAACGAGGCGTTAAACGACGGGGCAATCGATAAAAAGAAGGTCTCGAAGATCCATTTTTGGAGAGGTATAGGCTGGCCGTCGGCAGCGGCAACCTTCGCCAAGCCGAGGAAGCGGGCGAACAGACCCGAAAAAACGAAGAGAGCAAGGGCATTCACTCCAAAAATTACAAACGGCTTTGTCCACTTTTTATTGCCCTTGATGTCGATCAGCCAATAGCAAAATCCGAGAAAGCAAAGAGCCAAACCCGACGTATAGATGACATACGAGCTTGTCCAAAGCGATTTGTTGAAGGGAAAAATTAAATTCCAAAGCCAGCCGGCGGCAACTAAAACAACGCCGATAAAGAACACACCGCTGACCTTTTCGAGGTCGCTCCGCTTTGAAGTCAGCCAGGTTCCGGTTAAAACGCCGGAGATTGTCGTCACGAGTGCCGGAATTGTGGAAAGAATGCCTTCGGGATCAAAGACCTTTGCGGATCGCCACATGTGAGATTCGGTCAGGATTAGCCGGTCAAGGTAGGCGGCGAGATTGCAAACTTTGTCGTCGATCGTCGTGATCTCGCAGCCCGGTACCGGAATTGCGGTCATCAAAAACCAGTAGAGCAGCAGGAGGGCGCCGCCGATCATCGCCTGCTGTTTCCAATTTGTGTGCAGAAAGATTATGGACACGATGAGGTAGCAGACGGCTATGCGCTGGAGCACGCCCGGAATCCGCATCGTTTCAAAGTTATACCAGGCGAAATGCGAGCCCGAGAAATGGAATACGAGAATCGTTATGGCGGACACAACGGCGACAATTGCCGCTTCGGTTTTCCTTGCTAATAAGTAAAGGAGAAGTGCTGCCGTGAAGGCGAGAAATAAAACAATCTTTACAAAATAAGGTATCTCCGAATTTGTAAAGTCGAAGAACGGAATCATTGCCATTAAAAGGCCGAGCGCAAAGATCACAGCGGCCCGCTGAAAGATCTTTAGATAAACGTCCCGGTTAATTCCCTCGGCGATGCGCCTGCCGAGAGCCATCGGGATCGCAATTCCGACGATAAACAGAAAAAAAGGAAAGATGTAATCTGTCGGCGTGATGCCGTGCCACTCGGCATGTTTGAGCGGGCCGTAGATCGTCGACCAGGTGCCGGGATTATTAACCAAAACCATTCCAGCAATGGTTATTCCGCGGAAAACGTCGAGGGATATGAGACGATTCTGAGTTTCAGCCATAAACGGAACGCGGACACTCTTGTCCGCAATGAGCACGAAGTGCGAACAAAAACGCTTCGCCGCAAGCGCCGATTGCGGCGAAGAGTGTCCGCGTTCCGCTACCAACCATTTCTTCCCCGCAACCTCGTTATATGAGCCGTGTGGTGGCGGCTGTGCCAGGCATACATTGCCAGTGCTTTTTCCAGCGTCCACTCGCCGGATTCCGGGTGATTGAAACGCCGCTCAAAATCCGTGTCCGTCATCGAATTTAACAGCGAAGCCCAACGCGAATGAAGGCCGTCGATAATTTTGAGTGACAGATCGACCGGCATTTGGCTGTCAGCGAGTTCGGCCCAGCGGTCTTCGTAATAAGGGCGGATGGTCGGTGTTTCGTCTTCGGTCAAGGCGAGTTTAAAACGGCAAAACGAATTCAAATGGCTGTCGGCAATATGATGAACTGTTTGACGAACCGTCCAACCTTCCGGGCGATAAGGTGTGTCGAGCTGTTCGTCATTTAAGCCTTGAACGGCTGCTGTAAGATTCGGTGGCAAACTGGAAATCGCGTCGATAAACTCGCGCCGTAGTTCAGGCGTCGGATTGTAATTGCCATTAAACTTTCCTATCGGGTAACTTAAATCGTCGTTCATCTGTTTGTCCTCCAGGTCACTTCGTTAAAATCGTCTGTTACGGCAGGGACACTGACCGCTCGCAAGCCCTGCGCCGAATATTGACTATTGGTTTGTTCTTTGCGACCAGCGTGAAACTCCCTCTCAGCAGTAAAAGAAACCGGTCGCTGCCGCTCTCGGTTCTGACGGAAAATTAGCCGCCGTAATAATTTTCGAAGCGGGTAAATTCCTTCAGGAACGCGAGTTTTATGGTTCCGGTCGGGCCGTTTCTTTGTTTGGAAATTAAAAGTTCGGCGAGGCCCGCGTTTTCATCGGTCGGCTTGTAGTAATCCTCGCGATAGATAAACGCCACGACGTCGGCATCCTGCTCGATGCTTCCCGATTCGCGCAGGTCGGACATCAGCGGCCTTGGAGGATTTCGGGCCTCGGGTGCACGGGAAAGCTGCGAAAGTGCGACAACGGGAACGTTCAACTCCTTTGCCAAACCTTTCAATTCGCGCGAGATCTGCGAGACTTCCTGTTGGCGGTTTTCATTGCGCCGCGAGCCTCCCATAAGCTGCAAATAATCGACGACAATCAGATCGAGTGCCTTTTGTTCGGCGGCCAATCTTCGAGCCTTAGCACGCATTTCGAGTACCGAAATGCCCGGTGTATCGTCGATAAATATCCGTGCGTCGGAAAGCGTGCCGATCGCCCTTGCCAGTCTCTCCCATTCCTCACGCGATAAAACTCCTTTACGAAAACGTGAGGCGTCAACCTTGGCTTCTGAACTCATCATTCGCATTACAAGCTGTTCCTTCGACATTTCGAGCGAAAAAACGCCGACGACCGCTTTTTCAGTGATCGCCGCGTTCTGCGCAATCGTCAGACAGAGTGCCGTTTTCCCCATCGACGGCCGCGCAGCGATGATGATCAGATCGCTAGGCTGCAGACCGGACGTCATCTCGTCAAGTTCGCGAAAGCCGGTCGCGAGCCCGGTGAGCGCGTGCGATTCACGTTTGGCATATTCCTGCACCTTTTCCAGAACCTTTTCAGCTACGGGCTGGACGTGCAAAAATCCTTCGCGCGTGCGTTTCTCGGCGAGCGCAAAGATCATCTGCTCCGCGTGATCGAGCACGACCTTCGCGTCTTCCTCTTCTTCGAGCGCCTCGCTTGTTATCTTATTGCACGTGCGGACAAGGCTTCGCATCACGGATTTGTCACGGACGACGCTGATATACTCCGTCAAATCGGAAAAATGGGGCAGACCATAGGTAAGATTGGTAATCGTGGTGATCCCGCCCAGCGATTCGACCGAACCGTCTTTTTTTAACACTTCGCCGATCAAGATGGGATCGATCCTTCGCGAACTTTCGAACAGCGAGATCATCGCATTGAAAATAAGACGATGGAGCGGCGAGTAAAAGTCCTCGACCTTTAGCTGCTCGACAGCTTGAGAAATCAACGCATTATCAAGCAGAATAGCGCCCAAAATCGCGCGTTCGCTCTCCTCGCTGCTCGGCAGCGGGCGTTCTAAATACTGTTCTCGTCGTGCTTCGGGGTATGCCATAAACGTCAATGAAACTAATCGACGGCTCAATTGAAGAACCGCAATTCGTATAGTGCCGGATTTTTTTTGAAGAAAAAAGACCGCAATCGAATTATTGATTGCAGTCTTTGATGATACATTCGTCCCGAAATTCTGACAAAGAATCCCGAGTGATTTTTTTTAAGCTTTAGGCTTCGTCGTCGGTCTCTTCAGTTTCCACGGGTGTTTCGTCAACTGTCTCAACCGTTTCTTCCGATATAGTTTCAACCTTCGCTGCCGGCGTTTCACCTTTGGCAGCTTTCTTAGCCTTCTTTTCTTCCTTTGCTTCGGCCTCGCCTCCTTCAGCTGTAACCGATACGGGAACTTCCAGAACGACTTCGCGGTGCAGTTTTACCTTAACGGTGTATTCACCGGTTTCCTTGATCGCATCTTTCAACACGATTCGCCGGCGATCGACCTCATAGCCCTTTGCCTGAATCGCCTCGGCGATATCCATAGACGTAACCGAACCGAACAGCGTTCCGCCTTCACCGGCCTTGCGTTCAAAAGTCAAAGCAATGCTGCTCATATGATCCTTTTGCGCATCCGCGGTGGCTTTTTCAACGGCAGCTTTTCTCAAAAGTGCTCCGCGTTCGCCTTCGATCTGCTTGAGGTTACCCTTGGTTGCGAGTGTCGCGAGGCCTTGCGGCAGAAGATAATTACGGGCATAGCCCGCCTTTACCTTAACAATCTCGCCGCGTCCGCCCAGGGCCTCGATGTCATCTCTTAATAAAATGGTTGTGTTTGCCATGATTTCCTTTAAAAATGTTTTTAAAAACCTCCTGACTTGGTAATGGGTCAGTTTGAAGTTACTTGTTCGGGTTTTGATTATTTTTCGTGTTGTTTTCGTGTGAATTGCTGGTTTAAGTCTTTAACTTTTAAGAAGAAACCACGAAACAACACAAAAAACACGAAAAATCTCAAACTGAACCACTACCTTTGATTTATTCCCAAACGAACGGCAGCAGAGCCATCGATCTCGCGCGTTTAATCGCGGTTGCAATACGCCGCTGATCCTTGGCGGAAATCATCGAAATTCGGCGCGGCATGATCTTTCCGCGTTCGGGAATAAACTGCCGTAAATAATCGACATCTCTCCAATCGACATAATCGGGAATTACCTGACGCGGGCGCCGCCTTTGAAAACGCCGCGGCATCTTGTCGTTATAAGGCTCATCGCCCCCTGCCATTTCTCTTTCTCTTGGTGCTTCAAAATCGTTTTCAGCCATATCTACCTCCGGTTAAACTGAAGCCTCTGCGGCTGTTTCGGCCGTTCCCTCCGTCTGACGGAATTTCGCACGCTGACTCGTACGTTTTTCGCGCTTCGCCTGTATCTTTTCCGCTTTTTTACGGTCCTCGTCGACGCGGACGGTGATATAACGCATGATCGCATCGTTTACGCGCATACGGCGTTCGAGTTCAAGGATCTCCTGACCGGAACCGTCAACCTCAAACAATACGTAATAGCCTTCTTTTTTCTTTTTTATAGGATACGCAAGATTGCGACGGCCGATATCATCCATTCGGACAATAGTTCCGCCTTCTTTTTCGATCAACTGACCGATAGTTTCGTTTAAGGTCGTGATCTTATCAACCTCCGTTTCCGGATCGATGATATACATCACCTCATATGTTCTATTTGCCAATTTAATTTCCTCCTTCTGGCTGTATAACCTCATTTCTTCCGAATGAAGTAAGGGGCTTTTTATTATTTTAGATTTGCGACTGCCGATTTTTGGATTTTTCAATCAGCATTCCGTATTCCCAAATCCGTATTCCATTCTGCCATTGCCTTTTCCGCGCCGTCTTTTAACAAGGCACGAACAGCATCGGCACTATATTCCAAAACTTTTTCAACCGATTCGATCTCGCTCCCGGAAAACTTTTCGAGTACGAAATTTGAAGCGTTCGAGATCTGATGTTCCGGCCCGATCCCAATTCTCAGCCTTATGAACTCGTTCGTACCCAAACAATCGATGATCGACCTGAGGCCGTTCTGCCCCCCGTGCGAACCCTTCGTCCGCACCCTGATCTTACCTAATGGAAGCGCTAAATCGTCTGAAATCACAAACAGCTTTTCAATGCCTCTCCCCGGCTTTCTTAGTAAGCAGCCGACCGATTCACCGCTCAGGTTCATGAACGTTTGCGGCTTTGCGAGTTCAACCGTTCGCCCTTCGATCTGGGCTCTGCCGATCAATGCACGGCACTCGATGCGTCTGACATGCGTTCGAGCTTCACCCGCAAGCAGATCGACAAGCATAAAACCCAGATTGTGCCGAGTTTTTTCGTAGGCCAGGCCGGGATTTCCCAAACCAACTATCAGCCAATTAACGGAGAGCGAAGTCATGCGATATTGACGTAACGCCGCCCTCCCGGCGGCGTTACAAACCTATTCCGCGTCTCCGCCGCCCTCGTCGGTTGATTCCCCTTCTTCACCTTCAACTTCCGGCTCACCGGCTTCTTCAAGCTGCGGTTCGAGATCGGCTTCCTTCACGATCACGATCGAAGCGACTACCGTGTCTGGAAGCTCGTGAATCTCCACACCAGCCGGAATCTTTAGATCAGAAACATGAATGGCGTGCTCCACGTCCAATTCTGACACGTCGATGTCGATAGAATCCGGCGTATCTGCAGGTTCGCAAAGAACTTTGATCTCACGCAGAGCCTGCGAAAGAACCGCGCCTTCTTCCTTTAATCCAATCGGTTCGCCGAGCAGATGGATAGGAACGGTCATTTCGATCTTCTCACCTTTTGCAAACCGTCGAAGGTCGGCATGGACTAACCGGCCGAGCACCGGATGAATCTGACGATCCTGGAAAATCACGTCATTGACGCCTTCCCCAGCGATATCAAGCGAAAACACCGTATTTACACCGGCATCGGTACGCAGGATCGCGGCGAGATCTTTCAATTCGGCTACCGCGGACAGGCTTTCGCTTCCGCCGCCGTAAACGACGACCGGTACCTTGCCTTGAACACGAAGCCGCCGCGAATCATTTTTGCCATGTTCCGTCCGCTTTTCTGCTTTTACAGTTACTTTTTCTGCCATAAACTTTTACCTCAGTTCCAGGTTCAAAGTTCAAGGTGCGCACGATCAACGCGGCTTTGAACCTTGAACTTAGAACCTTGTACTGTTTTCAAATAAACAATGACGAAACGCTTGTTTCGTCGTGAATCGATTTGATCGCCGAAGCAAGAAGCTTTCCGACGCTCAAAATCTCGATTTTCCCACCGTCCTTTAACGGCTGACCATTTTCCCTGAGCGGGATCGTATTCGTCACGATCACCTTTTTCAAATGAGAATTGTTAATATTCTCAATTGCAATACCTGACAATACGGCATGCGTGAAACATGCGAATATCTCGTTTGCACCTGCCTTATAGAGTGCCTCAGCGACCTTGCAGATAGTGCCGCCGGTATCGCACATATCGTCAACGATCAAACAATTCTTGCCGCGTACATCACCGACGATGTTCATTACATCGGCCTCATTGGGACGTTCGCGCCGCTTATCGCACAGGGCGAGCCCGGAATTCAGGCGTTTTGCATAAGCACGTGCGCGTTCCGCTCCGCCGGTGTCCGGCGCCACGACAATCAGATTCTCGATCGGATTTTCGCGAAAATAATCAACCACGATCGGAGCCGCGTATAAGTGGTCGACCGGAATGTCAAAAAATCCTTGTATCTGAGCGGCGTGCAGGTCGATGGTTAAAATCCGTTGAGCACCTGCTTTGGTTATCAGATTCGCTACGAGCTTTGCTGCGATCGGAACACGCGGACGGTCTTTTTTATCGGAACGGGCATATCCGAAATACGGAATCACCGCCGTTACTCTTTCAGCCGATGCCCGAACGACGGTGTCGATCATGATCAGCAGCTCCATCAAATTCTGATCGACGGGCGGACATGTCGGCTGCACAATGAAAACATCGGCGCCGCGTACGTTTTCCTCAATCTGAAAATTAAACTCTCCGTCGGAAAACCTGTCCGTGCTCACCTTTCCCAAATCGCTATTGAGATGGCCGCATATCTCCGTCGCCAGTCCGAGGTGGGCATTGCCCGAAAATATTGTTACGCCGCCCGTTACACTCATCGATAAATTCCGGATTACAGATTTCAAACCTGAGTCGGCGACTTCCAATTTGGAATATGGAATTTGGAATCTGAAATCACTAAAAAAGCGGACTATCTAAATTGACAGCCCGCACCGATATTTAAAAATTGGCTGGGGCGGGAGGACTCGAACCTACGAATGCCGGATCCAAAGACCGGTGCCTTACCACTTGGCTACGCCCCAATGCTAATTTCAGAAACTGATCGGAAGCGGACTTACTTGGGAACGCTGGCGGCCCGCCTGCAATGAACGCGAAACCGTTCAAACGTTAGCTAGATCGCAATCCCAAGCCTTTCGCGGTATTGATCCCGCGATATCGCCGCTACGGAAAACTTTCGCCAGGTGACATGTGTGTCAAGGGCTTTCAGTGCTGTTTGCCGTGTTTCTTCTGTGTCAAAGATGCCAAAAACACTTGCTCCGCTGCCGCTCATCAATGCGTTTTCCGCTCCGAGATCGAGCAAAGTTTTTTTTACAAGAGCGATCTCGGGATGTGCCGCGAAAACCGTCTTTTCAAAGTCGTTTTTCAAATTCGAATGACGAAAATCCATCGATCCGGCATCAAAACGACAATTGATGAGGATACGTTTTGCGGCATCCTTTGTCAAGTTTGGGGCGTTTAGCACTTTATAAGCTTCTTTCGTCGCAACGTGTACGTCAGGCGTCACGATCAGTATATGCTTCTCCTCAGTAACATTGATCGGCGTAATATCGATTCCGCGGCCTGTCCCGACAGCCGTTCCGCCGTATAAAAAAAACGGCACGTCCGAGCCGAGCGTTCCGCCAATTTCCAGCAAATCCTCGAACTCAACTTCAAGATTCCAGAGCCTTTTTAGCCCGAGCAACGCGACTGCAGCATTCGATGAACCGCCGCCCAAACCGCCTGGCGATGGAATTCTCTTCTCGAGCCTGACGCTCGCACCGGCCTTCGAATCAAATCTATTTTGCAGAGCATTTGCGGCTTTAATAATAAAGTTATCTCGGCCGACTGGGATCCGCTTGTTATCGCACCTAAGCTGGATCGTATCGGATATAGCGAAAGTAAGCGTATCATGTAAGGAAACGGTCTGAAAAACTGTGCAAATATCATGAAAGCTGTCATCGCGTTTTCCAATCACCTCCAAATGTAGGTTTATTTTGGCAAATGATGGAAGCGTGAACGACGTATTAGGCATTGCTTTAGCATAAAAGGCGGAAACGCGAATGTAAATGAGCGTGTCTTCCTAGGGACCCAGAAAAACACGCTTATTAAATTCGGGTTCCGCATCTTCCTACTTCAACAGCAAATGATAAAATGAGGTAGATTCGATTATTCCGCGCCCGGTAGCAAGGAGAAAAGAAGAACTATGATGACAGCCGCAGTTTTAGCCAAACGGACTAATGTTCCGCTTTTCACGGTTCGCTATTACACGCGCATCGGTCTTTTGAAACCCTCACGCGATCTGCGAAACGGCTACAAGCAATATAAGCAATCAGATAAAGACAGACTTAGATTTATTGCATCCGCTAAGGAATTGGGCTTCACTCTTGCCGAGATCGAAGAAATTCTCGATCACGCCGTTCACGGGGATTCGCCGTGCCCGATGGTCCGCGAGATCGTCGAGCACCGCGTAGTTGAAAACCGCGAAAAGCTGCGCCAGCTCGAAAAGCTGCAAAAAAGGCTGGAAAGCGCACTCAATATGTGGAAAACGTTGAAGAACGAAAATCCTACCGGCCATTCAGTCTGCCATCTTATCGAGACATTCGCGGAAAGAGAAGTAGGCGCTTGACCTGACACCTGCTCACAGGTTGTAGAATAGATAAAAGGGAGAAACTAGTGGAGCATGCGAGCTGGTTCAAACCTTCGTCTGGGGACGAAACAGCAGCGACGAAGGCAACAACAATGCGTTTCTTTACGAAAGTAATTACGAATTCGATAAAAACGCCGTTTTCGGCCGGCTGGAACAGGTGCAGAAAACGCTCACGAATTGGTACTCGAGGAGCCGCATCCGGAAGGTAACTTCCTCCTGGGCGTTTACTCGATCGGTTATTTGCGTGAGATTTCAAAAGGTAAAGGCATCGACGTCGGCATAGGCGGGATGGCGACATTTAACACAAATCCGTCGAGCATCAGCACCTTCTACGGCGGCACGAAACACGGCGGCTGGCAGATATTCATGCGCTCCGCCCGTCTGCGATGAACTGACAAGGAGGTTAGAAAAATGACTGCAAAACAAACGGCGGCAAAAGAAAAATTCGTCGATCCGATTTGCGGAATGACCGTCAATCCGTCAACCGCTGCGGGAAGCTACAATTATGAGGGGAAAACTTATTATTTCTGCTCGAAAGGCTGTTTGCAAAAATTTATTGCGCAGACTGAAGAGAAACCGGTGCAAGCTCCCTTCCGGACAGGACGCGAACAGGAAACGGTCCCGCACGGCGAAACGACCTCAACGCCTGACGGAGCGTTCGTCGATCCGGTTTGCGGAATGTCCGTAACACCGAAGAATGCGGCCGGCAAGCTCGATTTTGACGGCGAGACTTATTATTTTTGCTCGACTGACTGTTTAAGCAAATTCCAGCAGGATCCGGCAAAATTTCTCGAAAAGAAAAAAGAAGAAAAGGAAACCGCGGAAAACGAGGGCGTTAAATACACATGCCCGATGCATCCCGAAATCGTGCAGCTCGGTCCCGGCTCATGCCCGATTTGCGGAATGGCACTCGAACCGAAAGTAATCAGCCTCGCTGACACACCCGATCACGAGTATCTCAATATGAAGCGGCGCTTTTGGATATCAGCAGTTTTGACGCTGCCGGTTTTTGTGCTTGCGATGGCGGAGATGATCCCGGGTTTTCATAACGTCATTTCACCTCGAATTTCGATTTGGACACAGTTTATTCTCGCGACGCCGGTCGTCCTGTGGGGAGGGTTTCCTTTTTTTCAACGCGCGATCGATTCGGTAAGGAACACCAGTCCTAATATGTTCACGCTCATCGCAATCGGAACAGGAGCAGCCTATATACTCAGCCTTTTTATATTGTTCCTGCCAGGTCTTTTTCCCGTTTCGATGCAGGAGGCCCATACCGGTTTGATCGCGGCTTATTTTGAATCGGCTGCGGTTATCACAACGCTCGTTTTGCTCGGCCAGGTTTTGGAACTTCGTGCCCGCTCACAAACATCGAGCGCGATCAAAGAGCTTCTGCGGCTTGCGCCGGAAACGGCAACGGTCGTGAACGCGGATCACACGGAAAACGTGATCGACCTCCGACATCTTCTCGCGGGCGCGACACTTCGCGTGAAGGCAAACGAGAAAGTCCCGACCGATGGCGAGATCATCGAAGGCGAAACGTCTATCGACGAATCGATGGTTACGGGCGAATCCATTCCGGTCGAAAAAGCTGCGGGAAGCAAGGTCATCGGCGGCACGATCAACGGGAACCGTTCATTTTTGATGAAAGCCGAAAAGGTCGGCAGCGAAAACCTGCTTGCTCAAATTGTAAAAATGGTCGGCGAAGCCCAACGCAGCCGTGCTCCGATCCAGCGTCTTGCCGATGTCGTTTCGGCGTATTTCGTCCCTGCCGTGATCGTCGTTGCGGTTATTGCCTTCATTGTTTGGATAATTTTGGGGAGTTTTGCCTACGCGGTCGTTGCGGCCGTTTCGGTTTTGATAATCGCCTGTCCGTGTGCTTTAGGCCTGGCTACGCCGATGTCGATCATGGTCGGAACGGGGCACGGCGCTAAAAATGGAATCTTGGTCAAAAAGGCCGAGGCGCTCGAAATTCTGGAAAAGATAAATGCCATTGTCGTCGATAAAACCGGTACTCTAACGGAAGGCAGGCCGGCGGTGCAGAAGATCATTGCGTTCGCCGAATTCAGCGAGATGGAAATTTTAGCTTTGGCGGCAAGCCTTGAAAGATCCAGCGAACATCCTCTCGCCGCAGCCATCGTCCGCGAGGCCGAAAAACGTGACATCGCAACATCCGCCGTTGTAAATTTCGAATCGATCACCGGCAAAGGATTGACCGGAACTCTCGACGGCAAGAAAATTCGCATTGGCAACGAGATGTTTTCGGTGCCGGAACCACCTGCCTCAGCGGGCGGGTTCTTAAGCTCTCCTCCTTTCAAAGGAGGGGTGGATGCCGCTTCGGCAGACGGGGTGGTTGTTTCTTTGGCCGATAACAGCTTATTCCTGGACAAAGAGCGAACCACCCCGTCCGCGAAACGCGGCCACCCCTCCTTTTCCAGGGAGGGTATCTCGGAGACTGCCGCCGACCAACTTCGTAATTCAGGCCAAACCGTCATGTTCATCTCAGTCGACGGCCAACTCGCCGGCATGATTGGCATAGCGGACGCGATCAAGCCTTCTGCGAAACAAGCTGTTTCAGAACTTCATCGGCAAAAAATCGAGGTCATAATGATGACCGGTGACAATCGGAAAACGGCTGAGGCGGTCGCAAAACAGCTTGGCATCGACCAAATATTTGCCGAAGTGATGCCTGAAGACAAAGCCTCGAAAGTTAGAGAACTACAGTCGCAGGGAAAAACGGTCGCTATGGCCGGCGACGGTGTGAATGACGCCCCGGCGTTGGCACAAGCGAATGTGGGAATAGCTTTCGCAAGCGGAACAGACGTCGCTATCGAATCGGCGGATATCACGCTGCTGAAACCTAACTTGTCGGGCATTTTGAAGACTCACAAATTAAGCAAAGCGACGATGAAAAATATCCGGCAGAATTTATTTTTCGCATTTATCTATAATCTGATAGGCGTTCCCATTGCAGCGGGCGTTTTGTTTCCGGTTTTCGGATTGCTGTTGTCGCCGATGATAGCAAGCGCTGCGATGACATTCAGCTCGGTTTCGGTTATCGTGAATGCTTTGCGGCTGAGAAACCTCAAGCTCTAATAAATTTAAACCGCAGAGACGCAGAGGGAAGAAACATGCTTAGAATTTTGTAATTGTTTTTTCTTTTGTTAATTCGAGCTTGCCTTCTCTACGTCTCCGCGTCTTTGCGGTAAAATCCTCTTATGACGAAAATTTCACTTGCCATTCACGGCGGCGCCGGGACAATACGCAAATCTGCGATGACGCCTGAGTTCGAACGCGAGTATCGCAGCGGCATCGAGAACGCTTTGCAGAAAGGTTGGGAGATTTTGGAGAAAGGCGGCAGCTCGCTCGATGCGGTTGAAGCAGCAGTAGTCTCACTCGAAGACTTTCATTTATTCAATGCCGGCCGTGGGTCCGTCTTTACGCACGAGGGTAAAAACGAACTCGACGCATCGATCATGGACGGAAAAATCTTGAAGGCGGGAGCGGTCGCCTTTGTAAAAAATATCAAAAATCCTATTAAACTGGCGCGGCTCGTCATGGAGAAAACGGAACACGTTCTGCTCGCAGGCGACGGAGCGAATCAATTTGCAATGCAGATGGGCGTTGAAACGGCGGATGACGCGTATTTTTTTACCGAACACCGTTGGCGGCAGTTTTCGAAAGCTCGCGAAAAAGGTATAGTCCAACTCGATCACACCGATCTGTCAGTAACATCTGCGGTAGCAGGTGGTTTAACTCAGCCACCCACGGGGTCTTCCGCAGACGAGAACCCGTGTCGTGATGATTCACGTGAGTCAGTGGCCTCAGCAAAGACTGGAGCCTCGAAACAACACAAAACAACACGAAACGAAAAGGTGGAAACACGACGGGTAGGGAGTGTGCCGGATACCAAGCCGCTCGGAACCGTTGGGGCGGTCGCGTGCGACCGATTCGGCAATCTCGCCGCCGCCACCTCTACCGGTGGAATGACTAACAAAAAATTCGGCCGCGTCGGCGACACTCCGCTGGTCGGTTCTGGCACCTACGCCGACAATGCCACTTGCGCAGTCTCCTGCACCGGGCACGGCGAATTTTTTATGCTTGGCGTTACCGCATACGACGTTGCTGCTCGTATGAAATACAAGGATTTGACTCTAGCAAAAGCGGCGAATGAAGCTATCGAATATCTAACCCGACTCGGCGGCGAAGGCGGCTTTATTGCCGTAGATGCAAAGGGAAATGTCACGCTGCCGTTTAATTCGGAAGGAATGTATCGCGGTTTTATTACGCCCGAACGTGAACCGCGTGTCGATATTTATGGCTGACTACCCCACCGCCTTTGCCTCGTTGAATATATCGCGATATTCGTGGACATAACTAATATCCATCGGAACCAAATCGGCGAGCGTGACGACGAGCTCGCCTTTGCGGGCGTGTTTGATGGCGTGGTGTATCGCAGAACGGCTCTCGGGCATTATTCGCACCTGCGGGGTATTTTCGCTCATCGCGATGCCTTCCTGCAGGAGCTTGAACATTTCCTCTTCTGTCCGACCACGCAGATAGTTCCCGCGCCGGAGAATGATTCGCTCGAAAGTATCGGCGGCAATTTTGCCGAATTCGCGGATGTCGTCATCCCGGCGGTCGCCCGTTGCATTTAATACAACGGTGCGATGTTTGTTGGGTAATTGAATGATGAAATTCTTCAAAGCGGTTAGCCCAACCGGGTTGTGGGCGTAATCCATCAAAACCGTGGTGTCGCCGATCACGATGAAATTCAAACGGCCCGGCGTCTGTGCCGTTCCCGCGGTAAAAGTCGTCAATCCACTACGAAGATCTTCCAGCGATACGCCGTGGACAAAACACGCAAGAGTCGCCGCTATCACGTTCTGAATCATAAAGTCCGCCCGTCCGCCGTATGTCAGCGGAATATTTACGGCCTTTTCGATACGCACCTTCCATTTTCCTTTAAGGATCGTTACGTAACCATTCTCGTAAACGCATGAAATTCGCCCGCGTCTGGCCTGGCGTTCGATATTCGGGTGATTCTCGTCCATCGAAAAATAGACCACGCGTCCGTCGACACGCTCACGCATTTTAAAAACGAGGGGATCTTCGGCATTTAGTACTGCGTATCCTTTTTTCGAAACCGCACGCGGGACGACCGATTTTACCCGCGCAAGATCTTCGAGTGTATTAACGTCCTTTAGACCGAGGTGATCGGACGCAATATTCGTAACAATGCCGATATCGCAATGATCGAAACCCAATCCAGAGCGGATAATCCCGCCCCGCGCCGTTTCGAGAACTGCAACATCGACGGTAGGATCCTTTAGCACTAGTTGTGCCGACACAGGCCCCGTATTATCACCGTGCAGGATCTTTTGATTTTGAATATAGGTTCCGTCAGTCGTCGTAAATCCGACGGTGCGCCCGCTTCCCTTTAAGATGTGGGCGATAAGTCGGGTCGTCGTCGTCTTGCCGTTGGTTCCGGTGATGGCAATTATCGGGACACGCGTGGGTGTTCCGGGCGGGAAAAGCATCTCCATGACATGTTCCGCAACGTTTCTGCCGATACCCTGAGACGGCGAAAGATGCATCCGAAATCCGGGCGCGGCATTTACTTCAATTATTCCACCGCCGATCTCATGCAGTGGCTCGGAAACATTCGTGGCAATAATATCGACACCCGCAACATCGAGCCCGATGATCTTTGCAATTCTTTCAAACAAAAATACGTTTTCGGGATGAACCTCATCCGTCCGGTCGATCGCCGTTCCTCCGGTTGAGATATTCGCGGTCGTTTTCAAATGCAGGATTTCATCTTTCGGCAAGACCGACTCAAGTGTATAGTCTTTTGCCCGAATGCAGCGCTGCGTTTGCCCGTCAATCTCGATCGTCGTCAAAACGTTTTCGTGTCCGTATCCGCGCCTCGGATCGGCATTGGTCTCATCGATCAATTTTTGAATCGTGCTTTTGCCATCGCCGACGATGTGAGCCGGTATGCGCTCGGCGACGGCGATCAATCGATTATTAACGACCAAAGCCCGAAAATCCGCGCCAATCAATTGTTTTTCGACGATCACCCAACGCGAATACTCTTTCGCCTTTTCAAATGCAGCGGTCGCATGTTCGAGATCGTCGATTCCGACAGTTGCTCCTTTGCCGTGATTGGCGTTGAGCGGTTTGATGACTACCGGAAATCCGACCGATTCGAGCGTGCTCTCAAGCTCGTCTTCTTCGAGAATTCGGTAGCCTTTCGGCACCGGCACGCCCATGTCGCCAAGCAGTTTTTTGGTCGCGTGTTTATTTCCGGCAATATCGACCGCGATCATATTAGTATTTGCCGTGATCGTCGCCTGAATTCGCTTTTGATGAACGCCGTAGCCGAGCTGCACAAGCGATTGATCGTTAAGCCGGATAAACGGAATATCACGTGCGACGGCTTCGTCAACGAGAGAGCCTGTGCTTGGACCGAAGCTCACTTCCTGCCGGATCTCCCGCATTTTCTGAACGTCCGCGGCAATGTTTTCCTTTATCTCACTGAGCGGTTTTCCCTCGGCCAGATCTAAAAACAGCCGAATCGCGGCCCGGGCCGCAAAACGCCCAACTTCTTCCTCCATATAACTGAAAACTACGTTATAAACGCCGCGTTCGCCTGTTTCGCGTGTTCGCCCGTAGCCGGTGTCCATTCCCGCCTGCGTCTGAAGTTCGAGAGCAAAATGCTCGATCGCGTGTCCGCCCCAAGTGCCTTCCTCCACGCGCTTTAAAAATCCGCCCGGCTCCTGATAGCTGCAGCCGTGCGTTTGAAGCGTCGGCAAAACCTCGATCATCCGCTCATAAAAGCCTTCGATCTTATCGGTCGGTTTATCCTCGTAATCCTCGATATCGAGCCGTACGATGATCAACTTTTTCCAGTAGCCGCTCCAATAGTTCGGCCCGCGGAGGGTTCTTATTTCTAGGATGTTCATGTGATTTTCGATTGTCGATTTGCGATTTGCGATCTACCTTCCTGCACGTGCCGATTTCTTCGAAGCAGCCATTATTGCAGTTATTTCGTTCGCTTCTTTTAACAGGCCAGTTACCATCCGCTCTTCCAATATTCCGCTTTCAATTATCAATTCCATCCACAAACAACTTTCATCAGCCTCTTCTTCGACAGTTTCAAGCTTTGCAATAAATTCTGCCTTCGATCTGCCGCGACAGGCCGCTCGATAATTAGCGGCGACCGAAGTGCCGGAGCGAATGAGTTGGTTTCCTATCGCTCTTGCAACCGTGTCCTGCGGAAGCGCACGTACCAGCCTTATAACCCTGAGAGCGAAAGCTTTCGTTCTTTGCTGAAGTTCTTTCTCGGTCATTTAAGGGCATCGCTGCGTCAAAAATCGCAAATCGCAAATCGACAATCGCAAATCATACAATATCCGGCAATAAAAACGCATTCGCAGGCGGTATAGGGCGACGCTCGAAATAGTCATAGACGAGGCCGTCCTGTAGTACATGGATCTGTATGCCAAACACGCTGAACGACTGAAAATCGTCGACTTCGGCAATCTCGTTATACGTGATCCTCGATCCGTCCACAATAGTGATCGAACCCGAACCGAAGACTTCGAGATTCCCTTCTTTATCCAAAATAATTGCGGTATTCTCGTCGATCCCGATCCCGAGATTATACGGATTGTAGGAAACGGCCGTTATAAGACGGCTGATTCGCCCGCGTTCGGTAAAATGCTGGTCAATAATTATATTTTTGAGAAAACCGAGACCGGGCGAAAGCCGCACGCTGTTTTTATGCGGATGCGACGAGGATTCTCCGCGAACGATCATTGAAGTGCTCATCCCGGCCGCACCGGCACTTGTACCGGCCAACACGAGATTCGTTTTCGTGACCATGTTTCCCAGTCGCGCCGCGAATTTTGTCCCGCCCAAAAGCGAAACCAGCCGCATCTGATCGCCGCCGGTGATAAAAACGCCCGTCACGCCGTCGAGCAGCGCATCGACGTCCGCATCGAAAACGTCCTGCCTCGAGGTAGCCCGCAGAACACGCGGATTGACAACGCCGAGGTTCCGGAAAGCCTGCGTATAAACGTCGGAGGCAAACTCGGGAAAATCCGAGGCCGCCGGAACTATCAAGACTTCAGCCTTTTCGTCGCCGGCGAGCGAGAGAAATTTTTTTAATATGCGCCGCTCATTGTATTTGTCTTCGGCCCCACCGATTACAAGAAGA
>Ga0136617_10001396_pt1 | contig 21388 bp, 18 predicted proteins | sample AntDrymUQ3222106_2_FD_129672 | JGI IMG/M metagenome (GOLD analysis project Ga0136617, IMG submission 129672) | Polar desert sand microbial communities from Dry Valleys, Antarctica - metaG UQ322 (21.06) | ecosystem: Environmental > Terrestrial > Soil > Desert | place: Antarctica: Dry Valley...
CTGCGCCGCGTCGTTCGCCTTCTCCACGACGTCCGCGGGAGCGTCGAGGACCGGGGACTGAGCCGCCGCGGCGGCAGGGGAGATCGCGGCCAGTGCAAGCACCGTCGCCAGCCACCACCAGACACGGGACCCATTCCGCATCAGGTCCAGCATGCGCGGCATGCCGGAAACTAGATCATCGCTTTACAGGACAACGAATCGGCTCGAGAGCCCGCAAGCGCTCACCCGGCGCGGGATCGCGACCTGTTTCGACGCTGACCAGTAGTGTCAGCTTCTGAACCGTCGACTCCCACGGTCGCCACCCACCGGGGCCGATCGAGGTGCGCTTCCAGTGCGGCCGCGACGTCCGGATCGAGCCGCTCCGGGACGTCCTGGTGCACGATCTCCAGCGCCCGCTCGCGCGGCATCCCGGTCCGGTAGGGGCGCTCGGCGGTGAGCGCCTCGTAGACGTCCGCGACGGCCAGGGCGCGCATCGGCTGGTCGAGCCGATCGGCGCCGAGCCGGCGCGGGTATCCGCGCCCGTCGAGGCGCTCGTGATGATTGGCGGCGAGCTCGGCGATGGAGGCGAAGCAGCGCGCGCGCTCGAGGATCTGCAGCGAGTAGACGGGGTGCGATCGGATCGCTGCGAACTCGTCGTCGGTGAGCTTGCCGGGCTTGTCCAGGATCCGGCTCGAGATGGCCAGCTTGCCGATGTCGTGCAGGAGCGCCGCGCGCCGCAGGCCGCGCAGTGTCGCCGGCCCGTATCCGAGCATCTCGCCGATGCCGACGGCGAGCTCCGAGACCCGCTCGGAGTGGCGCGCGGTGTACGGCGACTTGGCGTCGATCACCCGGGCGAACCCCTCGCAGATCGCGTCCAGGCGCTCCTCGTCGGCGGCCAGCACCAGCTCCTCCGGCTCCCACACGGTGACGTCGGGGGCCTCGAGCGAGCGCCAGAACGCCGCGTCGCGGCACACCACGGCGAAGGCGTCGACGATCACGGGATCGAACCACCGCGCGCGCCGGCGCAGGGCGACCTCGCGCGCGGCCCCGACGCCGCCCGCAGCGTGGAACACCTCGACGGTCTGGGCGAGACAGAGGATGCGCGCGAAGAGCGGGATCTCGGCCCCCTGCAGGCCGTCGGGATGGCCGCTGCCGTCCCAGTGCTCGTCGAGGCCGCGGATGGCCCCGGCGGTCGCCTCGGTGAGGAACAGCTTGCGCGCGATCTCGGCGCCGCGATCGCACCGCGTGGCCGCGAGCTCGCGCGCCACCTCCCCCGCCGCCTGCACCCGCTTGAGGGCGCCGACGCGGTCGCCCAGCTTCCCGCCGGCCCCCGCCTCGCGGGCCGCCCACGCCGCCGCGCGGCGCCGACTGGTCCAGTCCACCTGCTTGGCGGTGCGCTTGAGCTCCTGATCGTCGGCGCCGAACAGCGCGGCCATCCGCGAGGCGTTGACCGAGCAGCCCGCGTCCTTGAGGAGCAGCGCGTAGAAGAGGTCGGAGCGATCGGCGGCCGGCAGCTCGAGCTCCTCGGCGATGCGCATGCCGATCATGCACGAGCGCAGCGCATGCCCAGGCGGCTGGCCCTCGGTCAGGTCGAGGGCGAACGAGAGCGCGCCGATGACGCCGGAGAGGGCGAAGGCCTCCATCGCCCCGGCATCGGCCGCTGCGCGACTCGATTGAGCGCCGCTGGCCGGATGGGCCGTAGGCCCACTACGTGATCGGGTGCTCGATCGCGCCGAGCCCCTCGATCTCGCAGCGCACCACGTCGCCCGGCGCCAGGAAGCGCGGCGGGTCCATGGCCTGCCCGACGCCGCTGGGCGTGCCGGTGAGGATCACGTCGCCGGGCTCCAGCGTGATCACCTCGCCGATGAAGGCGACCAGCTCCGCGGGGCCGAAGATCAGGTCGGAGGTGCGCGAGTCCTGCCGCAGCTGGTCGTTCACATGGCAGGTGATCCGTAGGTTCTCCGGCTCGGGCACCGCGTCGGCGGTCGTGATCCACGGCCCCCAGGGGCAGAACGCGTCGCCGCCTTTGGCGCGCGTCCACTGCGGCTCGGTGTTCTGGAGGTCGCGCGCAGAGATGTCGTCGGCCACGGCGTAGCCGGCGATGCGGCCGCCTGCGCCCATGACCAGAGCGAGCTCCACCTCGTAGTCGAGCCGCTCGACGACGGCCGGCTTCGGCACCGGCCCGGCCGGGCCGACGCTCGAGGAGGGCAGCTTCATGAACACGATCGGGCGCTCGGGCAGCTCCTTGCCGCTCTCGCGCGCGTGCTCCGCGTAGTTGAGGCCGATGCCGAAGATGGCCCGCGGGCGCGGGACGGGCGCGAGCAGCGTGACGGCGTCGAGCGGATGGCGCGCGCCGTCGGCAGGGGCCGGATCGCCCTCGGCCAGCCGGTCGCGGACCGATCCGGAGGCGAAGGCGACGACCTCGCCGTCGCGGACCTCGCCCGCCACGGGATGCTCGGAATCGGGCGGAAGGTATGTGGCAAGCCGCATGTGGACGAATGTTCCCACGTCCGGGGCTTCGCTACCCGCCCGCCGTGGACGATGATCAAGGGCAATGGACGTCGGAGCGATCAAGGCGGCGGCGGCCGCGTCGGCGGCCTCCTACCGGTCGTTCGCCGACGCCACGCGCTCCGTGCTCGACCTGCTCGAGCGCGTGCTGCCCGACTGCGCGCTGTACCTCTCGCACCTGGATCGCGCCCACGCGGTGCACCGGATCGTGGACACGCGTGGGGGCGCGGAGCTGGGCTTGCGCTCCAACTTCGCCACGCCGCTGCGCGAGTCCTATGACCTCCCGATGGCCGAGGACCGGGCGCCGCGGCTGGCCAACGACGCGGCATCCGAGCCAGGCTACGCCGAGGTCGGGACGCTGCCCCGCGCGGGCGCCTACCTGGGCGTGCCGCTCGAGCTCTCCGACGGGGCGCGCGTCGGCGCGCTCGCCGCGCTCTCGGTGCAGCCTGGCCGCTTCCGTGCCGACGACGAGCAGCTCTTCACCATGCTCGCCCGCGTGCTCGCATACGAGCTCGAGCGCGAGTCCAACGAGCGCGACTTGCGGCGCATGAACGACTCCCTGCGCGACCACGCGCGGGGCATGGGCGCGGTCGGCCGCGTCGTCCGCTCGCTGTCGGGCGGAGGCGACGCCCGCCAGGCCGTGTGCCGCGCCGCCTGCGAGCTGGCCTTCGCCCCCGTCGCCTTCCTGCTGGAGCCGTCCGGTCGCGAGTTCGTCTCCACCGCCATGAGCGGCGTGAACATGCCGCAGGTCACCATCCTCCCCCGCGGCGAGACCACGGGCCGCGCCTTCACCGCGCGCGAGAGCTACTTCGTGGCCGACGCCCGCCGTCACCCAGCGCTGGCCCAGCCGCTGGTCGAGGCCACCCAGGCGCGTTCGGCCCTGTTCGAGCCGGTGCTGCGCGACGGCCAGGTGGCCGGGGTGCTGATCGTGATCTGGCAGACGCCCAGCGACGCGCCGCCCGACGGCACGGCGGGGATGCTGCGGCTGCTCGCCGGCCAGGCCGCAGTGGCGATCGAGCACGCGGGCCTGCGCGCGCGGATGGAGTCGCTGGCCCTGACCGACGAGCTGACCGGCCTCGCCGCCCGGCGCGTGTTCGCCGACGAGCTGCCGCGCGAGCTGGCCCGGGCCCGGCGCAGCGAGGACCCCGTGTCGGTCGCGGTGCTCGACCTCGACCACCTCGGCGCCTTCAACCTGCTGCGGGGCGAGGCCGAGGGCGACCGGCTGATCAAGGAGACCGCCGCGCTGTGGCGCAACGAGCTGCGCGAGGTCGACACGCTGGCGCGGCTGGAGGGCGGCTCCTTCGCGGTCATCCTGCCGAGCTGCGGGCTAGGTGAGGCGATCGACGTGGTCGACCGCCTGCGCGGCGCCACGCCGCGCGCGCAGACCGCATCGGCGGGCGTCGGGCGCTGGGACGGCGAGGAGCCGGCCGAGCTGCTGCAGCTGCGCTGCGAGGGGGCGGTCACGGCCGCCAAGCAGGCGGGGCGCAACCTCACCGTCGCCGCGGACTAGACCCGAGACCGGCTCAGGCGAGCTTGCGCAGGGCGGCGCGGATCTCGCGGTCGCGGCGATCTGACGCCTCGTCGGTCCAGTGCCAGCGCACCCCGGCGTCGATCTCGAAGCGATCCTGACCGTGATCCTGGAGGCGCTCGACGTCGAGCCGCACCGCGCTGACGCGGTCGGAGATCGCCATCGGGTCCTGCACGACGGTCGCGCGCGCGTGCGCGGTGACCGCCACGTCCCCGGCGGCCATGAGGGTCAGGGCGCAGCGCGGGTCCTCGCGCAGCCGGGCCAGCGACTCGCGCCGGCCGGCCAGGGCGATCAGCACCGTGCGGGGCCCGACGCGGACGCCGGTGGAGACCGGGATGGCGTGCGGGGCGCCCGCGCCGGTGGAGAGGATGGCGACGGTGCCGTCCTCCCAGTCGGGCAGCTCGTCGGGATCGGGGCGCGGCACCGGGCGGGCCTACCCGCGCGGAGCCGCCGTCCAACCGGCCGCGAAGCCGCGCGTGGGGCTGCGTCCGGCCGCCTCAGCGGCGGCGCGCCAGCTCGCGCTCGAGCAGCCGGTTGCCGCGCTCCAGCTGCGGCTCGGAGGCGCGGGTCACGGACGCCGCGCCGGTCTCGCGGTTCAGGCGCGCGTGGAGCGCCCGGTGCGGCTCGCCGGTCAGGCGGGAGAGTGCGGCGACCAGCGCGCCGCGCTCGCCGCGCAGCCGCTCGCGGCGCTGCGAGGCGCTCTCCGGCTCGGGGGCGAGCGTCGTGGTGGAGGCGGCGGTGAACGCGGCGAGCGCCGGCGAGGGCGGGGGGTCGGCCGCGAACAGCGCCATCGTCTCGCCCGGCTGCGTGGTGAGCAGCATCTCCGCCTGGCCGTGCGCCTGGGAGGAGAGCGCGCGGAAGCCCTCCCCCGGCTCGGAGTGCCGCCGTTCGGGCACCTCGTCGAGCGGCTCGCCGGCAGGCTCGAGGCTGATGGCGTGGCGGCGCTCCTCCTCGACCTGCGCGGCGAGGCGCTTGAGCGTCGGATCGGCCGGGAGGAAGACGTGGCTCATCTGCTCGCGCGGCGCGGCCGTGCGGCGGATGAAGCGGCCCACCACCTGGCGGAAGAACAGCTCGGTGCGGGCGCCGGTGGCGTAGACGCCGACGCGCAGGCGCGGCACGTCGACGCCCTCGGAGACCATCAGCACCGCGACCATCCAGCTGTCGGCGCCCGCGGCGAAGCGCGCGATCCGCGCCGAGGCGTCGGGCGCGTCGCTGGTCACCACGGCGGGACGCTCGCCGGCGATCCGCTCCAGGCGCGCCGCGAGCGCCTCGGCGTGCTCCTTGTCGGCGGCGATGACCAGCCCGCCCGCCTCGGGGTGCGCGCCAGCCCGGAGCCGCTCCAGCCGCCGCACCGCCTCCTGCAGCACGTGCGCCATCCAGTCGCCGTCGGGCTCGAGCGCCGTACGCAGCCTCCGCGCAGCCTCCGCGCCGGGCAGCCCGATGCCGAAGTCGGCGCGGCGCCGGCGCCCATCGGACACCCACTCCATCTCGCCGTCGGTCAGGTGGAAGGTGACCGGCCGGCAGACGCCGTCGAGCAGTGCGTCGGTGTAGCCGTAGGCGTAGTCGGGCGCGGAGACGCCGTCGGCGTCGTATTCGACCCACGGGATCGCCGCGTCGTCGGTGCGGAACGGCGTGCCGGAGAGCAGCAGCCGGAAGCGGGCCGCCGCGAAGGCGTCCACCGTGGCCCGGCCCCAGGCCGCCGACTCGCCCATGTGGTGCGGCTCGTCGGCGATGACCAGCGTGGGCACGGCCGCGCAGCGCCGGCGGTGCACCGCAGGCCCGGCGGCGACGCTCTGGTAGGTGACGGCGACGCCGTGGCGATCACGCGGCTCGGGGCCGTCGGCGTTGGGGCGGTTGGGCTCCAGATCGAGGCCGTAGCGCGCGGCGTCGAGCGCCCACTGGCGCGCGATGTGGGTGGTCGGCGCGATCACCGCCACGCGCGCCACGCGGCCCTCGGACAGCATCCGGTGCGCGACGTGCAGGCCGAACGTCGTCTTCCCCGCCGCGGGCGTCGCCGACGCCAGGAACGAGGCGCCGGGATGCGCGAAGACGGCGGCGGCCGCGGCCTGCTGCCAAGCGCGCAGCGGCCGGCCGGAGGGCCAGGCGGGGAGGGAGCGGGACGGCATCGGGGCGCCGCAGGCTAGCCGCGGGTCCCGACGTAACGACGAACCCATAAACCTAAAGGGGTCTGACCCCTTTAAGGGTTCAGCCCGCGACCGTGACCTCAGTCTCCATGCCCGCCGCCGCGTGGAACGGCAGCGAGCAGAAGATCCGGTAGGTGCCCGGCGCAAAGGCGAAGGACTGCGTCGCCACGTCGCCCTGGTCGATCGGCTCGAAGCCGAAGTCCCAGCCGGTCCCGGCGCCGCGCTTGAAGCGCAGGTCGTGGGGGTCCTCCGCCGTGCGGTTGTTGAACTCGACCGTCACCGCGCCCGCGGCGACGGCGGTCCGCGACGGCGTGAGGCGCCACGGCGCCGCTCCGTCCTTGGTGGCCACGGCGAGGAAGCGCCGGTTCTCGGGCGCCGCGGGAGGCGGTGGCGGGGGCGGCGGCGGCGCCGCACCGCCGCCCCCGCCGCCGTCCGAGCCACCGGAGGCAGGCGCCGCCGGGGAGCCAGCGCCCACCCCGGGCGCCGCGCGGCGCGGCAGCCCCGCGTGACGCCACTGGGGCGCGTCGCCCCCCGCGGGGGGCAGCACGGCCGCCCGGCAGGCCTTGCGCTTGGCGCACGCTGCCGGCTTGCGCTTGGCCACCGCCGCGCCCGCGACACCGCCTCCCAGCGCGGCCAGCGCGAGCACGACCAGCGCCAGGCACAGCGGGCGGCTCATCGGATCAGCTCCGGGGCGGTGAAGCTGCCGAGGCCGGGCAGCACGTCGGTCGCGCTGCCCCCCAGCCAGTCCTCGATCAGGCCTTTGTAGACGGCGCGGAAGTCGACCGTGGAGCGCAGGTTGGCCTGCCCGTCGAGCGTCGCCAGCCCTGGGAACTCGCCGACCATCTCGCCGCGCGCCCGCGCGCCCATCAGGAAGGAGACGCCGCCCGCCCCGTGGTCGGTGCCCGTGCCGTTCTCCTGCGGGCGCCGCCCGAACTCGCTCCACACGTGCACGAGCACGCGCTCGGCCAGGCCCGGGGTCTGCTCCAGGTCGGCCTGGAAGGCGGCCAGGGAGCGCGAGAGCTGGTCGAGGTTGGTCGCCAGCGCCGTGACCTGGTTGTCGTGCGTGACGTAGCCGCCGCCGGCGTCCAGCGCCACGCAGCGGATCGGCAGGCCGCGCCGCAGCAGCTCGGCCAGCGACTGCAGCTTGCGCGGGAAGCTCGCGCTGTTCGACGGGTAGGGCACGGCGGTCTGCCAGGGCGCGTTGGTGCCCACCAGCGTGCCGAGCTGGCCCTGGATCCCGACCACCTGGGCCGACGCCGTGCGTGCGCCGGCCAGCGAGGCGTCGCCCGTCTCCAGCCGGCCCAACCGGCCGAAGTGCTCGTTGGTGCGGGTGCGCAAGCCGGCGTCCCACACGTCGCGCGGGGTGAGTGAGTAGCGCTCGGGCTGCGCGACGGCCGCGGTGGGCACCGAGTGCGCGGCCAGCGACGGGGCCAGGCTGGAGTCCAGCGAGAGCCCCTGCAGCGGGTTGGTGGCGCTGCCGTAGCGGTCCAGCCAGCGCCCCATCCAGCCGACCTGGCCCTGGGGGTCCAGCGCGCCGACCTCCCAGAAGTGGCGCGAGGTGAAGTGCGACTGGTTGGGCGAGGCGTAGCCGATCGCCGGGATCACCGTGAGCTTGCCCGCTGCGTGCAGGTCGCGCAGCGCCAGGGCGCTCGGGTGCCACTGCAGGTCGGGGTCCTCTGAGAACGCGTGAGCGGGGTTCGGGGCGACGGCCAGCGCCGGGCGTAGCGCGGCATAGCGCGGGTCGCCCACCGGCGCGAGGATCGAGAGCGAGTCGGCCCCGCCGGAGAGGAAGACGGAGACCAGCACGGTGTCGGGTCCGGCGCCCATCGCCTCCTCGATGCCGGCGTCGAACGCCTGCGGGGCCAGCGCGCCGCCGCCGAACACGGCCAGGGCCAGCCCGCCGCTGCGGGCCAGGAACGCGCGCCGCGACAGCCCGGTGCCGGCCGGCAGCGGCATGCCGGGCTCGATCGCCCGGAGTCCTGCGCCGGGCTCGGCGGCCCGGGCGGCGGCGGCGCGGAGCACGGCGGCGCGCGTGTAGTCCTTGCAGTGGCAGGCGTCCATGGCGCGCTCCTCAGCAGGTCTGGTAGTCGGGGCAGGCGGCCACGAGCTGGCGCAGCGCGTTCTGGCGCTGGGCGCGAAGCGCGGCGCTCGGATTCGCGGGCTCGGAGCCGAACGCCTCCAGCTGCGCGACGGTCTCCGCGGTCAGGTCGGGGTCGCCCCAGAAGCGCCGCGCGCTCGCGACCGCCTGCGTGGCGGTCTCGGCCGGGTAGGCGTTCCACTGGCCGCTGGGGATGGTCTGGCCCTGGAGCACGCCGGAGACCACGTCCCAGCGGGCGCGGACCGTGTTGGTGTCCAGCCAGCGCCGGTCGTTCCAGCCCGACACGTCGGGCGGGTGGTAGGGCAGCTGGCCCGCGGCCGCAGTCAGCCACCACCAGCGCTCGTCGTCGATCGGGCGCTCGCGGGCCCGCAGCATCCCGGCGCAGTGCACGATCGGCGGCTTGACCATGCGCGGCCCCTCGTAGAGCTCGGGCGCACACAGGATCGCCTCCAGCACGGGGCGGATCGCGTGACCGCTCGACACGTAGAGCTGCTCGAGCGCCGCCGCAGTCTGCGCGTCCGGCGCCACCGGGATGAAGTAGCTCCAGAGCTTGCCCACGAAGAACGACGCGTGCAGCGGGTGCTCCACCACCATCCGGCAGGCGTCCTCCCAGCGCCACGGGCCGCGCCGGCCGAAGACCGTCTTCTGGCCGGAATCCCAGCGGCCCGTCTCCCAGCGGAAGTTGACCCAGCCGTTCGAGTACGTCGCCATCCAGCCCGACAGCGCCCGGGCCAGTTCGCGCACGTCGGTCTCCGTGTACGCCCCACGGTCGGCGCCGAGGCAGAACAGCTCCATCAGCTCGCGCGCGTAGTTCTCGTTGATCGCGTTGCGTCGGTTGGAGATCCCGTTGAGGAACAGGAGCATGGCCGGGTCGGCGGTGACCGCCCGCACCATGTCGGAGAAGCGCCCGAGCCCGTGGGCGCGAAAGAGGTTGGTCTGGTCGAGCATGAAGCGGTTGGAGCCGACCGCGTCGTTGTTGACCGCCCACCAGTCGTGGAAGACCAGCGCGAGCCGCTCGACGAGCTGGTGGCGCGAGCGCACCATCCGGTCCAGCCAGTAGAGGAAGGCGCCGTAGTAGGCGTCGGTGTTCAGCGGCTGACCGTCGTTGGTCGGCGCGGGCCCGTCGAGCTCCGCCTGCCCGGTGGGACGCGTGAGCGACAGCACGGCGGCTTCGAGGTCCCCGGCCGCGAGCGCCTCGGCCTGGCCGGGCCGGGGGCCGAAGCCCGCCCGCCAGAGCAGCCGCTCGGCCTGGCGCGGTCCGAACGTGCCGGCGTAGACGCCGATCGGCGACTGGATGACCTGCAGGCGGGGCGGCGCCGGCGGCGGCGCGACCGGCGGCGTGCCGCTGCCGCCGCCCGGGACCGCGGCGGGCGGGAGCGTGCGGCTCGGCACCGGCGACAGCGGCGGCTTGGGCTTCCGCCTGGCCTTCGGGCGGCACTTGCGGACCTTGACCGTCTTGCGCCGGCCGGCCACCAGCTTCGTCTTCCGCACGGTCCGGCAGACCTGCGCCGGTGCCGGCCTGCGCTTGCGCTTGCGCTTCTTCTTCTTCGCCTTGGGGGTGATCGCCATCTGCCCGTGGACATCGGCGTTCCCGGTCGCGCGGTGCACCCGCGGGGTCCGTGCGCGGACGAACGATCGGCGACGATAGCGTGGCGGGCGTGGAGACGCTGGGTGCCGACGCCGTGGTGGCACCGCCGCCGTCCTGGCGCGGGCGGCTGGCCCGGCGGCGCGCGGCGGCCCGGCGCCGGATCGTGCTGGGACCCGGCGTGCGGCTGGGCCGCGGCGTGCGACTGGAGGCGGCGGCGGGCGCGCGCCTGGTGCTCGAGGCCGGGGTGGCGGTGGGCGACGGCGCCCGCCTGGAGGCGCGCGGCGGCGTGCTGCTCGTGGGCGACGGCAGCGTGCTGGGCGCCCGCTGCTCGCTCGCGGGCGCCGTGCAGGTCGGCGCCGGGTGCGTGGTCGGCGACTGGGCGCGCGCCGAGGGCGACGCCGTTCTCGGCGAGCGCGCGCGGCTCGCTGCCCACGCCGTCGCGCTGGCCGGCGCGCGCGTGGCGCCCGGCACGGTGGTGGCCTCCTACGCCGTGGTCGACGGGCCCGTGCGCGCGCGGCACACCCGGGCGTAGCCCGCGGCGAGCTGGCGCGCGGCGTCGGCCCAGTCGAACTGCAGGACGTGCTCGCGCGCCTGGGCCACCAGGCGGTCGCGCAGCGCGTCGTCGGACAGGAGCCGCTCGGCCATGGCGGCCAGCGAGCCGGCGTCGCGGGCGCGGAACCGCAGCCCCACGCGCTCGTCGGCCGGGACCACCTCGCGCAGGCCGCCGGTGTCGGCCACGATGGTCGGGCAGCCCGAGGCCATCGCCTCCAGCGCCACCAGCCCGAACGGCTCGTAGAGCGACGGGACGACGCACAGGTCGGCGATCCGGTAGAGCGAGTGCAGTCCCTCGTCGCCGACCCACCCGAGGAACGTGCCGTGCTCCATCAGCCCGAGCCGCTCGGCCTGGGCGCGCAGCTCGGCCTCGGCCATGCCCGAGCCGGCCACCACGAAGCGCACGCCGCCGACCCGCTCGATCAGGCGCGGCAGCGCGTCCAGGGCCAGGTGGAAGCCCTTCTCGTACACCAGGCGGCCGACCAGCAGCACCAGCCGCTCCTCCGGCGCGGCCAGGCTCCCCCGCAGCCGCGGCAGGTCGGCGACCGGCTGGAGGTCGCTGGGATCGATGCCGTTGGGGATCACGCCGATGGCGCCGGCCGGGACGCCGAAGGCGCCGGCGATGTGCTCGCGCATGTACGCGGAGCAGCAGATCACGGCGTCGGCCGCGCGGACCATCTCCCGCTCGACGGCGTGGATGCGCGACTGCGGCGGCGGCCCGACCCGGCCGCCGTGGCGGCCGGACTCGGTGGCGTGCACGGTCACCAGCCACGGCACGCCTGCGTCGCGGGCGAGCTCGCGGGCGGCGTCGGCCACGAGCCAGTCGTGCGAGTGGACGAGGTCGAAGCCGCCGCCCAAGTCCGTGCCGGCGGCGTGCAGGTCGCGGTTCATCTGCTCCACCCACGCGATGAACGCCTCGGTGTCGTGACGCGGGAAGTCGGGTTCGGCAACGCGATGCACCGTCACGCCGTGGGGCTCGCCGCCGCGCGCGCCGCGCGTGAGCACTCCGACGTCGAGCCCGTCGCGCGCCAGCTGCTCGGCCAGCTTGCCGACGTGCCGGCCGAGCCCCCCCTCCACCACGGGCGGGTACTCCCAGCTGACCATCAGGACGCGCACGGCGGCCGAGTGTAGGGTCCCGCGGATGGCGGAGGAGCAGGCGGAGACGCGCCGGGTGATCGTGACCGGTGCGGCGAGCGGCATCGGCCGCGCCGTCGCCGAGGCGCTGGCCGCGGACGGCGCCCGCGTGCTCGCCGTCGACCTCGAGCCGGACGCGGACGGGCCCGGCGAGCCGTTCGCGGCCGACCTCACCACGCGCGACGGCAACCGCGCCGCCGTCGAGCGCGCGGTCGCCTCCTTCGGCGGGCTCGACACGGTCGTGGCGAACGCCGGCTTCCAGCACGTCGCGCCGATCGCGCGCTTCGACGAGGATCGCTGGGACGCGCTGCTGGCCATCCTCCTCACCAGCCCATTCCTGCTCGCCCGCTACGGCTGGGAGGCGCTGGCGGGCAGCGGCCGCGGGCGCTTCGTCGGCATCGCCTCCGCCCACGGGCTCGTCGCCTCGCCCTTCAAGGCCGGCTACGTCTCGGCCAAGCACGGCCTGCTGGGACTGGTCAAGACGCTGGCGCTGGAGGGCGCCGAGCACGGCCTGTGCGCCACCGCGATCTGCCCCGGCTTCGTGCGCACGCCGCTGGTGGAGAAGCAGATCGCGAGCCAGGCCGAGGCGCACGGGATGCCCGAGGAGGACGTGCTCGAGCAGGTCATCCTCGCCCCGCACGTGCTCAAGCGCCTGATCGAGCCCGAGGAGGTCGCTGCCGCGGTGCGGTTCCTGCTGGGCCCCGCGGGCGGCGCCTTCACCGGCGCGCCGTTCGTGATGGACGCCGGCTGGACCGCGCGCTGACGCCTCGTCAGCGGGTCTTCTCGTGACGTTGCACCCGAAAGACCGGCCGCACCAGCTCAGCGCCGCTCGACCGCGACCCGCAGCCCGAACGCGATGAGCACCGCGCCGGTGGTCCGCTCCAGCCAGGCCTTGGTGTGCGGCGCGCTGAGCGCTCCTCGCGCGCGGTGGACCAGACGGGCGAACAGCGAGAGCCAGATCAGCCCGACGATCACGTGGATCCCGGCCAAGCTCAGCGTCTGGGGCAGGATCGCGGCGTCGCGGTCGACGAACTGGGGCAGGAAGGTGAGGAAGAAGAGTGCCGGCTTGGGGTTCAGGACGGTGCTGATGAGCCCCTGCAGGAAGGCGCGGCCCGTCGCGCCGCCGGTGTCCGCGGGCGCCGGCGCGTCGCTCGGCGGCCGCCGGGAGGCCCGCAGCGCCTGGACGCCGGGGTAGACGAGGTAGGCGGCGCCGGCCACCTTGACGACGGTGTAGGCGGTCGCCGAGGCCACCAGCAGCGCCGACAGCCCGGCGGCGAGCGCGGCGCCGTGGACGAGCAGCCCGGTGAGGTTCCCGAAGATCGTCTTCTGGGCGAGCGCGGGCCCGCCCACCATGACCTGCCGGGTGACGAGCGCCATGTCGGCGCCCGGGATCACCGTCACGAGGACCGACGCGAGGAGGAAGGGGAGGAGGAGATCGAGCGGCAGGATCACGGCTCGATCGTCTCACAGGGCGGAGAAGAAGGCGCGCAGGTCGGCGGCGAGGTCGGCCGGGGCCTCGAGGCCCGGGAAGTGCCCGCCGCGCGGCAGCTCGCTCCAGTGCACGATGTTCTCCGTCTGCTCGGCCAGGCGGCGGACCGGGACCGCGATGTTGCGCGGCAGCACCGCCATGCCGGTGGGGACGACGCCCATGCGCTCGTCCTGGCCCCAGCTCTCGGCGCCCTCGCGGTAGATCCGCGACGAGGAGGCGGCCGTGCCGGTGAGCCAGTAGAGCATCACGTTGGTGAGCAGGGCGTCGCGGTCGACCGCGTCCTCGGGCGCGTCGGAGGAGTCGGTCCAGTCCTTGAAGCGCTCGGCGATCCACGCGAGCTGGCCGACGGGGGAGTCGGTGAGCGCGAAGGCGAGCGTCTGCGGGCGCTGGGACTGCACCCACATGCAGCCCGAGAGCTGGTAGTCGTAGCGCTGCCCGGCCTCGACGCTGGCCGCCTCGCGCGGGTCCGACATGTCGGCGGTCTCCTGCGTGGCGCTGGCCGACAGCACCTCGGTGACGTGGATGCCGACCACCCGATCGGGCGCGAGCAGCCCCAGCTCACGGGCCACCGACGCCCCGAAGTCACCGCCGTGGGCACCGTAGCGTTCGCGTACCAGAACAGAATATTCCGTTCAAGCGCTAGACTGCCCGTATGAGAACGGACGAGCCTGCACCGCTCAGCGGCCGCCGCGCCCAGGCGGCCCGCAACGACGGGCTGATCCTCGACGCCGCGCGCGCGGTGTTCGTGGCGGATCCGAGCGCCTCGATCGCGGCCGTCGCCGAGCGCGCCGGCGTCGGGATGAGCGCGCTCTACCGCCGTTTCGGCTCCAAGCAGGAGCTGCTGGCGCAGCTCAGCGCCGACGGCCTGGAGCAGTACATCGCCGCCGTGGAAGCCGCGCTGGCCGACGACGAGGATCCGTGGCGCGCGTTCGTGGGCTTCATGCAGGCGGTCACCGAGGCCGACACGCACTCCCTCACCCAGCGCCTGGCCGGGACCTTCACGCCGACCGAGGCGTTGAACGCCGACGCCGAGCGGTCGCACGAGCTCCTCGTCCGCCTGTTCGAGCGCGTCCAGGCGGCGGGCGCGATCCGCCCCGACCTGGTGGCCGACGACCTCGCCTTCCTGTTCGAGCAGCTCGCCGCCGTCCGCGTGCGCGACCCACAGCGCCGGCGCGAGCTGCGCCTGCGCTACCTGGCCCTGCAGCTGGAGGCGCTGCACGGGCCGGCGGCCGGCACCCTGCCCGGCCCGGCGCCCACGTGGGGCGAGGTCGCCGAGCGCTGGGACGCCTGAGCGGCGTGGAGCCCGTCGCGATCGTGCGCCGGCGGCTCGCCGCCCAGCGCCTGACCGGGGAGCCGTTCGCCACGCCGGCCGAAGCGGTGCGCTGGCTCGGGGCCGTGCAGGCCCAGGAGTTCGCCGAGGCGAAGTGGTCGGTCGCACTGCGCACGCGCGCGTGCACCGACGCGGACGTCGAGACGGCCTTCGCGCGCGGGGAGATCCTGCGCACCCACCTCCTGCGCCCCACGTGGCACTTCGTCGCGCCCGCCGACCTGCGCTGGATGCTCGCCCTCACCGCGCCCCGGGTGCACGGCGCGAACCGCTACATGTACCGCAAGCTCGGGCTCGGCGAGGACGAGCTGGCGCGCAGCCTCGAGCTGGTGGCCGAAGCACTGGCGCCGGGCGAGCCGCGCACGCGCGCCGAGCTGGCCGGTGCCCTGCGTGCCGCCGGGCTCGAGGCCGAGGGAATGCGCCTGGGCTATCTCCTGATGCACGCCGAGCTCGAGGCGCTGATCGTCAGCGGCCCTCGCCGCGGGCGCCAGCACACCTACGTGCTGCTGGAGCAGCGCTGCCCGGAGGCGGCGCCGCTGCCGCGCGAGGAGGCGCTGGCCGCGCTCGCGCGCCGCTTCTTCACCAGCCGCGGGCCGGCGACGGTGCACGACTTCGCCACGTGGTCGGGGCTGACGGTCACCGACGCGCGGGCGGGCGTCGCGCTGGCCGGCGACGCGCTGGCGCGCGAGACGGAGTGGATCTCCGCGCCGGACGGCGGCGACGACCCGGCGGGGGGCGCGTTCCTGATCCCGATGTACGACGAGCTGATCATGGGCTACAAGGACCTGAAGGTCGTGCTGGCCGCCCCGCCGCCGCGGGCCGGGCTGCTCGAGCGGGCGATCGTGATCGACGGCCTGACCGTCGGTAGCTGGCGGCGCACGCTGAGCGCGCGCGAGGTCCGCGTCGAGGCGACCGTCTTCCGCCCGCTCGAGCCGGACGAGTCGGCCGCGCTGGAGGCCGCCGTGCAGCGCTTCGGCCGCTGCCTCGGCCGCGCGGCTCAGCTGCGCTCGAGCACGTGAATCGAGGCCCCGGGCAGGTGCTCGGGGTCGAACACCGGCACCCAGTCGCCCGCCGGCAGCGCCAGCAGGTCGAGGTCCAGGCCGCCCTCGCGGATCGGCATGGCGACCACGACGGCTTCGCCCCGGGCGAAGGCGCAGGCGTCGGGGCCGGCGTCCAGCGGCGTGTAGCTCCCTTCCGCGAAGGCCTCGGGGCGGCGGGCCCGCAGGTCCAGCAGGCGATGGATCAGGAACAGCTTGCGCGCGTCGCGGCTCATCGGCATCGCGCCCGCGTGCACCTCGTCGAGCAGGACCCGGCGGCGCGCCCAGTCGACCGGCCGGCGGTTGTCGGGATCGACGAGCGAGAGGTCGCAGAGCTCGTCGCCCTGGTAGACGTCGGGCAGCCCCGGCACGGTCAGCTTCAACGCGGTCTGGCGCAGGGCGTGCAGCTCCCCCACCACCGCGACGCGCTCGGCGAACGGGCCGAAGTCGGCGAGGAACGACGCGTGCTCGTAGAGCGCGCGGCAGTAGCCGAGCACGTTCGCCTCCCACGCGGCGCCAGGCCTGATCCAGTTCGTGTTGCGCTTGCCCTCGCGCAGCGCCTTCTCCATGTAGGCGCATAGGCGCCCGGCATCGATCGGCCACGCCCCGACCAGCGTCTGGAAGATGGTCAGCTCCTCGATCGGGTCTGGCGCGCCGGCCGTGCGCAGCGGCGCGTTCAGCGCCCGCCAGCGCCCGACCTGGTCGACCCACGCCTCGGCCATGCCGGCCAGCGCGCCGATCCGGGCGCGCACGTCGCCCGCGCGCTTGGTGTCGTGGGTCTGGGTGATCAGCAGGTTGTGCGGGAAGCGCCGCGCCCGCTCGGCGTTGCCGGCGTGGAAGGCGTCCACGTCGAGGCTGAAGCGGCCGGGGTCGCCGCCGACGTCGTTGAGCGCCAGCAGGCGGACGTAGCGGTAGAAGGCGGTGTCCTCCACCCCCTTGGCCATGATCGGCGGCGTGGTCTGCTGGAAGCGCGTGACGAACGGGTCAGGCGCTTCTGTCAGCACGTCTTCGATGCCGGCCTCGCGCAGCACCGCGAGATCCTCCGGCGCGGGCTCGCCGGTGATGTAGGTGCGGTAGACGGGCAGCGCGGAGACCGCCGCGTCCAGCGCGCCCGCGCCCGGGTGCAGCCGGGCCAGCCAGTTGACGTCGTCGGCGAAGGTGGTGCGGGCCTGCTCGAGCTTGGCCTCGCGCGCCCACGCGTCGAACGGCCGCGCGTCGCCGGTCAGCTGGGCCCACAGATCGGTCAGCGGCGCCTTGCCCGTGGGGTCGACGAACAGCGCGGCGACGTCGTCGAGGAACTCGTAGCCGACCGTGCCCTCCACCGGCCAGTCGCGCAGCTTCTCGCCCGGATCGAGGATCTTCTCGATCCATACGTGCTCGGCGCCCCCCGCGCGCAGGCGCGCGAGGTACCCCGCGGGGTCGGCCAGGCCGTCGGGGTGGTCGACGCGCAGGCCGTCGACCAGGCCCTCGTCCACCAGGGCGAGCGCCAGCCGGTGGGTCTCGGCGAACACCTCGGGGTCCTCCTGGCGCACGCCGGCCAGGTGGTCGATGTCGAAGAAGCGCCGGTGCCGGCCCGTCTCCGGATCGAGGTCGAAGAACTGCGCGCGGCGGTCGGGATCGGCCCAGTAGGGGTTGGCGTCGTCGGTCGCCATGTGGTTGGGGACGATGTCGAGCACCAGGCCGAGGCCGGCGGCGCCGGCGGTCGCGGCCAGCGCGCGGAAGCCCTCCTGCCCGCCGAGTGCGTCCGACAGCCGTGTGGGGTCGACCACGTCGTAGCCGTGGGTGGAGCCGGCCCGGGCCTGGAAGGCGGGCGAGAGGTAGAGATGCGAGACGCCCAGCGCGGCCAGGTAGGGGACGAGCGCCTCGGCCTCGGCGAAGCCCAGCTCCGCGCCGAGCTGCAGCCGGTAGGTGGCACGGAACGCGGCCATGCCCTCAGTCCATGCGGCGCAGCAGCTTGAGCGAGCGCGAGGTCACGCCGAGCGTGTCGCCGACCGCGTAGGTGCGCGCACCGGCGCCCACGTCGGGGTCGTCGGTGGTCAGCACCAGCGACCAGCGGTCGCCGAAGCGGCGGCTGGGCAGCGCGAACTCGCAGTCCGACGCCGAGGCGTTGAACAGGAGCAGGAAGGAGTCGTCCTGGACCCGCTCGCCCTCCGGTCCCGGCGCGGTGATCCCCTCGCCGTTGAGGAACAGGCCGAGGCAGTGGGCGCCGGGGCCCCAGTCCTTGCCCGTCATCTTCAGCCCGTCGGGCCGGAACCACCAGGCGTCCGGGAGGTTGGAGCCGTCCGAGCTCGTGCCGGTTAGGAAGTCGCGCCGGTGGAACACCGGGTGGGCCCGGCGCAGCGCGATCAGCCGCTGGGTGAAGTCGAACTGGCGCTGCCCGCGCGCGTCCAGCTCCCAGTCGAACCACGAGATCTCGTTGTCCTGGCACCAGCCGTTGTTGTTGCCGCCCTGCGTGCGGGAGATCTCGTCGCCGCCCAGCAGCATCGGGGCGCCCTGGGAGAGCATCAGCGTGGTCAGGAAGTTGCGCTGCTGGCGCTCGCGCAGCGCGTTGACCTCCGGATCGTCGGTCTCTCCCTCCGTGCCGCAGTTCCACGAGCGATTGTCGTCGGTGCCGTCGCGATTGTTCTCGCGGTTGGCCTCGTTGTGCTTGCTGTTGTAGGTGACCATGTCGCGCAGCGTGAAGCCGTCGTGCGCGGTGATGAAGTTGACCGACGCGAACGGCCGGCGCCCGTCGTCCTGGTAGAGATCGCTGGAGCCGGTCAGGCGCCGCGCGAACTGGTCGCCGCCCGCCTCGCCGCGCCAGAAGTCGCGCACCACGTCGCGGTAGATCCCGTTCCACTCCGACCACAGCACGGGGAAGTTGCCGACCTGGTAGCCGCCGGGGCCGACGTCCCAGGGCTCGGCGATCAGCTTGACCTGGGACAGGATCGGGTCCTGGTGGATGACGTCGAAGAAGGCCGAGAGGCGGTCGACGTCGTAGAGCTCGCGCGCCAGCGCGGAGGCGAGGTCGAAGCGGAAGCCGTCGACATGGCATTCCGTCACCCAGTAGCGCAGCGAGTCCATGATCAGCCGCAGCACGCTGGGATGGACGACGTTGAGCGAGTTGCCCGTGCCGGTGAAGTCCATGTAGTGGCGCGCGTCCTCGGGCACCAGCCGGTAGTAGCTGGTGTTGTCGACGCCCTTGAACGAGAGCATCGGGCCCAGGTGGTTGCCTTCCGCGGTGTGGTTGTAGACCACGTCGAGGATCACCTCGATGCCGGCCCGATGCAGCGCCTTGACCATGCCCTTGAACTCGCGCACCTCCTGGCCGCGGATGCCGGTGGCCGAGTAGGCGGGGTGGGGCGCGAGGAAACCGATCGAGGAGTAGCCCCAGTAGTTGCGCAGCCCCTGCTCGTGCAGGAAGGACTCGTCGACGATGGCGTGCACCGGCAGCAGCTCCACCGCGGTGACCCCGAGCGACTTGAGGTGGACGATGGCGTCGTCGGAGGCCAGGCCGGCGTAGGTGCCGCGCAGCTCCTCGCGCACGCCGGGACGCAGCTTGGTGAAGCCCTTGACGTGGACCTCGTAGATCACGGTCTGGTTCCAGGGTGTGCGCAGCCGGCGGTCGCCCTCCCAGTCGAAGCGGGGGTCGATCACCACGCACTTGGGGATCGCGGCGGCGTCGTCCTCCTCGTCGAGCTCGAGGTCGGCGTCGGAATCGCCGGTGGGCACGTAGGGGTGCACGTTGCCGGCGTCCCAGTCGACCTTGCCCTCGATCGACTTCGCATAGGGGTCGAGCAGCAGCTTGTGCGGGTTGAAGCGGTGTCCGCGCTCGGGGTCGTAGCGTCCGTGGACGCGGAAGCCGTAGCGCTGGCCGGGGCTCACCAGCGGCAGGTAGCCGTGCCAGTTGAACGCGGTGCACTCGGTGAGCGGGACGCGCTCCTCGCGATCGGCCTCGTCGAACAGGCACAGCTCCACCGCGTCGGCGTGCTCGGAGAAGAGCGAGAAGTTGGTGCCGCCGCCGTCCCAGGTCGCACCGAGCGGGAAGGGGTCGCCGGGCCAGATCTCCCTCACTCAGAGCACCGCCCCGGCGAGCCGGTGCAGCGCCCCGGCGGCGACCGGGCCGGCGGTCAGCACGGGATCGCCGTCCAGCGGCCAGGGCTCCGCGGCGAAGTTGGCCAGGATGCGGCGCGCGCCGCGGCGGACGGTCAGGCGGCCGTCCTGCAGGCTCGCCTCGGCCTCGTGGCCGGCCAGCTCGCGGCGCAGCCGGAGCGCGTCGCGGTAGAGGCCGGCGAGGCCCGCCGGCTCGCCGGTGCGGGTCAGCTTGGAGCGCTCGAAGGTCGTCGGGTCCTGGGGATCGGGGATCTCCTCGCCGAACGAGGCGAAGGCGGCGAACTCGCGCCGGCGCCCGTCGCGGGTCGCCGTGGCGATCTCCGCGTCGATGTGGTCGGAGAAGAACCGGAACGGGCCGGACTCGCCGTACTCCTCGCCCTGGAAGAGCATCGGCGTGAACGGGGAGAGCAGCGTGAGCAGCGCCGCGAGCGGGCGCGCGGGCACCGGCAGGCGGTCGCCGAAGGCGCGGTTGCCGACCTGGTCGTGGTTGGTGGAGAAGACCACGAAGCGCTCGGGTGCGACGTCGTCAGCCGGCGCGCCGAAGCGGCGCCCGCGGAAGCTCGAGTACGCGCCGTCGTGCACGTGCGGGCGGTGCAGCGACTTGACCAGCGTCTCCCCGCCGGCGAACTCGGCGTACCAGCCCTCCTCCTCCCCGGTCAGGGCCACGCGCAAGGCGTGGTGGTAGTCGTCGGCCCAGGCGGCGTCGCAGCCCCAGCCGCCCTGCGCGGCCGGGCGCATGACCTTTGGGTCGTTCAGGCCGGACTCGGCGATCACGAGGGCACGGTCGTCGACGGCGTGCACGCGGCGCGCGATCGCGGCGACGATGTGCTCGGGGTTGGCGTCGTGCAGGGCATGGATGGCGTCGAGGCGCAGCCCGTCGAGGTGGAAGTCGCGGATCCACTGCTCGGCCGACTGCAGGATCCACTCCCGTACGGGGTCGGATTCGGCGTCGTCGAGGTTGACCGCCTTGCCCCAGGGCGTGGCGTACTTCTCGGTCAGGTACGGCCCGAACGCCTCCATCGCCTTGACGCCCGAGGCGCCGAGGTGGTTGTAGACGACGTCGAGCACCACCGCGAGGCCCTCGCCGTGAGCGGCGTCGACCAGCCGCTGCAGCCCGACCGGGCCGCCGTAGGAGGACTGGGCGGCCGACAGGTAGACGCCGTCGTAGCCCCAGCCGTGGCGGCCGGGGAACTCCGCGACCGGCATCAGCTCCAGCGTGCTGACGCCGAGCTGCTTGAGGCCGGGCAGGCGCTCGATGGCCGCCTCGAAGGTCCCCTCGGGCGTGAAGGTGCCGACGTGGAGCTCGTAGAGCACGGTGTCGGTGAGCTGTGGGGGTTCGAAGGCCGCGTCGGTCCAGCTGAAGGCGCGGGTGTCCAGCACCCGCGATGGGCCGCGCAGCCCCTCGGGCTGCCAGCGGCTGGCGGGGTCGGGCAGGCGCTCGCCGTCGACCACGTAGGCGTAGTCGGAGCCGGGGGTCGCGGGTGCCTCGACCTCGAAGACGCCGAAGCCGGCCTCGTGCAGGCGGGTCTGCGCGCCGCCGCGCTCCAGCGCGAGCTCGCGGGCGCGCGGGGCCCAGACGCGGAACCGCGTGTCGCCGCCGGGAACGGGGAAGGCGCCGAAGGGCGCCTCCCAGGGAAGAGCGGGGCTGTCGGACATCGGCCCGTGACCTTACCCCGGCCTGGGGCGCCTACACCTGCCGCGGAGCGGCTCATAAAGGGGTCAGACCCCTTTACGTTGGCGGCGCGACGCGCCGACCGCCCGCGGCTAAAGGGGTCAGACCCCTTTACGTTGGCGGCGCACCTTCGGACTCGTCATGGTGTTGTGAACGATCGTGCCCCGCCTCCCGCTGCTCGTCCTCACGCTCGTCCTCCTCGCCCTGCTGCCGGCCGCCGCGCCGGCCCAGGCGCCGCCC
>Ga0136617_10001397_pt1 | contig 21387 bp, 22 predicted proteins | sample AntDrymUQ3222106_2_FD_129672 | JGI IMG/M metagenome (GOLD analysis project Ga0136617, IMG submission 129672) | Polar desert sand microbial communities from Dry Valleys, Antarctica - metaG UQ322 (21.06) | ecosystem: Environmental > Terrestrial > Soil > Desert | place: Antarctica: Dry Valley...
ATCTCGCTCCGCGCCCCGCTGCGCTCGATGCTCACTCGACGGGCTGTTATCTCGCTCCGCGCCCCGCTGCGCTCGATGCTCACTCGACCGAGACGCAGCGGACCAGCGTGTCCTGCAGCCAGCCCAGCCAGTCGTAGACCACCAGGCTGTACGCCCGCGCGCTGTCGGGGTCGGCCTCCACCTCCTCGGCCAGATCCATCTCTTCGGACACCTCCAATTGCGTCCCAAGGGCGAGCCGGACGTCGTTGAGCGCCTTGAGCCACACGTCGACGACCTCGTCGTCGTCGAGGGTCACGGTGCCGCCGGCCGCCGGGAGCATCCCCAGCACAACCCGGGCGTTACGTACCTTCTCCCCGCGCAGCGACGACTCGGTCAGCCGCCGCAACTCCATGGCCGCTTCCGGATCCTCGCGGTAGCCGTCGGGCAGCAGCCGGGCGAGCACCGGATCCTCGGGCGCCGTCGGCTCGGCACCAAGCCCGAGGCCGCTGAACGGGTCCTCCTTCGCAGCCTCCGGGCCGCCGAGCAGTTCCACGACCTCACCGACCACCTGGCGCAGGACACCAGCCTCCGCTTCGGTGAAGCGGGCGATGGTCTTGCCTCCCCGGCGGCGGAACCGCGCGGTCACCTGTCCTGCTGCAGGGTCGCCCACAAGCCGGCGGCGTGCAGCCGGGCCACGTCATGCTCCATCTGCTCGCGCGCACCCGAGGACACGACGGCCCGGCCCTTGTGGTGCACGTCGAGCATGAGCTTCGTCGCCTTCTCCCGGCTGTACCCGAACAGCTGCTGAAACACCAGCGTGACGTACGACATCAGGTTGACCGGATCGTTCCACACGATGGTGATCCACTGCGGGTCACGATGCTCGACGGTCTCGGGCGTCTTGACGGGGTCGCGGACGGGCGCAGTCACCTGACCATGGTGGCAAATAGGGTGGGGGGTATGTCGAGCGCACTGCTCACTGACCGGTACGAACTGACGATGCTGCAGGCCACCCTGCGCGACGGCACGGCCGACCGGCGCTGTGTGTTTGAGGTGTTCACCCGGCGATTGCCCGAGGGGCGACGCTACGGCGTGCTCGCCGGCACGGGCCGGCTGCTCGACGAGATCGACGATTTCCGGTTCACCGACGACGAGCTGAGCTTTCTCGCCGACTCCGGGGTGGTCGACTCCGACACGTGTGAGTGGCTGGCCGGCTACCGCTTCGGCGGCGATGTCGAGGGCTATGCCGAGGGCGAGGTGTACTTCCCCGGCTCTCCGATCCTCACGATCACGGCCGGGTTTGCCGAGGCGGTAGTGCTGGAGACGCTGATCCTGTCGATCCTCAATTTCGACAGCGCCGTCGCGTCGGCGGCCGCGCGGATGGTCTGGGCGGCCGGCACCCGGCCGGTGATGGAGATGGGGTCGCGCCGCGCCCACGAGCGCGCTGCGCCGGCCGCCGCCCGAGCGGCCTACCTCGCCGGTTTTGCCGCCAGCTCGAACCTGGCCGCCGGTGCGCGGTTCGGTGTGCCGACCATGGGCACGAGCGCCCACTCCTTCACGCTGCTGCACGACACCGAGGCCGACGCTTTCCGTTCGCAGATCGATGCGCTCGGCACAGAGACCACCCTGCTCGTTGATACCTACGACATCGCGGCCGGAATCCGGACGGCAATCGAGGTGGCCGGTCCTGAGCTCGACGCGGTACGGATCGACTCCGGCGACCTGGCCGTCCTGGCCGTGCAGGCCCGAGACCAGCTCGACTCCCTCGGCGCGACCAAGACCCGCATCGTCCTGTCGGGCGACCTCGATGAGTACGCGTTGGCGTCACTGGCCGTGGCACCGGTCGACGCGTACGGCGTGGGGACGTCTGTCGTCACCGGCTCCGGCGCACCCTCAGCGGGATTCGTCTACAAGCTGGTCGAGGTCGATGGCCAGCCCCGGCAGAAGCGCTCGGAGCACAAGTCGAGCCCCGGTGGCCGAAAGAACGCGGTACGCCGGCACCGGGCGACCGGCACCGCCACCGAAGAGGTCCTTGCCGTGGGCGGCGCGCCGGACAAGCAGCCCGGCGACCGGGCTCTCCAGGTGCCGCTGATCCGCGGTGGTCAACGCGTCGACGGCCTGCCGTCGCTTGCCGAGTCCCGCGCGCATCTGCGGCACGTCATCACCACCGTTCCGTGGGACGGTCTGAAGCTCTCCAAGGGCGACCCCGCCATACCCACCGGCTATGAAGAGGCCCACCCATGACGGTCGACGACGCACTCCTTTCCGCGGAGAAGTCATCAGCACCGACGACGCACTCCTTCCCGCGGAGAAGTCATCAGCACCGACGACGCACTCCTTCCCGCGGAGAAGTCATGAGCAAAGCGCTGGTCATCGTCGATGTGCAGAACGACTTCTGTGAGGGCGGCAGCTTGGCCGTCCCCGGCGGTGCGGCGGTGGCGGCCGGGATCGGTGAGATCGCGGGCGACTACGACCACGTCGTGGCGACCCGCGACCACCACATCGACCCCGGGCCGCACTTCGCCGAGCAGCCCGACTACGTCGACTCGTGGCCGCCACACTGCGTGGTCGGCACGCCGGGGGTTCATCTGCATCCTGACCTCGACCGGGAACCGATCGAGGCGGTGTTCGACAAAGGCGAGCACGCAGCTGCGTACTCCGGCTTTGAGGGGGTGGGCTCCGACGGGGTCGGGCTGGCCGACTGGCTGCGCCAGGCAGGCGTGGACACCGTCGACGTGGTGGGCATCGCGACCGACTACTGCGTCCGGGCCACCGCCCTGGACGCGATCCGGGCCGGGTTCTCCACGACAGTGCTGCTGTCACATACCGCCGGCGTCGGCCGGGAGACCACTGAGCGTGCCATGGCGGAGCTGTCAAGAGCCGGCGTGGAACTCCTGGGCACGCCGCTGCTCTCGCCCTGATCTTAGCCAGCCGGGATAGCGCGACAGCGAAGAGAGGCGCACACTTGCTGAGGTGAGCACCGTCCACCGGTTGCCGGTTCGCAGGGACATCTTCCTCGACGAGCGCGGCGATGACCGAGGGTTGCGGGTGACCACGCATTCCGACGAGGGCATCGTGGTCTTGTCCATCTGGCACGGCGACCGGTGCACCGCGAGTTTCCAACTCCCGATGGCCGACGCCGGCCGGCTCATCGGCGTCCTCGCGAGCGGGCTCAGTGACCAGTTGGCCGAGGAGCGCGCGGGCCTGCCGGCACACGGCACGACCGCTGCCGCCGAAAGCTGAGCAGACTGACTCCGCCCGCTAACCGCCCAGTTGTGGCGTGGCGTGCTGCTCCGGCCGGGCCGACAACTCGGGGTGATGCAGGTCGAAGGCGGGACGCTCCGACCGGATCCGCGGCAGCGACACGAAGTTGTGTCGCGGCGGCGGGCAGGAGGTCGCCCACTCCAACGAATTACCGGAACCCCAGGGGTCGTCGACGGTGACGAGCCGTCCGATCTTGTACGACTTGATCATGTTGTAGAAGAAGGGCAGCGTCGAGGCGCCAAGGATGAACGAGCCGATGGTCGACACGGTGTTGAGCGTGGTGAAGCCGTCACTGGCCAGATAGTCGGCGTAGCGACGCACCATGCCCTCATTGCCCAGCCAGTGCTGCACCAGGAACGTCGTGTGGAAGCCGATGAAGGTCAGCCAGAAGTTGATCTTGCCGAGCCGCTCGTCGTACATCCGGCCGGTGAACTTGGGGAACCAGAAGTACACCCCCGCGTACGCCGCGAAGACGATCGTGCCGAACAGCACGTAGTGGAAGTGGGCCACCACGAAGTACGTGTCGGACACGTGGAAATCGATGGGTGGGGCGGCGAGCAGCATGCCGGACAGCCCGCCGAAGAGGAACGTGACGAGGAAGCCCACCGCAAACAGCATCGGCGTCTCGAACGTCAATCGACCCCGCCACATCGTGCCGATCCAGACGAAGAACTTCATGCCCGTCGGCACGGCGATGAGATAGGTCATGAACGCGAAGAAGGGCAAGAGCACCGCGCCTGTGGTGAACATGTGGTGCGCCCACACGGTCAGGGACAGCGCCGTGATCGCGACGGTGGCGAAGACCAGCCCCCGGTAGCCGAAGACCGGCTTTCGGCTGAAGACAGGGATGACCTCTGTGATGATCCCGAAGAACGGCAGCGCGACGATATAGACCTCGGGATGACCGAAGAACCAGAACAGGTGTTGCCACAGCAATGGCCCGCCACCGCTCGGGTCGAACACGTGCGCGCCGAGAACGCGGTCGGCCAGCAGCGCCAGCAGAGCGGCGGCAAGGATCGGGAAGGCGAAGAGCACCAGCAAGCTGGTGAACAGGATGTTCCAGGTCATGATCGGCATCCGGAACATCGTCATGCCCGGGGCCCGCAGGGTGAGGATCGTGGTGATCATGTTCACCGCGCCGAGGATCGTCCCGAGACCCGACAAGGTCAGGCCGACGATCCACAGGTTGGCGCCGATGCCGGGTGAGTTGATTGCGTCGTTGAGTGGCGCGTACGCATACCAGCCGAAGTCAGCGGCCCCGCCCGGTGTGACGAAACCCAGCATCACCATGAAGGCGCCAAAGGCGTAGAGCCAGTACGACAACGCGTTCAGGCGGGGGAAGCTCACGTCGGGCGAGCCGATCTGCAGCGGCACGACGAGGTTGGCGAAGGCAAAGACCAGTGGTGTCGCGAAAAGCAGCAACATGATCGTGCCGTGCATCGTGAACAACTGGTTGTACTGCTCGTTGGACAGGAACTGCATCTCCGGGCGAGCCAGCTCCGCGCGCATGAGCAGGGCCATGACCCCACCGGCCGCGAAGTAGAGGAACGACGTGACCAGGTACATCATCCCGATCGTCTTGTGATCGGTGGTCCGCAGCACCCGCGCCAGCATCGACCCACGGACCGGCTCATGAACCGAAGACGGGCGCGAGACGATCGGGGTCGGCGCGATGGTCAACTCGAGGCTCCTCTCTTCTCCATCGACCTTCTCCATCAACCGCAGCCGGCGCAGACGGGGCCAAACGGGGAGGTGACTGGCCCCAGCAGGCCACTCTAGTCCGTCGCCCTACGCCGTTCGCGCCGCATCCGCGGCTAGCTGGATGGAGACCGGCGCAGCCGATGCGGAACGTGCAGCAGCACTAATGGGCGGCCGCTCGCGACCCACCACGCTTCGAGCGAGTTCACCGTCACGAGCACCATGAGTACGAGCACAGCCACCGCGAGCGAGGGCAGCAACGGCGCCACGGCGACGATGGCGAAGCACACCAGCCCGCCGGCGAAGCGCGGCACGGCCGCGGCGCCGAACATCCGCCAGCGCGAGTAGCAAAAGCCCAGCAGATACAGGCCGACTCCCGGGGCGAGCAGGAGCCGCGGCAGGTCGTGCGGATGCTCCAACGGGTAGGCGAGCAGTTTCTTGAGCCCGACCGCGACGCAGATGATCGCGACCACATAGGAGAAATGCGCGTAGCTGAAGACCTCGCGGACGATGCGGGCCTGCACCGGGTCGCTCTCGAGGCTGTACCGGGCGGCGGAAGCACCGAAGTGGAAGTACGTCCACCACAGGCCGAGGATGATCACGAAGCTGAGCGCCATCATCGTCAACGTCAGCGCGCCGGGCGGCTTCGCGGACGCCTGGCTGCCGACAGCCACCACGGTCTCGCCGAGAGCGATGATGATGAACAGGCCGAATCGCTCGGGCAGGTGCGCCGTTTCGAACTTCACCGCGTCGAGCCGATGACCGAGCAGGGTCGGACTCAGCATCTCGATGGCCGCACCCGTCGCCCACAGGCCCCATCGCCACGGCCCGTCGAGTATTCCGCCGGCCAAGAACAGCGGGCCGGCGATCAGTAGACCGACAGCGAACGGCTCGACCCGCAGTCCGCCGAACAAGGGCTGGCGGCGCATCGCGATCCACAGCAGCAGTCGCAGCAGGAAGTAGCCGATGGCGAACACCAGGCCGCTGTCGCCATAGGCCTGCGGCACTGCGACAGTCATGGCCAATCCGCACCCGGCAAGGCTGAACAGCATCAGCCGGCCGCGGGAGGTGTCCAGCGAGGTCCCTGCCGTGTTTCCCAGCATCGTCACGCCGACCCAGCCCCACCACAGCGGCGCCAGCAGAAGCAGGGTCTGGCCCGCCTCGCCGATGCCGTGCGAGGCGGCCAGCGTCGCCGCCACCTGCGTGAGCCCGAACACCCAGACCAGGTCGAAGAAGAGCTCGGCCCAGGTCACCCTCTGCTCGGTCAGGCCCTCGTGCGATTCGACGCCGGACTGCTGCGCCGCGGTCTCCTGCTCGTCCGCCATTGCGACCTCTCTTGGCCAGCTGCGAGATACGTAGTCGGACTGTACGACCGCGTGCGTCGGCCCACGATTTCCCAGCGCGCCGGCCAATTAGCATTTCGCGTATGGCGAACTCGTTGGTGTGGATCTCCGGAGCGTCGAGTGGCATCGGCCAGGCCATGGCGCAATCCGTGCCCTGGACCGGTGCGCGGATGATCGGTATCAGCCGTCATGAGGCGCCGGGTGTCGAGCACCTTCCAGCCGACCTGGCCGTCCCGTCCACCTGGGCGGCGGTGGGAGATTCGTTCCGACGCGAGCTAGCCGGGTACGACGGCGAGCGAGTGGTTTTCGTCCACGCCGCCGGCACTATCGACCCGGTCGGCTTCGCCGGTGAGGTCGACACCGAGGCCTATGTCGCCAACGTGCTCCTCAACAGCGCCGCCCCCCAGGTGCTGGGGCACCTCTTTCTTGCGGCCGCCCGCGACGTCAGCGCCAGCCGACACCTTGTCATGCTCACGTCCGGCGCTGCCCGGAGCGTCTACCCCGGCTGGACCGCTTACGGCGCCGGCAAGGCGGCCATAGACCAGTGGGTACGCAACGCCGGGGCCGAGCAGTCGATCCGGGGCGGCGTACGCGTACTGGCAGTGGCGCCGGGAACTGTGCGTACGGGCATGCAGGCCCGGCTCCGGGAAACCTCCGAGGATGAGTTTCCACAGCGCCAGAAGTTCCTCGATCTGCACGCCGACGGCAAGCTCACCGACCCCGTCGAAGTAGCCTCGAGGATCTGGGGGCTGCTTGATCGCGGCCTCGACAACGGCAGCATTGTCGATCTGCGCGACCTGCCGGCAACCTGACCGGGACTCGTACCGCCATATGCCGATTTCTCGGCAAGTCGTCCTTTGACTTGCGACGAATGACTTAAGACTTTCGCCAATCCTGCCGAGTCACACAGAGAACGATCCATGCCGCTCGGGCCCGCTCGCCCGGTGGAATTGAACACATCCTCTCGAAAGATCATGGTTAGTCATGGGAATTCACACCCTGCGCACACGGGCTCCGGCGCTTCGGCTCACGTGGTCCTCAGCGCTGATTGCCCTCGTGGCTTTGACCGGCGCGCTGCTCGTCGCAGGCTTTGCCCTGCAACGCACTCCCGCGCAGGCCGCGGTCGTTTCGATCGACCAGTGCAACAACATCGGCCCCGGCCCAGGCGGCGCGACAACGTCGATGACCTGCACCGTGGATGTCGTCAACACGATCAGCGGCGGGCTCAGGAGCTCGACGGTGACTGTCACTCGGCTGTGCGGCAACGACCCGTGCCCGCCTGGCAACGGCACTGTGGTGACCAGCTATACCGACGTCGTCACCGGCGTCACCCAGTGCAACGGATCGGACAATGACGCAGCTCACCCGATCACGTGCACCGTCAACGTCATCAACAACATCAGCGCGGACACACCCGGGGCGCTACCGGTGACCGCTGCGACAGTCAATCAGTGCGTGGGCACCGGCGGTGGCGGCGGCCAGTTCGGTGCTATCCCGCCGCTGTCGTGCGCCCCGTTCCCCGCGAACACGTCAGGCGCCACCGTGGTCCAGTGCAATGGCTCGGTGACCGGCGGCGGCTCGTCGGCAGTGTGCTCGCTCGGCACCGCGTCAACGGTCAGCCCGGCGATCCCGATCCAGATCAACCAGTGCAACGGGACCGGCAACGCGGGCGGAACCCTGCTGACGTGCGATACCAACATCACTACCAACATCACGCCCGCGGTTGTCCCGACCCCGACTCCCACCGGCACCGGTATCCCGACGCAGGCACCGACCCCCACGCCGACGGATACCTCGACAGGAGCCGGGTCTCCCGCCCCGACCCCGACTGAGACGTCCACCGGATCAGGGATCGGCACGGGGACAGGGACAGGGACAGGGACAGGGACAGGGACAGGGACAGGGACCGGAACCGGAATCGGCACCGGAATCAATGCTCCGCAGGTGCCGAACGTGCCTACTGGTGGCGTTTCGGCCGGCGGTGGTTCGACGGCTGGTACGGAGAACTTTGGCCTGCTGGCACTGGGCAGCGGCCTGCTACTAGCCGCCGGGATCAGCGCCATGCTGCGCCGGCGGGTTGCTCTGAAGATCAAGAGCTAACGGACATGCGGATCACCTGTGCACGCTAGGCACCGTGTGCTCGGTAACCACCGTGGCCTGGCCGCCACGGTGGTTACCGGCATCCTGGCACTGTCCGGCGTGACGTCGATCGGCGTCGCCGTCGCTCACCACCCGGGCCTACCGCAGGTGCCCCTGACAGCCGCCGACTCCAGCGGGTTCCCGGCCCGCGAAGTGTCGGACAACCGAGAAGCCCAGCTGGCCGGTGCCACGCCCAAGGTGGTCGGACCGGTGATGCGGACTTCGACACCAGTGACGTTGGCCATCCCAGCGATCGGCGTGCGGTCGTCGCTGCTACGCCTCGGGCAGACCACTAAGGGCGCGATGCAGACTCCTTCAGGCCGCAACTACGACAAAGCCGGCTGGTACCGCTACTCACCCACCCCGGGATCCCTGGGTCCGGCAGTCATCGCCGGTCATGTCGATTCGGCCAAAGACGGGCCGTCGGTCTTCTTCCGGCTCGGCAGCCTGCGTAGGAATGACCCAATCCTGATCACCCGCGCCGACGGTTCAGTCGCTGCGTTCACTGTGGATAGCATCAACCGCTACGCCAAGGACCGCTTTCCTTCAAAGCTGGTTTACGGCGACACGAATCGCGCGGCATTGCGGCTCATCACCTGCGGTGGGGTGTTCGACAGGGGAAGCGGTAACTACGTGGACAACATCGTCGTCTTCGCCTCCCTGTTGCATGCAAGCAGCGCGCAGCAGCCACCAGCGAGCCGGCTGCCCGACTGAACTCCTATCGCGCCTGTTCGGACTGTTGTCGACGGGTGGACCTCCCCGATCGAGCGTGTCGCGTAGAACACGTCCAGGAAAGCAGATCATGGCGTTCGCGTCGGACAAAACGGGCGAACACCCGGGTGCGCGAGGCAAACGCCATGATCGCGCGTGTCGCCGGGATCTTGGGCGGCACCCACAACCAATGCTGGCAGCGTCGGCTCACCTGCAGCGGGCTACGACGGCCGGACTCTCGGGGCACGTGCCTTGCTCGTTCGGCCCACTCCCGGTGGCCAACCCGATGCACCAGCGCGCGGCAGCCCTCAACTCAGCGGGTGCTCATAGCGAATGAAACCGCCAAAACGCGCCACCTTGTCGTACAGCGAGCGGGCCCGGACGTTGTCCTGCTTGGTGTGCCAGTACAGGCTCCCCGCGCCCCGGTCGCGTGCCACGTGGGCTACCCCTTCGATGAGGGCTCGCGCCGCTCCCTGGCCGCGGGCCGCCTCGTCGACGAACAGGTCCTGCAGATAGCAAGCGTCTGCCGACCAGACGTTGGCGTGGAACAGGTAGTGGGCGATGCCGACCAGCTCCCCGTCCAGCCGCGCAGCGATGCCGTGCAGGGTCTCGCCACGTAGCAGCCGCTGCCAGGTCAGTTCGTACTCGGCTTCGGGAACGGTGGTGCGGTAGAACGTGTTGTAACCGCGTGCCAAGACCTCCCAGCCCGCGCGGTCTCCCGGCTGCAACGGACTGATCTCAAGCACGATGTCCATCCTCGCACGCGTTGCCCAAGCGCCGATCTGCATCGTCGTCGCGGACGTATCACCAATCGATGTAAACCCTCCGGGGGGTTTGCGCGTCAGTACCCGGGGGGGCGAATCGGTGCCTCATCGACTGAGGTGGCCGTGGCGAGCCACTGTCTCGAGTACGGCTCGTGCCGGGCCGGGTTGGCATTGAGGTCGAAGGCGATGGCCACGTGCCCGGCGACCAGGGGAAGCACCAATTGGTGAAAGTGACCGTAGCCAACGATGAGGTAGCGCAGGCCACCGCAGTCGATGTCGTCGCGTTGGCGGGTCAGAGTCAGCAGGGCCGGATTGACGAGCAGTTCCTCATACCGGTCGCTGTCCACGCTGGAGGCGTTCCGCAGGTCCGTACGAGACCGCATGCCCACCTGCTGTCCGTCGGCCAGCGCGACGTAGCGGATGGCAGACGAGAGGTTGAAGAGGTCCTGATGCAGGTCGCTCACGGTGCCCTCCGGGCTCGGGCCGGAGCGGTCAATCGGTTTCCCCACCGACCTACAGCGGCAGGCGGAGCGCGAACACGGCGACACAGGGGGCCGTGGCGGCAACAGCGAGGCGGAAGAGTGACCGGCCGGGCCTCTGGTCGGATCTCATGAAGTCAACGCCTTCGGCGCGGCTCGTAGGGACGCCAGTTGCTGGCCGACCCGTTGCCGTTTCGGCGCCAGCCACAGCGGGCTTGGTGGCTGCAGCGTCGGCAGCCGAAAGAGCTCGCTGACCTGCTCCTGTGGCATCGGCCTGGCGAAGAAGTAACCCTGTGCGAAGTCGCAGCCGAGCGATCGGAGCGTGACCGCTTGGCCAGCCTGCTCGATGCCCTCGCCGACGCTTTGCAGGTTGAGGGTGTGCGCCAGCTTGATAATGGCGTGAGCAAGCGCGGCCTGGTGTTCGTCGCGAGCCACCCCGTCCACAAAGGACTTGTCGATCTTGACGACGTCGATGGGGAAACGGCGCAAGTAACTCAGCGACGAATGACCCGTGCCGAAGTCGTCGACGGCCAGCCGTACACCCAATGCCTTCAGCTGATGCACCACGTCGAGTGTGGCCTGGGTGTCTTGCATGAGCGTGCCCTCGGTGATCTCCAGGGAAAGCAGATGCGGTGCCAGCCCGGTTTGCTCCAGCACACTGACCACCAGGTCGACCAGTCCAGTCGTCTGGAATTGCACCGCCGAAATGTTGACGTTCACCGAGGGCAGTGGTCGATCACGATGGGCGTCCCCCCAGACGCGGGTCTGGCGACACGCTTCGAGCAGGACCAGTTTGCCAAGCGGCACGATCATCCCCGTCGCCTCCGCCACGGGGATGAACTCTGTGGGAGGTACGAAACCACGCTCAGGGTGATGCCATCGGGCCAGCGCCTCGGTGCCAACCATCACGCCATCCCTGAGGTCAACGATCGGCTGGAAATGCACCAGGATTCGCCCTTCTTGCACCGCCTGGCGCAACGCGGTCTCCGTATCCAGGCGGGCCAGGGAGCGGCTCTGCATGACCGGCTCGAACCGCCGATGACGACCCTTGCCACCCTCCTTGGCCTCGTACATCGCCAGGTCGGCGTAGCGCAGCAGATCGTGTGTCTCGTCGAGATGGTCGTGATGGGCGATACCGATGCTGGCCGAGATCGTCATCGCGTGCCCGGCCAACACGAAGGGCGTGCGAAGCGTCGCGAGGACGTCATCGGCGACCTTCTCGGCTTCGAGCGGATCCTCGATGCCCTCGAGCAGGAGCGCGAATTCATCACCACCGAGCCGTGCCGTCGTATCCACAGCCCGTACGCAGGCGCTGAGCCGCTCGCCGACGGCGACGAGCAGTTGATCACCGACCGTATGGCCGAGGTTGTCGTTAACGCGCTTGAAGCCATCCAGATCGAGGAAGAGGATGGCCAGACCGGTCCCTTGGAGCGCTGCCCGGTAGAAGGCCGCCGTCAGCCGGTCGTTGAGCAGTGCGCGGTTCGGCAAGCCGGTGAGCCGGTCGTGCATAGCGTCATGTAGGCCACTTTCAAGAGCCCCACGCAGCGCTTTCACGGTGACCGCGTCAGTCATCGCCAAGCTGGCGTGGTCCGCGAACGCCATCAGGATCTCTTGCTCGGCCGGGCCGAAGGATCGATCGGGCGCCCGGGAAGCGACGACCAGGCTGCCCACCACCGCCCCGTTCTCGTGCACCGGGGCAGCCATCGCCGTGGTGACGAACGTGCCGAGGGATGCCAGCGCATCCGGAGCCTCGCTGTAGTTCTCGATCACGACCAGCCGGTCCTCGGCCGCCGCCCGACCGCCGACCCCCTCGCCGATTCGAGAACTCCGGTGCTCAGCGGCCACCTCCGGAGTGAGGCCGGCGGATGCGACCAACTCAAGCCAACCCGGTCGCTGCGGGTCGAGCCGGCGCAGCCCGACCACTTCGGCATCGAGCAGTTCCTGTGCGCCAATGGCGATGACGTCGAGCACCTCGCTGAGCGGCGCCCGCGAAGAGATCGCCCGTTGGATGAGGGAGAGCCGCTCCAACAACGCCTGCCGCTCCCGCAAAGAGGACAGCAGCCGCGCGTTCTGCTCGGCTTGGCGCTCGCTCTCCTGCCGAAGGCGCCGTTCCTCGGCTAGCACTCCTGCCCCGCGCAGCGACAGGCTGAGTACCCGGGCCAACCCCCGCATCAGATTTCGTTCATCGAGGCTGTACGGCTCGTCGCCGGAACGCGCAACCAGCAGCCGGCCCTCAGGCAAATCGTCGAATCGCACCGAAAGGACTCTGCAGGGACCGACACCCGCAACGTCGAGCACACCGTCACGGGCTTGGGCTGCGGCAAGCAACTCCGACTCGGGCAGCTGGCCACGCGCGTACCCGATGGCAGCCGCGACTCCATCCTGTGAAACCAAAGCTCCAACATCAGCCTCGAGCGCCTCTGTGGCGCGCTCGACACCCGCGCGCAGAGCGGCCGCCGCGTCGGGTACACCGGAAACGGCGGCGAGGAACTCGGTCAGCTGGTGGGCCGACCAACTGGTTCCCGACTCCATCTCGTCTAGCCGATCGCCAGCACAACGAGGGTCTGATTGTGGAACCCGTTGGTGCCTCGAACACGCGCGATCTCACCGTAGGTATAGAAGCCGGCGACAGGTGCCCCACCGGCCAGCAGCGCGATCCGATCAACCTCACTTTGGATTCCCGCATCGCCGAGCACTCCGCGCCGCGCGATGCAATCGAACGCCACGAACCCCAGCGGCTGGTTGGCGGCCAGCTGGCTCAGCGCCGACGCACAGGCCTGATCGGTGGCCTCGAGGACGGACTCGTCGTCGCCTTCCATAATCCAGGCCAGGCCACCCTGGGGTACGGGAGCGATGCACCCGAGGGACCGGGCGCCGAAGTCGGCACCGGCAACAAAGCGCACTTCTTCGCCGCTGCGCCGGCTGATGCCCAACGGGTGGGTCAGCGCGAACCGCGTGAACGCGTCCGGATCGGTGCGGGCTTCGGCCGGTGCATTCAGGACATCCAGGTAGACATCAAGGGCCGGCTCGTCGTCGAGCGTGAGCACTCGGGTGCCTGCGCTGCTGGTGACCAGCATGGGCTGGCCCACCTTGCGCCAGCCATGACTGACGCCGATGCCCAGTGGCGCGTCCGAGGAAAGCGCGATCGCCACGATGGCGTTGTCCAACACGCGTTCGCCATCAAAGACCAGGGTTCTCTTCATCTTGAGGTTGTCCCCGGCGCAACCTCCGACGAGTGGCACTACAGCACCGAGGACGCTGTAGGCACCGCGCACGATCTCCTGCTGGTCGCCGGCGAGGCCGTCGGTGAGCAGCAGCAACACCTGGTGGCCGCGGTCTTTGACCCTTTCGACGCACTCCGCTACCCGCGCACCGGCACCACGAAGGTCCGCCGATACTCCGGTCGCCGAGGCCGTCGCCACCTCGAAGCCGGCACCGCCGAGACTCACAACGACGACGCTGTGATCGCCTGGACCGTCAGTGGCGATCTCACCCGAGGTGGTACAACCGATGAACGGCAGGCCATCAGCGACACCGGCCACCCCAGCCGTCAGTTCGGTGAGGTCGTAGCTGGTGGACGCGAAGACGAGAAGGCACTTGGGATCATCTCCCGCCGCCAACGCGTCGGTGGTCGCGGCCGCGCCGGCCGAGCGCGGATCGCGCTCAGCCGATCGTCCGACTCCAAGCCAGCGAGTGCTCACGGACAGGGCTGTGGCAGGAAGTGAAGTCACACAGACCTCCTCGGCAGGAAGAGTCCCACCTTGAAATGATCTTCTGCGCGGAAGATTACCGGCATACCATTTCGGGGATGTACGGGCCCCGCTACTGGCCGATGTCGAGCTATCACGGACTGTGATCCGTCGCCGCGCGCTCGGCGGCTCGGGTGATGTTGCGGAGCATTCCGCCGAAGACGACGCCGTGAAAGGGCGCGACCGCCCACCAGTAGACGTGACCGGCGAGTCCACGCGGGTGGAAGATCGCTCGCTGGTGGAATTCCGCTCGGTCGCCGTGAACCGCTGCGTCGCGGACGGAGAGTTCGAGCCAGGCGCGGCCAGGCACTCTCATCTCGGCCCGCAGGCGCAGCGACTGGCCCGGCTCGATCTCCTCGACCCGCCAGAAGTCGAGGGACTCTCCGACTTGCAGGCGGCTCGGATCGCGCCGACCGCGTCTCAGGCCGACTCCGCCCGTGATTCGGTCGAGCCAACCGCGCACCGCCCAGGCCAGCGGCCATGAGTACCAGCCGTTGCTTCCGCCGATCCCCTCGATGATCTGCCACACGTCGGCCGCAGACGCGCGGACCGAGGCGCTGCGGTCATCGACGTACAGCGATCCGCCGGCCCACGCCGGGTCAGAGGGCAGCGGATCGGACGCCGCACCGGGCCACGCGGCGTTAGACCAGCGGGTGGCCACGTCACCCTCATGCACTCGAGCCAGCGCAAGTCGTACGGCGTCGTCGAATCCGACCAGTCCTCCGGGCGGATCCGGCAGATACTCCGCGATGTCGCGCTCGAGGCAGACCACCTCGTGGCGCAGCGACTCGACAAGTGGGCGGGCGATCGCATTGGGCACCGGGGTCACCAGCCCGACCCAATGGCTGGACAGCGCGGGCGTGAGCGGCGGCACCGGGACGATGATGCGACGGCGCAGCCCCGCGACCGCGGCATAGCGCTGCATCATCTCGGCATAGGTCAGCACATCGGGCCCGCCGATATCGAACGTCCTGTTCAGCTCGTTTGGCAGCGTCTCGCAGTCCGCCAGGTATCGAATGACGTCGCGGATCGCGATCGGCTGGATCTGGTTACGCACCCACTGCGGCGTCACCATGACCGGTAGCCGCTCGGTCAGATAGCGCAGCATCTCAAACGACGCTGAGCCGGAGCCGATGATGACCGCCGCGCGGAGCACGATCGCCGGCACGTCCCCAGCCAGCAGCACCTCGCCGACCTCGGTACGCGAGCGAAGGTGTGGCGAGAGCTCTCCGGTGGGCGGCGCGAGCCCCCCGAGATAGACGATCCGTCGCACTCCCGCGTCGCGCACGGCCACAGCGAACGTCTTGGCACCCTCCCGGTCGCGTTCCTCGAAATTCTCGCCAGTGGTCAGCGCATGCACCAGGTAATAGGCGACCTCAACTCCGTCGAGCGCCGATCGCAGCGAGCCGGCGTCGAGAACGTCACCCTCGGCAACCTCCACCCGACCGCGCCACGGCACATCACGCAGCCGCGGAGCCGCCCTCACCAGGCAACGCACCTCATGACCATCGCTGAGCAGACGCGGCGCCAGCCGACCGCCGATGTATCCGGTCGCGCCGGTAAGCAAGACCCGCATATCCCCGAGTCTGCCCCTTGCCCGCCTGACTGGCGTACGGCGTGGCCGACCGACGGGCCCTTCGACGTTGAGGGACGTGACCCTCATATGGCGGATCGTCGTGCCGCTACGACTCACTCGTGGCCCTCCGCTGTCGGCTCGAATCCACCGCCCGCCTCGAGGCCGCCACGGGCCTTCAACCCGGAACCCGTGAGCTCACAAGATCGTGTCGTTCCCCCTCAACTTCGAAGAACCGCCATGCCCGCTGCCTTAACTTTCTTGGTCGCGACCGCTGACCGCGTGCCGTGATAAATGCCGATGAGGCAAAGGAATCTCACAATTTGTGGGGCCAGCATTGTGTTGGATTTCCTTCGCCATTGAAGATCTACTCTTCCGCCAGGGCGGTCAAATCTGTAGGATTCGCACCCATAGCGGGATCACAAGTAACGGAAGGGGGCAATGTGGCCCTCGCCAGCAACACCGCCACGAACATCAATGGCTGGGTCGTCGGTTACATCGTGGGAGCGATCGTCGTCGTCATAGTCGCTCTGCTGATTGTCGCCATTATCCTGACGGTTCGGCGAATCCGCGCTACAGCCGACGACATCACCGCATCACTCGTCGAATCCCAAGAACGCACCGAGGTTCTCTGGGCACTCACCACGACCAAGTCCACAGTCAACGACATCGTTGGCATGGCCGGCGACGCCCGCGCCGCCTTGGGAGGTTGAGATGGCACTGGCCGCCCTACCTGACGACACGGTCACTATCTGGTGGATCACGCTCGCCGTCGGGCTCATTGTCGCTGTCGCGGTCGTACTGCTCCTGCAAAGCCTGCTCAAAGAGGTCGCCGCGTTGTGCGAGAGCGTGGACGAGCTCTGGCGCACGGCGGGCACGGTCGCTATCAACACCGACAAGATCTGGCTGGTCGGCGCAACCGCCGATGCGGTTGAGGAGCTGCGCGATGAGGCGCTGAGGCACGATGCGCTGCTTGCATCGGTGCTCGACCAACCTGCCACCACCGGGACCACGATGCCAAGAGGTCTGTCATGACTCTTCTCCTCGTGATCGCGACAGTGTTAGAGGTCGTCATCGTGGTTGTCGTCCTGGCATTCCACCTCCGGCGGCTTGATCGAGAGCTCAAGCGGCTCTCCTTCAGATTGAGCCATATCGCTTTCGGAGTTAACGCGGTCGAGTGGCAAACGGGACGTCTCGGGCCGTCCGTGCGCCGTCTCAATGCTGCTCTGCGAGCAATTGCCGGTGCTCTCCCGCCGCTGGTTGACAAGGCCGAGCGGGTGGCAGGAGCCCGACGCTGACGAGTTGGGTGAGGCCAGACGAGCCTCATCCTTTTGCCGCCCACGGCTGACTCGACCTCGCCAGCCAGAGATGCCAATTGAGTCCGCGAGATCGTGCAAGACTTGAGGGGAGCTGGGTGCGATGCCTCGACAGATCGGAACGCTTGCTTGGAGCGTTGTCGCTCTGGTTGCTGTCCTGGTGCTCGGCTTGGTGTTCGGCCTGAGCCTCTACCCGCGGCTGAACGCCGGCCAGGAGGTCGTCGACGGACTCCGCCCAGCGTTCGTCCCGGAGCGCGTGGCCGGTGACACCGCAGGCATCAACATGGTGTCGGAGATCGTCGACGTGGCCGACCCCATCGTCAATGAGCAAGGCGGTGCGTCCGCCGAGGTACCCAAGCTCGTTGAGTTTGTGTCGAGCGAGACGGGCCTGAGCTCAGCCGCCGTTCTGAGCACACTGCAGACCGAGTTCCCCTTCCTCACCCACCTGCTGCTGTCCTTGCCCTTGACCGGGGTGACGGCCGAGCTGTCTGGGCTCTTGGCTTTTCTCTCTACCGTCCTGCAGGCCACACCGGTTGAGGTACTGACACTGCTGAAGACCGATTTCCCGGCCCTGAACCAGGTGATCACGACGCTGCCGGCCGTCACCAGCGGCTGGGAGAACGTCCCTGGCACCGACAAGCTCACGAGTTTCGACGGCCAGCCGGTGCGATCCGTGACCGAAGTACGTGACTACTTCGCCGGCGATGTCATCCCAGCCGTCGCGCAGAACCAAGCCAATTTCGAGCGCGTCGACACCTACTGGCCACCGGTCAGTGGGATCCCCATCCTGCTCACGGTGATCGGCGTTCTCGTGCTCCTCTTCGCCCTGGTGATGATGTCCCGTACATCTAGAGGGCGGGTCTCTCGTGGAGAGGCACTCGCGACGTCGACAGCGGTGCTCCTGCTGGGCGTGCTCGTACTCGGCCTGGTGTTCGGCCTGCGCTTGTACCCACGTCTCGACGGCGGCGCGGAGCTGATCAGCTCAACCCAGCCGATCTTCACGCAGGATCGGGTGGCTGGAGATGTGGCTGGCGTCAAGATGGTGTCTGACATCACCGATGTGGCTGACCCGATCACGACGCCTGACAGCCCGGCCGCACCCGAGGTCGGCAAGCTGGTCGGCGCGGTATCGGCCACGGCCAAGCTTCCCGCGCCAGCAGTCGTCGCCACGCTTCAGGCGAGGTTCCCGCACACCACCCACCTGCTGCTGGCGCTCCCGCTAAGCAACGTGACAAAAGAACTCCCCGAGCTGCTCACCTTCCTGACCACGACGCTCAAGGTCAGCCCGGCGGAGTTGCAGACCGCCCTGACCACAAATTTCCCGGCGCTGGCTCAGGTCATCACCCACCTCCCGGCCGTCACCAACGGTTGGAATGCTGTGCCCGGCACTGAGAAATTGACCCGGTTCGACGGTTCGCACTACGCCCCAGGTACGTGACTATTTCCAAGACGACGTGATCCCGGCTATCGCCGCGACCCAGGCCGACTACCGCACCCTGGCCAACACATCGCCAGCCCTCAACGTCTTTCCTCCCCTGCTGACAATGATCGGTCTGCTCGTCGTCGTCTACGGCATCATCCTGATACCGCTATGGGGCATGGATCCAGGGCTACGCACAAGACCGCAACACACCACCAAGGCTCGGCCGGCTTAGCAACAACGCGCTCCACAGAATGCAAGCATTCCTCAGCTGAAGACTATGGGTGTTCGTTACTTGAAACGAGGTGTGGGTTATGGACGCCACGTCCGGAGCAGCGGCGGTGTGGTGGGGGATCGGTATCGCACTGCTATTCCTCGCGGTAATCCCCATCGTGCTGAGACTGCTGATGAGCGTTCGCCGCGACATCGCCAGGATTGACGCCCTAGCCGACGACATTCTCGACCACGGCGGGAAACTCACCCACAACCTCGACTCGATCTCGGCATTGGAAGAGACCCGCGATCTGGTCCGCACGGCGACGGGTGGGTTTGCTACCTACGTCGGGCTCGTCGCCCGAATCCTGACCGCACCTAAGGGAACATCGTGAACATCTTCGGCATTCTAACCCTGGTGGGCGTCGGGCTGGCGCTGGCTGTCATCGCGCTCTACTTGGTGATGTACCTGCTTGAGCTGCGGCGGATCGCGGGAGTTCTGGGCACAGTCAGCGGTGCCGTGCGCGGCATCGCTGGTCAGGTGAAGCCGCTCGAGCCGGTGTTGTCCGACGTCAACCGCAACCTCAAGACTGCCCGCGACGCGCTAGCCGGGGTGCTAGGGCGCTGAGCGGGGGCCTCAAAGGCCCATTCCACACGGGTGGAGGTGCCGAGCCTCCTCAGGTGACGCGGATGAAGGTGTCGGAGAAGCCGTTGGTGTCGCCGGGGACCAGGTTCGTCGCCCACGAATAGGAGGCAACGTAGCGGCCACCCGAGCCGATGACGGGAAACAAACCCCACCGTTGGTAAGCCCGGCCGCGCGGCGTCGGCCACAAGCGCCGGTCGCAGGCCGGCCACCATCGACCAAAGAGCGCTAGGCGCTCGGGCGCAGGAAGACGGGACGGCTTCCTGTGACGGTGCCATGGCGGGGCTTCCTCAGCCCGCATGTGTGGCGCCGGTCTTCAAGACCGCGGGAAGGTTGGTACCGTCGATCTCCCCAGACCAAAGGCCCAACGTGGCGGATGACTTGTCAGTTCGGATCCAGCACATAACCATCGACAGCCGCGAACCCTATGCGCTCGCACAGTTCTGGAGTACGGTCACCGGCTGGCCGATCAGCGATCAGGACGAGCCGGATTCGCCGGAGGTCGCGATCGAACCACCGGACCCGATCTTGCCGGAACTGTTGTTTGTCACTGTCGCCGAACACAAGACCGCCAAGAACCGGATGCACCTTGATCTCGTGCCGATCGCCAGAACTCGAGACGAGGAAGTCGGCCGGCTGCTCGCGGCAGGCGCCGCTCTGGTCGACGACCGCCGGGTCACGGATGGCAGGGGCTGGGTCGTACTCGCCGACCCCGAGGGCAACGAGTTCTGTGTGGAGTGTGGTCAGTCCGAACGGGACTAGCGGGTAGAAGTCGAGGAACATGCGCCGCCCTCTCGGCCGCTATGCCCATCTCTCCGACCTCAGAAGCGCGTGCCTCCGCTCAAGCTGCGTCTGCGCGCATTGGTGTGCATGCCCGCTTGAGGTCTGCGAGGGTGTCACTTCATGGTATCCCGGCGCAAGATGTCGGGGAGGTTATTGGTGTCGCCGGGTGCGAGGTTGGTCGCGAACGAGTGGAAGGCGACGTACCGGCCGTCGGCGCTGATCGCGTGGTAGAGGCTGGGGCCGTCACCCTGAGCGCCGGCGCTGTTTACGCTCACTCGCCGGGTGCGGCCGGTCAGCACATCCCGGACGAACACGTCGTAGGAGTCATTGGTGTCGGCGGGGACCAGGTTCGACGCACTGGAGTAGAACGCGACGTAGCGGCCGTTCGCGCTGATCGACGGACCGTAGCTGTTGCTGGTGTCGGGGGTCTGGGCGCCGTGGCTGCTCACGTTCAGCCTCCGGGTCCGGCCGGTCAGCACATCCCGCAAGAACACGTCGGAGGCGTTGTTAGTGTCGACCGGCACCAGGTTGGTGGCCCCCGAGTTGAATGCGACGTACCGGCCGTCCCCGCTGATCGACGGACGGGAGTCTTCGCCGCCGTTGGCCTGGGCGCCGGTCCTGCTGAGGTTGACCCTCCGGGTCCGGCTGGCCAGCACATCTCGGACGAACACGTCGGCCCAGCCGTTGGTGTCGCCGGGCACCAGGTTGCTCGCGTACGAGGCGAAGGCGACGTAGCGGCCGTCCGCGCTGATCGCTGGACCGGTAGTGCCACCGCTGTTGCCCTGCGCGCCGGTGCTGCTCAGGCTGACCCGCCGGGTCTTCCCGGTGGCCATGTCGTGGACCAACACATCAAACGTGCTGTTGGTGTCGCCGGGCACCAGGTCGCTGGCGTGGGAGTTGAACGCGACGTAGCGGCCGTCCGCGCTGATCACCGGAGTGTCGGCGCCCTCGTTGGCCTGGGCGCCGGTAGTGCTCACACTGACCCGCTTCGTCCGACCGGTGAACGCATTATGGACGAACACGTCCAACTCGTTGTTGGTATCGCCAGGCACCAGGTTGTCCGAGGACGCGACGAACGCGACGTACCGGCCGTTCCCGCTGATCGCCGGCCTGCCGGCGCCAACCATGTTGGCCTGGACGCCGGTGCTGCTCACGCTGACCCGCCGGGTCTTCCCGGTGGCCACATCCCGGAGAAACACATCACCCGCACCGTTAGTGTCACCGGGCACCAGGTTGCTCGCAGTCGACCCGAACGCGACGTACCGGCCGTCAGCACTGACCGCCGGATCGCCGGCGCTGATGTCGTTGCCCTG
>Ga0136617_10001398_pt1 | contig 21377 bp, 22 predicted proteins | sample AntDrymUQ3222106_2_FD_129672 | JGI IMG/M metagenome (GOLD analysis project Ga0136617, IMG submission 129672) | Polar desert sand microbial communities from Dry Valleys, Antarctica - metaG UQ322 (21.06) | ecosystem: Environmental > Terrestrial > Soil > Desert | place: Antarctica: Dry Valley...
ATAAAGCCGATGAGTGCGCACCGAAGCCAGAGATTGGAGCGGAGCGAAATTGTCCGTTTCTTCATGCGCAGCTTCGCTGATTGTGTTGCGCTCACGCGAAGACGATGAGGCCCGAACCCCCCGTCTGCAACACAAGCGCGAGACGTATCCCAGAGTGGCTTTGGATAGAGCAGATTTAACGCCGGATGCTGTGCAAATCTGGCTGCGATTTTGGCACCCATGGCGTTGCGCAGTTCGAGAGCGCGCCGCGGATTTTGGCTCGCTAGCTTTCCGTGGCGCGCTAAAGAATCAGCACACAGGCACTTCGTGAATCTCCAAAAGTTTTTTTCCGAGCTCAAACGGCGCAATGTTTATCGCGCCGCGGTGGGCTACGCCGCCATCGCCTGGCTTCTAATCCAGATCGCGACACAGATTCTTCCTTTTTTCGAGGCTCCCGCCTGGGCGGTGAGATTGATCATCGTAGTTCTCCTGGCGGGATTACCCTTCGCGTTGATCTGGGCCTGGGTCTTCGAGTTCACTCCGGCAGGCATCGTGCGAACGGACGACGTCCCGCTCGATCAATCCATCTCTCAGCACACCGGGCGCAAGCTCGATTTCGTAATCATCGGTGTGCTCGCGCTCGCTGTTGCGTTGCTGCTCTTCGATCGCTTTCGTCCCGGTGCAACGCGGCAAACCTCCGCCGCGCCCGCGAAAAGCATCGCAGTTCTCCCGTTCGAAAACATGACCAGTGACAAGGAGAACGCCTTTTTCGCGGACGGTATCCAGGACGATATCCTGACCAGCCTGGCGAAGATCGGAGATTTGAAAGTGATCAGCCGCACATCCACGCTGGCATATCGGACTGGCACAGAAGCCAGGAATTTACGGCAAATCGGCGAAGCGCTCGGCGTGGCGACGATTCTTGAAGGCAGCGTGCGGCGCGTCGGGGCGCAGGTCGCAGTGACGGTCCAGCTGATTGACGCGCAAAACGATCGGCATATCTGGGCGAACCGTTATGACCGTACCATCTCCAACGCGCTCACCTTGCAGGGGGAGCTGGCAAAAGAAATTGCGGCCGCCTTGCATGCAACATTGAGCCCGGAGGAGAAGGCTCGGGTCGAAACGAAACCAACCAGCAACGCAGACGCGTACGTGCTTTATTTGCGCGCGCGGCAATTGGAAGATGGGCCGGACAATCTGCTGCGGGACTTCCTGCAAGCGGAAGAACTTCTCAGTCAGGCGATCGCCTTGGATCCGGGCTTTGCGCTCGCGTACGCGCTGCGTTCGCAAACCCGAGCCGACATCTTTCATTTTCATCAGGCCGTCGAGTCTTGGAAAATTAAGGCGCGCCTCGATGCGCTGGACGCACTGCGTCTTCAACCCGACGGGAGCGAATCGCACTTCGCCATGGGACTTTGCCATTACTGGCTAGAGAGCGACTACGAGCGCGCCCTCGAGCAATTTGCGATCGCGGGCCGGCTCGCGCCTAACGATACCAGCGCGGCTTTCTTTGTGGCCGCGATTCGCCGCCGGCAGGGACAATGGCAGGAAGCACTCGAAGCCTTCCGCCGGATCGAGCCGCTGGACCCCCAGAACCCGAACATCGTCCGGAACATCCTTTTCACGAACACCGCTCTGCGGAACTGGCCGGAAGCCGCCCGTGCCGGAGAACGGTTAGCGGCGCTCGCGCCGGATTCGGTTAGCTCGCGAGTGCAGGCGGCCTACGTCGATTTCTGGTGGAAGGGGAGCACGGAGCCGCTGCGGGCGGTGCTGGGGAAGATCCCGCCGGAAGTCGATCCGGACGGAGTCGTGACGGCGGCGCGATGGGATGTGGCGTTGCTCGACCGGGATTTCGACGCGGCGGAAGCGGCCTTGCAACAATGCCGGCTCGAGGAAGTCTCGTATTTGAACGGCGAACTGACGCCGAAGAGTTTTCTGCAGGGTGCCCTGGCGCTGGCAAGGGGAGATGAAGCTGCGGCGAAAGGTTTCCTCGGGGCGGCTCTGGTTCAGGTAGAGAGCGCCGCGCGCGAAGCGCCCGAAAGCGCGGAGCGGCACGCGAATCTCGGGCTGCTCTATGCGCTTTTGGGTCGGAAGGATGAAGCGATCGCGGAAGGTCGCCGGGCCGTCGAGTTAAAGCCGGAATCGAAGGATGCCTTTGACGGCGCAATTATGAACTCCGCCCTGGCGCTAATCTATGCGCGAGTGGGAGAGGCCGAGCTGGCGCTGCCCTTGATCGAACGCTTGCTCCAGACGCCAGGCGCGGTCGACAGCGCGGTCTATAGCGTGACGCTAAACGATCTGCGATTCCGCTGGGGTTGGGATCCGTTGCGCGACAATCCCAGATTTCAAAAATTGGTCGCGTCAGACGGCCCGCGGTGACAGCTGCAGGTCGCAAAAGGCGCGACCGAGATTCTCAGTCACGTTGCTCGGAAGTAACGACTGCTCACTCGCGTTCCCGTTGAAGATCGCGAGCTCGGCCGCGCGCCCGCAGAGCCATGCCCCAAGCCGTGCCGCGTCATACAACGAGAGTTTCTGGGCGATGAGCGCGGAACACACGCCGGTCAGCACGTCGCCCATTCCGCCCGTTGCGATGCCTGGGTTTCCAGTTGTGTTGTAGCTGCTCGGCCGCCCACGTTCCGCGACGATGGTGCGACTGCCTTTGAGCAGCAGCGCCACGGGAAACTCCGCGCAAAAACGCTGCGCGAGTTCTGCGCGCGAGGTCTCGCCTCCCGGAAAGAGACGCTGCATTTCGCCCGGATGCGGAGTGAGCAACCTCGGCCCTTGGTTGCGCTGCAAGACCGGCATGTCTTGCGCGAGAATGTTGAGGCCGTCCGCGTCGATCACGATCGGTTCCGCAGCGTGTTCGAGGAAGGAAACGATCTCAGAGGCATGCGCGCGTCCCAACCCTGGACCAACCGCCCAGACATCGATCGATTGCTCGCTTAACGATCGATACGACGGGATCGGCTTTACCATCACCTCGGGAGGAGCGCTCGCCGCCACGATTGGATAAATATCTTCCGGCACGAACAACTCGACGAGCCCCGCTCCACCACGCAAAGCGCCTAACGCGCAGAGAACTGCAGCGCCGGTGAATCCTTTCGAGCCCGCCACCACGCCCACCCGCCCGAACTGATTCTTGTAGGCGCCGAACTCGCGTCGCGGAAGCAGATCACGAAGCGCTGCCGCCGTCGCAACGACAGTGACCGCAGGCTCCTCTCGCCGCAATTCCTGTAGCTCGACGACTTCGAGCCGTCCCACGAAGTTCAGGGCACGATCGGCCAGCAAGCCTTGTTTGGCGAAGCCGATCGTGGCGGTGATATCCGCGCGAATGCAATCGTCGTCGGCTTCGCCTGAGTCGCCGTCCAGACCGGTGGGGAGATCGAGCGCAACGACGAAAGCGTTTTCTGAGCGCCGGAGTCGATTGATCTCGCGGCAAGCGGTTCGAACCGGCTCGCGCAGCGGTGGTGTCGCGCCTAATCCGAGAAGTCCATCAAGGATGACGCTGAGGCCGGTGCGATTCGGCAATGCGGGTTTGGCCCTTTGCCGAAGGCTCGCGAGTTTTTTTCTCGCCAGGTCGCCCAGATCTTTTTCTGCGAAGGCGAGCCGCAGGTCGATCTCCCAGCCACTGTCTTGCAACAGTTCTGCGGAGGCGAAGGCGTCGCCCGCGTTATTCCCCTTGCCGGCGAAAACGATGCAGAGTCCAGGAGCGGGAAAAAAACATGAGACGGTCCGCGCGATGCCCTCGGCCGCCTGATCCATCAGCGCCTCGGCCGTGACGCCGCGCGCAAAAGCGGCGTTTTCCGCCGCTCGCATTTCGGCCGCGCTGACGACCGGTGATTCCAATCAAACCTCCCCGTTTTGCCGGATGAGCGCGCTGCTCGCCGTTTTCTTCTTCTTACCGCTGCTGGATTTCTTTCTCCTCGATTTGCTCGATTTCTTGCGCGATTTCTTCGAGCGAGAAACCGATCTTCTCGACCGCGGAGTGGAGCGAACAAAGTCCGGACCACTAAACGGTTGCGGAAGGACTTCAGACGACGCCGCCGAGGCTCTCGCCAGAGGCCGGGTAAACGGAGCCCGCTGGCCTTGAATGCCGCGCGCGATCGCCTCGGCCAGTTTTTGCCGGTAGGTTGGATTAAGGGCCTGTCTCGCCTCGAAAGGATTGGTCAGGAAGCCGCACTCGACCAGGACTGATGGGATCGAGGTTCTGCGCAGGACGAAATAGCCGCGGCGCCGGATGCCGCGATTCTCGGTCGGCGCGATTGCGACGACATTGCGGTGAATGTTGGCGGCGAGGTTCGCGCTATCGCGCCGGTAGTAATAGGTCTCGATCCCATTCGCGCCCACTCGTGGCGCGGAGTTGAAATGCACCGAAACGAAAGTGGCGTTCCGGTAGGAATTAGCAACCGAGGTGCGCTGGCCTAACGAGATGAAAACATCGCTGTTGCGAGTCATGATCACCCGGTAGCCGTTCGCTTCCAAAACTCTGCGCAGGCGCTGGGAGACATCGAGCGTCAGACCTTTTTCTCCGACACGCTGTCGCGGAACGCCGCCGCGGTCGTGGCCTCCGTGGCCGGCATCGATCACGATTGTGCGAGCCTGAGCCCGGGCTTCGGCGGCAGGAAACAGGAGGGCCGCCGAAAAGAATCCGAGCAGCGCGAAGCGTGGAATAAAGGACGGCATAAGTATTTCGGGGAGCGGAAAGCTATTCGTCCGCGGGAACAGAGGGAGGACGCGCGGAAAGTTTCGAAGCGGGATTTTGGGTGGTCTGCACTGGAGCATCGAGTATGCCTCCTTTAACCGCGACCACTCCGTCCGGGTTGCGCCGTAAGCGCGGGCGCGTCTTTGTTTCCATAAATGTTGAGCGCGACAGGAGTTCGCCGTTCAAACCGATCTGCGAGTAAGCCCAGGTGCGCGGAGCGGCGCAATGGAGAACGTGAAGGCGATTCGCCGGGTCGAGCTCCGCTTGCGGTTCATCAAAGGCGATCACGCGGCCCAGAGGAAATGTGCTGTAGACGGCACCCGTGGTCTTGTCCTCCACGCGCACGTAAAGCTTGGTGTGATCCGGAAAACGATTCGAAAGCAGCGAGTAGGTGCGAACCGCGCCGGCGCCCTGCATTCCATCCGGAACCCCCACGGTTCGCTGCCAGATCGCTCGCGCGTCGCCGACTTGGAAGACCTTCCCCTGCGAGTAGAAAAATTTGTTCAAATCGGCGAGATAAACATTCGCGCGGACGTGGTAAGGGCCCAGGTCGTTTATCGGAAATTTCGGAGTGAGATTCACCTTCCGCGTCACGGTCTTGCCGGCTTCGATTTTTAGCGGTGGCTCGGACTCTTGCGGAAGCGGGGGAAGGAACCGTCCTTCGTTCGCCGTGATTTCGAAACCAAACCAGCGTTGCCCCGCCGCATCCCGCAGTTCGATGTCGCGCCCAGCCAGGTTAGTGATGTTAACGGTCGCGATGACCGGCTCGTAGGCGACGTGCGGGATGCGTTTGAACTTGAGGTCCACCTGGATCTGCGCCCGGGCCGCGCTCGCGAGGAGGATCGAGCAGGCGGCAGCGGTCAGAATCCTCATTGGGGCGCTAGAATAACGCAACTCGTGCGAGAAGAAAGTGGACGCCTCTGTCTAACTTCGGCCGAAAAGCCTCCGTCGCGCCGGCTTCGTCGAAGGCGCGGCCGATGAGGGAGGCGGGCTCAGTTCGGCCGCTCCCGGAACGCTGCCGATGACTTGCGACTTGCGCCGGGCCACCGCTGCGATCACGGCCTCATCCCATGGCATCGTGATCGTTTCGACCGGGGCGCGGACGGCGTAGTCGTAGGCGAACTCGACCGCTTCCCACGGAACGATTTCATACAAAGCCTCGGCTCCCCGCGCGGCTCCGCGTTCCGCATGAACAATGTGTCCGCTTAATAAATAAATGACCGCGGTCTTCGAGCCTTGCACCAATTGCACCGCGCCGCTGCGGCCGCTCAAGCAACACATCTGCAGCACGTCCAGGGCGTGGAAGAGGTCGCGACCGGTTTGACGTTGCTCGTCTGCGCGCGCGATCGCCTGCAACAATCGTTCGCCGTCGATCGGCTCCGGGAAGACTTTTGTCTGCGGAATTTCAAGGCGTTGCTCCGTGTTCGGATATTCGGGCAGGAACATGGTTTGCATGCCGGCGAAGGTCTCGCTCAGCGTTCCGCCGAGGGCGAGCCCGTTCACGCCGTCGGCCTGGAGCTGCGTGATCAGGACCGAGCAACGCGGGACGCCGCGAGACCAATCGAGCGCGCCCGCATCGGACGTGGCAAAGCCGCAGTGATGCTCGGTGTAGTCTTTCACCATCCGCACCAATTCCTCCCCGACTTCAACGTCGTGGTGGACGACGAGTAGTTGCATTACTGCGAGGTGAGGGTGAGCGGCGGTGGGAACAAGTTCAGAAGTTTCGTGGGCTCGGCGCGGACATCCTGGAGCTGGTCACTATAATATACCCGCACCTGATATCCGGCGTACTTGCGATTCGCGGATTCGGCCCCTTCGGCCTTTTTCGGTGGGCGCGGCTTCCGGCCCGCGGTCGGCGGGACAACGGCGGCGGCCGCTTCTGTCAAAGCGGCTTCCGAGGAGAGCGCGCCTCCCTTCAGCCGGATATAGCTGACCGCGAGAATCTCAGGGTTCGTGTTCTTCCAGTCATGATTCGGAGTGAGCCATTCGTAGTTCACCTCCGCGTCTGTCAGCGCGACTTTGTTGTTGTCGACGGTGTCGTAGAAGTAGACCTGAATTTTTACCTTGGTGTGATCGGTGATCGTGCTCGAGCGGACTTTAACCCCGACTCGCAAGGTCAAATTCGTGTCGGCCTCTGGATCGGGAGTCTCGGTCACGCTCGCTTCCGTAATGCCGAAGGTAGAGCCGTCGGGAATTCCCTCCGGATCGACACGAGTGGTGCCGGCATCGAGAGGCGAAACGCCCGCGAAACCAGGGCCGGCGGCTGTCGTTGGCGCGGTCGCGGGCGCCACACCCACCTTCAATTTCATGTCAGCCAGCTCATACAGTGCACCGGCCGCGGGGCCGAACTCGATGATCTTGCGCCAGGTTTCATTCGAGCGGTCGAATAGTTGGATCGACTCGTAGATCATCGCCATCTCCGCGAGGACGTTTGCGTTTTTCGGATCGCGCTGTGCCGCATCCTGCAGGCGCGCAAGCGCATTGGTGGTGTCGCCCCGCTCCCGCAGCAACGTGGCCTCCTTCAAGAGATGCTCGGCGACCGAGAGCGCCGCGTTGCTCGGAGAGGATTGCGGAACTGAAGCCGTGGAAGCAGCGGGAGCGACTGGCTGCGATGTTGCGTCGGGCGCGGTAGTCGTGGGCGCCCCCGGTTGTTCGATCACCTCCGCTGGTGGCGCCGCTTGCCGTGCGGCTCGCGCCCGGGCAGCGTAATGCAAGGCGACCGCTGCCAATTCCGCAGCTCCCAGAATAGCCACGATTCCAATCGCGATCGCGAACGTCTTATCCGGGCGTCCGGGCGAATGAAAGGTAGTCGCGCTCATGGGAGAGTCCTTTTGTAAACGACGGCGCGTAAAGCTGTCAAATTGCGTGCCCGGCGCCGCGCGGGCTCCTGCTACCGGGAAATGTCGCTTTGGCTTAGGATTTTAAACCCCTCGCCCAGGAGAACGGACGACGCACAATCCGCATCGTCGACGTGCAGAGCTAGTGCGGCCAAACCTCGCGGGCGAGTCAGCAGAGGGTAAGTAAAATGCACGTTGACCTCCGCCATGAGGAGAGCCGCGAGCAACTTTGACAACTGACTAGCCACCTCGCTCATCTCCACCACCACCATCTCGCAAACGCCGAACGCAATGTTGTTCTCGCTCAAAAGTCGTTCGGCCAGGTCAGGATCGCTCACCACGATCCGCGCGATCGCAGAGTCGGTCGACTCCGCGATGCTCAGCGCGACTACGTCCGCGTGATGTGCATTGAGGAGTTTCACCACGTCGAGCATGGCGCCGACTTTGTTCGGGAGAAAAATTGAGAACTGCCGGACGCGTGGTCCGTCAAACTTCTGGGTGGTTTGGGGTAGGTCGACAGCCATTTGAAAAGCGGTGGCGCAGTGGCGGGATCGCCGTGCGAAGCGCGGGCGGACTATGTTACCCGCACCTTTTTTTTTGCAACCGGATTCTTGAGTTAGTTCGCGTCGGTAGCAGGGGACTGCCTTCGGAAGCGGCCGATTCTGGCTGTTCATTTGCGGCTCGCAACCTACATTCGCTCCCCTCGATGGACGACGAAAACGAGTTGGTTGTGCAACGGCGGCAAAAGCTAGAAGCGCTTCGCGCGCTGGGCGTCGCTCCCTTTGGCGTGGCCTTCGAAACCGCGGGTACGATCGACGAAGTGCGCGCGAAGTTTGCGGAGGGTGTCAGCCTGCGCGCGGCTGGCCGGATCACCGCGCATCGCGACATGGGGAAGAGTCATTTTGTCGATCTTCGGGACGCGACCGGGCGGATGCAGGTCTACATCCAGGCCAAGGAGCTTGGCACGGAGATGATGGAAATCTTCGGCCTGCTTGATCTTGGCGATTTTGTCGGCGTCGAGGGCACCTGTTTCGTCACCAAGACCGGCGAGCCGACCCTGAAGGTTTCGACTTTGCAGGTGCTTGCAAAATCGCTTCATCCGCTGCCGGAGAAATGGCACGGGCTCCAGGATGTCGAGGCGCGTTACCGACAACGCTATCTCGATCTCCTGACGAATGAGGAATCGCGGATCGTCTTTGAGAAGAGGATCCGGATCGTGCGCGAGATGCGGCGATTTATGGAAGAACGCGGTTTTCTCGAGGTCGAGACCCCGATGTTGCAGGCGGTGGCGGGCGGGGCCGCAGCGGAGCCGTTTCGCACGCATCATAACGCGCTCAACCTGGATCTCTCACTTCGTATTGCCCCGGAACTTTACTTGAAGCGGTTGCTCGTGGGCGGCTACACCAAAGTCTTCGAGCTAAACCGCAATTTCCGAAACGAAGGAATCTCGCGCCGGCACAACCCCGAGTTCACCATGCTCGAGGCTTATTGGGCTTACGCGGACTTCGAGAAGATGGCCGAGTTGGTTGAAGAATTGATCTGTCACCTGGCGCAGACCGTGTGCGGTTCCTTGCAGGTCGAGCACAAGGACGCCGAGGGAGCCACCACGCGCACGCTCAACCTCGCGCGTCCCTGGCGGCGAGCGCGCTATCGAGATTTGATTCGAGAGATCGATCCCGGTTGGTTCGACTACACCACGGAGCAACGCCGCGCGCGGTGCGCCGACCTGGGAGTCGAGATCAATCCGCGCATGGCCGACTACGAAGTAACTCAGCAGATCTTCGAAAAGCTCATCGAAGAAAAGACCTTCGATCCGCTCTTCGTGACGCATGGCCCCAAAGAGCTGGTCCCTCTCGCCAAGCAAAATCCGGAAGACGATTCACTCGTCGATGTTTACGAGCTCATCATCAACGGCCAGGAAATTTCTCCCGGTTATTCCGAGTTGAACGATCCGCTGACGCAGCGGCAGCGGTTGCTTGAGCAAGCCGGCGAAGAGACGCAGAAGCTCGATGAAGAATTTCTACTCGCGCTCGAATACGGGATGCCGCCGGCGGGCGGCATCGGCATCGGGATCGATCGGCTGACCATGCTCCTGACCGGAGCTGAGTCTATTCGCGATGTGATTTTATTCCCGCTCCTCAAGCCGAAGAAATGATCACACTCACCACCTCTGGGTGGGGCGCGAGGGGGCGTCGTTAGGGACGGATCCGAAATTGAGACGCTTGTCCCGGCTGCGTCTCATTTCGATCGGACTGCCCGATGTGCATTGATCGCACCAGTGCCGCTTATCGCTCGGAAGGCGTTTCCGCGTAGCGCAATTATCGCAAACGAAGAGTTCGGTCTTCTTTTTCTCGCGCGGTAACAGAGCCATGACGACCTAGCTCTTTCGGTAATGGTCTGAAGAAAGCAAGAAATTACCGGCATCGGGTCCAAGGCTCACCAGCCGAACAGGTCACCCTTACGGCACCAGCTTGATGCGATTTACCGGAAAAGCTTCACGGTTTGAACAACCGGTAGAACTTCTTTTCGGATGTGATCGGCAGGACGACAACGTTCTCGTCGCCGACCACGGTCGGGGCGGTCGTCACGTCGGACCAGGCTGTTGCTGGCTCTAGTTGCGTGGCTGTTTGCAAACCGAAAAAGGTGGAACAGCGAAGGTGAAACTCGAATCGCGCCAAGGGAAGACCTCTACGTATCAGCGGCTACCGATCCAAAGGTGATTGCGTCGGCGGCTAAATCCGAGAGAGAAGGTGAATGCTTCGGTAGAGGCCGAAGTGAACAGCTGCATGCAGCAGCGGAATCAACTGATCCGAAAATCGAATGGAGATTGGATCAAACTTGCCGCCAAAGCAGGCAGCCCCCTCACGGTTTACGGGAGTGCGGCTGCCTCGTACGAATTCAAAGAGTGGCGCATTTCGAATGCTCGACTGGATCAACAGATTGGGGCCACAGGCGCGCCACGCAGCGCATTTGGCAGCGATGTTCTTGTTGTGGGCTCGGCTGAAGCTGCTGCTCTCGCCGAGGAAATATCGAGAGCTTCCGCAAACTTGGACAAAGCTCTGCTCAACGCAGCGAATGGCGTCGAGCGGCTCGTCGAGCAAAAGCGAGCCGATGAAGCCGAGATCGCAAAGCGAAAAGAAACGATCGAGCAGGAGCGGCAAAGATCCATTCTCGCAGCCGTCGCCAAAGGGCGCCGCTACGAGGGGCGTTGGGGAACGCAGCCTATCGCGATCGAGTTTATCGAATGCAATGCGCCGGGCACTTTATTCAGGGCGCGAGTTTACAATCCGGCCGATCCGAAACTCAGTCGCTTCTACAGCGGAGCGGCAGTTTTTGATTCGGAGAAAGCTCGCGGCTATCCAATTCATTTGAGCGGAGAAACGCCCGCCAGCGGCTCGAATCTTCCATTGATGTATGTTGGGGGCGGAGGAAGAAGGCGAAATTGTACTTAAGCCGACTACTGAGGGACTGGAGGGCGGCCCAACTTATTATCAAACTCCGCCAATCGTCGCCGCGAAAGTGCAGTGATCGCGGAAAACGGAGCCAGTGAACCCACGCCATTCAAGACTTCTGCTCGCCGTGCTCGTGTTCCTCCCGTTGACGAGCTTCGCGGGCGGACTCTTCTCGCTTGCGGACATAAAACCGCTCCTCGATCAGGAACCGACGCTAGCTGCTTTTATCGCCGGTCACCTGGACGTAGCGGAAACGGGAGAAGCAGGACGAATCAGCGGGCCAGCCAGCGAAGGCCTTGCGGGATACCGTACCGCTCCTTATGCCATTGAAGTAAAACCGAAAGGCAGCCCAGGCGCATTCACGCTCCTACTCGTTATCAACGCCGAGACGAAATTCCTCGACGCCAACGGCAGGAGTGTCGACGTAAAAGATGGCATCGCGATTAAAGAACGGCTGACCAACGTGTGTCTCCAATCGCTGTCGTCCGCCACCGCACCGAGCAGCGCGGCCGATTCAGATTCAACCGAATCGCCGCCTGCCGGCGAACGCGTGGACTACGCGACTCCGGCCGAAGGTTCATCCCTGCGGAAACAGCTTTTGGATGTAATAAGAAAGCCGACCGAAGAACATTTGGGCCAAGCTGTGGTCTTCAAAGTCAAAACATTAAGAGCAAGCGATCCGTGGGCGTTCTTTCAAGGCAGAGCCATCCGCGCCGATGGCAACCCGATCGACTACAAGAAATCCCGGGAATTTAGGAAAGATCCGAAGAGCACGAAAATCGATCTTGATGCCGGCAACCTCTACGGTGGTGTTGACGCCCTCTTGAAAAAGGACGGAATGAAATGGCAGATCGTGACGATAATGTACGACCCCACAGATGTTCATTGGTCGGATTGGGACAAGCGATTCGGAGCTCCCAAGAGTCTGCTGCCAAACCCAACGAACTGAAATAGCTGACGGGAAAAGGCGCCACTGCGAACGCTCACAACTGCATTCGCAGTTCTTGCATGCGCGCCTGATCCCGTTCCGACAATGCTTCCTCGGCGCGCATGACCAGCAGTGGATCGCGCAACGCCAGCAAGCCCGCACCGAGCAAAATCTTCCGCAATGTCTCTCGCTTCCGCTTCTCCACGGCCTGGCGATGTTCGAGCTTCGATAGCTTGCGGCGCAATTCCGCTTCCACTTGCTTGTCGGTCCGCCGCGTTCGCAGGGAAAGAGTCTCGCTACTCATAGTAGCGATCAATTTAAGCGGGATGAATGCCAACTTGTTGTTGGCGTCCGCTCAATAGCAATTGGCAGCGCATCCAGTGTGGAAAGGGAACGATCGCGTGGAATGGAAACCGCAGACCAAGGTCAGATGGAAAGAGAAACGTTGGCAGATCCTGACCCCGTTTATCGGGTTTGGGAAGATAGGAGCGCGGGTGGCCTTTCACCACGGCCAGCAGTGTTTTCAACAAGATTTCGAATTCGAAATTCTCGAACGGAAAGTCAACCTCACGATCATTACAGTCGAGGCGAATGCTCACGCGCGACCGAAATTCGAAGTTCCCGAAGGGAAGAGCGTGACCCTACTTCCCTCGCCGGTCCACCCACGATCCGGCTATCGCACCGGTGTCACTGCCAATGACTGCCAACAAAAACGCGTTTCTATGCGTAATCAACGGTGAACACGAGTCACCATCCGGCAATCGAAAAACCAGCGATTTACGAGGGGAAACCGCACTTTCAGGGGAGTGGGTTGGGTGGGACTCGAACCCACAACCAACGCCTTAAAAGGGCGCTGCTCTACCATTGAGCTACCAACCCGTGGAGAGTTTCCGTTTTAGTCTACTTCCCCGGGTGGCGCAAGCCGCCCTTCGCCACTACAACATGCGAAGCAAATCGCGCAGTGAATTGCTCGGCCGGTTCAGCTCGAAAACGGTCAGACCCGCGCTCGCCGCGCCCTGCCAATCCCGCACCGGGTCGTCGCCGGCAAATAACGCTTCGTTAGGCGCGAACCCGGCCAGTTGCAGCGCCCGCTCGTAGATGATCGCGTCGGGTTTGTCTGCCCCGACTTCGCTGGAGATGACGATGGGCGAGAGGAGTTTTGCGATGCCGAGCTGATCGAGAACCAGCCGGAGACGACCATCGAAATTCGAGATCACGCCGAGAGAGAAGCGTGAAGAGAGGGCTTCGAGCGTCGCGAAAACCTCCGGATACATTTCCCATACTCCAGCTTTTGCGAAATGGGCGTAGGCGACTTCGAAGAACGCATCACGATCCAAATCCTGCATCGTCGGTGACACTCGATCGATCACGCGGTGGACCAGCGCGCGCCACCAACCTTTGTCATCCTCTTCGCGCGGAATGCCTGTGGAAGGTCGCATTGGCATCTCGTTCCAAACCATTCCGAAGGCGCGCTCGAGCACCGTGGCCTCCATCGAAAGACCGAGGCGTTCACCAACCAGCGCGTAGTGATAACCGACGCCTTTCGCTAAGTGAAACAGCGTCCCGACGGCGTCGAAGAAAATAATCTTCGGTGGCTGATCCGGTTTCACTGTGGCCGAGTAGCAGTGTCCACCAGCGCTTGCAAGCGCGCGCGAAAGGATCGTTGTCTTTTCGTCTTTCGGGTTATCCGCAAACGGCTAGCGTGCTCCGCCTGATGGATTTGGTGGATGAATTGCGCGAGCAGGTGCGATGGACGCAATCTCATGGCGAAGAGGTCGCCAACAGTTTGAGTCATGGCCTTGGACTTCTGGCCGCGGCTCTCGGCACGCCAGTTCTCCTCAACGAAGCTTGGGAAGGTGGCAGCCCAGCGTTCATTATCGGCACCTGCATCTTCGCGGCGACGATGGTGTTTCTTTATCTCGGATCAGCGGTCTATCACCTGTGGCCGCGCACTCGGATCAAGGGTCTTCTTCAGATAGTCGATCATTCCGCTATCTTTTTTCTCATCGCGGGGACCTACACGCCATTGACCCTGGGTCCGCTGCACGGCCCGTGGGGCTGGACGATTCTGGCGCTGGTCTGGCTCCTGGCGGCCTTCGGCGTCATCCTAAAGGCGTCGAAGGGCGTCGCTCATCGGCCGCGGCTGGCGATCTCCCTTTATCTGGGAATGGGCTGGCTGATTCTCGTTGCCATTCGTCCACTGGCGCTAGCCGTCCCGTTATCCACCCTCCTCTGGTTACTCGCGGGAGGAGTCGTCTACACGGGTGGCGTGATCTTCTTCATCAACGATCACAAACGCTACCGCCATTTCGTCTGGCATCTTTTTGTCCTCGGCGGAACGCTTTGCCACTATCTCGCAGTGCTCACCTATGCGACGTCGGCGAACGGGTGATCGCAAAGGGACGTTTAATACGCCGTGATTACGAGCAGGAGCGCGCGTATCTCGCGCGGGCCGTAGACAACGGCGATGGCCGCCGGTATTACAAACGCAATGGAGCTCGTCGAACACAACGACCCGATCAACGAGAAAATTTTGGCGATCTCGGAGGACAAGATCGAAGGCTTTGTGCGGGAACCTTTCGAAGAGATCGCGCGTCGTTCTGGTGTAGACGTGGACCTCGTGATGGCGCGGATCGCCGCGATGTTGCGGGCAGGAACGGTCCGGCGTGTGCGCCAGACATTGCTCGCAACCAATCTCGCGGACGGCGCTCTCGTGGCCTGGAAAGTGCCGCCGGAGAAAATCGAAGCAGCGTTCGACTACATGTTTCGCGAAGACCCTTTCTCGGGGCACGTCGTCTTGCGTTCGACCGATACAGTGACTGCTGGCTCGGACTACAAACTCTGGACCACACTCAAAGTTCCCCATGGATTTTCTTTGCAGCGACACGGTGAGTTGCTCGCGTCCCGAGTGGGCGCGGAGCATTTTCGTTTAATGCCGGCGAAAGGCATTTTCACGCTGGGCGTGGGACACGTGCGGCGGAAGGCGGTGGAACCGGGCAGCAAAGCAGATGAGCCGGCGAAGATGGCTCCCGTGCACGTGGCTGAGTTAAACGAGCTGGAGTGGAAAGTTTTGCTCGCGCTCAAGCGCGAATTCGAGGCGGCCGAGATCCAGCCGGCACCGTGGACTGCGCGCGCGGCGGAGGCGGGTGTTTCGCTGGATGATTTTTGTCGCATCGCGGAAGCGCTAAACGCGCGCAAGATTGTCGGCCGGTTTTCAACCTTTCTGGAACACGTGAAGCCTTCCGCGGGAGGTCTTCGTGTGACGCGATTCAACGCGTTATTTCACTGGGCCGTACCACCGGGACGCGAGCTCGAGGCGGGCGGCGAAGTCGGGCGGCACCATATCCTCACACACTGTTACTGGCGCGAGGCGGGCCCTGATTTCAAGAACGTCAACATCATGGCCGTAGCGCACGGCACCGACAAAGATCTGCTCCTCGAGCACAAGCGCGCGATTGATCAGCACCTCGCGGCCAGTAACATTCCTGTTTCTTACACCAACGTTTTCTGGGGCGGACGGAGCGAGATTTCGCCGTCAGAGATTTCGCCTTACGTTTATCGCGCCTGGCTTTCCGAAATGAATCCGGTCAGCTCCTCCGCGGGCTGAGTGCCTGACCGAAGGCAGCGTAGCGCGCATCCAAGTTTTTCAAGAGCGCGATGGCTAGTTGCTCGCGATCGAGAACTGCGCCGGTGGCCATCGCAATAGACCCAGCGTTCTCGCGTAGGGTGGGCGGAAAATCGTCAAGCACGTGGTTAACGTTGATCCCGATGCCAGCAATAGCCGCATGGCGTCCCTCTGCTTCCACTCGCATATCGACCAGGACTCCCGCAATCTTTCGCCCGCCGGCATAAACGTCGTTGGGAGGTTTAACGGCCACCGCCAAGCCGGTGCTTTCCTTTATTGTTGTCGCGACTGTGCCCGCGAGCATGTCTGTCAGCTTGCCCGATTCGCACACCTCCAGTTGCGGACGCAGAAGAATGGAAAGCCAAAGCCCGCGACGCGGAGCTGACTCCCAATTCCGCCCATATTGACCGCGGCCCGCGGTTTGGCGTTCCGCAAAGACGGCTAATCCTTCGTCATTCTCCGCGGCCATCTGCCAAACCACATCGTTAGTTGAGGCAGTTTCCTCTAAAACGATGAGGGCATGCCCGATTCGTTGATCGCCGAGGGCCGCTCGCAACCTTCCGGCGTCCAACGCTTCAAGTGCCGACATGCGTCAACTCAAGCGAGAAGTCGATCGCGGTCGCCGAGTGCGTGAGAGCGCCGACGGAGACAAAGTCCACCCCGGTGCCCGCGATCTGACGAATGTTCTTTAGCGTCACGCCGCCACTTGCTTCGAATTTGACTCCCTTTTCTTTGCCGAGCGCAACCGCTTCCCGCATCTCGGCCGGCTTCATGTTGTCGAGCAGGATCACATCGATGCCATCTATCTCGAGGAAGGTCCGCACCTGCTCCAAACGATCCGCCTCGAGTTCAATCCGAACGTCGGGACGCTCACGGCGAACATTCTGGATCGCCGCCGCTAAACTGGAAAATCCGGAGCTCGCCATGAGGTGATTGTCTTTTACCAGTACCATATCGAAGAGGCCGAAACGGTGGTTTGCGCCTCCGCCCGCGACCACGGCCGCTTTTTCCAGCGCGCGCAACCCCGGTGTGGTTTTGCGCGTATCGAGGATGCTGGCTTTCGCCTTTCCCGCGCCTTCGACAAAACGCCGCGTAAGCGTCGCGATGCCGCTGAGTCTTTGCAGAAAATTGAGGGCGACCCTCTCCGCCGTCAGGATGGATCGCGCCGATCCGCGAAGCTCGAGAATCGTCTCACCGCCCGTCAGCGAAGATCCATCCGCCTGCAGGATCTCGATATGCAATTTCGGGTCGACTCGGCGGAAAACTTCCGAGGCGGTTTCCGTGCCGGCGACGACGGCCCGCTCGCGCGCCACAATTCTCCCGAAAGCTTGCAGCGTCGATGAGACGAAAAATTCGGAGGTGACATCTCCGGCGCCCACATCTTCCAGCAAAGCGGCACCGATCGGATCGGTAGAGTGATTGTCCATGGGATCAGGCGGGTTGGCTCGCGCGGTAGACGCACCTGCCACGCACATATGTTTCGCGCGTCGCGTTCGGCCCTCCTCGATAAATGCAAAGCGCGACGATGTCTTCCTTGGATAACTCGCTCACCCGTTGCCGTTCCGTTCCATAGGGAAGGAGCGACCCGAGATCAACGAGGAGCAAATCCGCTTCTTTTCCCACGTCTAGAGTGCCGATCGCAGCAGACTTGCCCAAGGCGCGCGCTCCGCCCGCGGTCGCGAGATAGAACGCTTCGGAAAGGCGCAGGGCGGGAACCTCGGGTTCGTAAAACGTGCGCATCCTCTGGACTTCCACGGCGGCGCGCATGATCTGCCACATGTTGAGCTCGGGCCCAGCGGCTACATCCGAACCGAGGCCGACTGGGATGCCGGCTTTCCAGAGCTGGTCGAGTTTCATCAATCCGCTGCCGAGAAAAAGATTCGAGGTCGGACAATGCGCCACGCTGGATTTCGCCGCGGCGATCGCGCCGATTTCGCGTGCATTCAAATGAATGCAATGGCCGAGCATCGTGCGGGACGTGAGCAGGCCGGCGTTTTCGTAGACATCGGTGTAATCCCGCGCCGACATGTGAAGATGATGCACCTTTTCAAGCTCCTCCCGGTTCTCCGCCAAATGTGTCTGCACATAGGCCCCTAGTTTTGTCGCCAGTTCGCCGGCGCTGCGCATTAACTTATCCGAGCAGGTGACGGCGAAGCGCGGGCTGAACGCATATTCCAGCCGGCCGGAGGCGGCGCCGTGCCACTTCCGGCAAAGCCGTTCGCTTTCGAGCAGGGAGACCGAGAGAATCTTTTTTGGTTGGAGGGTTCCGTACGAACCGAGATCCATCATCATCTTTCCGAGAATGATTCGCAGGCCGCTCCGTTCCGCGGCCTCAAAACCCACCTCGCAACTGTCTTCGTAGATCGCGCTATACACCATCGCCGTGGTGGTGCCGTTCCGTGCGAGCTGATGAAAGAAACGCGGCGCCTCCTCGCGTGCTTTCGGACCGCTGAACTCCCGTTCCACCGGGAAGATGTTTTCGCGCAACCACGGGAGCAGTGCATTCTGACCGCGAGCCACGACCGCGTACTGCGGCAGATGCGTGTGGCAATCAATCAGGCCGGGAAGGATCGCGATGTTGCCCGGGTCAATCCAGCGGAGGTGCGCGGCACGCTCGGATCTTCGCAGTTCATCGTAATCGCCCGAGGCGGCGATCCGTCCGTTCTCCACGATGAGGGCTCCATCGCGGCGGCTTCGGAGCGAGCCGAACTCCGGCGCATCAATGAGATACCCGCGGATGCCGAAGAGGTGGGGTTCCATTCTCGTGGGGTGCGAAGCACCTCAGCAGAGAGGCCGGGAACTGACAACCCCGGATTTAGCAGCGCCCCCTACAAAAAAGATCCGGGCAGCGCACGCCGGAGAAACAACAAATACGAAAAACGTGCCGCCGCCCGAATCGCCTTAACCTGTTTAATCTGACAGCGCCGGTTCCCCGGCGTTCAACAAATTTTGCGAGCCAAGGGAATTTCTGAAGCTGGCGAGTAATGCCCGGTATTTGTAGCTGCCATCCGTCCCCGGCGGCAGAGCCCGGATCTGGAAGGGCATCGGCGTTGAAGGCGATGCCCCTCTGCCGCCGAGACGGACGGCAGCTACAATGAGAGTTCTGCCTGACGCACAACCCCCGACTTAGCCTGATCATCCTTCACTTCTTGAATAAGGGACTTGAATTCGCACTTCTGGAGAACCTCGAGCAGCCCGGGATAGTCCGGTGTGATGCGCAGATCGTCCATCGGCACCGGCAATTCTGTGTCGCAATCCAATTCCACCATCTTGCGATTTTGCAGAATCTGCTCGCGCGCGGCGGTCAGTTTCTCGCGACTGCGGGCGCTCTTGACCTTGTCGAGATTGTTCAGAAGCGATTCCAGACCGCCGTGCTCCTGTAACAGAGCCGCAGCCGCTTTTCGACCAATCCCGGCGCCCGGGATGTTGTCCACGGAATCGCCCGCAATTGCCAGGACGTCACCGATCAGCGTGGGCGGCACATCCCATTTCGCCATGACTTCCTCTTCTCCGAGGAGGGCGAACGCGTCCTTCGGCGAGGCGAGGTCGGCTTTCGCCGTGGTGTAAACTTTCACGCAGGGTCCCACCAACTGGAATAAATCCTTGTCGTTGGTCGCAAGCACAACTTCGAAGTCGCGTTTGCAGGCCGCCATCGCGTAACAGCCCATCAAATCGTCCGCCTCGGTGTTCGGAAGCGAGATGTTCTTGAAACCGAGCAGGGAGGTGAGCGTGTTCTGAATGAAGTCCAGCTGAGGAATCATCGGTAAAGGCATTTCCTTGCGCGTTTCTTTGTAGGCTGGTTGCAACTCCACGCGTTTTTGCGGCAAACCTTCGTCCCAGAAAACCGCGCCCATCTCCGGCTGCAAATGTTTCATCAGCAGCCGCACCGTTTTGGTAAATCCGAAAATGGCGTTCGTCGGTTCGCCTCGCGAATTCGAAAGATTCGGGATCGCGAAGAAGGAACGGTAAACGTAGTAATGCCCATCGATCAGAAGCAGCTTCACGCGGTCACGGTAGCTGAAGGAGGAAAGTCATTCACCGACTTTTGTGTGGTCGTCTGTTGCCACGCGCCCTGGCGGCCGTGCGGGGAAAAACTTCGATCACAGCACAGCCCGCACGCCCCACAGGGGACGTGGCTACAGCGGACATGGCGACAGTAGTCTTTCGCGTCGTCTGCGATTATAAATCCAAATGGCTGAGGAGTGGTTCGTCCGCGTCGAGGGCAAAGAGTATGGCCCGGTAGAGAAGGATGTCTTGCAGGAGTGGAAGAGCGATGGCCGCCTCATTCCACAGAATTATCTGCGCAAGAGCGGAGACACCGTCTGGGTGCTCGCCTCCACCCTCGAAGAACTTTTCGTCAACTCAGAAAGGGCACCGACAGGCTCGGACGATCCTGTCCGGCGGCGCACGCTGTCTGAGATTCTGCGAGAAACCTTGAGAGTTTACCGTCAGGGCTTTTTACAATTTTTCGCGCTCTCCTTGCTGGGCGCGCTGCCCGCTTTGGGCTTCAAGCTCAGTCTAGCCTTCGGCAAGAGCCCTGCGAGCGAGGCGGTCGCCTGGACCGCTCACATTGGCAATGTGCTCGCGGTTGTCATGCTCGTCATTTTCCTGGCGTGCTGGCCGATTTTTGTGGGCGGACTGCAATTGGCCACACGCGACCTGGCTGCCGGGAAGGCGATTCGTCTGAAAGAAATCCTGCGAGGCACCGTTAACATTTGGCCATGCCTCGCGCGGCTTTGTCTCTTCGTTTACGGGAGTTGGTTTTTCTGGATCGGTCTTCCCATGGTCGTCTTGCTCACGCTCGGAGAGAATCCCTCGCTACCATCCGCCCTCGTCGCACTCGCGGCCCTCGTCTTCCTGTTTTATATGGCGGCGCGTTTGTTCGTTAACTTCATGTTCTGGCAGCAAACCACCACGTTGGGCGAACTCGACGGGATCGAAGGTTTGAGCGAAAGCAAAGAGCTGGCGCGAAGCCGAGCGGACTTGCCGCGACTGCAACGACCTCTCTACCGCGGAGCGATTCTGGTTGCACTTTGGGTCGTGCTCTATCTCGGTTTCAGCGTCGCGGTCGAGCTGCCGTTTCTTCTCGTGCGGCTGCAAGGCGTGACCGATCTCAATCAGGCGATCGTGATGATGAGGGCGCTGGTGAATGCCCCGGTGCCAGACTCGATTACGATCGCCGTCTACGTTCTGAGTGCCGCGGTTCATGCGGCGCTGCGCCCGCTGCTTGGTATCGCTTTCGTCGTGCTCTACTTCGACGCGAAAGCGTCGCGCTGACAATTCTCTGCCGCCGAGACGGACGGCAGCTACAAGGACTCAGTTCAGCTCAAGATACGGTAGCAATCCGTGCATACCGCCTTCGCGGCCGAAGCCGCTCTCTTTGTATCCACCGAATGGGCTCGTTGGGTCGAACTTATTGAACGTATTCGCCCAGACCACGCCTGCGCGGAGCTTGCTCACAATCTTGAAAATCTTGCTCCCCTTATCGGTCCATACGCCTGCGCTCAGACCGTAGGCGGTGTTGTTTGCGCGCTCCACGGCCTCTTCCGGCGTGCGGAATGTCATCACACTCAGCACCGGTCCAAAAATCTCCTCCTGGGCGATGCGATGCGACGCTGTCACGCCGGTGAAAAAACTCGGCGGATACCAGTAGCCTTTGCTCGGCAAGCGGCAGCTGGATTGCACCAACTCAGCGCCTTGCTTCAATCCGCTATCGACCAGCTCGTGGATTTTATCGAGCTGCATGCGGGAGTTGATCGCTCCGATGTCGGTGTTCTTATCGAGCGGATTGCCCACGCGCAAGACCGCGATGCGATCGCGCAGTTTGCGGATGACATTCGGAAAAATGCCTTCC
>Ga0136617_10001399_pt1 | contig 21377 bp, 15 predicted proteins | sample AntDrymUQ3222106_2_FD_129672 | JGI IMG/M metagenome (GOLD analysis project Ga0136617, IMG submission 129672) | Polar desert sand microbial communities from Dry Valleys, Antarctica - metaG UQ322 (21.06) | ecosystem: Environmental > Terrestrial > Soil > Desert | place: Antarctica: Dry Valley...
GAAGTGGTTCCTCATCCCGATCGCGGCCTGCCTGGCTCTCGTCATCCTGGCCGGGATCGTCGGCGCCCTGGCCCGCAACGACGACGACGGGGAGAAGGCCAGCTCCGGGGCATCGCGGACGACAGCCGACGAACCCCCACGCTCCGAGAGCACCGACGAGCCCGAGTCCACCGCGGTCGACACGACCACAGCACCGAAGACCACGGTCCCACCGACCACGGCGGCTCCAACCACGGTGCCACCGACCACCACCGCACCCGCCCAGGCCGTGGTCGTGACCGGTCGAGGTGACGACGTCATCGACGTGACCCACCCCGACGGCGGGGGCCGGCCGGTGCTCGTGTACGCCAGGCACAACGGTGCCGCCAACTTCGTCGTCAACGGTGGAGGCATCCAGCTCCTCGTGAACGCGATCGGCGCCTATGAGGGGGTCACGCTCCTCGACCCGAACGGCGAGAACACACCGAGCCTCGAGGTCATGGCCGACGGCGACTGGACCATCGAGTTCCGCCCAGTTGGTGCGGCGCGCAGCTGGGACTCCGAGATCTCGGGCCGAGGCGACGATGTCACCCGCTTCACGGCCGGCTCAGGTGCCGTTGCCTGGACCCACAACGGCTCGGCCAACTTCATCGTGACCACATACAGCGGCGGCATCCTCGGGTTCGACCTTCCGATCAACGAGATCGGCCCCTACCAGGGGACGGTTCTGGTCGAAGGAGGCGGCGCCTTGGTCGTCGTCCAGGCCGACGGCGACTGGAGCGCCCGGCGAGAGTGACGTGATCCTCGTCGCGCCGCCGTCGACACGGTGGATCGGGGCGGGGCCGGAGCCGATCAGCCGGGGTGGTCGGGGCGACGCATGAGGGGCTCGGCGCGGGCCGGAGCGCGCAGGGGGGCGAGCAGGCCCACCGGGGTGCGGGCCGGCGCGATCGACCGGTGGACACCGTCGACGGTCGCCCCCAGGTGGCGGCCGACCAGGCCGTCGAGCCCGTCGCCCCGGGGTCCGGCCTCGATCATCACCAGGGCGGGCCGGAACAGTCCCCACAACCGGTTCGGCACCACCACCGGTCCGTCGGCCCGGGCCTGCACGAGCCGGTGGGGCATCAACAACGGGACGCCGAAGCCCCGCCCACGGGCCTTGACCGAGAGGTCGCGGTCCTCCCACAGGAGCTGGCGCACGCCGTCACGGGCAAACCACCGCAGCTCGCCCATGCTCGCCGGGACACCCCAGTTGAGCTGGAAGCCGACCAGCGCGTCGGGCTTGTCGACCACGGCCACTACCGCCGACCAGCCGAGGTGGGCGCCGAGTCTGCCCGGCACCATCACCATCAGCTGAAGGAACGGTCCCACGGGTGAGTCCGTGTACCGCACGGCCACCACCATGGCGGGACCGGGAGCCCCCAGCACGCCCTCGGGCATCTCCACCGGAGGTCGCCACCGGCTGAGGCAGATGAGGGCCTCGCCACGCAACGCCCACGGAGCATGCGGCGGTGCCGTCACCCCTCGAACGCTACTCCCCGCCGTCTCGATCCACCCTCCGCACCCGTCCTGGCTGCGATCAGCCGACCGGGGCCAGGTCGTCGCAGCCGATCGTCTCCTCCAGGTAGGCGAGCATCCGCAGCACCGCGGCATCGGCGTGCTGGGCTCCGACGACCTGGAGGCCGACGGGCAGGCCGTCGTCGGTGCGCCCGATGAACACCGTTCCGCACGGCGAGCGGGTGAGGTTGAAGGGGTAGGTGAAGCGCACCCAGTTCGGATCCTCGGCACCGTCGATCGTGCCCTGCCCCCAGGGCGCTGGGATCCGGCCGGCCACGACCGGCGAGAGCAGGAATGACACGTCGTGCAACAGCGTCGTCAGGGCCTGGTTGAGCTGATGGCAGGCGTCCTGGGCAGCGATCACGTCGACCGCGCCCAGGGTCCGGGCGGCCAGCTCGACTCCGAACTGCACCGTCGGATCGAGCAGGTCCCACTCGGGCGTGCCCCGGAGGTCGCCGACGGTCCGCAGGTGCGACGCGGACGTCAGGGTCAGCCACGTCGTCACGGGGTCGGTGGGGAAGAGCGACGGCTCCTCGACGACCTCGCACCCGAGGTCGGCCAAGGCGTCGACGGCGCCCTGGCACACCGCAGCCACCCCGCCGTCGACCGGGGCGTACCCAAGCGTCGGAGACCAGGCGACCCGCAGGGGCCCGCGGGCCTCATCGAGCTGCGGGCGCCACGCTGACCGAGGACGGGGCAGGCTGCGGAGGTCGCTCGGGTCGGGTCCGACGACGCAGTCGAGGACAACAGCGGCGTCGGCCGCAGTGCGTGTCAGCGGGCCCTTGGCCGACAGGTCGGCCCACTGCGGTGGGGTGGCGCCTCCGATCGGCACCCGCCCCAACGACGGCTTGAACCCGGTGACCCCGCAGATGGCGGCGGGGATACGGATCGACCCGCCGCCGTCGCTCGCCGTGGCCAGCGGGACCATGCCGGCGGCGACCGCGGCGGCGCTGCCGCCCGACGAGCCGCCGGCCGAGCGCGTGGGGTCCCACGGGTTGGTGGTCGGAGGGCCGAGGGCGTTGCTGGTGTCGCCCTTGCAGCCGAACTCCGGCGTGTTGGTCTTGCCCACCACGACGCAGCCGGCGGCCTTGAGGCGGGTCACGAACAGCGAGTCGGCTGCGGCCGGAGCGTCGCCCGCGGAGAGGGCTGAGCCGTAGGTGGTGACGAACCCTGCTGAGTCCTCGAGGTCCTTCACCCCGATGGGGATGCCGGCCAGCGGCCCGACGTCTTCGCCTCCGGCCAGACGCTCGTCGACGAGGCCGGCATCGGCGAGGGCGAGATCACCGTCGACGACGACGAAGGCGTGCAGTGAGCTATCGACGGCGTCGATGCGGTCGAGGGCGGCCTGGGTCAGCTCCCGGGCGCTGACCTCCCGCCGCTGCACCTGCCCAGCGAGGCCCTCAACGCTGTGTTCCCGGAAGTCCACGTGGTGACATCTCCCAAGCCGGCAGCAGGTCGCCGGTCACCCTAGGGGCCGCCGGCCAGGCGGCCTCGGCCACAGGACTCCCGCGACCGCGTGCGACTCGGCTCTGCCGCTGGGGTCTGGGGCGGAGCCCCAGGAAGCGGGAGCCGATCCAGCTTGCTGGTCGGCGAGCGAACAGCGTCGGCGAAGCCGACCCGGTCAGCTCGTCGGAGTGGAGTGAGCGAAGCGAACGAACGACGACGAAACGACTCAGTAGCCGAGGTCGAGGTCGACGGAGCCGACCAGCTCGTCGCCGGCGATCCAGCGGGCGACGTTGTCGCGGATGCGGGCGGAGAGCAGCGGCACCGCCATCTCCGGGGTGTTGCCCACGTGGGGGGTGATGGTGCAGCGGGGCTCGGTCCAGAGCGGGTGGCCGTCGGGCAGGGGCTCGGGTTCGGTGACGTCGAGGCCGGCGGCGCCGATGGACCCGGCCGCCAGGGCGGCGACGAGGTCGTCGGTGACGACGTGGGCACCGCGGGCCACGTTGACGAGCACGGCGTGATCGGCCATGCACTCGAGCTCCGGAGCGCCGATGATGCCGGCGGTCTCCGGGGTCAGCGCCAAGGCAACGACCACCCCGTCGGCCGTTGCCAGGGCGTCGTGGAGGTCGTCGGGACCGACGACCCGGTGGGCACCAGCACCACCACCACCACCCTCTCCCGGGTGGCGGCGCACGACCGTGGCGGCGACCTCGAACGGAGCGAGGAGGCGCAACAGCTCGGCGGTGATGCCGCCACCGCCGAGGATCGTGACGCGCCCTCCGACGAGGTTGCGGCCGGCAGGCGGGCTCCACGCTGTGGCCCCCGAGTAGGCATCGACGTTGCGGAGCCCGACGAGCATCAGGGTCAAGGCCAGCTCGGCGACAGGCGTGGCGTAGACACCCTTGCCACATGTCCACAGTCGGGCATGGTCCAGCACCGGCAGGTAGTTCTCGATCCCGGCGAACGGGAGCTGCACCCATCGAGGTTGCGGATGCTCGGCTAGCACTGCGGCCAGGGCGTCGGGCTGGCGGGGCGAGGTCCAGACCAGCACGTCGGCCTCCTCCGGACCGACGTGCCGTCCACCCCCGGCGATCACGGCCTCGACCACCCACCCCGGCGCCACCGGGGCGACGTGCACGGCGGTCCGGTCAGCGTCAGCGTCCACGACGAGTGGCTCAGTAGGGCCCGTCGCAGCACGAGTCCCGCTGACCGCACGAGCAGCAGCGGTAGTGGGCGTGCTCGGGCCGCATGGGCCCGCCGCAGAAGCCGCACTGCGTCGACAGATCGCAGGCGGTCGGCGCGGGCTCATGCGGAGCTGGGGGTAGTCCGGTGGACGGGGAGAACGGCATTGGGTCGGTCACGCTACGACGACCGGTGCCACCCGTTCGGGATGGCGACGGGCGAGTCGTCGCCGCCACGTCCTGACCCGTTGGTCAAGGTGCGGCGGGCAGCCGTACCCTCGGCCGTCATGGCCACCCGCCCTTCCGGTGCCGACGGCGGGGCTGACAGTGAGCCCGACGACGCCGGCCAGGCGGTCGAGGAGGTCGAGGGCGCCCTGCTGGAGGGGGACCGAGCGTTCGTCGGCGGGACGGCCCGCGCCGCCTTCCGGCACCGGCAGTTCCGCACCGTCTACCTCGGTGCCTTCGCCTCCAACATCGGCACCTGGATGCAGAACGTGGTCCTGGGGGCCCTGGCCTACGACCTCACCGGCTCGGGCATCTTCGTCGGGGTCATAATCGCCGCCCAGCTCGGGCCGCTGCTGGTGCTGTCGATCGTCGGCGGCGCGTTGGCCGACAGCCTCGACCGCAAGAAGCTGCTCATCGCCCTGTCGCTCCAGCAGGCGGCCTTCTCCCTCCTGCTCGCCCTGGTCGCCACCTCCGCGGACCCCAACAAGGTGGTCCTCGTCCTAGTCGTCTTGGCTATCGGGATCGGCACCTCCCTGTATGCCCCCACGTTCAGCGCCGTGGTCCCCCTGCTCGTGCCCCGACGCGACCTGGCCGGCGCCATCTCGCTCAACTCCGTGCAGATGAACGCCTCGCGCGTCATCGGCCCGGCCATCGGCAGCGTCCTGTTCACCCGGTTCGGGGCGTCGTGGGTGTTCCTGCTCAACGCGGTCAGCTACGCCACGGTGATCGTCGCCGTGCTGCGGGTGCCACTGCCTCGCCCGCTGGCCTCGGGCACCCAGGGCATGCACCGGCTGCTCGAGGGCATCCGGTACGTGCGAGCCCACCGGGTCGAGGGCCAGGCCATCGCGGTGATCTTCACGTTCTCCCTGCTGTCGCTGCCGTTCATCACCCAGCTCCCGAAGCTGGCCGACGAGAACCTCGGGATCGCCGCCCGCAGCGAGGCCTACGGGCTGCTCTACGCCGCCTTCGGGCTCGGGGCGGTGACCGGCGCCCTATCGATCGGCACCCTGCTGGCGCCCTACGACAAGGTCAGGGTCACACGCATCGGGCTCGGCGTCTTCGCCGTGTTGCTGACCGCCTTCGGCCTCCTGCGGGCCCCGGCGCCGGCGTTCCCGGTGATCTTCGCCGTCGGGGCGGCCTACTTCGCCGTCATCACGTCGTTGTCGACGGTGCTGCAGCAGAACCTCGACGACCGCGTGCGGGGCAAGGTGATGGCCCTGTGGATCATGGGCTTCGGCGGCACCGTCCCGTTCGGGGGCCTCGCCGGCGGGTGGCTGGCCGAGCAGACCTCGATCACCACCATGGTGGTGGTCGGGGCCGCCGTCGCCGCCACCCTCGCCCTCGCTGTCGACCTGCGGCCCGACACCGACGAGGCCTAACCGCTCTCCGAAGCATCCTCAGGGATCGGCGAGGAGGACTGCGGCGAGGCGCTCGAGGGCGGCGACCCGGCTGCCCTTGACCAGCACGGCGTCACCCCCGCCGAGCCGGCCGAGTCGATCGATGGCGGCGTCGATGTCGGCGGTGGCGTCGGCCCCCTCGATGCCGTAGCCCGGGGCGGCGACGCTGACGATCCTGATGCCGACCGCCGCCGCATGTCCCGCCACCTCGCGGTGGAGACGGTCGCTGTCGGTCCCCAGCTCGGCCATGACGCCCAGCACGGCGGTGCGCCGGCGAGCCTCCGGGAGGGCGGCCAACGCGTCGAGGGCGGCCCGCATGGACAGAGGGTTGGCGTTGTAGGCATCGTTCACAACGATCGCGCCCGAGGACGTCCGGTCGACCTCCATCCGCAGGCCCGAGATCTTCGCCCGGCCCAGGGCTTCGACCACGTCGTCGATGTCGACGCCGAGGGCGAGGCCAGCCGTCGCGGCGGCGACAGCGTTGGCGGCCTGGTGGGCGCCGTGGACGGCGAGGTGCACGTCGGCGTCGCCCCAGGGGGTGTGCAGCTGAAGGCTCGGCCGGAGCTGCTCGTCGAGCCGCACGTCGGTGCCGCGCACCTCGGCGTCGAGCTCACCGCCCAGGCTGTAGCGCAGCACGTCGGCTTCGGTCCGCTCGGCCATGGCGGCCACCAGGTGGTCATCGGCGTTGAGGATCGCCACGCCATCGGCCGGCAGGGCCTCGACCAGCTCCGCCTTGGCCCGGGCCACCTGACCGATCGATCCGAACAGCTCCAGGTGGGCATCGGACACTGCGGTCACTATCGCCGCGGTCGGCCGGGCCACGTCGCACAGCAGCGCGATGTGGCCTGACCCCCGCGCCCCCATCTCGACCACGGTCGCCTCGGTGGCCTCCGGCGCCCCGACGAGAGTGAGGGGCACGCCGATCTCGTTGTTGAACGACCGGTCGCTGGCCGCGACCGCCCACCGGGTCGACAACACGGCGGCCAGCAGGTCCTTGGTCGAGGTCTTGCCCACCGAACCGGTGATGCCCACGACGCGGTCGGGCAGCCGGGCCCGAGCTCGTCGGCCGATGGCGAGCAGGGCAGCAGCGGTGTCGGCGACCTGCACCGCAGGCACGGGCGCAACCCTGATCGGGTGCGACACCAGCAGCGCCGCCGCTCCGGCTTCGAGCGCAGCGGGGATGAAGTCGTGACCGTCGCGCTCGGCGACGAGGGCGACGAAGCCCGCCCCCCGCCTCAGGGCGCGCGTGTCGATGCCCAGGCCGTCGACCTCGACCAGGCCGTCGCCGGCAACCACTCCCCCCGAGGCGTCGGCCAGCTCCGAGGTGGTGAACCGCATCGGACGGCGACCCTAGGTCGGACCCGGTGACCAGACCCGTCCTCGGGCCCCGACCAGCGTCATCTCGACCCTCACCTAGCCTGCGCGGCCATGACCATGGCCGCGGCCGACACGCCCCGGATCCGGCTGGTCGTGCTGTTCGGCGGAGTTTCGGCCGAGCAGGACGTGTCGTGCATCTCTGCGGCTCACGTGCTGGCCGCAGTCGACCCGGACCACTTCGACGTCGTGCCCGTGGGGATCGACCCGGCCGGGCGCTGGCTCCTCGCCGAGGACGCGAAGGCCCTGCTCGACGACGGCCGTCCCGACGAGCTCGGGGGCACGGTCGCCATCGCCGGCACCGAGCTGGCGCCCCAGCCGGCGGTCGCTCCCGCCGAGCCCGGGCAACAGGTCGTCGTCCTGCCCCTCGTCCACGGACCCTTGGGCGAGGACGGCACCGTGCAAGGGATGCTGGAGCTGTTCGGAGTGCCCTACGTCGGCTCTGGGGTCCTCGGCTCGTCGCTGTGCATGGACAAGGGCGCAGCCAAGGCCATGACCCGCGCCGCCGGGCTCCCCCAGGCGCGCCACCTCGTCGCCCGCCGCACCGAGGTCGACGAGGAGTTCTGCCTCCATGTCGTCGCCACCCTCGGGCTGCCGGTGTTCGTGAAGCCCGCCAACATGGGCTCGTCGGTCGGCGTCTCCCGGTGCCCCGACGTCGATGCCTTGGCCGCAGGCATCGAGGACGCCCTGCGCTACGACGAGTGGGTCGTGATCGAGGAAGCGATCGTGGGGCGAGAGATCGAGGTGGGGGTGCTCGGCAACGACGACCTGCGGGTGTCGGTGCCGGGCGAGATCGTCCCCACCCACGAGTTCTACGACTACGAGGACAAGTACGTCGACGGTGCGGCGCGCATCGTCATCCCGGCGGAGCTGCCGACAGAGGTCCTGGATGGTGCGCAGACCCTGGCCCTCGACGCCTACCGGGCGCTGCGCTGCGACGGCTACGCCCGGGTCGATCTGTTCTACGAGGAGGGCGGGCGCGGCCTCCTCCTCAACGAGGTGAACACCATCCCCGGCTTCACCCCGCACTCCATGTTCCCATCGCTGTGGGCTGCCTCCGGCCTCACCTACCCGGACCTCATCAGCGAGATGGTCCGCCTCGGCGTCGAGCGCCACCACCGCCGGGCCGGCCTGGGCCGCCCGCAGCGGGCATAGGGTCTGGGCCGTGGCCGAGACCGAGGACGACGATCGCATCCGCTGGGGCGGGGTCAACCACCTGGCCCTGGTGTGTCGGGACATGGCCCGCACCGTCGCCTTCTACGAGGGGCTGCTCGGGATGGCGCTGGTCAAGACGGTCGAGCTGCCCATGGGCATGGGCCAGCACTTCTTCTTCGATTGCGGCGGCGGCGACCTGCTTGCCTTCTTCTGGTTCCCCGACGCGCCCGAGCCCGTCGCCGGCATCAGCGGTCCTCGGGTCCGGCCCGACACGGGGGAGATCATCAGCTCCATCGGGTCGATGAACCACGTCGCGTTCTCGGTGCCGCCCGAGCGCCTCGACGAGTCGCGCGAGCGACTCATAGCGGCCGGCATCGAGTGCAGCGAGACGCTCAACCACGACGACAGCAAGTGGGGCGTGGCCCGCAACGTGCACCCGGGCGTGTTCGTGCGATCGGTGTACTTCTTCGACCCAGACGGGATCCTGCTCGAGCTGGCCGCCACGACCCGGTCCTTCGGACCCGACGACGTGGCCCACGCTCCGGCGGTGGCCACCCCGGTTCGTGAGACAGCCGAGCCAGAGCCGGGCTCGCCCCAGCCGGTCCCCCAGGCCGCGGTGTAGGAACCGAGCCGATGCCCCGACTGGGTCAGGTGCCCCGCTCGCCCGACAACCCACCCATCGTCAGGTTCATGTACGACCTGATCTTCGGCGAGGGACACGATCCCGTCGCCGACCCGGGGACCAACACCGGCACCCCGGGTGACTGGTGGACGGTGTTCGCCGCCGCACCAGACGTCCTCCAGCACTGCGTGGACGGCTTCGCTCTCTACCAATCGGACTCCCGAAGGCTCGACCCGAAGCTGCGCGAGCTGGGTCAGACCCGCGTCGGATGGGCCCGGGGCTCGCTGTTCGTCTACTCCCAGCACTGCAAGTCGTGCCGGGCCGTGGGCCTGACCGAGGACAAGATCGCCGCCATCGCCCACTGGGCCGTGGCCGACTGCTTCGACGAGGTCGAGCGGGCGGTGCTGGCCTACACCGATGCCCTCGTCTACGACGGCGGCCGGGTGGCCGACGGCGTGTTCGCCGTGCTGCGCCGCCATCTCGACGACGAACAGATCCTCGAGCTCACCTACATCACCGCCCTCTACGACATGCACGGCGTTATGAGCCGGGCCCTGCGCACCGAGTACGACGACATCGGTGAGCGCATGGTCGAGACCGGTCCCACCGACGTCTCGGCCCTCGACGTCCTCGACCGCCCCGCCTCCGACGACGATCGGGAGACCTGACCGGACCTCCTGTTCTCGTGTGATCAGGCGGCAGCGACACCTCATCCGGGTTAGGCGTCATCCAGGGGCTGCCGGCCCCGCCCGGGCAGCACGCGGTAGGCGTCGAAGACACCGTCGATGCGCCGGACAGATCTCAGCACCGAGTCGAGGTGGGCGATGTCGCCCAGCTCCACGTCGAAGCGCATGGTGGTCACCCTGTCGGCCCCGGCGCGGGAGTCGCAGGACAAGATGTTGATGTCGGCGTCGGCGAAGCCCGACGAGACATCGCCCAGCAGGCGTGGACGGTCGAGGGCCTTGATCTCCACCGCCGCGGTGTAGGCGCCGGCGCCACCCTCGTCCCACTCGACCTCGATGAGACGACCGCCCTGGCTGCTCGACAGCGAAACGGCGTTCGCGCAGTCGTTGTGGTGCACCGACACGCCGCGCCCGCGGGTGACGAAGCCCATGATCGAGTCACCCGGAACCGGTGTGCAGCACTTGGCCAGCCGCACCATCAGGTCGTCGAGGCCCTCGACGTGGACGCCGATCGAGTCGCGCTCGCCGCGGGCCCGAGGGGTGCGGGCCGTGGTCGGCAGCTGGTCCTCGTGATCGGGGTCACCGCTGCGCAGGCGCCGGCCGATCCGGTTGGCCACCGACTCCGCCGACACGTGGTGCTCGCCGATGGCGGCGTGCAGGGCGTCGACATCGACGTAGTTGCTGTCGGCGGCCACATCGGCCAGGACCGTACGCGTCACCTCCTTGACCGGGAGGCCCTCGCGACGCAGGGCCTTGGCCAGGTCGTCCCGCCCCGTCTCGATGGCATCGACCCGCCGCTCCCGGGAGTACCACTGGCGGATCTTGTTGGCCGCCCGCGCCGTCTTGACGATCTGGAGCCAGTCGCGCTTGGGCCCCGCTCCCTGGGTCCGGGACGTGACGATCTCGCACGTGTCGCCCGACTTCAGCGGATGGTCGAGGGGCAGGAGCCGGCCGTTGACCTTGGCCCCGGCACAGGCGTGGCCGACCTCGGTGTGCACGGCGTAGGCGAAGTCGATGGGAGTGGCCCCGACCGGAAGGGTGACGATGCGGCCCTTGGGACTGAAGACGTAGACCTCGTCCTGGTCGAGGTCGACCTTGAGCTGGTCGTAGAACCGCTGCGGATCGGAGATCTCCGACTGCCAGTCGACGATGCGGTTGAGCCACAGCATCGAGTCGCCCTCGGAGCCGGGCACCTTGTAGGCCCAGTGGGCCGCCACCCCGACCTCGGCTCGTCCGTGCATCTCACCCGTGCGGATCTGCACCTCGAGGGGCTTGCCCTGCGGACCCACCACGGTGGTGTGCAGTGACTGGTAGAGGTTGAACTTGGGGTGGGCGATGTAGTCCTTGAACCGGCCCTGCACCGGGGGCCAGGTGGCGTGGATCGACCCCAGGGCGGCGTAGCAGTCCTTGACCGAGTCGACCAGCACCCGGATGCCCACCAGGTCGAAGATGTCATCGAAGGCCCGGCCCTTCACGACCATCTTCTCGTAGATGCTCCAGTAGTGCTTGGGCCGGCCCGTGACCTCGGCGTCGATGCGCAGCTCCTTGATGCGGGTGCGCACCTCTTCCAGCACCTGGGTCAGGTAGAGGTTCCGCTCGGGTGCCCGCATCGACACCATGTGGTCGATCTCGGCGTAGCGACGGGGGTGCTGGGTGGCGAACGCCAGGTCCTCGAGCTGCTGGCGCAGGTCCTGCATCCCCAGTCGGTGGGCCAGCGGGGCGTACACGTCGAGGGTCTCCTGGGCGATGCGCTGCTGCTTCCACTCCGGCAGGGCACCCAGGGTGCGCATGTTGTGGAGCCGGTCCGACAGCTTGATGATGATGACCCGCAGGTCGCGGGCCATGGCCACCAGGACCTTGCGCACTGTGGCGGCCTGCTGAGCCTCCTTCGACCCGAAGTCGAGTTGATCGATCTTGGTGACGCCGTCGACGAGACGCCGCACCTGGGACCCGAAGTCGCGCTCCACATCGGCCAGCGACACCTGGGTGTCCTCGACGGAGTCGTGGAGGAGGGCCGCCGCGATGGTGGTGTCGTCGAGACCCAGGCCGGCGACGATGCGGGCGACGGCCAGGGGGTGGGTGATGTAGGCCTCACCGGACTTGCGGACCTGCCCGCGGTGGGCCTCCTTGGCGATGTCGTAGGCCTTGACGATCAGGGCGGGAGAGCCCTTCGGGTGGCGCTCGCGGTAGTCGACCAGCAAGGGGGCCAGCACCTCGTCGGGTGGCGCGCTGGAACGTCGCCAGGGCAGCACCCGGTCGACGGTTGCCATCGCTCCATTGTGCCCAGGACGCGAGCCTCCGAGGCGCCGCCGATCCGCCATCACCCCCAGGTGGAGGCGAAGCGGGTGTGTGGATCGACGCCCGGGCGTCGTCTCGCACACCCGCTAGGAGATGCCGGCGGGCCGGGAGCGATCAGTCGTCGTAGGCGATCAGGCTGGTGGTGGGCAGCGCGGGGAGGGCGGCACGGCCACCTAGGAAGGCGAGCTCGACGAGGAAGGCGAACCCGACGAGCTCGCCCCCCAGCCGCTCGACCAGCCGGCCCGTCGCCGCCGCCGTGCCGCCGGTGGCGATGACGTCGTCGACGACGAGCACCCGGTCGCCGGGCTCGAACGCGTCGCGGTGGACCTCGAGGCGGTCGGTGCCGTACTCGAGGGCGTACTCCTCGGCCTCGGTGGCCCACGGCAACTTGCCCGGCTTGCGAACAGGCACCATCCCGAGGCCGAGGCGCACGGCCAGGGCCGCCCCGACGATGAACCCCCGGGCCTCGATGGCGGCGACGACGTCGACCTCGATGCCCATGTCCTCGACGCCGAGGGCGAGCCCGTCGATGGCCCGGCGCAGGGCGGACCCGTCGGCCAGGAGCGGGGTGATGTCCTTGAACACGATGCCCGGGGTCGGGAAGTCGGCCACGTCGCGGACCAGCGACGACAGGTCCTCTCGGTCGTCGGGCGGGCCGTCCGGACCGATCAGCGTCGCTTGCCCTTCTTGCGGGGTCGGGGCGGATGAGTGCGAGGGGGCGCAGCTGGGGCCCGCGCCTTCGTCGCTGCAGGACGACGGCGGGGGCCAGCGGCCGCGGTCGCCTCATCCTTGTCGGCGACGATCACCGGCTCGGCTCCCTCCCCGGCGTCGTCGACGTCAGCGTGCTCCTCGGCCGACGCGGGCCTGGCGGCCTGGTCGCCCCGGCCCGAGGCGGCCCGGCCGGCGATGCGCTGGCGCAGGGCGCGGTATCGGGGTTCGCGCTCCTTCAGGATGGCCAGCAGGGGCGAGGCGATGAAGATCGACGAGTAGGCACCCGAGAGCTGACCGATGAACAGGGCCAGGCCGAACTCCTGCAGGGTGGTGGCGCCGAGGGCCAGCGACCCGACGACCAGCACCGAGATGATGGGGATCACCGCTGTGATCTGGGTGTTGAGCGACCGCATCAACACCTCGTTCAACGAGCGATCGACCATCTGGCTGTAGGTCGTGCGGGAGCTACCGGTGAGCTGGCGCGTGTTCTCATCGACGCGGTCGAACACGACGATGCCGTCGTAGATCGAGAAGCCGAGGATAGTCAAGATGGCGATGACCGTGGCCGGGGTGACGGGCAGCTGGAGCACGGCATAGACGCCGATCACCACGAGCAGGTCGTGGACGAGCGCTCCCAGCGTGGCCAGCGCCATCCTGAACTCGAATCGCACGGTGATGTAGATGGCGATGGCGACGAGGAAGAAGACCAGGGCCCGCAACGCCTTCTCGGAGATCTCTCGGCCCCACGAAGGGCCCACCTCGTTGACCACCACGTCGTTTCGCTCGGCGCCGGTCACCGCCACGAGGGCGTCGACCACATCGTCGTTGGCCTTGCGGCGCTCGGCGTCGGTGCCGTCGAGGGCTGGTGTCTGGACCCGTATGTCGTCGCCCAGCTCCTGTACCTCCACCTCGTCGTAGCCGAGGCCCTCGATCTCGCTCTGGACCTCGGCCACCGACCCCTCACCTGCCGGGACCTCCCACTGGTTGCCCCCGGTGAAGTCGATGCCGAGGTTGAGGCCGCCACGCACACCGAGGGCGACCAGCCCGATCACGATGACGCTCGCCGAGAGGGCGAACCAGCGGCGGGCCCGACCCACGAACACGTAGTCGGTCTCGCCGTGGTACAGCCGGCGAAGCAGTCCTCGGCGGGGCTCGTCGGAGCCGGTCCGAGTGTCGGTGTCGGCGACCGGGCGGGCGCCCTTGGCGTCGGTGGCCCCGTCTCGGCGCCGGCCGGTGTCGGTCACGATCGGGCTCCGGCTCCGACCGGAGTCTTCGTCGTCCGACCGAGGCCACGGGCGACGCCGAAGATGCGGTTCTCGGTGAAGAACCGACTCCGAGCCAACAGGGCCACCACCGGGCGGGAGAAGCCGTAGGCCACCAGCACGTCGAGCACCACGGACAGGCCGAGGAAGAAGGCGAAGCCCCGGACCGCGCCGACGGTGAGCCACCACAGCAGGACCGCTCCCATCAATGAGGCTGCGTCGGCAGTGAGGATGGTGCGGAACGCCTTTTGGAAACCTCGCTCGGTCGAGGACCGCACCGACTTGCCCAGCCGGACCTCGTCCTTCAACCGCTCGAAGTACACGACATAGGAGTCGACGGTGGTGCCCACCGACACCACGATGCCGACCACCCCCGCCAGCGAGAGGGTCAACCCGCGAGTCGCCGAGAGGTAGGAGACGACTGCGAACATCAACACCCCCCACACGGCCAGGCCGCCGAGCACGACCACACAGAGGGCCCGGTAGTAGAGCAGGAGGTAGAGGGCGACAGCGATGAGGCCGATGACCCCGGCTAGCACCCCGGCGCGCAGGGAATCGCTGCCGAGGGTCGGCGACACCTGGCGCTCGGCGCTGCGGGTGAACTCGACGGGCAAGGCGCCGTAGCGCAGCACGAGGGCGAGGTCCTTGGCCTCGGTCTCCTCGAAGCCGGTCTCTCCCCCACCGCTGATGACGAACTCGTCGTCGGCCAGGTTCTGGTTGTTGACCGAGGGGGCCGAGACCACTTCGTCGTCGAGGACGATTGCGAGCTGGCCGTTGCCGCCCTCGCCGGTGGGGCTGGCTCCACCGGCGCCGGGACAGGTCGGGTCGCCGGCGAAGCAGCGGTTGAACAGCTCGTTGGCGTCGCTCCTTCGGGCCCGCTTGACCGAGACGTTGACGACCCACTGGCTGCCGGTGTCGCCGCCGAGCTGAGCCCGCGCTCGGCCCAGGGCGTCGCCCTCGAAGCCGATCGGCCCCATGCTCACGCAGGTGCGGGGCACGCCCTCCGCGGCCTGGGTCGGGAACACGACCATGTCTCTCGGCTCCTGCCCCTCGGAGGGCGGGACAGGGACGGTGGTCTCGCCGGGAACCGTGGTCTCACCCGGAATCGTCGTCTCACCCGGAACCGTGGTCTCGCCGGGGACGGTGGTCGACCCGTCAGCCGGGGCCGAGGTGGTGGTGGCGTCGGGCGGAGCGCTGGTGGAGGCGCTGTCAGAGGGCGGCGGGGTGGTGGTGGTCGTGGTGGACTCCTGGCGGCGGAGCACCGGCGCCGCGCTCTGTCCGTCGACCACGGCCCCGGAGGCCGGGCCGGGTCGGGGAGATGCCCCCTGTTCCTCGGCCGGTTCGCTCGATGGGGCGGCGGTGGGTGGCGTCGTGGTGCTCGCCGGAGCGGTCGAGTCCGGCGGGACGGTGGTCGCCCCCGGATCGACCGGAGGGGTCGTCGCACCCGGGTCGCCAGGTGCGGTGGTCGCACCTGGGTCGCCAGGCAAGGTGGTCGCACTCGGGTCGGTGGGGATGCCGGCCGCCGCGGCCGCCGCGCTGGCGCACGGGTCGTCGCCGGCGCGCGCCGCGTCGGCGTCGTAGGGCAGGCCAGGGATCAGCACCGGGCGAAACTCCAGCTTCGCGGTCCGGCCCACCAGCTCCTGGGCCTTGCGACGGTCTTCCACTCCGGGCAGCTCCACGACGATGTTGTCGCCCTGGCGGGTGACCTCGGGTTCGGCGACGCCCAGGCCGTCGACGCGCTGACGGATGATCTCCCTGGCCTGGTCGATGTTCTCGCTGGGTGGGTTCCCTCTTGCGGTCAGCACGACGGAGAACCCACCCTGGAGGTCGAGTCCGAGCTCCGGCGTGCTGCGGGTGACTCCGACCGCCACGGCTGAGGCGACAGCTAGGCCGAGCACGACGGTCAGGGCCCCGAGGCCGCGCTTGCGCAGGGGGGCGAGACGGCCCAGTCGGTCGAGGACCTGAGTCGCGCCGAGGGCAACGAAGCCGATGGCCAGGGCGAGCAGCAGCCAGGCCAGGCCGGAGATGTCGCCCTCCTCGGTGACGAGGGTGACGATCCGGGCCACGAGGAGCCCGACGGCGAGGGCCAACACCCCGAGGGCGGGGGCGAGCGGACGTCGGCGACGGGAGGTGGCGGACCGACGCGGGCGCGCTGCTCCGGCTCCGCGGTCGGGTCGAGGCCGGGGCGGAGCCCCGTCGTCGGGCCCGGCGGAAACCTTGGACCGCCGCCTCCGACGTCGAGCCGGGGCCGCTTCGACCTGGACATCGGCTTCGTCGTCGTGCTCCTCAGCCTCGTCCTCCTCTGCCTCGTCCTCGTCCTCCTCATCGCTGTCGCCGTCCTCGTCAGCCTGCTCGGTCGCCCCGACGTCATCGTCGTCGACATCGTCGGCAGCTACGTCGATCCCCGGGTCGCCCGACGCCGGCCGGTCCGGCTCGCTGAGCAGGCTCGGGTCGTCGCCTTCGGACCCGTCGTCGGAAGGACCGTCGCTCGGCGGCGGATCGACCTTCGGGGCGTCGGCGGGGTCGTCGTCCCGGGTCTCGTCAGGCATCAGTCGGCCACCCGGGCGGGCCCGCCCGGGTCGACCTGGACGCGACGGCGCACGCCAGCCTTCTCGCTCGCATCAGGGGACGGGGAGACGCCGAACACGCAGAACCGATCACAACGCCATCAGGGACTGGACGACCCTAGTGGCATCGACTCCGGCGGAGCCGTTCGACCCCGGTGCCTCAGCCCGGTAGCCGGCGGCGCGATCGGCCTGCCATCGTGGCAGCGATGGATGCCCACCTGCCCGTCGACGGCGTCATCCTCGTCACCGCCGCGCTCCTCGCCCTCGGCCTCATCGGTACCGGGCTGGTCGAGCGCACTCCGGTTCCCAGCCTGCTGGTGTCGCTCGCCATCGGCATGGCCATCGGCAGTGACGGCCTCGGATGGGTGCAGGTCGGCTTCACGGATCTCCACTGGGTCGAGGGCGTAGCCATCGCTGCCCTCGCTCTCATCCTGTTCAGTGGTGGCCTATCCACGCCGTGGGCGGCGATGCGTTCGGAGGGCGCACCGGCCGCCGTCATGGCCACCGCCGGGGTGGGCATCACCATGGCGACGGTGGCCCTCGTGGCCCGACCGGTGCTCGACGTCGACACCAACACCGCGCTGCTGCTGGGCGCAGTCGTCGCGTCCACCGACGCCGCGGCGATCTTCTCTGCCCTGCGGGGGTTGTCCATCCCCAACCGCGTCCGCTCCCTGCTCGAGGTCGAGTCCGGGTTCAACGACCCGATGGCGGTCCTGCTCACGATTGGCGTGCTCGCCGCCTTCCGCGACCACCCCGGCAGCGAGGATTGGGTCTGGTTCGGGTTACGCCAGATCGTCGGCGGGCTCAGCGCCGCGATCGCGGTCGGGTTCGGAGGGTCGTGGCTCCTGCAACGCACCCGGTTCCACAGCTCGGCTGCGGCAGCCGTGGCCGCTCTCTCACTGGCCGGTCTCTCCTACGGCGCGGCCACGATGCTCGGCGGCTCAGGCTTGCTCGCCGCCTACGTGGCCGGCGTGGTGGTTGGCAACCGGGTCACCCGCCACCGCCGCCTGATCGTGGGCCTGCACGACTCACTCGGCGAGGCCGCAGAGATCGGCCTCTTCCTCCTGCTCGGCCTGCTCGTGTCTCCCTCCGAGCTGCCCGGCCAGGCCGGGCGCGCCGTCGTCGTCGCCGTGGTGCTCGTCTTCGTGGCCAGACCCCTCGCCGTCGGTGTGCTCATGCCGTGGTTCGGGTTCAAGGTGAGGGAGTTGCCGATCCTGGCCTGGGCCGGCCTGCGAGGGGCGGTCCCCATCGTCTTGGCGACCTTCCCGCTCATCGACGGCCACCCGGCCGGGCGGACCATCTTCAACGTGGTGTTCTTCGTGGTCATCCTCTCCACCGCCGCTCAGGCCATGACCGTGGGACGCCTCGCCGCCCGTCTCGGGCTGCAGGCAGAGTCCGAGCCCTGGTCACCCATCGTGGAGACCGTCCCGGTGGACCGGCTCGGCGGCGAGCTGGTCGAGGTGGACCTGGGTTCCCAGTCGCCCGTGCTCGGCCACCGCCTCCGGACGGTGCCCCTCCCCGCCCGGTGCCGCATCACGGCCATCATCCGAGGCGACGAAGTCCTCGTCCCCGACGGCGAGACCGAGCTCGCCGCCGACGACCTGCTGATCGTGTTCGCCCCCGACGCCATCGTCGGCGCCGACGCCTTGATGACGTGGGCGCGTTCGGCGGGCACCTGACCGAGTCCGTCTGAGCCCGGTGGCGACTCAGCCCCAGATCGCGAGCACCTCTCGACGCCAGGCGTCGAGGCGCCCGGCCCGGATGGCGGCCCGGGTCCGCTCGACGAAGCGCAGGATCCACGCCACGTTGTGCAACGTGAGCAGCCGTGCCGCGCTGATCTCGCCCACGACGAGCAGGTGGCGCAGGTAGCCGCGCGACCAGCGGGCGCACACCGGGCACGAGCAGGTCTCGTCGATGGGGCCGGGATCACGGGTGTGGCGAGCCTGACGCAGGTTGAGTCGACCCGAGTCGGTCAGCAGCGTGCCGTGACGAGCCAGGCGGGTGGGCAAGACGCAGTCGAACAGGTCGATCCCCAGGGCGACGGCTTCGACCAAGCCGGCCGGATCGCCCACCCCCATCAGGTATCGGGGCTGGTCCAGAGGCAGCACGGCCACCGCCGCAGCCAGAGCGGACAGCATGTCGGCCCGGCCCTCACCCACCGACAGCCCGCCCACGGCGTAGCCGTCGAAGCCGACATCGATGGTGCGGCGGGCGCTGGCCGACCGCAGGGCCTCGTCGACCCCGCCTTGGACGATGCCGAACTGGGCCTGCTCGAAGTCGCGGTCCCGGCGTTGCTCGTCGCCGGCCAGGAAGGCCGCTCGCCCTCGCTCGGCCCAGCGGGCCGTACGGTCCGTCGCCGCTCGCACGACCTCCGCCGGGGCCGGGAGCCCGGGGCACACGTCGAGGACCATCTGGATGTCGGCCCCGAGCTGGCTCTGCACCGCCACCGCGTCTTCGGGCGTGAGGCGGTGGGTGCTGCCGTCGTAGGTCGAGCGGAACGTGACCCCCTCCTCGTCGAGGTGCGGGGCGAGGGAGAACACCTGGTAGCCGCCTGAGTCGGTGAGGGTGAGCCCGGCCCAGCCCATGAAGCGGCCCAGGCCGCCCAGGTCCCGCACCACGTCCGCGCCCGGGCGCAACATGAGGTGGTAGGTGTTGCCCAGCACGACCGACGGGCCGAGGTCGTCGAGGTCTGCGGCCGACAGGGCGCGCACCGAGCCCCGGGTCCCGACGGGCATGAAGGCGGGGACGGGAAAGGAGCCCTGAGCGGTCCGCGCCAGCCCTGTTCGGGCCGCCCCGTCGGTGGCCTCGACCTCGATGGCGACGATGCTCATCGGAGTTCTCTCACGTCGCCGGCCCTCAGCGGGCCCGTCCCCAGGACCGGTCGAGCAGGCAGCAGTCACCGAAGGACAAGAAGCGGTACCCGGTGTCGAGGGCGACGTCGTACGCGCGCCGCCACCGGGCTCCGATGAACGAGTCGACGAGGACCAGGAGCGACGACCGGGGCATGTGGAAGTTGGTGAGGAGGCGGTCCACGGCGGCGAAGCGATGGTCACCTTGGATGAACAGCTCGGTGCGGCCCTCCAGGGGGCCGGTCGCCGCCGCCTCCAGGGCCCGGGCCACGGTGGTGCCCACAGCCACCACCTTGGACCCGTGGATCCGGGCGGCGCGACAGGCGGCCAGCACGTCGGAGGCCACGCGGTAGTGCTCGGAGTGCATGATGTGATCCTCGACCCGGTCGGTCGCGATGGGCCGAAACGTGCCCAGGCCAACGTGCAGATCGATGACCTCGACCCTGATGCCTCGCTCACGGCAGCCGTCGAGGACCCGGTCGGTGAGGTGGAGGCCCGCCGTCGGCGCGGCGACCGAGCCCGGCAGGCGGGCGAACACCGTCTGGTACCGCTCGGGGTCGTCGAGGGTGGCCCGGATGTAGGGCGGGAGCGGCACCTCGCCGTAGGACTCCAGGGCGGCCAGCTCCGACGCCGGGGTAGACGCCCCGCCGACGAGACGGAGGCGCACACGTCGGACACCGTCGCCCACGTCGTCGCCGACCTCGACCGCAATGTCACCGGCCACCACGACGGTGCCGGGCCGGACCCGACGACCGGGGCGGACCAACGCCTGCCAGGTCCCGTCCGGTTCCCGCTCCAGCAGCAGGACCTCGACCTCGCCACCGGTTGACTTGGTCGCTCGCAATCGGGCCGGCATCACCCGCGTCTCGTTGACCACCAACACATCGCCGGGGTCCAGCAGGGTGGGCAGGTCGCGAACCCCTCGATGGTCGGGGTCGCGACCCGGCCCTCGGTCGACGAGCAGCCGGGCCGCGTCGCGAGGCTCGACCGGCACCTGGGCGATCCGCTCCTCCGGCAGCCGGTAGTCGAAGTCCGCGACGAGGGTCACACGGAGGTGGCGGCGAGGGCCTCGAGGGCGGCGCCGGCGAGGATGCGGGCGCCGAGGGCGATGGCCCGCTCGTCCACGTCGAAGGAACCGGCGTGGATGTCGACCGGCTCGGCCCCTGGGCGGGTGATGCCCAGGCGGATGAACGAGCCCGGCACCCGCTCGAGGAACCACGAGAAGTCCTCCCCCCCTCCGCTCTGGCGGGTCGGGCGCATCCCCTCCGGCCCCACCACCGCTTCGGCTGCGGTCCGGAGGAGGCGCGTCGCCCACGGGTCGTTGTCGACCGGTGGGGCTCCGATCCGGTGGTCGAGGTTCCAGCGCGCTCCGAGCGGCTCGGCGATGGACGCGACGAGCCCGGGTAGCAGCTTGGCTGCGTCCTCCCAGCCGGCCCGACCGCTCGCTCGCAGCGATCCCCGCATGAGGGCCTCGCTCGGGATGACGTTGGCGGCGTCGCCGGCCGCGACCATCCCGAACGTGAGGTTGACCCCGTCGCGCGGATCGGTCAGGCGGTCGAGCATCGACGGCAGATCGACGGCCAGCCGCCCGGCCACGTTCACCAGGTCGGTCGTCCGATGGGGCCGGGCCGTGTGGCCGCCGGGACCGGTGAGGCGGATCTCGACCATGTCGGCGGCCGACGTGATGGGCCCGACCGAGAGCCCTACCTGGCCCAGCTCGAGCTGCGGGTCGCAGTGCAGGGCGAAGATGGCCGTCGCTTCATCGACCAGCCCGGCCTCGGCCAGGGGGCGGGCGCCTGACGGGATCGACTCCTCCGCCGGCTGGAAGACGACCCGCACCCGCCCCTGGCCTGGCTCCAGCACCTCGGCCAGAGCGAGGGTCGCGCCCATCGCCGACGCGGCGTGCAGGTCGTGGCCACAGGCGTGGCAGAGGCCGGGCACCGTCGATCGGTACGGCACCTGCTTCAGGTCGGTGAGGCGCAACGCGTCGATGTCGGCCCTCAGGGCGACGAGGCGCTCGCCGCTGCCGACGTCGCACACCAGCCCCGTCGTCGTCAGCAGCGCGCTCGGTTCGAGC
>Ga0136617_10001400_pt1 | contig 21362 bp, 21 predicted proteins | sample AntDrymUQ3222106_2_FD_129672 | JGI IMG/M metagenome (GOLD analysis project Ga0136617, IMG submission 129672) | Polar desert sand microbial communities from Dry Valleys, Antarctica - metaG UQ322 (21.06) | ecosystem: Environmental > Terrestrial > Soil > Desert | place: Antarctica: Dry Valley...
CACGCGGCCTGCAGATGGTGTGGGCCGACGGCCGCGAGCGGCTGCCATGGGAAGTGGGACACCGCGGTGGTCGTGGCGGGCAGCCGGTTCTTGGACCGCGATCTAGGAGTTGACGACACCGCCGGCAACCCGGCCCGGCGTCCGCACGCACCACACCACACCACACCACGCCACACCACGCCACGCCACGCCACGCCGGGATAACCTCGACCAACCATGCCGAAGTCCCTCCACGACGCCGTACCGGATCCCGATCACGCGGCGGCCGATGCAGCTCGCCAACGCCAGGCCACGCTGACCAAACCCGCCGGCGCGTTGGGCCGCCTCGAAGACATCTCCGTCTGGGCCGCCGCGGTCCAAGGACGGTGCCCGCCGATGCCCTTCGAGCGGGTCAGGGTGATCGTGTTTGCCGGCGATCACGGCATCGCCCAGGGCGGCGTCTCGGCGTACCCGCCAGAGGTCACCGCGCAGATGGTGCAGAACTTCCTGGCCGGCGGCGCGGCCGTCAACGTCCTGGCCCGTGCGGCGGGCGCATCAGTACGGGTGGTGGACATGGCGGTCGACGCCGAGACCCCCGCCGAGGCGGCCGCCTTCAAGGTGCGCCGCGGCAGTGGCCGGATCGACCGCGAGGATGCGCTGTCCCCGGACGAAACCCGGCAGGCGTTCGCGGCCGGCACCGACATCGCCGATGAGGAGATCGACGGCGGCGCCGACCTGCTGATCTGCGGAGACATGGGGATCGGCAACACCACCGCGGCTTCGGTGATCGTCGCAGCGCTGACCGGGTCGGAGCCGGTGGAGGTCATCGGGCGGGGGACCGGGATCGACGACGACATGTGGATGCGCAAGCTCTCGGCGATCCGCGACGCGCTGCGGCGTACCCGTGGGAACACCGCCCCGCTGGCCTTGCTCCAGGTGACCGGCGGGGCCGACATCGCCGCGATGACCGGCTTCATCGCCCAAGCGGCCATCCGCCGCACGCCGGTCCTGCTCGACGGACTGATCACGACCACGGCGGCGCTGCTGGCGCACGAAATCACCCCTGCTGCCGTGCAGTGGTGGCTGGCCTGCCACCGATCGACCGAGCCAGCGCACACGATCGCGCTGTCCCGCCTGGGCCTGGACCCGGTCCTCGACTTCGGCATGCGACTCGGCGAAGGCACCGGCGCACTCCTCGCATTGCCTGTTGTCGACGCGGCCATTCGTACCCTCGCTGAGATGGCCACCTTTCCCGAAGCAGGGGTCAGCGACCGCAAGTAACGCAGCGCGGTGAGGCATGCTGTGCCTGTGTCACCCAAGCCTGCTCCAACAGATGACGCCGTGCTCATCACTGGATGCTCCTCAGGCATCGGCCGGGCGACGGCTGTGCGGCTGGGCCGGGCCGGTGGCCGGATGATCTATGCATCGGCCCGCAAGCTCGCCGATATCGCCGAGCTCGAGCGCGACGGCTGCCGGGTGCTACAGCTTGACGTCACCGACGAGAGCTCCATGGCCACGGCTGTCGCGGCGGTCGAGGCAGAGCACGGATCGGTCTACACCCTGGTCAACAACGCCGGCTACGGGGAGTACGGCACCGTCGAGGAGGTGCCGATGGAGCGGGTACGGGCGGAGTTCGAGACCAATGTCTTTGGCCTCTCCCGGATGTGCCAGCTGGTGCTGCCTGCGATGCGTGCGGCGAAGCGGGGACGCATCGTCAATATCAGCTCGATGGGCGGGCGGTTCACCTTCCCGGTCGGCGGCTACTACCACGCCTCCAAGTACGCCGTCGAGGCGATCTCCGACGCCCTGCGCTATGAGGTCCGTCCGTTCGGCATCTCCGTGTCCGTGCTGGAGCCCGGGCTGATCCAGACCGGCTTCGGCACGACCGCCGCGCAGACCCTCGGCCGCAGCGGCAACGCGGCCGGCCCGTACGCCGGCCTGCGAAAGACGGTCGACGAGTCGATGGCACAGAGCTACACCAACAAGCTGATGGCCGTCCCGGCCGACGCGGTCGCGGCAGTGATCGAGAAGGCGGTCGGAGCGCACCGACCCCGCGCGCGCTACGTCGTGACACCGGCGGCACGCGGGCTGATCGCCATCCGCCGCACGTTGCCCGACCGGGCTTGGGACATGTTCCTGCGGCAGCAGTTCCGCCAAAACTAACCACCCCTGTGGCGCCGATCGAGCCTGGCGCACAAAGATCCGCCGACGGGGCGCGATCAGTTGAAAATAGCCAATCAGGAGCCCCCCACACGCCATGTTCACCAGTCCGGGGTGGGCCGCAGGCCCATGTTCGTTCATGACGTTTGCCTTGCGTACGCGGGTGTTCTGCCCGTTTTGTCCGAGGCGAACGCCATGATCGTCTTTGCGGTGGTGATGATGGGCGTCACCAAACTCATCTCGTCGCGACGACGGCCAGCACCGCCGCGGCCGCCTCCTCGGGGCTGAGGTCGTCGACGTCGACAATTGCGTCGGCCACCTCCGCGTAGTAGGGCTCGCGGATCGCCGTCAAGCGAGTGATCGCCGCCGCCGGGTCCGGCTGCAGCCACGCCCGCCCGGCCCCGCGGCCCACCCGGCGGATCAGGGTGTCGGGGCGGGCCCGAAGCCACACCACGTCAGGGGCCGCCCGCAGGAGATCGCGATTGGCGGGGCCGAGCACTGCTCCGCCAGCAACTCCGGCCACGGCGGGCGGTCGCAGCTGCAGTGCACGGCGCAACGCATCGGTCTCGGCGGCTCGTAGCGCATCCTCACCGTCGGCGCCGAGGATTGCCGGTGGCGTGCGGCCGGTCGCCTGCTCGACGAGCTCGTCGTTGTCGAGGTATGTCCAGCCGGTGACTTGCGCGATCGCCGTGCCGACACTCGTTTTCCCAGCACCCATCATGCCGAGCAGCAAGATGACCGGCTCGTTCACTTGACTGATGGTGTGACGAACGGCGGCTTGACGATCCGCATCGGTGCCTGCCGCCCCCGGATGTCAACCGTGACGTCATCGCCGGCGGTCAGACCCGAAGCCGTCGACAGCAGGGCCAGCGCGATGCCGATCCGGCGCGTGGGCGAGAACGTGCCACTCGTGACCTCCCCTATGTCATCCCCCGCCGCTGATCTGACGACCATGTGCGGACGCGGAATCCCCCGCTCCAGCGACTCCAGCCCCCACAACACCCGACGCGGTCCGTCGGCCTTCTCCGCCAGCAGCGGGGTGCGCCCCCAGAACGCTGGCTTGCTCCAGCCCACCGCCCAACCACTGCGCGCCTGAAGTGGCGTGATGTCAAGAGACAGCTCGTGCCCGTGCAACGGATAGCCCATCTCGGTTCGCAGCGTGTCGCGGGCGCCCAGCCCACACGCGCGGGCCCCGACGTCCTCGCCAGCCTCGAGCAACGCGTCCCAGAGGGCCGCCGCGTCGGCCCAGGCCGGTAGCAACTCATAACCGTGTTCTCCGGTATAGCCGGTCCGGCACACCACGAGATCGTTCCCCTGCCAGGCGGCGACCGTGAAGCTCATGTACTCGCCCTCTGTTGGCAGCCCCAGCCGTTGCAACAACTCGGCTGAGGTCGGCCCCTGGACGGCGATCACGCCGTAGTCCTCGTGCCGGTCGCGGACCTCGATCCCCGGCGTGGCCTCGGCGGTCAGTCTACGTACGACTTCTGCGGTGTTGGCGGCATTAGGTACGAGGAACACCTCGTCGCTACCGTGCAGATAGGCGATCAGGTCGTCGACCACCCCGCCGGTCGCATCGTCACAGCACAGCGTGTACTGTGCTTTGCCCGGCCCAATCCGGTCGAGATCGTTGGAGAGCGTGCGATTGACAAAGCCGGCGGCGCCCGCGCCCCGCACGGTGGCCTTGCCCAGATGCGAGACGTCGAAGACCCCCACGGCCTCACGTACGGCCGTGTGCTCCTTCACGACCCCCCCGCCTGGATACTCGATCGGCATCTCCCAGCCGCCGAAGTCGGCCATCTTGGCGCCGCGCGCCCGGTGCCTGTCATCGAGCGGGGAACGTCGCAGCACAGGCATGCACGTAGCATTCCATTGTCCCGGAGCAACCCGATCGGAGCTCGCGTGCTCAGTCTTGACCTGACAGACACCACGGCCGGCAAGGCACCTGTCGACGCTTTGGTGATCGGTATCGCGCAGGGTCAGGACGGGCCGACGCTAGCTCCCGGCGCGGAGAGCCTCGACAAAGCAATGAAAGGCAAGCTGCTTGCTGCCCTGATCGCACTCGGTGCGACCGGTGACGAGGGAGAGGTCACGAAACTGGCCACGCTCGGGACCGCCCCGATGGCGGTGATAGCCGCGGCCGGCCTTGGTCGGTCGGACGACTCCGGGAGATTTGGCAGCGAGTCGGTGCGGCGGGCCTCGGGAGCGGCTGTTCGCTCCCTGGCCGGCAAATCACTGATCGGTAGCACGTTAGGGCTCGTCAACGGTGGCGACGACGCGACCTTGCGTGCCGCCGGCGAAGGAGCGCTGCTGGGGGCGTACGCCTTCGATCGGTATCGCACGGTGTCGCAGAACGGCCGCAAGCCGCAGGCCGAGTCGGTTGCCCTCATCGCGCCCAAGCCGCGTGACCGCGCCGCCAAAGCGGCAGTCAAGCGCAGCGTCGTCGTCGCCGCCGCCGTGCATCTGGCCCGCGACCTCGTCAACACCGCGCCCAACGACCTGCACCCCGTCGAGTTGGCGGCCGCGGCCCAGGCCGCGGCCAAACGCGCCGGAATCACCGCTCGGGTGCTCGACGAGAAGGCCCTGCGCCGGGAGGGCTTCGGGGGGATCCTGGCCGTTGGCACGGGGTCGGTCAACCCGCCTCGACTCGTGCACCTGACCTACCGTGGCCGCGGCGCCAAGACATCGCTGGCCGTGGTCGGCAAGGGCATCACGTTCGACTCCGGTGGCCTGTCGATCAAGCCGTCCGCGGCAATGCACCAAATGAAGTCCGACATGGCCGGCGCGGCTGCGATGGTGGCAGCGGTGACCGCCGCCGCCGAGCTAAAGCTCGCCCTCGACATCGATGCCTGGGTGCCAATGGCGGAGAACATGCCCGGCGGCGGCGCCTACCGGCCAAGCGACGTCGTCACGATGTACGGCGGACGGCGGGTCGAAGTGCTCAACACTGACGCCGAGGGCCGGATGGTCCTCGCTGATGCGATCGTCCGGGCCGCCGAGGACGCCCCCGACTACCTGGTGGAGACCTCGACCCTCACCGGAGCGCAGGTCGTGGCCCTCGGCCACCGGGTAGCCGGCGTGATGGGTGACCCGGCGCTCTGCCAACGGATTGAGGCCGCCGGCGAGCGTAGCGGCGAACCGATGTGGACCATGCCGCTGCCCGATGACGTACGTCGGGCCATGGACTCCCCGATCGCCGACATCTCGCAGATCAACGCCCGCATGGACAAGTCGGCGGGCATGCTGGCCGCCGGCACCTTCCTGGCCGAGTTCGTGCCCGACGGCCTCGCGTTCGCCCACATCGACATCGCCGGTCCCTCGTACAACTCCCAGTCGCCGTACGGCTATGTGCCCACTGGCGGCACCGGCGTGCCCGTGCGCACGCTGCTGGAGTTGATGGAGGATCTCTCCGAGAACGGCTGAGCAGTCAGCCGTCATCTCGCTCCGCGCCTCGCTGCGCTCGACTAGCACCGTCGGCTAAACCGTCGGCCCTTCCAGGCCGGGAACCCCGGTCTCCCCGGCTGCCTTGCGGCGCGCGGTCCACTCCCTCATCCGCTGCGGATAACCCGTCGCGGCAACGTCGTAGACCGGAACCCCGACCTTGTTTCCGAACTCCCGAGCCGCCCGCGGCCCGGGAATGCGCCGGCGGGTCCACTCACCGTCGGCGGCGACCAGCACGATCGTCATCTCGGTCACCGTGGTGCGCGGCTCGACGTAGGCCTCGACACCCCGGCGCGTCTGCGCGAACTCGGTCAGGTGTTCCCGGTCAGCCGACGAGGCGGTGCGCACCGTACCGGGTGGCGCTTCACGTCGCCGTCGAAACAGTTTCACCCTACGACCTCCTTCCGGGGCCAACGTCGGACAGTGTGCCGCTGGTTCCGTCACCAAGGAAGATGCTCGGGTGAAAGCAGCGTAGCGACGCGACGAGCGCAGCAGTGAAAGCCGGACCGCGGAGATTCGTTGCTCGGCCGTCAAGATCGGGCGCCCTGCCCCTCTGCGCGCAATTCCACCGCGGAGTGGAAGGATAGGTCAGCAATCCGTCGCCAGCAGCCGGGAGAACACGTGGTGGAGTCACCGACCGTCGATCTGGTCGTACTCGGGGGCGGCAGCGGAGGCTACGCCTGCGCGCTGCGCGCGGCAGAGCTCGGCAACTCCGTGGTTCTCATCGAGAAAGGTAAGGTCGGCGGTACGTGTCTGCACATGGGCTGCATCCCCACGAAGGCGCTGCTGCACGCCGCTGAGATAGCCGACCTGAGTCGCGACAGCGAGCAGTTCGGCGTGAAGACGACGCTCGACGGCATCGACATGGTGGGCGTGAACTCGTACAAGGATGGCGTCGTCGGCCGCCTCTACAAGGGGCTGCAAGGGCTGATCAAGGGCCGCGGCATCACGGTCGTCAATGGCTCCGGCCGGTTGGTCTCACCGACAGCGGTCGAGGTCGACGGCATCCGCTACGAAGGCCGGCACATCGTCCTCGCCACCGGCTCCGTCCCCAAGTCCCTGCCGGATCTGGAACTCGACGGGCAGCGGGTGATCAGCAGCGACCATGCGCTGGCGCTGGACCGGGTGCCGAAATCGGCGGTGATTCTCGGCGGCGGGGTCATCGGGGTCGAGTTCGCCAGCGTGTGGCGGTCCTTCGGTGCCGACGTGACCATCGTCGAGGCGTTGCCGCATCTGCTCCCGCTGGAGGAGGAGAGCAGCTCCAAGCTGCTCGAACGGGCCTTTCGGCGGCGCGGCATCTCCTACGAGCTCGGCGCGCGTTTCAGCGGCGCGGAGGAAATCGAACGGGGCGGAGTACGGGTCCGGCTCGAATCGGGCAAGCAGATCGACGCCGAATTGCTCCTCGTCGCGGTCGGCCGTGGGCCCGTGTCGACCGGCCTGGGATACGACGAGGCCGGCGTCACCATGGAACGCGGCTTCGTCAAGACCGACGAGTACTGCCAAACCAACGTTGCGACGATCTCGGCGGTTGGTGACCTGATCCCCACCCCGCAGTTGGCTCATGTCGGTTTTGGCGAAGGCATTCTCGTCGCCGAGCATCTTGCCGGCCTGCGGGTGGCACCGATCAACTACGACGGCGTGCCGCGGGTGACCTACAGCGATCCCGAGGTCGCTTCGGTCGGCATCACCGAAGCGCAAGCCAAAGAGCGCCTGGGCGTCGACAAGGTCACCAGCCTGGTATATGACCTGGGCGGCAACGGCAAGAGTCAGATCCTCAAGACGGCGGGGGCGGTCAAGCTGGTCGCCGAGAAGGACGGTCCTGTGCTCGGCGTCCATATGGTGGGCGCCCGCGTCGGGGAACTCCTCGCCGAGGCACAGCTCATCTACAACTGGGAGGCGCTGCCCAGCGAGGTAGCCCAGCTCATCCACGCGCACCCAACCCAGTCCGAGGCGGTCGGTGAGGCGCATCTGGCCCTGGCCGGCAAGCCCCTGCACATGCACAGCTGATTGCTTCGAGCCGAAACCCAAAGGAGTCGCCCACCATGCCGGTCTCCGTGACGATGCCCCGCCTTGGCGAGAGCGTCTCCGAAGGCACGGTCACCCGTTGGCTGAAGAACGAGGGTGACCGCGTCGAGGCGGACGAACCGCTCTTGGAGGTCTCGACCGACAAGGTCGACACCGAGATCCCGGCACCCGCCTCGGGTGTTCTCACGTCGATCAAGGTTGGCGAGGACGAGACCGTAGAAGTCGGAGCCGAGCTCGCCACGATCGACGAGGGCGATGCGTCCCCGGGTGCCGGTCAGGCCACGCGGGAATCCGCTCCCGCACAACAGGCGCCCCCCGACCCGGCTCCCACACAGCAGGCGCCCCCCGACCCGGCTCCCGCACAGCAGGCGTCTCCCGACCCGGTTCCCGCGCAGCAAGCCCCGGCCCAGCAGGCAACGCCGGACCAGCAAGCCCCACCGCAGCGGGACACCACTGAACAACAGGGTCAGCAGCAATCACCGCCACCGAATGACCCAGCCCAGCAGCAACGTGGCGATCAGCCACCACCCGCGCAGTCAGCGGGCCCCGCACAACCACTGGCAGCCCAGGACCGGGTGCCCGAACCCCGGCAGGCAGAGCCGGCCAGCCAGCCGGCACAGGGCGGACCAACTGGCGACGGCCAAGGGGCCTACGTCACGCCCCTGGTGCGCAAACTGGCCGCCGAGCACAGCGTCGACCTTGCCGCGATCACTGGCACCGGCGTGGGTGGCCGGATTCGCAAGCAGGACGTGCTTGATGCTGCTCGGACTGCCCCGCCCGCGGCACCAGCCGCGGCATCGCCAGCCGCCAGCCCGGCACCATCGGCGCCACGACAGACCGTCGTGGCAGCCGAGCAGCCGCTACGCGGCCGAACCGAGAAGATGTCGCGACTGCGAGCCGTCATCGCCAGTCGCATGGTCGAGTCGCTACAGGTCAGCGCCCAGCTGACCACGGTGGTCGAGACAGACGTCACCCGGATCGCGCGGCTGCGTCAGCAGGCCAAGGCCGCGTTTGAGATGCAGGAGGGGGTCAAGCTGTCGTTCCTGCCGTTCTTCGCTCTGGCCACCGTCGAGGCACTCAAGGTGCATCCCAAGGTCAATGCGTCAATCGACATGGAGAACGGTACGGTCACCTACCACGACGCCGAGCACCTCGGAATCGCTGTCGACACTGAGCGTGGCCTCCTGGTCCCCGTGATCCACAACGCCGGCGACCTCAACCTCGGCGGGTTGACCCGCAATATCGCAGACCTGGCTGATCGAACCCGGGCCGGAAAGGTCACCCCCGATGAGTTGGGTGGCGGCACGTTCACGCTGACGAACACCGGCAGCCGGGGGGCGCTGTTCGACACACCGATCATCAACCAGCCGCAGGTCGGCGTGCTCGGCACCGGCTCAGTCGTCAAACGCCCGGTGGTCGTTGACGACCCCAATCTCGGGGAGAGCATCACAGTCCGGTCGATGGTCTATCTCGCCCTCACCTATGACCACCGACTTGTCGACGGTGCCGACGCGGCCAGGTTCCTGGGCACGGTCAAGGAGCGGTTGGAGGCCGGTGCTTTCGAGGCCGCACTGGGCCTCTAGCGTCGCGGTTGGCCGGCTGATGACTCGAATCGAGCCATCAGGACGTCGTCGACGTAGTGCCCGCCGAGAAAGAACTCGTCGACCAGCACCCCCTCGATGGTGAACCCGGCGGATCTGTAGAGCTGCTGCGCCGCCGCATTCGTTGCAAGGACACGTAGACACACCTTGCTCGCCCCGCGAGAGCGTGCCAGGTCAAGCGCAGCCAGCAGCAGAGCCCGGGCGATGCCGCGCCGGCGCAGATCAGGGTGTACCCCCAAGCCCTGCAGTTGCTGGACGTGGGCGTTGCTGGGCAACGGGGACGGCGGCGCGATCCTCGTCCAACCCACGACGCGCCCATCTAGCGTGGCAACGACAACGTCGGCTGGGGATTGCCCCGATCCGAAGAATGCGGTGTCGGGAGCGCGGGCCGGCACCACATCGGAAAGTACCGACCAGCACTGGCGGTCCAAGGCGGCAAGCGCCGCGTCATCGCTGCTTCTCGCTCGCCGGATGTGCACACTCATGGCGCAAGCGTGCCTCATCAACGGGCTAAGGCAGGATCGACTTATGCGGATCGTGATCAGTGGGGCGTCCGGGCTCATCGGTTCGGCACTCGTTCCGCACCTGCGAGCCGCCGGCCACGAGGCGTTGCGGTTGGTCCGTCGCCCGGCCGCCGCAGCCGATGAGGTGAGCTGGAATCCGGCTGCCGGTCTCCTCGACCCTGGAGCTCTGTCCACTGTGGACGCGGTAATTCACCTTGCCGGCGTTGGGATCGGTGACAAGCGCTGGACGTCTTCGTACAAGAAGGCAGTCCTTGACAGCAGGATCGACGGCACGACCACCATCAGCAAGGCACTCGCCGCCGCCGAACCACGTCCGCGGGTGCTGCTGTCGATGTCAGGGGCAGGGTGGTACGGCGACACCGGTGACCGCGTCACCGACGAGACGGGACCGCACGGCGTGGGCTTCCTCGCCGAGGTCACCGCAGCATGGGAGGCAGCGACCCGGCCCGCGCAGGAGGCGGGCGTACGAGTCGCCAGGATGCGCACCGGCCCAGTGATCACCGCCGAAGGCGGAACGCTCGGCCGGATGCTTCCGCTGGCCCGGCTGGGGTTGCTGAGCCCGCTGGGCAATGGCCGGCAGTACGTGTCCTGGGTGTCCCTCGCCGACCAACTTGACGTGATCGGCTTCCTCCTTGGCGCCGACGACGTCAGTGGGCCGGTGAACGTGACCGGTCCGAGGCCCGCGACCATGGCGGAACTCACCGGCAGGCTGCTACGCGTGGTGGGCCGCCCACGACTGGCGCCATGCGTGCCGGCGCTTGTCCTGCGGGGCGCGCTCGGTGGCTTCGCTGACGAAGGTGTGCTGATCAGCCAGCGGGTCGTGCCAGGGGTGCTGGAGACCGCCGGTCACCGCTTCGCTCATCGCACCATCGAAGACGCCCTGCGGTGGGCCACGAAACAGTAGCTGTCATCTCGCTCCGCGCCTCGCCCGCTCGATGCTCACTCGACCAGCCCTCCGTCTCGCATCCCACCTCACCGTGATCCAGGGAAGCGCGTATACCGAATGCGGTACGCAAGTTTCCCTGGATCACCGAGGGCTTCCCGCCTCGCTCCACGCCTCGCTCCGCTCGATGCTCGCTCGGTTAGCCGCTGCGCAGTGAGGCGATCCGCCAGCCGGCCGCGGTGTGCATCAGGCGGGCCCGCAGCCGGCGGTCGCCGCGCGGCGGCGACTGGGCGAGCAGTTCCCCGGACGGTCCACGTATCTGGTACCCGCTCATCCGGTCGACGATGAGCAGGGTGACGGCCTCTTCGGCTGAGGACTCCACCCGTACCTTTTGGATCTGGTGCGCCACACCGGTGGCCCGCGCCCCGCGGCCAGCCAGATCCCGAACCGCCTTGAGGTCAATCGCGAGCGCCGGGCAGCCTGGCAGATAGACCTGATCGAGCACTGTGGCGTCGGCAGTTGCAAAGGCCTTCGCCCGCCGCGAGTCGAGATCGGTCCAAACTTGGTGCCACGACGGCCCGGAGGCAGTACCTACACCCGCCGGCTGCGCGCCGGTCGTGCGCGACCCCCAGAGCAGACCAGCGGTCACCGCCCCAATCAGCAGCACGGCGACGGCCGTGGTGCCGACAGCCACCCGCGTGCCCTGGCGATCCCAGAGACGCCGTAACGCCCCCCGCCAACGCCAACGCGGGGCAGTCGTCGCCGGCGGCGGTGGCACCGCCCGCTCGACGGCGTGGGTGAGAACGCCCGGTCGTGCCTGGCCATCGCCGGCTGCGGCGGTCACCTGAAGCGGCTCCTCCACGCCGAGCGCGTGCAGGTCACTCGCGACTCCTGCTGCGCTGGGGCGGCCGGCCGGGTCGCGATCGAGCGATCGGCGCAACAACCGGCGCAACGTGGCGGGGACCGGAATCGGCAACAACGCGGCTGCGGGATCGGCTCCGGGCGCCGTGCCGGTCAGGGCGTAGACGGCCACGGCAGCCAGGGCGTAGACGTCGGAGGCGGGGCCGGGTGGGTGCCCTGCGCTGACCGCCGGGTCGACATAGCCGGGTGTCCCACCCGCTGGGCCGCTGGCCTCCGCCAGCAACCGGGCGGTCCCGAGGTCGGCCAACAATGGCTGGCCGGCCGAGTCGAGTAGCACGTTGCCCGGCGAGACGTCGCCATGAGTGAGCCCGACAGCGTGGGCAGCAGCCAGGGCCCCGGCGATCCGCACCAGCAGGCCGGCCACCTCACTGGGGGTGCAGCGCCCGCGCCGGGCGATCAGACCGCCGAGACTGCCCCCGGCGGCGTGGTCTAGGACCAGCACCAAGCCGTCGGCTGTGGTGAGCACGGCGCGCAGGCTGACCACATGCGGATGGGTAAAGGCGGCCAGCACCGCGGCCTCGCGACGCAGCCGCTGATGCTCCGCCGGCTGCTGGCCCACCCGCAGCCGCTTAAGAGCGACCACCTCGTCGGTCGTCACGTCGCGAGCCCGCCACACTTCGCCGCTGGCTCCGAAGCCGATCAGCTCCTCGGCGATGAAGCCGGGCACCTCCCATGTCATGACGTTCACGCTAGCGAGACTCAGCGAACCCCCGCGGTCGTCATCCACAGGCACCCGGAGTCCCCGTCACCGCACGCGTCCTGCAAGATCGTGCACCGTGACCGCTGACTCCCCCACCATCCTGGCTACCTCCGGTGGCCTGCGCCGTGGCCGTCGAGTTGAGGTCGAATTCGGGCCGCTGATCACGCACGCCCTCGATCTCTCCGGTGCGACCGGACGACCAAAGCTGTGCTTTCTCGGCACCGCCTACGGCGACCAGCGCTGGCACAACTCCCGGATGAGCGAGGCCGGCCTGGTCGCTGGTGTCGACGTCACCAATCTCAACCTGTTCCCCATGCCCAGCGTCGACGACATGCGCGGTCACCTGCTCGACCAGGATGTGGTGTGGGTGGGCGGCGGCAGCGTCGCGGGCCTCCTGGTGATGTGGCGGCTGCACGGCCTCGACGTGATCTTCCACCATGTGTGGCAGGCCGGCGTGGTGCTGGGTGGCGTGTCGGCAGGATCCCTGTGCTGGCATATCGGCGGCACCACCGACTCCTTCGGCCCCGACCTGCGGCCGGTCACCGACGGTCTCGCCCTCCTGCCGTACTCCAACGGCGTGCACTACGACTCTGAAGCACAGCGTCGCCCGCTATTCCAGCGGTGTGTCGCTGACGGCACCCTCCCGGCCGGGTACGCCACCGACGACGGCGTGGGCTTGCTCTATCGCGGGACCGACCTCGTCGAAGCGCTCACCGAGGTCGAAGGCAAGTCCGCCTACCACGTCGCCCGCGGGCCGCATGGCGATGCCGTCGAGACCCAGATCCAGGCTCGGCCCCTCCCGTACTAGCCCAGTTGCGCGGCCCGCAACGCGAGGTAGCGCTGCTCGGGAATGCTGGCGGTCATCCGAGCCGCTCGCCGATAGGACTCGCGGGCGGCGACCGCATCCCCAGCAAGCTCGAGCAGGTGTCCCCGTACGGCCTCGAGGCGATGGTTGTGGGTCATGGAGTCGATGGTGTCGAGGGTGCCGAGCAGGGCGAGGCCCGCCCGCGGTCCGTTGACCATGGCGACAGCAACCGCGCGATTGAGCGTGACGACCGGGCCCGGCGACACCCGTTCGAGCACCTCGTACAACGCCAGGATCTGCGGCCAGTCGGTGTCATCCGCGCTCGCCGCTTCGTCGTGCACGGCGGCGATCGCCGCCTGCAGTTGGTACGGGCCGATCGGGGTAGTGCCGAGGGTGCGGGTGATCAGGGCCACGCCTTCGGAGATCTGGGCGGTGTTCCAGAGCTCACGTTGCTGCTCGGCGAGCGGAACGAGTGAGCCGTCGGCGGTCGCCCGGGCAGCCCTGCGGGCATCCGTCAACAGCAGGAGGGCGAGCAGACCGACGATCTCGCCATCGTCGGGCAACAGTTGACGGAGCATGCGCATCAGCCGGATTGCCTCGGTGGTGAGGTCGGCCCGTTGCAGCGCTGGGCCCGCGCTCGTGGTGTAGCCCTCGTTGAAGATGAGGTAGAGCACGTGCAACACGACGCGGAGGCGGTCAGCACGCTCAGACTCAGGAGGCAGGTCGAACCGGATACCCGTGCTCTTGATGCTCTGCTTTGCCCGGCTGATGCGCTGAGCCATCGTGGATTCCGGGACGAGGAAGGCATTGGCGATCTCCGCCGTCGTCAGCCCGCCGACCGCGCGCAGTGTGAGGGCAAGCTGCGAAGGAGCAGAGAGCGACGGGTGACAGCACAGGAACAGCAACGTCAGCGTGTCATCGGCATCGACGGGCCGGCCGCGGCCCAGCGGCTCCAGTGCGGTCGCGGACTCTTCCCGACGGCGCCGGGCGCTCTCGCTGCGCCATTCGTCGACCAATCGGCGGGACGCGACAGTCACCAGCCACGATCGCGGACTCTCCGGAACCCCCTCCTGGGGCCACTGCAGGGCCGCGGCGAGCAGGGCCTCCTGCACGGCATCCTCACCGGCGTCGAACTGCCCGTACCGCCGCACGAGCATGCCGAGAACCTGCGGCGCGAGCTCACGCAGCAGGTCCTCGATGCGGGGGGTGATCGTCACAACTGCGGTGGCGCGTCCATGACCTGGCGTACCTCGAGCGGCTCCTTGGTGAACGCGACGACCACCGCAGCGATCTCGATCGCTCGATCCTGGCTCTCGACATCGACGAGCCAATACCCGGCAAGTGACTCCTTGGCCTCGGCGTACGGGCCGTCGGTCGCGACCGGAATGCCATTCTGGATGCTGACGGTCTTGGCCTGACTGGGGTCGGCCAGCCCCCGGTTGTCGATGAGTTCGCCGGACTCGGTGAGATCCGTGCCCATCTTGCCCATGAACTCGATCATGTCCATGATCCACTCCTTCGATTTGACCTCCATCATCGTGGCCTGGTCGCCGAGCATCATGATCATGTATTTCATCGCACGGTCCCTTGATCTCGCGGCCCCCAGCGGGCGCTCTCACAGCTTGGTCGGAGCGGCCGCACGGTTCTCGACATCCCGGTGCGCAGCGGATTCAGCCGACCACGTGCGCCCCGATACCGAGGATGAACTCTGCACCGACCAGGCCGAACAGCACGCCACCAACCAGATCGAAACGCCGTTGCCACTGCGGAATCTCGGCCGGCAGAGCGAAGACGCGAGCCGGCCACAGCCGCCAGGACACCCACCCGAACACCGCGGCCGCAACCGCCAGCAGCACCACCTTGGCAACGATGGCGACCTGCCATCCGGCCGAGTGGTCCCAGCCGTGGATCACGATCAGGCCACTACCGCTCACCGCCAGGACCCCCATCGTCCCGATGACCTTCCACCGCGCGCCCGACGCGAGAAATACGGCAAGTTCCTCGGTGCGCACCGGGTTACCGAAGAACTGCCGCAGCCGGCGTTGGACGACGGCCAAGCTGTACGCCATCGCACCGAGCCACACGGCGCCCGCGAGCACGTGGACAACGAGCAGGGCAAACCGTGCGAATGCCATCAGCGCAGGTTAGCCGATCGCTGCGGGCTCCTTTGGCCGTTCGACCTGCTCCGCGTCGACTCGGGACAACCGGCTCGGCCACCAGATCCGCTTGCCGATGTCGTACGACGAAGCCGGGACGAGCACCGACCGGACCAGCAGCGTGTCCATCAGCACCCCGAAAGCGACCGCGAAGCCGAGCTCGGTGAGGAACACCAGCGGCAGGATGCCCAAGACCGAGAACGTCGCAGCAAGCACCACACCAGCCGAGGTGATCACCCCGCCGGTGACAGCCAGGCCCTTGAGGATGCCCGGCCGCGTGCCATGCGAGAGGGTCTCCTCTCGGACCCTGGTCATTAGGAAGATGTTGTAGTCGATGCCCAACGCCACCAGGAAGATGAAGGTGAAGAGCGGGAATGCGGAGTCTGCTCCGGCGAAGCCGAAGACATGCGTGAATACGAGCGCGCAGACACCCAGGGTCGCCATGAAGGACAGGACCACGGTGGCGATGAGCAGCACCGGCGCCACGATCGCCCGGAGCAGGAGCATGAGGACCAGCAAAATGACGAACAGGACGATCGGAATTATGACCTTGTTGTCACGCTGCGAGGCCCGCTGGACGTCGAGATTGGCGGAAGTGAAACCCCCGACCAGCGCGTCAGCCCCTGGCACCGCGTGCACACGGTCGCGCAGTCGCTCGATGATCACGTCGGCTTGGGGGCTGCCAGGTTCGGCATTCAGCACAACGTCGATCTCCACGAGGCCGTCGACGACCTTGGGTGGCGAACCCGGACCGCCGGTGCCGAAGGGTTCAACCGCCACGACCCCAGGAGTCGCCTCGGCTGCGTCGATCACATCATCGAGCTGGTCTGCCTTGGCGATGATGGATTCCGGGCTGCCCGAGCCGCTGGGGAAGTGTCTGGCCAGCACCTCCTGACCCACGACGGCCTCGGTGCGCTTGGTCAACGAGTCGTTGGTCGAGAGGCCGTCGGCCTTCAGCTGGAACGAGAACCCGGCGAGGATGAGCAGCAGCACGGCGGTGGTCACCCAAGCCATCCGCGGGCGACGACCGACGAGGCCAGCCACCCGGCCCCACAAGCCGGCCTCCTCGTGGGACGGCGAGCCGTATTTCGGGACGAACGGCCAGAACAGCCAGCGGCCAAGCAGCAGTAGCGCTGGCAGGAAGGTGAGCATCACCAGCAGAGCCGCGCCAATGCCGACAGCACCCACGGGTCCGAGGCTCTTGTTCGAATTCAGTTCGGAGAAGAGCAGGCACAGCAGGCCGATGATCACCGTCGCGCCGCTGGCCAGGATCGCCGGTGCGGCCCCGCGCAGGGCACGGCGCATTGCGTCGTACTTCGATTCGTACCTGCGCAGCTCCTCCCGATAACGGCTGATCAGCAGCAGCGCGTAGTCGGTGCCGGCGCCGAACACCAGGACAGTGAGGATGCCCTGGCTCTGCCCGTTGACGGTGAGGTCGGCGTACTTGGCCAGCAGATAGACGACGGCCTGCGCCACGGTGTACGCCATGCCGGCCGCGAAGAGCGGCACCAGCCACAGCACCAGGCTGCGGTAGACCACCAGCAGGATCAACGCCACGGTGATGGCGGTGACCAGCAGCAGGTTGGTGTCAATCGACCCGAATGCCTCGGCGAAATCGGCGGTGACACCGGCTGGACCGGTGACTTTGACGTCCAGCCCTGATGGGAGATCGGTGTTGACGAGCGTGCGGATGGCATCGATGTCCTTTGGGATGCCTTCGAAGTCCTTTGCTTCGATCGTCACGATCACCTGAAGTGCTTTGCCGTCCTTGGACGGGATCGGCGGTGACGGCTTCTCGACCACGCCGTGGAAATCGGCAAGCGCGACGGCATCTGCGGCCGCCTTGGGCCTGTCGTCAGCTGTGATCCCGCTCGCCCGTTCGTAGACGATGATCGCTGGCAGCACGTCCTGCCGCTGGAACTTCTTCTGCAGCTCCAGTGCCCTGGTGGACTCCGCGCTCGCCGGCAGGTAGGAGGCGTTGTCGTTTTTCTGGACACTGGTCAGCTTGGCGCTCAGCGGCCCGGCAACCCCGCCGACGATCAGCCACAGCAGGATCAGTACGACGACAGCGAGGAAGCCACGCGGCCTCCGTGTGGCCATCGATGGGCTCCCATCTCCAATGGTCGCAATTGGGGGACAGCCTAGGGCTCGCATGCGACAGGGCGTGTCGCGGTCCGATCGCCGTGGCCCCGCCTGGTGGTCGTCTGCCGATCAGTCCCGCGGGTGCTGACCGGCTAGCGGATAGCCCGGGTGAGATACCGATGGGTGGCGCCCCCTTGCGTAGAGTCGAACGAGTGAACCGACTCGTGTTCGTGCGTGCTGGTTTGGTGCCGTACGCCAACGCCTGGGCGGAACAGCAGCGGTTGCACGACGCCCGGGTCGACGGCGACGAGCCGGACACCGTGCTGCTGCTCGAGCATCCCAGCGTCTACACCGCTGGCAAGCGGACCCAGCCCTGGGAGCTGCCCCGAGACGGCACACCGGTTGTCAAGGTCGACCGGGGCGGGCAGATCACCTGGCACGGCCCCGGGCAGCTGGTCGGCTACCCGATAGTCGCGCTGCCGAATCCGGTCGATGTCGTGGCCTACGTCCGCCGAATCGAGCGGGTACTCATCGATGTCTGCGCCGACGTCGGTGTCGTCGCGAGCCGGGTCGCGGGCCGAAGCGGAGTGTGGATCACCGCCGACGAGCGCGGGCCCGACCGCAAGGTGGCCGCCATCGGCATCCGAGTCGCCCGCGGTGTCGCGATGCATGGCTTCGCCCTCAACTGCGACCCGGACCTGCGCTACTACGACCAGATCGTCGCCTGCGGAATCCGCGATGCCGGTGTCACCTCCCTTACCGTGGAAGCCGGGCACAAGATCACCGTGAGCGATGCACTGCCGTACGTCGAGAACCATCTGAACGAGGCTATTCTGCGAACACATGAGGTGTCCCCCGTGGGCACAGGCAGCAGGCCCAAGGTTGGTACCTAGACGAGGAGATATCTGACATGGCTCGTAACACCTTGATCCGCACGATGCACGACGTTGGACTCGCCGCCTGGTTCGGCGGATCGTTGATGGGTGCGGTGGGTTTGAACGCCGCTGCGGGCGTCGTCGACGACGAACGACAGCGCGGTCGCGTGGCGAACGAAGGCTGGGACCGGTGGACCCCCCTGAATGCGGGGGCCATCGGCGCTCACCTGCTCGGTGGGGCCGGGCTGATCCTGGCCAACCGCGATCGCTTGGCGAAGCAGAAGGGAGTGACAGCCATGACGGCGATCAAGACCGCTCTCACCGGCGCGGCACTGGGTGCCACGGCGTACAGCCGCATTCTCGGTCGTCAGCTTTCGCAGGCCCGCGACGTACCCGCCTCATCCGGCACGGAGCCCACCGACCAGACGCCGGACCACCTCGCCAGGGCCCAGTCGCAGCTGCGCACCCTGCAGTGGGCGATCCCGGCGACAACCGCTGCCATCCTCGTCGTCAACGCGTACGCCGGCGAGCAGCAGCGTCCGTCCGAGGTCGGCAAGGGCATGGCCAAGCGGGTCCGCCAGCTCGCAAGCTGAGTACGGTCGACACTTCTGGCTCGGCGTAGGCTGGCTGGGTGCATTCGACCTTCCCGCCAGCTCGTCGCGCCGGGTTATCCGGGCTATGACGTGACAACGGTCGAGGCCGAGGGTCGCAGACTGCTGCGCCTCGAGGCCCGCAACGCGCAGACGCCGATCGAGCGCAAGCCGCCGTGGATCAAGACCAGGGCCAACATGGGGCCGGCCTACACCGAGCTGCGGTCACGCGTCCGCCGCGAAGGTCTCCACACCGTCTGCGAGGAAGCCGGCTGCCCCAACATCTATGAGTGCTGGGAGGACCGTGAGGCGACATTCCTCATTGGCGGCGACCAGTGCACCCGGCGCTGTGACTTCTGCCAGATCGACACCGGCAAGCCGGCCGACCTCGACCGCGACGAACCCCGACGAGTGGCCGATTCGGTGCGCACAATGGGGCTGCGGTACGCAACGATCACCGGCGTCGCCCGCGACGACCTGCCGGACGGTGGCGCCTGGCTGTACGCCGAAACCGTTCGCGAGATCCACCGCGCGCTGCCCGACTGTGGTGTCGAGCTGCTCATCCCCGACTTCAACGCGGTCCCCAAGCAGCTGGCCGAGGTCTTCGGCGCCGTGCCACAGGTGCTGGCTCACAACATCGAGACCGTGCCACGCATCTTCAAGCGAATCAGGCCAGGCTTCCGCTACGATCGATCCCTCGACGTCCTGCGGCAGGCCCGCGACGCCGGCCTCGTCACAAAGTCCAACCTCATCCTCGGGATGGGCGAGGAACGCGAGGAGATCAGCCAGGCGATGACCGATCTGCGTGACGCCGGCTGCGACCTGCTCACCATCACGCAGTATTTGCGGCCGTCGGCCCGCCACCACCCGATCGTGCGCTGGGTACGTCCGGAAGAGTTCGTCGAGCTGAACGAGGAGGCCGAGGAGATCGGCTTCGCCGGCGTGCTCAGCGGCCCTCTCGTCCGCTCGTCGTACCGGGCCGGTCGCCTTTACCAGCGGGCCATCGAAACCCGCGCCTAGACTCCTGCCATGGCGAGCACCCCCTCCCAGCCCAAGAAACCGGCCAAGAAGGCGGAGAAACCGGATCGCCGGGCAAAACTACGGCAGATTCGCACAGCGTTCACGCTGACCCGCAAGGCAGACAACCGGCTGATCCCGTACCTCGCTGGCGCGTTCCTGTTGCCGGTCGCGGTCCTGGTCGGCATCGGCGTGCTGCTCGGACAACCCATCTACTTCGCGCTGTTGGGCGTGCTGGTCGGGCTCACCCTGATGGTGGTGATCTTCGGCCGGCGGGCGGCAAATGCGATGTTCGCGCAGGTCGAGGGCCAGTCGGGAGCCGCGCTGGCGATCCTGCAGTCGATGCGCGGCGACTGGCGGGTCACCCCCGTGGTCGCGGCCACGACCGCTCAGGACATGGTGCATCGCGTGCTCGGGCGACCGGGGGTGATCCTGGTCGGCGAGGGATCGCCGCGCCGTCTTCGCCCGCTGCTCGGCCAGGAGAAGAAGCGCGTCGGCCGAGTCATCGGCGACACCCCCGTCTACGACTTCATCGTCGGCGACGAGGAGGGCCAGGTGCCCCTGAAACGCCTGCAGAACCACTTCGTGAAGCTGCCACGCAACATCACCGGCAAGCAGGTCAATGCCCTCGACACCAGGCTGCAGGCAATCGGCGCGATGAACGTTCCGATGCCGAAGGGGCCATTGCCCAAAGGCGCCCGGATGCCCCGCGGCAGCAAGATGCAGCGCCCCCGCTAAGTCATCGGGTCGAAGTCACCCTTCACCGGCGGCGTCGAGCAGGATGCGGACGACAGCGGCCAGCTCAGGGTATTGAAGTCGCTTACCGGCGCAGTGGACCGCCGAGACCGGCTGGGGGCCCGCCACGGAGACGAGGTAAGTCCGCTGGCCGGGGCAGTCGCCGTCGAATCCCACCTGGACCGGCTGGGTGAGCAGGAGACGCAACGCGTCGAGCTGGCCCGGCTGTAGTTGGTTCGGCCGGCGGGGTTGGCCTGGGTGACGGACTGTCATCACACCGGCCGGTGTCACCTCGTATCGGGCACCTGCGGAGTCGGTGGCCCCGGTGTCAATCACCGTGAGCGCTCGCAGCGGCGGCGCCGCAGGAAGCGGCGGAAGGCTTTCCAGCCGGTCTGGTGAGGTGAGCTCAAGCGCTCGCTCGAACACAGGTGCTTTGATCGGTTCACTACAGAAGTAGCGGCTCACCCGCAGCTGCCCCATCCACAAGGTGCGAGTGAACCCGTCCGTGCATCGGTCCGAGCTATTTCGGTCCGAGTTGCCCGCCTCGCGCTGAATCTGCTTGCCAGTCAGTAGCCGACGGAGTTCGGCGAGGTAAGCGGGACGCATCTTGCCTCCGACCGGCTGATTGCCGAGCAACAAGGCCGTGCCGTCGACCTCGATGCTCAGCCGTTCCGAGACGCCGCCGACACCGCCAGTCGTGGTGACGGTGACCGGCCCGTAGGGCTTACGGGCATCACCGTGAGCGCATCCGCTGAGCGCGATCGACATGGCCATGCCGAGAGCGGCGATTCGAGCTGTTCGTATCCGCTTTTCGCTACGCATGTGACTTCGGACGCTGACGGGAGCTTGCCGGTTCCGCACTGGCTGCCGG
>Ga0136617_10001401_pt1 | contig 21360 bp, 20 predicted proteins | sample AntDrymUQ3222106_2_FD_129672 | JGI IMG/M metagenome (GOLD analysis project Ga0136617, IMG submission 129672) | Polar desert sand microbial communities from Dry Valleys, Antarctica - metaG UQ322 (21.06) | ecosystem: Environmental > Terrestrial > Soil > Desert | place: Antarctica: Dry Valley...
GAAACGTTGCGCAGGGGAAATCCGCCGATATGCGTGCGGAACGTTTCAGTCGATCTTGGTCACGGCTTGCGGGCCCGAGCGACCAGACCCGGGCCGCGCCGCGGAAAGGCCCGCTGCACCGCGCGGAACGGCAGCGTGCCCAGCCGGGCCAGGGTCGCGGCACCCGGCCGGCTCGGCTGCAGCAGGCGGCCGCTGCCGTGGGACCGGGTTGTCATGGTCGTGTGCGCGAGGCGGGTGAGCCGGCGGCGGCCGACGGCGTTGCGGCCGGCCTCCAGCGCGTAGCCCAGTGGCATCCCGAAGTGGGTGACCTGCGGCTGCACCAGTCCGGCCGAGACGAGCTGGGCCGCCAGCGCCTCCGGCTCGTAGCGGCGGAAGTGCCCGACCATCTCGTCGGCCGCGCCGAAACGGCGTTGGTGAGCCGGCGTCGAGAGCAGCAGCCAGCCACCCGGCCGGAGCCGGTCGGCCCAGTCGCGCAGTGCGGCCCGGTCGTCCTCGATGTGCTCGATGACCTCGAACGCGCAGACGAGGTCGAACCGCTCGTCCGGGCCCAGCACGGACAGGTCACCGTGGCGGACGTCCCCGCCGTGGCCCGGCCCGAGCAGGTCGAGCCGGCTGCGGGCGACCTGGGCGGAGGTGGCGTCCGGCTCGACGCCGACGTAGCGGTAGCGCTGGGCCAGCCGGGCTCCGAAACCGCCCTGACCACAGCCGACCTCCAGCACGTCCGTCGCACCGGGGGGCAGCATCCGCGAGACGACGGCCCAGCGCAGCCAGGCGTTCGAGCTCAGGGGCGGCAGGACCGGGTGGTCGGCCGGTCCGGTCACCGCCGCACCTCGGGTGTCAGCGTGGCCAGCCGACGCGCGAGCGGCGCGGTGACCGCGGCCGGGGTGAAGTCGCTGCGGGCCAGCTCGAGGGCGGCGGCCCTGGCCCGGCGCAGCGCCTCGCGGTCGTCGGCCAGGTCGCGCAACGCAGCGGCCAGGGCCGGGGCGTCGCCGGCCGGGACGTAGGCAGCGGCCGTCCCCAGCAGCCGCCGCTGGGGTGCCGTGTCGGAGGTGAGGATCGCGCACCCGGCGGCAGCTCCCTGGAAGACCTTGTTCGGCACCACCCGCAGTGCCTTGGGTCCGGTGCCGAAGATGCCCAGGCAGACGTCGTGCCCGGCGACCAGCCCCGGCAGCTCGGCAGGGGGAACCCAGTCCCGCCAGCTCACCTGCGGGTTGCCGGTCGCCAACCGGCGCGTCTCGGCGAGGTCCTGCCCGGAGCCGCACATCGTCGCCTCGATCAGCGCGGGATCACCGGCGAGCTCGGCCAGTGCCGCCCCGATCACCGGGGCGCCCTGCAGCGGTGTGTAGAGGCCGAAGAACACCACCCGCAGCGGCCGGGGTTGCGCTGGCGGCAGGGAGGCGGCGGACGCCGAGCCGGCTCGGTTCGCCCCGTCGTACCCGCCCTCGACGAACCACGGCGCAGGCGCACCGACCGCCACGACAACTGCCTTGCCGCGCTCGCCACCGGGCAGTGTTTCGCGCTGCTCGGCGGTGTCGACCAGCACGAGGTCGGCCGCGGCGAGAGCGCCGGAGTCCAGGCGGCGCAGCAGCCGGTGGCGGAGTCCGCCGGTGACGCCGCGGTCTGTGGCGGTGTCGCTCGCGCCGATGAGGTGGTCCAGCACGATCGTGGTGCCCTTCTCGCGGCCGAAGATGCGGCGCGCGAGCCGGACGTCGAAGTGCCCCAGATAGCCGACGACGACCACGTCCGGCCGGGGCAGGCGCCGTGCGCAGCGGGCCAGGCGGGCCCAGCACAGCGCCAGCCGGACGGCGAGGACCGGGAGCAGCCACGGCCGGCGCAGCAGAGTCACCCGCGCGGCCGTGGACAGGCCCAGCGGCGCGTTGCACTCGGTGACCGCGATGCCGTGCGCCCGCAGGCCCTCGATCAGCACGCTCACCCGGGGATGGCTCGCGGTGTCATAGGTGCCGAAGAAGAGGGCGCGCATCGCGGCCCAACCCTAACGGCGGGCCTAACGTCGGGCCCGGCAACGACCGATACATCTACCGAAACACGGTAAAGACGGTGCAATCACCCACCCTGGTCCGGGTCCCGCGGCTAGCGTGGAGCACCGGCAGTGTCCTGTGATCGCGCGCGCACCCCGCCCGGGAAGGCCCCCACATGCACCTGCTCCTGCGAACCGCCCTGTCCGCCGCCCTGGTGGCGACCGGCGTGACCGGAGTGCTCGCCGCTGCACCCGCGGCGGCGGCGACCTGCCCGTCGCCCGGCGGGGTGCGGGTGCCCGAGGCCTCGGCGAGCGGCGAGGTCGTGTTCCGCGGGCACGGCTGGGGGCACGGCCTGGGGATGAGCCAGTACGGCGCCGAGGGGGCGGCCAAGCTGGGCTGCTCGTACGGGCAGATCCTGTCGACCTACTACCGCGGCAGCCTGCTGCGCACCGAGACCATGGCCAGTGCGGTCTACCTGCGGATGCTCAGCAACGGCGGCCGGGCCGACGTGACGGCCGAGACCGGTGCGGTCAGCTGGCAGGTCGTCGACCAGGCCGGTGCGCGCACCGTCGTGACGCAGCCGAAGGGCTCGGCCTACCGGGTCTACCGCGACGCGACGCACACCAGGCTGCGCATCGTGGACACCGCGACGGACCGGGACGTCTGGGTCACCGACGTCGGCGAGTCCCTGCGCCTCGAGCACGCGGGCACCGTCGTGCGGCTGACGACCTACGTGTGGAGCTCCGCCAAGGGCGCCTACAGCCTGTCGATGGACCGGCGGCTGAAGTGGGACTACACGCAGTTCTCCGTGGACGGCAGCTGGTTCGACGCGGTGCAGGTGATCCGGGACAACGCGTTCGGCACCGGGATGCAGAAGTACCTCTGGGGCATCGCCGAGGTGCCGACGCTGTTCCCGCAGGCAGCGCTGCGGGCGCAGGCGGTTGCTGCTCGAACCTACGCCGCCCGGCTCGGCGGCGGCTCCCTGACCCGCCCGCTGATGCCCACGCCTGCGGACCAGAACTACACCGGTTTCGCCAAGGAGACCGAGGACGCGAAGTACGGCAACCGGTGGCGCGCGGCCGTCGACGCCACCAACAACAAGGTCCTCAAGGACGCCGCCGGCAACTACGTCGTGACCTACTACTCGTCCTCGATGGGCGGCCACACCGAGGATGTCCGCTACGTCGGCTGGTCCGACGCGGGTGTCTCCTACCTGCGCGGTGTCGACGACTCGCGGTGGGAGATGGCTTCCGGGAACAGGCCGTCGTACCGCTCGTGGGCCAAGGGCTTCTCGTGGCGGACGCTGTCGGCCAAGCTGGGCTTCACCGAGATCCGCGGCATCTCTGTCCCGGCGAGGGGGACGACCGCCCGGCTGGACGGGGTCAAGGTCAGTGGCATCAAGGGCGGCCGGCTCGTCACGACCTACCTCTCTGGCTGGGACGTGCGGCAGGCGCTCGGGCTGCTGTCCCCGCACTTCACCATCGCGGTCAGCACGATCGGCGGCGCCGCCGCACAGCCGATCAGCGGCGACTGGGACGGTGACGGCGACGACGAGCCGGGGTGGTTCAAGAACGGCGCGGTCGCCCTGCGGATGAGCGGTTCGTGGACCAAGCGGTTCCGCTTCGGGACCACCGGCGACATCGCGGTGACCGGTGACTGGGACCGTGACGGTGACGACGACATCGGTGTGTTCCGCAAGGGTCAGTGGTTCCTGCGCGGGCCGGCGGCGGGCCCCACCACCTTCCGCTACGGGCAGGCGGGGGACCGTCCGGTCGCCGGTCGCTGGAACGGCCGCACCCTGGGCATCGGGGTCGCGCGCGGCAACAAATGGTTCCTGCGGCACAGCCTGTCCGGTGGGGCGACCCAGGTGCGTTTCGACTACGGCCGCAACAGCGACCGGCCGGTCGTGGGTGACTGGGACGACGACGGCGACACCACGGTCGGCATGGTCCGGGGCAACCGGTGGTACCTGCGCAAGGCACTGGCCCTCGGCGGCTCGACGACGCTCACCTTCGGACAGGCCAGTGACCGGCCGGTGGTCGGCGACTGGAACCGCGACGGGCGCACGACGGTGGGAGTCGTGCGGGCCAAGACGTTCTACCTGCGCGACGCGAACACCTCCGGCAAGGTAACCCGCACAGTTGGCTTCACGGGCTGACTCCTCGGCGTAGGCTGGCCGGCAGTGAACGACTCGCAGCTGACCGGCAGGAGTGATCGCGTCGTGGCGCCTCGCGTGCTCATCGACGCGACCGCGGTGCCCGCGGACCGCGGCGGGGTGGGTCGTTACGTCGACGGCCTCATCCGCAGCCTCGCGCAGGTCGGTGACAACCTGGTCGTGGTGTGCCAGCGCTCGGACGCCGAGCGGTTCTCCCGGCTCGCCCCGGGAACCGAGGTGATCGCCGGCCCGTCGGCGATCTCGCACCGGCCCGCCCGGCTGGCCTGGGAGCAGACCGGGCTTCCGTTGATCGCCCAGCAGACCGGCGCGGGTCTGATCCACTCGCCCTACTACACGATGCCGCTGCACGCGCCAGTGCCCGTCGTGGTCACGGTGCACGACGTGACGTTCTTCTCCGAGCCCGAGCTGCACAGCGCGGTGCGGGCCGGGTTCTACCGGTCCGCCACCCGCACCGCCGTCCGGCGCGCGGCGCGCGTCATCGTGCCCTCGCAGGCCACCCGAGGCGAGCTCATCCGCCTGGTCGAGGGGGATCCGGAGACCATCGACGTGGTGCGGCACGGTGTCGACCTGGCGACGTTCCACCCGCCGAGCGATGCGGAGGCCCGGCGGGTGTCGGACCGCCTCGGCCTGCACGGCCGGCCCTACGTGGCCTTCCTCGGCGTGCTGGAGCGGCGCAAGAACGTGCCCGACCTGGTGCGCGGCTGGGTGCAGGCGGTCGCCGACCTGCCCGAGCCCCCGGCGCTGGTGCTGGCCGGCAGCAGCGGGTGGGACGACGAGGTCGACCAGGCCATTGCCGAGGTGCCCCCTGAGCTGAAGGTGGTACGGCCCGGCTTCCTGCGCCCCTCGGACCTGCCCGGCCTGCTCGGGGGCGCGACCGTGGTGGCCTTTCCCAGCAAGGCCGAGGGTTTCGGGCTGCCGGTCCTGGAGGCGATGGCCTGCGGGGCGGCCGTCCTCACGGCGCGCCGGCTCTCGCTGCCGGAGGTCGGCGGTGAGGCGGTCGAATACACCGAGCCCGACGCGGAGAGCATCGCCACGTCGCTGCGCCGGCTGATCGAGGACCCGGCCCGGCGGGCGACCCTTTCCGCGTCCGGCCCGCTGCGCGCCCGTGACTTCACCTGGGAAGCATCCGCGGCGGCCCACCGCGCGACCTACGAGCGAGCGGTCTCCGGGGTGGTCGGGGTCCCCGGATGACCGGCTCGCAGACAGGCGCTGGATGACCGAGGCGGTCCTGCTGGTGGGGGGCATGGGCACCCGGCTGCGCCCCCTGACGGTGGCCACACCGAAGCCGATGCTCCCGACGGCCGGCGTCCCGTTCCTCACCCACGTCCTGGCCCGCGCCCGAGAGGCCGGCATCGACCACGTCGTGCTCGCCACGTCGTACCGCTCCGAGGTGTTCGCCGCCCATTTCGGGACCGGGTCGGGGCTGGGTCTCGCGATCGACTACGTGACCGAGATCGAGCCGCTGGGCACCGGCGGGGGGCTGCGCAACGTCGCCGGCCTGCTGTCCAGCGGCCCCGAGGACCCCGTCGTGATCCTCAACGGCGACGTGCTCTCCGGCCATGACATCGCGGCGCAGGTCGCGGCCCACCGGGCCGCCGGCGCAGACGCGACGCTGCACCTGACCGAGGTCGAGGACCCGCGTCCGTTCGGCAGTTGCCCGACCGACGGGTCCGGGCGCATCACCGACTTCCTGGAGAAGTCGTCGCAGCCGGTCAGCAACAAGGTCAATGCCGGCTGTTACGTCTTCGCGCGACGGGTGATCGACGCGATCCCCGCGGGGCGCCCGGTGTCGGTGGAACGCGAGACGTTCCCCGGCCTGTTGCGTTCGGGCGCGTTCCTGCTCGGGCACGTCGACCAGGCCTACTGGTTGGACCTCGGGACGCCCGCGGCCTTCGTGCGCGGATCGTGCGACCTGGTGCTCGGGCGGCTGGGCTCGCCCGCCCTGCCGGGTGAGGTGGGGGAGTCGCTGGTGCTGCCGGGCGCAGTGGTCGACCCGACGGCAAGGATCGACGGCGGTACGACGGTGGGCGCACGGTGTGTCATCGGGGCCGGTGCCGTGGTGCACGGCAGCGTCCTGATGGAGGGCGGAGTCGTGGGCGAGGGCTCGGTCGTGCGCGACTCGGCGCTGGGGCGCGACGCCGCGGTCGGTGCCGGCTGCGTGCTCGCCGACGCCGTCCTCGGCGATCATGCGGTCGTGGGGGACGGCAACGAGCTGCTCTCCGGCGCCCGCATCTGGAACGACGTCCACATCCCGCCGGACGCCATCCGGTTCTCCTCCGATCGTTCGCCGGCCTGAGTGCCCAGTTCCGAGCAGTCGCCGTGGCCGCGCCGGCTGACCGTGGCCGTGTTCGTCCTGACGGTCGCGCAGCTCGCGGTGGCGACCTTCGTAGACGGGCTGGAGCAGTTCGAGGGCAAGGGGTTCGGCGCCCGCCTGGTCGCCTACCCGGCGATGATGCTGCTCGTCCCGGCCGGTTGGGTCGTCTCCCAGCGCTTCCGCCGTGGGCACGGTGACGACATGTCGTCCCTGCCGTGGGCCGGCTTCGCGCTGATCATGGCGCCGTTCCTCATCGACGTGACCGGCAACACCTTGGACCTCTACGACTCGCTCGGCTGGTGGGACGACGCGAACCACTTCGTCAACTGGTTCCTGCTCTGCGCGGGCATCGGGCTGCTGCTTCTGCGGGCGCCGATCCGTCCGCCGTGGGCGCTCGGCCTGCTCGTGGCCGGCATCGGCGGGTTGCTCGCCGTGGTGTGGGAACTGGGCGAGTGGTACACGTTCATCCGCCACGGCACCGAGCTGGACACGGCCTACGAGGACACGCTGTTCGACGAGGTGCTCGGCTCGCTCGGCGGCTCGATCGCGGGGTTTGTCATCGCCCGACGCGCACGATAGGTCTCACTGTCAGGTCACTGGGCGTTCGGCTCGGGGGAGTCGGAGGCCGGGAACTGGTCCATGAAGTCCTGCACGGCGGCGCCGCTGGCCGAACCGCACAGCTGCCGGTGGCTCTCGGTCGCGCCCCAGTGCGAGAGGGCGACGTGCTTGCCCTCGGGGAACTCCCCGTAGGAGTCGTCGAAGGCCACGGCGATGAACTTGTTGCCGGGGCCCGCGGCGTCGGTCTCGGCGGCACTCTCGGCGAGGTCGCGGATCGTGTCCAGCTGCTCGCCCTCGACGGTGCCGTCATACCAGAGGACGGTGTAGCCGTGCTCGAGGTTGTGCACCAGCTGCTCGGTGGCCGGCCGGTCGTCCGCGGAGTAGAACGTGCGGGCGGGGAAAGCGGGGGACCCCCAGTGCGAGCCGGACGAGGGTGGCACCTGGTCGTAGTCGATCTTGGTTCCCTCCTCGACGTGGTCGTTGGCGCCGGTCGAGTCGTCGGTGGCCACGTCGTCGCAGGACGCCTCGGCTGCCGGGACGCCGAAGCTGTCCAACGCCTTTTTCGCCGGGTCGTTGCGGCTGTCGAGGTAGGCGGGAACGGCGGCTGCCGCCACCAGGCCGAGACCGACCACGACCGCGATCACGATGAACAGCAGGCTCTTGCGACGTTCGCGGGCCTGCTGTTCCCTGCGCATCGTCTCGATCTTGGCCTTGCGGTCACGATCCTGCGACTTGGGCTTGTTGGCCACGGCTCTCTCTCGCTGGTCAGGTCGGCGGGTCGCCTACGTCGGGTGCGACCCCCGGAGTCTACGCAACGCGCGCCTACCCCGGCCGTCCCCTCGGAGGGCCGACACGATGACACCGTGTCGAGCACACTGTGCGGGTGCCCGAGCTCACCCGACGATGGCGGCCCGGCCGCACGGTCGATCTGCGCGCCGCGCTGGGACCGATGCGCCGCGGGGTCGGCGACCCGTGCCTGCGGTTCGAGGGCGACGCCGCGTGGCGGGCCGTCCGCACGCCCGACGGGGCCGCGACGCTGCGACTCTCGGTCCGGGCGCCCGACGACGAGGTCGTCGCCGCGGCGTGGGGTCGGGGCGCGGCGTGGGTGCTGGACGCAGTGCCGGCCCTGCTCGGCGCTGACGACGAACCGGCGGGCTTCCAGCCGCAGCACCCGGTGCTGCGCGAGGCGTGGCGGCGGCACGCGGGCTGGCGCGTCCCGCGCACCGGCCTGGTGCTGGAGTCACTCGTCCCGGCCGTGATCGAGCAGAAGGTCACCGCCCGGGAGGCCTGGCGCGGGTGGCGGCAGGTCGTCAGGAGGTACGGCGAGCGGGCCCCCGGACCCGACGTCGTGGGCGAGCTGCGGCTGCACGTGCCGCCGGCGCCGGAGGTCTGGTCCCGGGTGCCGTCCTGGGAGTGGCACCGCGCCGGCGTGGACCAGTCCCGGTCGCGCACGGTGGTCCGGGCCGCGGCCGTGGCTGGGCGGCTCGAGCAGATCACCGGCCTGGCGCACTGCGAGGCCGCGACGCGGTTGCGGAGTCTTCCCGGGGTCGGTGTCTGGACGGCCGCGGAGGTCGCGCAGCGGGCGCTCGGTGACCCCGACGCCGTCTCGGTCGGCGACTTCCACCTCGCTGCGCTGGTCGGCTGGGCGCTGGTGGGGGAGCGGGTCGACGACGACGGCATGCTCGAGCTGCTGGAGCCCTACCGCGGCCACCGCTACCGCGCGGTGCGGATGATCGAGCTGTCCGGGGTGCGCCCGCCGCGTCGCGGCCCCCGTTACGCCGGCCGCGACTACCGCTCGATATGAGCCGGACTTGTCAGACTCTCGTGGCGCGCTAAGGGGCGCGCGAGTCTGACAAGTCGCGGGGGTCAGCGCAGGAGCAGGAAGTCGTCGGGGTCGCGGGGCGGACGCTGCGCGGGCCGCCCGGCCGGATGGCCCACCGCGACCGCTCCCATGGGCTCCCAGTCGGCCGGCAGCTCGAGCTCGCGCCGGACCACGTCGCGGCAGAACATCGTGCTGGAGACCCACGCCGACCCGAGCCCCTCCACGGCGAGGGCGACGAGCAGGTTCTCGACCCCGGCGCCCATCGCGACCAGGAACATCTCCCGCTCGGCGGCGGACCGCCGCGCGTCGGGGTAGTCGTGGGCGCGGTCACTGACCAGGCACGGGACCACGAGGCAGGGCGCGGCCCGCAGCACCTCACCGCGCCGGGTGCGCCGGGACACCTGCTCGTCGGTGAAGCCGTCGGCGCGCAGGTCGTGCACCCAGGCCGCCAGCATCGCGTCGAGCAGCCGCCCGCGGGCGTCCTCGGTCGCCACGAGCACGAACCGCCAGGGAGTCGTATGGTGCGGCGCCGGGGCCGTGAGAGCCGCGGCCACCGCCCGGCGGATGGCGGCCCGATCGACGGCCGCGTCGGTGAAGACGCGCACCGTGCGCCGCGCCGGCACGACGTCGCGCGCACCGAGGGAGAACATGTCCTCGGCCAGTGGGCGCACCATCGCCGCTGCGCCCGGCCCCGCCTCGGACGTCACCCGCGCGGCCAGCCCGCGCACGACCGCGACCGGCTTGCCCGCCAGCTTGTTCTTGACCAGGTCGGCGGCCGAGGCGATCTCGTCGGCGACGGCAGTGACCGTGACCTCCAGAACGTTGCCGTGCGAGTCGCTGCGGCCGCGGGCATCCTCGAGCGGGTCGACCCCGGCGACGCCGATCGCCTGGTCGGTCAGCCCGATCCGCCAGGGCCGGCCGAACGTGTCGCTCACCACCACCGCGACGTCGACGGCGAGCTGCTCGAGCAGCCGGGACCGCAGTGCACGCGCCGAGGCGTCGGGGTCGACGGGCAGCAGCACGACGGTGCCGGGTGCGGTGTTGCTCGTGTCCACCCCGGCCGAGGCCAGCACCAGGCCGTGCCGGGTCGCCGCGATCCGGGTGCGGCCGCGGCTCGCGACGACCCGCTCCGTCTCTGCGGCGACTGCCTCCTCCCAGCCGACCTGCAGCACCCGGCCCTCGGCCTTGGCGACGACCTTCGAGGTGACGACGAGCACGTCGCCGTCGTGCAGGCTCGCCCCGGTACGGCCGAGTGCGCCGGCGATCAGCCCGGCCAGGTCGTCACCCGCGGCCACCTCGGGGATGCCCTCGATCGCCCACACCTGCAACGAGGTCATCGAGCGGTCACACCGGCAAGATCCAGCGCGGCCCGGGCCATCGCGACCGTCGCCGGCAGGTCCGACATCAGCAGCGGGATCGCCCGGCACGGGATGCCCGCCGTTTGCACGGCGGCCACCGCCGCCGCGTCGCGGTCGTCCACGAGCCAGCCGTCGAGTAGGTCCGCGCCGTAGTGCAGCGCCACCGCCTCGGCGCTCGCCTCGACGCCGATGGCGGCGAGTACCTTGTCGGCCATGCCGCGCACCGGTGCGCCGCCGACGATCGGGGACAGCCCGACGACGGGTGCGGCACAGTCCTGCAACGCCCCCTCGATCCCGGGCACCGACAGGATGGTCCCGATGCTCACCACCGGGTTGGACGGCGGCAGCACCACCACGTCGGCCGCGGCGATCGCGTCGAGGACCCCCGGCCCCGGCTTCGCGTCCTCCACGCCGACCGCCACCACGGCGTGGGCCACCGGCTCCGCGCGCAGCCGCACCCAGTACTCCTGGAAGTGCACGGCCCGGCGCCGGGTGGAGTCGCCGGGCCGCTCGACATCGTCGATGACCACGTGGGTCTCGACCCGCTCGTCGCTCATGGGGAGCAACGTCACCCCGGCCGCACCCAGCCCCCAGCGCTGCGCCAGCGCCGCGGTGACGGCGCTGAGCGGGTAGCCCGCGCCGAGCATCTGGGTGCGCACGACATGGGTGGCGATGTCTCGGTCACCCAACCCGAACCACGCCGGCCCCACGCCGTACCGCCCGAGCTCCTCGGCCACGGTGAACGTCTCGTTGTCGCGGCCCCAGCCCCGTTCCTCGTCGATGCCGCCGCCGAGGGTGTACATGACCGTGTCCAGGTCAGGGCAGACCCGCAGCCCGAACAGCGTGATGTCGTCGCCGGTGTTGCCGATCACGGTGATCTCGGCGTCGGGAGACGCGGCGCGCAGCCCTCGGAGGAACCGCGCGGCACCGATCCCACCAGCCGGTACGACGATCCTGGGGGGTGGGCCAGGGTCTGCGGCAGCGGGCATGCGGGGAGTGTGCCACCCATGCCCGCGCGGTCGATCGGCGTAACTTCCTCATCCGTTTGGCTAAATATCACCAGAACACTTGACGAAGGGGTAACGACGCGCGTGTAATTCCAACCGTGTCATTCGCGTCCCTACCAGGGACTGCGATCCGGGTCGAGGAGGCGCGCCATGGGCGAGGTGGTCCCGCTGCTCATCGAGGAGTTCATCGACGATGAGTCGCTAGAGGAGTTCGGCTGGCAGGAACGCGCCCTGTGCGCGCAGACCGATCCGGAGGCGTTCTTCCCCGAGAAGGGCGGCTCCACCCGGGAGGCCAAGAAGGTCTGCCTGTCCTGCGACGTCCGGGGCGAGTGCCTTGACTACGCACTGGCCAACGACGAGCGCTTCGGCATCTGGGGTGGGCTCTCCGAGCGGGAGCGCCGTCGGCTGAAGAAGGCCGCCGGCTGAGCTGACCGCTCTCCCGTAGGGTGGCGACGCAGATGCCGACCGCCCCCCAGACACCTCCCACGCCCGCCTTCGCGCGTCACCTGGTGACGGCCGTGCTGGTCGCCCACAACGGGGCGCGGTGGCTGCCGCAGACGGCCGGCGGGCTGCGCGCCCAGACCCGCCCCCCGCAACGGTTCGTCGCCGTCGATACCGGCAGCAGCGACGACTCCGCCGCCCTGCTGGCCGAGCTGCTCGGACCCGACCGCGTCGTCGCCGCGCCGCTCGGGACCGGTTTCGGCGCCGCGGTCGCCCGCGGCATCGCGGCCACCGACGAGCGCCACGACGAGGCGTACGCCGAGGACAACCCGGTGGCGCAGGACAACTCCGACGACCCGGCTGAGCCGGTGCAGTGGCTGTGGCTGCTCCACGACGATGCCGAGCCCGAGCCGGACGCCCTCGAGCGGCTGCTCGGGCTGGTCGACTCCAGCCCGACCGTGGCCGTCGCCGGTCCCAAGATCCGTGGCTGGGCAAACCGCAGGGTGCTGCTCGAGGTCGGGGTGACCATCGCGCGAAGTGGCCGGCGGGAGACCGGGCTGGAGCGCCGCGAGCAGGACCAGGGTCAGCAGGACGGCGTGCACGACGTGCTGGCGGTCTCGACCGCCGGCATGCTGGTCCGGCGCGACGTGTGGGAGACGCTGCGCGGGCTGGACCCGGTCCTGGCGCTCTACCGCGACGACGTGGACTTCGGCTGGCGGGCCAACAGCGCCGGGCACCGGGTGGTGTGCGTGACCGACGCCGTCGTCCACCATGCCGCGGCCGCGTCGCACTCCCGGCGCCGGCTGGACGCCTTCTCGCAGCGGCGCCTGCGGGTGGACCGCCAGCACGCGAACTACGTGCTGCTGGCCAACCTGCCGCTGTACCTCCTGCCCTGGACCCTGCTGCGGTTGACGTTGGGCACCCTGGTGCGGGCGACCGGACTGCTCGTCGGCAAGCTGCCGGCCAACGCGCTCGGCGAGGTGCTGGCGCTGGCCGCCGTCCTGGCCCGCCCGGACCGGTTGGTGCGGGCGCGGTGGGTGCGGCGGCGGACCCGGACGGTGCCGTTCCGGGTCGTCCGCCGGCTGCTCGCGTCCCCGGCGTCCGGCCTTCGGCACGGGCTGGAGGCCGTCACGGCGGTGGTGGGGGTCGGGGCCGCGGCCAGCTATGCCGCCGGTCGGCACCGGGCGGTGGAGAGCGGGCCGGGCTCCGAGGACGCGGAGGACCTGCCGTCGTGGGGTGGCCAGCTGGCGCGGCGGGTGCTCACGCAGCCGCCGGTGCTGCTGCTGCTGGTGCTGGGGCTGGTGACCGCGGTCGCGGCCCGGGAGCTGTTCGGCGCGGGGCGGCTGATGGGTGGCGCCCTGCTCCCGGCGCCGGACTCGGCGGGCGACCTGTGGCGGACCTACACCGAGGGCTGGCACCCGGTGGGTCTCGGCAGCGATCGGACGGCGCCGCCCTACCTGGCGCTGGTCGCCGCACTCGGCACCCTGCTGCTCGGCAGCGCGAGCGCTGCGGTGTCGCTGCTGCTGGTCGGAGCGGTCCCGCTCGCCGGGCTGACCTGCTACCTCGCCCTGCGGCGGGTGGTCGACTCCGCAACTCTGCGCGGGTGGGCCGCTGGCACCTATGCGCTGCTCCCGCCGCTGACGGGCGCGGTCGCCGCCGGCCGCGTCGGCACGGCTGCGGCCGGCGTACTGCTCCCCCTGGGCGGCCTCGCGGCCTGGCGGGCGCTCGGCGGCGGCGGCTATCGGGCCGCCTGGGCGAGCGGGCTCCTGCTGGCGGTGCTGGCCGCGTTCGTCCCGCTCGTCTACCTCCTCGCAGTGGTTCTCGGGCTGGGTGCCATCGCGTCGCGGCGGCTGCGGCGGCGGGCGCTGGCGCGGCTGACCGTGATCGTCGTGGTGCCGCCGGTGCTGTTGATGCCCTGGTTGCCCGGCCTGGTCGCCGACCCGCAGCTGCTGCTGCTCGAGGGCGGCTTCGCCGGCCCCGGGCTGGTCGACCCGCGGCTGCACCCGGCCGCCGTGTTCCTGGTCCACCCGGGAGGGCCCGGGATGTATCCGCTGGTCTTCACGGCCGGTCTCCTGCTGGCCGCCCTGTCGGCGTTGCTGCGCCCGGACCGCCGGCGGCTGGTCGTCGCCGGCTGGGCAACCGCGCTGGTCGGGATCGGAGCGGGTGTCGCCGTGAGCCACGTCCGGTTCGACGCGGCATCGATGGCAGGCACGGTGCCGGGCTGGCCGGGGCCGGCGACGTTGCTTGCCGGTGCCGGCCTGGTGCTGGCCGCGGCCGTAGGGGCAGACGGGGCCCGCGCCAGGATCGCCCGGAGCAGCTTCGGCTGGCGGCAGGTCGTTGCTGTCGGCGTCACGGTGCTGGCCGCTGCGGTCCCGATCCTCGCGGCGTCGTCGTGGGCGCTGCAGGGTGCCGACGACCCGGTGCAGCGGCGCGACCCGGTGCTGCTGCCGGCGTTCGTCGCGGCGGAGGGGGATCAGCCGAGCCGGCCTCGCACCCTGGTGCTGCGCCGGCTCGACGCCGGCCGGCTGTCCTATGCGCTGCTGCGGGCGGACGGCCCGCGCCTCGGTGACGCCGACACGGAGGTCGTCGGGGCCAGCAGTGGTCTGGACACCGGGCTGGGGGAGGCCGTGGCCGACCTCGCATCCGGCCGTGGTGGGGACGCCGCCGCTGACCTGCTGCCCTACGGGGTCCGGTTCGTGCTCCTCGGGCGCCCGGTCGACGACCGGCTGGCCGGTGCCATCGATGCGGTCCCGGGTCTGGTCCGGCTGAGCTCGCCGGACCGTTCGGCGCTGTGGAAGGTCCGCTACCCCTCCGGCCGGGCACGGCTGATCTCGGGCGCGGCCGGCACCGACGAGACCGTCCTGCGCGCCGGACCGGTGGGGCTGCGCACACCGGTCCCGCCCGGCACCGGTCCTCGGCTGGTGACTCTTGCCGACCGGCGCGACCCCGGGTGGCAGGCCACTCTCGACGGTCGGCCGCTGGCGGCGCGGACCCACGACAGGTGGGCGCAGGCGTTCGCGCTGCCGCCCAAGGGCGGCCTGCTGGTCGTCCGCTACGACGACGGCAACCGCCCGCTGCTGCTGTGGCTGCAGGGCGCGGCGCTGTTGCTCGTCATCGTGCTGGCGCTGCCTTCCGCCCGTTCGGCCGTGGACACCGATGAGGCAGCCGAGGGAGCCGAGCCGGCCGGAGCGGCCGAGCCGGCGAAGGCGGCCGAGGAGGCGCCACGATGAGGCCACCAGGTAAGTCGTTGCTCGCGGTGAGCCTGCTCCTGGTCATAGGCGCGGGCGCATCGGCGGTGCTCGGCCCGCCGTCGTCGACCGTCGCGCCCGCGCTGGACCGGCCACCCGTCCCGGTGGCCCGCACGGGCGCGGTCTGCCCCGAGCCGGTCGACGCGCCCGGCGCACAGACCCAGGTGGGCCTGGCCGCGCCGGGGCTGACCGGTGCACCGGCACGCCGGGGCGAGGCGGAGCTGGTGCCGCTGCGGGGACGCGCCCCGGTCGCCGACGTGGCCGCCCGGTCGGCCAAGGCGTCGGCAGTTGTTGCGCTCGCCCCGAGCAGCCCCGCCCTGGTGGGTCAGGCCACGGCCGGGCTGGCGCCCGGGTTTGCCGCCGCGATCGCCACCCGCACGCCGGACGGCGACCTGCGCGGGCTCGCCGGCACGGCCTGCGTCGCCGCCGGCACCGACTTCTGGTTCGTCGGGTCCGGGGCCGAGGTGGGCCAGCGGGGCAGGCTCTATCTCACCAACCCCGAGTCCGCCCCGGCCCTGGTCGACGTGACGCTCTACGGCCCGGCGGGGGAGATAGACGCGCCGATGGGCCGTGGGGTCGCGGTCGCCGCCCGCGGGCAGGAGGTGCTGCTGCTGGACGCGTTGGCACCGGCGATCCCCCGCTTCGGCGTGCATGTGCAGGTCCGTCAGGGACGGCTCGCGGCCGCGCTGCGGGACACCCAGATCCGCGGTCTCGACCCGCTCGGTGTCGACTGGGTGCCGGTCGCGAACGCACCACGACGGCGGGTCGTCCTGCCCGGGGTGCCCGCAGGCCCGGGCGCGCGCCAGCTGCAGGTCCTCGCGCCGGGTGACTCCGACGCGATCGTGCGGGTCCGACTCCTCGGCGCCGACGGCTCGTTCGTCCCTGCGGGCCTGGACGTGATCGAGGTGCCGGCCGGGTCGGTGGCCGAGGTCGACCTGGCTCCGCACGCCCGCGAGGAGGGCGTTGGCGTCGAGCTGACCGCCGACGCGCCGGTCACGGCCGGTCTGCTCGCGCGCGTGGGTGCCGACCGTGAGCAGCCCGAGATCGCCTACACCGCCGGCGTCCTTCCGTTGAGCGAGCAGGCGCCGGGTGTGGTGGCGCTGGCCGGGGTCGCCGGCGGCCCGCGCGGTCAGCTGCTTCTCGCCGCGCCGGCCGGAGCCGCCTCCGTGCTGGTCGCGCCGATGCTCCCTGCGATCGGCCCGGCGACCACGCTCGACGTGCCCAGCGGTTCGCAGCTGTCGGTCGACCTGTCGACGATCAGCGAGTCACCGACGTTCGCGGTGACGGTGGTGCCCGCCGCCGATTCCGGCCCGGTGTTCGCGGCCGCCGCCCTGGCCGAGCCCGACCAGCGGGGGCCGTTGCTCACGCTGTGGACAGTGCCGCCGGGGCGCTACCTGGTCCGGGTCCCCGAGGTCTCCGCCGACCTGTCCACGGGGCTGCGGGGCTCCTAGCCCTCTGGGTAGTCCGGGTCCACCGTGTCCGGCTCGAGCCCCAGCAGCTCGGCCACCAGCTCGACGATCACGTCGTGCACGAGGGCCTCCCGGGCCCGGTGGCCGAGCGCCCTGCTCTCCACAGGACGCCGGTAGACGACGATGCGCGCCGGCAGGTCCTGCCGAGCCGGGAAGGCGCGCCCGAGCGGGACCGGTGAATCGACGCTGCTCTCGGGCCCGTCGACCGCTGCGGGCGGCATGTCCTCCACCGCGAACTCGACGGCCCGCAGTGACTCTGCCCAGCGCAGCTCGAGCGCCTCGACGGCGTCCAGGACCAGCTCGTCGAACTGTTCGGGACGGCTCAGGGACAGCGGGCTCCCGGGCGGGGCCAGCGCCGACCGCAGCCCCCTGCCATGGCGGTCCCGATGCCGGCTCGCGGGCCGGTTCCCATGCCGCTTGCTCATCCGCTGCACGCTAGTCGCCCGGCGACGCGCCGCCTCAGATGCGGCGCGCTGTCGGTCCGGGTCGCTAGCGTCTGGCCCCGTGAGTCCTGTTCGCCGCTGCTCGCGCACCGCGTGCGGCCGCCCCGCCGTGGCGACGCTCACCTATGTCTACGCCGACTCCACCGCCGTGCTCGGCCCTCTTGCCACCTACGCCGAGCCGCACTGCTACGACCTGTGCATCGCCCACTCGGAGCGGCTGACCGCGCCGCGCGGCTGGGAGGTGCTCCGGTTGTCGCCTGACCCCGACCAGCTCGGCCCGAGCATCGACGACCTCGAGGCACTGGCCGACGCCGTGCGCGAGGCAGCGCGGGCCCCGGAGCGGATCGGGGAGCCGGCGCCAGCGGGCGCGGGCCGCCACCTGCGGGTGCTGCGCGACACCGACTCCTGACACCGACTCCTGACGCCGACTCCTGACGATGTCCGTTTTGCCCTAGACACGCCCGAGGCTCAAGGAGTTGACGGGGTGCTGCCGATGCATCCCCGTCCACCACACCGCGTTCCCAGCTTCCTCGGAGACCCAGATGGCTCGCACCAGCACCGCCACCCGCACCCACGTCCCGCTCGGCTCGCTCACCCAGCCCGGTGCGCGCACCGGAGAGGGCTGCCGGGCCTGCGGCAGCGAGCGCGTGACGCGGATCGCGATGAGCCTCACCGACGGCTCCCCGGTGCAGTTCACCTCCTGCCACCGCTGCGAGCACCGCACCTGGGAAGAGCAGGGCCTGGGCGGTTCGGTGCTGCCGGTGGACCGGGTGCTGGACAAGACCCGCAAGCTCTAGCCCGGCCGGGCGCCGCGTGGCGGCACTGGGCAGCCAGCGCCACCGGGGCCCGCTGGCCCCGCCGGTAGGCTCCCCGCCGTGCCCGACCTGTCCGCGATCGTCAAGGCCTATGACATCCGTGGAGTGGTCCCCGACGAGCTGGACGAGGACGTCGCGCACGCCCTGGGCGCTGCATTCGTGCGGGTCGCCGACGCGGCCGGCCGAGCTGTCGTGCTCGGTCGCGACATGCGCCCCTCCTCGCCCGCCCTCCTCGCCGCCTTCGCCGACGGCGCCTGCTCGCAGGGCGCCGACGTCATCGACATCGGTCTGGCCTCCACCGACCAGCTGTACTTCGCGAGCGGCCACCTCGACGCCCCCGGCGCGATGTTCACAGCGAGCCACAACCCGGCGCGCTACAACGGGATCAAGCTGTGCCGTCGCGGAGCCTCCCCGGTAGGGCAGGACTCCGGTCTCGCCGAGGTCCGCCGCCTCGCCGAGACCGGCGTCCCGTCCTTCGCGGGCGCCACCGGAACCCTGCAGAGCCGGGACGTCCTCTCGTCGTACGCCGAGTATCTGCGCACGCTGGTCGACCTTCGCGGTGCGCGACCGCTCACGGTGGTCGTCGACGCCGCCAATGGCATGGCCGGGCACACCGTCCCTGCGGTGCTGGCGGGCCTGCCGGTCACCGTGGTCCCGATGTACTTCGAGCTCGACGGCACGTTTCCCAACCACGAGGCCAACCCGCTGGAGCCGTCGAACCTCGTCGACCTGCAGACGCGGGTGCGCGAGATCGGGGCGGACATCGGGCTGGCGTTCGACGGCGATGCCGATCGCTGCTTCGTCGTCGACGAACGCGGTGACCCCGTCTCGCCGTCGGCGGTGACCGCACTGGTCGCCGTCCGCGAGCTCGCCAAGCATCCGGGTGGGACGGTGATCCACAACCTGATCACCTCGCGGGCGGTCCCCGAGATCGTGCGGGAGCACGGCGGTGTCCCGGTGCGCACCCGGGTGGGCCACTCGTTCATCAAGCAGGAGATGGCTCGCACCGGCGCGATCTTCGGCGGTGAGCACTCGGCCCACTACTACTTCCGGGACTTCTGGCGTGCCGACACCGGCATGCTGGCCGCGCTGCACGTGCTGGCCGCTCTCGCTGAGCACCCCGGCCCGCTCTCCGTGCTCGCCGCCGACTATGAGCGCTACGTCGCGTCCGGGGAGATCAACAGCCAGGTCCACGACCAGTCCGGCCGCACCCGCGTGGTCCGGGACGAGTTCACCCGCCGCCCCGGCGTCGAGGTCGACGAGCTCGACGGGCTGACGGTCCTCACGGCCGGCTGGTGGTTCAACCTGCGGGCGTCCAACACCGAACCCCTGCTGCGGCTGAACGTCGAGGCAGCGGATCGTGCCACGATGGCGGCCGTGCGCGACGAGGTCCTCGCGCTGGTCCGGAAGGAGGACTGAGTGCAGCTCGATCCCCAGCTGTTGGAGATCCTGGCCTGCCCGCAATGTCATGCCGCGCTGCGCGTCGACGATGCGGCGCAGGAGCTGGTGTGCACGTCGGGCACCTGCGGGCTGGCCTACCCCGTCCGTGACGACATTCCGGTGCTGCTCATCGACGAGGCCCGCAAGCCGACCACATGAGAGTCGCGATGGGGGAATGGCAGTGAGCGCCGCGCTGGACGAGTCCGTGCTCGACGATCTCGCGGCCCTGACCGCACGCGATCCCGGTGAGATGCTCCGAGCGGTGGCCACCGCCGGAGCGCAGGTACGTGAGGCGGTGCTGCGCACCGGGGAGGCCGACCTCGCCCGGGTGGTCGGCGACGACCGGCCGCGCGCGCTGGTGGTCGCCGGCATGGGCGGCTCGGGCATCAGTGGGGACGTGCTCGTGGCCGTCGCCGGCACCGGCGCCCCGGTGCCACTGGTGGCGCACCGCGGCTACCGGTTGCCCGGCTGGGTGGGACCGCTGGACCTCGTGGTGGCGGTGTCCTGCTCGGGGCGCACGGAGGAGACCCTCGCGGTCGCCGACGAGGCGTTGCGGCGGGGCACCCGGCTGGTGACCGTGGGACAGCAGGGCTCCCCGCTCGCGGAGCGGGCGTCGGGCGGGCGCGCGGTCCACCTGCCGGTGGATGGTGGTGGGCGGATGCCGCGCACCAACATGTGGGCCCTGTCGGTGCCGGTTCTCGTCCTCGCCGACGCACTCGGCCTGATGTCGGTGCCGCGCAGTGTGCTCGAGGAGGTCGCCGACGAGCTCGACCGCATCAGCGCCGCGTGCGCACCCGGCGTGGAGGCCTACACCAACCCGGCGAAGCGGCTGGCCCTGGACCTGGCCGGCACGCTGCCCTACGTGTGGGGGAGCAGCGAGCTTGCCGGTGTCGCGGCCTACCGGTTCGCCTGCCAGCTCGCCGAGAATGCCAAGCTGCCGGCCGTGTCCGGGGTGCTTCCCGAGGCCCATCACAACCAGGTGGTCGCTCTCGCGGGCCGGTTCGGAGCCGGCGCAGCGGGAGGAGGGGACATCTTCCGCGACCGGGTCGACGATGCGTCGGACTGGCCGCCGATCCGCGTGCTGTTGCTGCGGGACAGCGAGGAGCTGCCTGAGCTTGCGCGCCGACGGGAGGCCACGACGGAGGTTGCGGAGCGGTACGACGTCGGCGTGCAGGAGCTTGTCGCCTCCGGCGAGCACCCCCTCGCCCGGCTCGCCAGCCTGGTCGCACCGACCGACTTCGCCAGTGTCTACCTGGCGCTGCTGCAGGGCATGGACCCGACGCCCATCGACCCCATCGACTTCCTGAAGGAGCGCATCAGCTCATGAGCGCCAGTGGCGGCAAGAAGGCCATCCTCGCTGCGATGTTCGCCAACATCGGCATCGCGATCACCAAGTTCATCGCGTTCCTGTTGACCTCGTCGTCCTCGATGCTGGCCGAGTCGGTCCACTCCGTGGCCGACTCCAGCAACCAGGCGCTGCTGCTGCTGGGCGGCAAGCGAGCCCGCAGGGCTGCCACCCCGGAGCACCCGTTCGGCTACGGCCGGGAGCGCTACATCTACGCGTTCATCGTCGCGATCGTGCTGTTCAGCATCGGTGGCCTGTTCGCGTTGTACGAGGGCTGGCACAAGTTGCAGGACCCGCACCCGATCGACTCGTGGAAGTGGGTGCCCGTTCTCGTGCTGGTCGTCGCGATCGGCTTGGAGAGCTTCTCGTTCCGGACCGCGATCGTGGAGTCCAACCACGTGCGGGGCGACCAGTCCTGGGTGGAGTTCGTCCGGCGCGCCAAGGCGCCCGAGCTCCCGGTGGTGCTGCTGGAGGATCTCGGCGCGCTCGTTGGCCTGGTGCTCGCGCTGTTCGGCGTCGGGCTGACTCTCATCACGGACGACGGCGTCTGGGACGGCGTGGGCACGGTCTGCATCGGGGTGCTGCTGGTCGTGATCGCTGTCATCCTCGCGATCGAGACCAAGAGCCTGCTCCTCGGTGAGGCGGCCGGCCCGGAGCAGGTGCGCCAGATCCGGGCCGCCATCGAGGCCGAGCCGCAGGTCGACCGGGTCATCCACATGCGGACCCTGCACCTGGGCCCCGAGGAGCTGCTGGTCGCGGCCAAGATCGCTGTGGAGCACGACGACTCGGCCGGCGACGTCGCGCGGGCCATCGACGGGGCCGAGCGCCGGATCCGTGAGGCGGTGCCGATCGCCCGCGTCATCTATCTCGAGCCCGACCTCGACACCGCGGACCGAGCGCTCGATGTGCCAGGCGACGGCGGCAGGCGCTAGACTCCAGGGTGTA